>Ga0058697_10000920_pt1 | contig 11480 bp, 7 predicted proteins | sample AgamicAsMae_FD_66619 | JGI IMG/M metagenome (GOLD analysis project Ga0058697, IMG submission 66619) | Agave microbial communities from Guanajuato, Mexico - As.Ma.e | ecosystem: Host-associated > Plants > Phyllosphere > Phylloplane/Leaf | place: Guanajuato, Mexico | collected 2012-06-04
CCTCGAAATGAGAAAGAAGATGGTACACTCGAATTGTATTATTTTAGTGCTTATTGCTTGCCAAAGATCCTACTTCTACAATTGGTAGGTCACCGGGTTATTCAAATAAGTCGTGTTTTCCGTGGTTTTCCCATGTTACAACTTCCGTACCAATTCGATCGATCCGGAATGGATCGGTTAAACATTCCATTAGGGAGCCCGGTCTTGACTCTTCTGTGTGGTATTCATTCTCGTTCGGCTCTTGGAATCACATCCAGCAGTGGTTGGAACAGCTCGAAAAATCCAACCACTTCACCTACTTCATTGCCCCCAACCGTTTCCCGTACCTCTATTGAAACAGAATGGTTTCATGTTCTTTCATCGATTGGTTATTCCTCTCCGTTCGTATCTCCTTATCCAATTTCGGTCTCGATTAGTTCACAAGATTGAATGGCCAAGTCATTGAAAAGCCTAGATTCGATTGTTTTCCAAGAATGTTGAGCCGGGCCCGGGTATGTAAGTTAAGCCATGTATCTGGGAGGAACTTTTCATTTCGAGAAGGGCTTTCGGTTCGTTGCACCCTGTTTTGGCATAGCAGCTATATGAAGATCTTTTTATCCATACTATACCGACGAATTGTATTTTTTATTGGATCAGAAATCCCATCATTGGATTTTCATCTTTTTTTCCACTTTTGCTTTTCTATAACCCAAAGGATTCTACATCACAGGATCAGGGGCCCCAGGAGATGAGACTCTCAGTTCGTCGAATCAGATAAGGACGCTTTCCATGAATTGCTCCAGCTCTGGTTGGATGCACACCAGTTGTCTCTAGAAAGAGACTGTTCACTGGACCAGATAGCAAGCAAACACCAGCTGACGAAAAGAGTGATCCCGTCGACGGTCGGGGCGGGTCTCCTCGGCGGGAATACCAGTCCGAAAAGGAAGACGGATCAACAAGTGGTTGATCAACAACTTTGGCAATAAGAGTGAGCGAACAAGTCTGGTTTCTTCTCCATTGATGTCGAATTCCAGTTTTTTGGACCTCTGCCCCAAAGGAGAAGTCAGACCACTTTGGGGTGTTTACAGAATGCATCTTTGTCTGATCAATCCCTCATGAAGAAGACTCATAGGTAAGACAAAGACATGGGGTTTCGTGGGCGTCGAGGGGATTCAGTCAGGCCGGGTTTCTGAAGCTATGGCTCAGAAGTAGTCGCATCACACAGGTTGGGTCAAACTCTGGTCCCGCCCATGGATCAGACCGCACAGTAGGATGCTCTCTTCAAAAAGTGTCTGAGTTCTAGTCCACGCGATCCATTCACAGTCTGAGTCTGTGCAAGATTCCTTCCTCACCAAGTAGTCTCGTTGGTCGTCAAAAGGAGACAGTCGACCCCGGGGCGGCGAAAGCTTTTTCCGGGAACGCTATTTCAGGCCGCCCGGCCTGGGACAGTTGGTTGATTGGATAAGAGGGGGGATCCGCGAAGGGAGTCTCACAAAAGAAACTCGTCGGGCAAAGAGGGCTCAATCTGAAGATGTAGGGTCTTTAGGCACTCGTCCCTTTAGGGCGAGGTGCGGAGCTACTCATCCCTTTAGGGTTAGGGAGTGAAGGCTACTTGCCCCTTTAGGGCGAGGGGTGGGTCAAAATCATTCTATATGAGGAGCCAGTTGAGATTGAGATATCAACAAGTGGAGTCTTTCACTTATCTTATAAAGCCTCCTCGGCTATTGGTCTTCCGGTCCGACTTCTTTCTTTTTTTAGATTTCACTACTCGTTGGCCTCCCCAGTCCCTTGGTCGCTGGTCGAGAATGAAAGCTCGGTGGCTGCATTTCCCATTCATTCCTTTCTCCAACATTCCCACCAAGCAACTAACCATGGAATTTGTTCACTACCCTTCCTTCACTTCGCTCGCCTTTTATCTTTGAATCTAGAATTCAATCAAGTAGTCGGAGTGTTTGTCTTAACATAAAGTAGAAAACCGGTACTATGAATTTTGGTAATTCACAGCGAGAATCGGTATGGTACCGGAATTACACTCGTCAGGTCCCACCATAAAATCAAAGCTGGATGAGAAAAAACCATACTTACCGACTTCCGTTCTGCATAAGGACTCCCTTGTGTCAGTGATAGAGTAAAGAAGGAAAGCCGGATCATCAGTAGGGCAAAAGGCGAAGGGGGAAAGCGGAGAAGGAGAAGACCTAATAGGGAGTATCGACATAAGGAGCAGGCGGAGAGGCTTCAACCTTAACAACCATCACCAACGGAAGCGGGGATATCTGTTTGCGGGCTAAGCCGGTACAGTAACCTCTTATCCTGCCGAGCCTGCTCCCTCCCTTTCTGATCAAGAAGTTGAAGATTGACTTCCATCAGTGGGAGATTAGCTGATTTCTTACTCAAACTTTAGGTTATAGTCGGTATTCTCTTTGGCTTCTTCCTACCCGATCACCTTCTCTCCGCGAGTCAGAGATTTCAAGCAGTCTCGCTTTCACGCTCCGCGCCTTTGACGTTCAGTCCCGAAGGCCTCTTATCTATGTTCGGACTACCGCCTTACTGTTAAGCCGTCTTCTTCCTCTTCTGCTTCCCTATTGCTCCGTGCCGTCTCTCCAACTCATCAAACAAAGTCTTTCGCAAGACTCAGCCTTTCTTTCTTCGTATTGGGTTGCCAACAAACAAAGTTTTAAAACGGATTCGTCGCGACTTCCACTCTTGACGAATAGGGCAACAGCAAAAGTGGAGTTTGGCACAGGTCAAAGGGGAAAGCAACGAGGAATTCCAAAGTGGAAAGGAAAAGGGCAGTTCCAAACGAAGGACCCAGTCTCAAGGGGCAAGCTTCCCGGTGTCCAAGTGTCAAGTCCCGAGGGCTTGTGTCCGCCGAAAGCTGCCTTTCTTTTTAGTCTTTCCTTGCAATGAACCGAAAGGTGAGAGGCAGGGCTCGGTCTCAAGGGCGTAGCTTTAAAGTCACTAGTCAGTCCAACTGCACGAGTGAAAGGCGCGTAGCGGTCAAGATTACGTGCAACCAGGTGTAACGTGTCAAAGGTCACCGAGTCGTCGTAAAGGGGAATAGGTTGTTTTGCGCATCCAACAACTGAAAGAGTTTGCGGAGAAGGGTTGAGTTGCGTAATAGCAGATTCGTAGGTCAATAAATCGTTGGATTTGAAATCGAACTCTCTACCTTGGGCGGATAGGAATTGAGACTTTCAATGGTCCGCTCTTCTCTCCTCGTGATCGAAGCTGACCCCAGAAGTTGGGTATTCCTTCTCCCGAGGACACTAAACCTCCCGATCTTGCTAGCCGGGGGCTCAGTCTTTCAAGATGAAATCTTTCCCCTTCCGGTCCCAGGGAATAGCTCTTATAGTAGGAGGTTTACTATGTCCCCAACTTCTCTTTATTAAGAAAGTGGGTTGTGTACTATATATATATATAATAGATTGTACCCTAAGCGCTGATCCCAAAGAAAGCAGTTGGCTCTTCCTGCATCCATGCATAAAGAATTTGTAAGTAGGGTCCTCGAAGCCCGCCCGCCAAAGGGCTAAGTCGAGTGATTCCTCTTGTAGGGGATCGTAGCTAGCTATAGTATCACACGATTCTTTCATCTTCTTTTCACATTCATTCTCGGCCGTCTAGCTATAGGACCTCGAATCGATTATTAATACGAATCTATTTAATTCATTCTAGGTGGAAAATCGTCTACTTTATAAATAAGGCTAAGGCTTTCCTCTTTGTGAGGAATTCCCTCCAGGTTGTCTGCTTTATCGGGGTCACTCTCACTCTAAGTCCGAGCGCAGGACATCTTATTCACGAACCCCTTTTCTAATCGAATCGGTTTTGTACCCTAAAAGGTGGTTCCATCCTGCATACTATCTAATATAGTCATTCATTGGTTCATCTCCAGGTTCTGACTGGGCCTTCCCTTACTTTTCGTTTGAGTCCACCTCTCTATTATGAAGTAGTTCTTTCCTAGCCCTCCGTCTGTCCTGATATTGAGCCAAGCCCCCTACCCCCTACATTGAGGTAATCCCGATTGTCTTACTGATTCTCTTACCGAAAGAATTTATTTCACTACACTAAATAGGAAGTTACATTTCTAGCAGTCCAAGAATGGATCTATCCCCGAGGTCACTCTCAAGAGTACGACCGGAGGCCCATCTTCTTACTTAACGAGTTTGTGTCGCATAATGTGCCCTTCTTCCGGAGAAAGGAAGATTTTTTTTAACAATTGAATCATGACCTTCTTCCTCTTTTGAAAGAATGCCTTTAGTAGACGGTCCAACCAACGATTTTAATTCAAAATCCCGGGACAGCTATACCGATGTGTCAACGGTACTTCTCTGATCTGATCGAGAATCATTCTACAACCTGCTTTTAGTCAGGAATCTACTAATTACTTTACCAATCCTCTTCCCAGGGCAGCGCTCAGTAGCAACCTCTCTTTGCAACCGGGGTATTGCTTTGCTTTCCTATGCAACCGCTCGATGGGATATTAAGAATAAGCAGCAGCCTCAGATGAGGAGATGGACAAAGATCTATTATCTGTCCCCTTTCCTTTAGCAAGATCCCTCGTGCGGCTGTAAACCACCTTTTAATATAATCAACCGGCCTAAAAGCCCTTCTTTCTAAGCTAATAAGAAATTCATTCTTAGCTCATTCTCACGGTAGGAAAAAGAAAAAGAGGAAGAAGAGCCTTACCTGCCTTCCAGCCCAACCCTGTCTTCCTCTTCAGCGGCAAAAGCAATAAGCAGTTCTTCTTGTTTCTCTTCTGCGGGTGCGGGAAGCGAAGGTTGTCTTCAAAGCAGCTTGTTCCTCGAGGGTTCGGGTCAGGAGCGGTATAAGAGGTCTAGGCCAGTCCTTTTGCTCTTACAAATGTCAGTCTTTTTTCTGTTGATGCGGTAGATGAGGTCTTAGCTGCTTGACTTCTTGACTTAGAGCTTGAAGGTGACGACTGCTCTCTCTTTCCGGTTTAGCCTACCATGGGACATGGGAAGGGACGAGAGAAAGCCTTCTTCTTAATAGGATTCTGCTTTCACTGTTCACTGTTCTCAAGGTATCCCCTGACTCACGGGTGAGAACGAGAATCGAATCGATTGAATCACAAAGATCTATTCACTTATATAGAAGCAGAATCGGAAAAGGAGCGGATGGTTCATGTAGCAGTGGAAGAGTCAGTCGCCTTTTATGAAGTCTGGGCTTTCGAGATCGAATTGTAGCCAAAGTCTTTTTCCAGGAAAGATCAGCTGTTCGCTCTTCTTCAAGGAGTGAGGGAGCAAAAGAGAGTAATGACATCGTACCGTACCCCTAGAAAGGGGAATGTGATTAGCTTGCTTGAACGAATCTGCTCTTTTCAAGCTTAAGTGGGCAATTGACGTATTAAAGGAAGAGAGTGGTCTTTCCGGGGCTTAAAGGGCCTGACTCGAATTTCCTTCAGTTGTCACAAGAATAACTCCAGTTGAAGAAGCTGCGATTGTTAACGTCTGTAAAGGGGCCTAAGTCTAGGTAATGCTAGGGGAACAGCAGCGCCTACTTATCAAATAAGGCTAAGACGTGGATGCACTCTAGGGCGCGAACCTTTTCTTTTAATTTCTTTTTTCTAAAAACATAAGATGATAGGCCGAAGTTAGAAATGAAATGAAAGGCGATGTAATCGTAATTGTGTGGGTTTTAGGCAAGTGGCATAGTATATAAATAAGATAAGGGCTGCTTTGAGGAACGATCTGCCCCTCTAACTATCTCAATTGAATAAGAGAAGAAAGAAAAAAGTCCCCTTCTTTCCTTCTCCCCCCCCAAACCTTGTTCCGAGCAACTCTGCTCAATCAACATGGAAATTTATATCAATTCAACTACTTTCTTGGAAGTACTGATCTTGTGTGGTGACTGGTTAAATGAAATCAGTAAGTGTTCATTGTTATATTTGCGTCTAATGTTCGGCTTAGCTGAATAAGTCGAGGATTGGGTTAGTTTTCAGTTCTTTGATTCATTCCGTGGCGCGAAATCCTTTTCCTGTGGAATATACATCCATGTTTTTCTTGTTCCACTAGCAAGGCAAGGACAAAATTCTCACATGTCCCTTTCGTTATTACAACCTTCTTTCTTTATGTCAAAGACAAGAAGCTACGCGAAAATTCTCATTGGATCTCGGTTGTTCTTAACAGCGATGGCTATTCATTTAAGTCTTCGGGTAGCACCACCAGATCTTCAACAAGGTTACAATTCTCGTATTCCGTATGTACATGTTCCTGCGGCTCGGATGAGTATAGTAGTTTATATCGCAACGGCTATAAACAGTTTTTTGTTCCCATTAACAAAACATCCCCTTTTTCTTCGCTCCTCCGGAACCGGTACAGAAATTGGTGCTTTTTCTACTTTGTTTACCTTAGTGACTGGGGCGTTTCGGGGAAGGCCTATGTGGGGTACCTTTTGGGTCTGGGATGCTCGTTTAACTTCTGTATTCATCTTGTTCCTTATTTACCTGGGTGCACTGCGTTTTCAAAAGCTTCCTGTCGAACCGGCTCCTATTTCAATCCGTGCTGGACCGATCGATATACCAATAATAAAGTCTCCAGTCAACTGGTGGAATACATCGCATCAACCTGGGAGCATTAGCCCATCTGGTACATCCATACATGTTCCTATGCTCATTCCAATCTTGTCCAACTTTGCTAACTCCCCCTTCTCCACCCGTATATTGTTCGTTCTGGAAACACGTCTTCTTATTCCATCTTTTCCCGAATCTCCCTTAACGGACGAAATAGAAGCTCGAGAAGGAATAACAAAAAAACCTAGTTCACTCCCGACGCATCCATGGCTGAATGGAGAAAGCGATCCGCCTGACGAAAGGGGAATTTGCAGGTTCGAATCCTGTTGGATGCTGAGTCGGGGACGGAAGACCAATTGCTGCGGAAGTCTTCCTTTCCCCTCTTTGTTATTTTATTATGAGCAATAGATCAGGTGAGGATTAGTTCGTACGGCAAGTAACAAACCTATACTCTAGTATAGGACCAGTCTTATCTCGCATCTGGCCATGTATATTTCCATTCTTCTATACTCCGGCGAAGCAAGCAGGCGTCTTTCTTCGTCCTCCGTGATCCCAGCGGGGGTGTCTTGGGTGTTTGGTTGGCTTCTTTCTTCGCCCTCCTCGGGCTCTGCTAAAACATCCAAGTCGAAGGAGGTCCAACCAGAGCCCCTACTGCTCGCCTCCATGTAACTTTCCCCCTTACTGGGTTGGATGCGCCAGAGGGTCCGGGTCCCTCCATCATAAATATATATATAAACTCCTCGAGATGGATAAAAGGGGAAACTACAAAAATAAGGATTCCAAAACCGGCACAGCACCCGATCCGACTAAAGAGGAAGTGGATCGACTTGCTAAAAATGGTCCATTTGACTTGAAACCAGACCAAATTGAAATCCGAGTTGAAAAGCCGAAACAAACAAGAGATCACCGGAGTATAGCAAAGGTGCGTAGCAATGATGAGTACGAAATATATATATATTTAAGGAACCTAGGACTATTCATGAGTTCCCTCCTTCTTTATAATTATTACGACAATAATATTGTTCGTCTTTCATTTTCTTCTTCTTCTTCTACTTCTCTCGACCTCTTTGTTTTGCCGTATGTCGCTCTTTAACAGTCCCAAATCACTTCCGTCTCGTCCCGCTTCTATCTGAGATCTATCTAGTTTCCAGCTTAGTCGGTAGCCTCGTAGCTTTATCGACAGCTAGAATCGAAGCGGGTTTCCGTTCTTTCTTTCTTTACGTCAATTTCTCTTTGACCCATGTGAATTGATGACAGCCTGCGATTCATTTGGCCTCATCGAGAAAGACTCTCAACATTGTTTATAAATCTACATCACATTCCTTCTCTTGTGTCTCGTTCATCCCCTGAGTCCGTCCGGTCTCACCCATTGAAGGTGAGTCCAGCTCCGATTCCGAATGTTTGAGTGCGATTACTTGCCCGGGGACGGGTGAATTGTTGCTTTCATCGGGAAAAGATCTTTACTCCCCAACTTCCCAAACAAAGCTCTGAATCAAGAGCGATTATATGAGAAGGGCCCGCAAGCCCAACTTCCCCAAAAAAGATTGAACAATTTACATTTCTCTTCTATTTCATGCCCCTATCCGAGGAACTTTGAAGGTTGGGATTGAATAGTGAAAGCCGTTAGGAGAACTGATTCCAAGGCGGCGGCCGTCAGCTCTAATAGTTCTGTTCCAAGCAAGCGAGATTTCCATAGGTAGGCTTACGGTCCAATATTTCAATAGGCTTAGCCAGGTCCAACTTTGCGGAGAAGCCAAGGGGAAAGGGTGATTCGCTCGTAAGCCCAACTCAAACTCATTCAGAAAGCCAGAGCTAGTCTAACAACTACCGATTCTTCTCACCCTGGGGGCACTGAACCTACCTTAACCTAGGAAAGTGACTTCGATAGGCCTCCTTCCCCCTTTGCTGCTTGAAACTAAGGGTCTGGCAGACAAAGCTAAATGTACGATTTTGAGCTGTCGTCCCAGGACCTCTTGCTTATGAATACCTGCTTCTTTCACTCTTAAAGACTGTCGGATGGTACTTGGTTGTTCCCTAAAGCATTTCCCGTTCGCCCCTTGGCTTCGTTCAATCAACAAATTTCTCGCGGGATCGAGCCGTCGGTATTAAGTCATAGATGCGCCTTTCGACTGGCATTCACTCCTCCAACACCAACTGCTGAAATAGCAGCGCTTATACCCCCAACTGATTCAATGTCACTTGGGATCGGATCCTTCCTAAATTCATTTCCCCTGGACCCCTCCGAAATCGATGATTCTTGGCTACTTGATTAGGCATTTCCATCTCTCAAACTAGAAAGCGCTTTAGCTTAGGAAAGCTCCTTACTTCTTTTTATACCGCGAGTGACGAACTATAGCCATTCGCGGTCACCGCTGTCCTACTTGACTTTTTTATTAAACCTCACCCAAGGACCCCAGAAAGCATTTTCACTCGAGCGGAAACAGCTGACCAAGAGAAAAGAGCTACCTCACCAGACTCCATTGCTCCTAAGGCTTCTAGAGAGTCTTACTAATGGCATACTTCTTCAGGCGAATGCTCCTCTGGGCAAAAGGAAGATGACATAGACTATGCCGTTTATTCAAAAGAGACATCACAGCTTATGAAAGAGCAGCTTGGAAATAGCTAATTAGTTTAAGGTACTGACCAACTGAGAGGGAGAGAGCCCTTTTTCAGTGTTGTCGGAATAGGACCCATTGGTGCTTTAAAGAGCAAACCATTAGGAGCCGGTGGCTAAAGAGAGTACGACTTTGGTTCCAGAGATAGCGATTCAGCTTAGTTCAAATAGAACTAAAGAGAACGGGTTCAACTTATCCCAATCCTCGCTCTGGACCAAGGTGCGTAGCCTTTTAACATTCTCTTTCTCTTTCTCTCTTTCTGGCTTAGCCTACCAGGGAAATGGCTCCTTCTTATTGATAGCACAGGCGCTGTTAAGCCCTAATGGGCAAGCTTCACTAATATCCCAGGAATGAGGAATTAAAGAACTTATGCTATCTACTCACTCTTGCCACTGAGAGGGGATGAGTGAATACCTGGAAGAGAAAGTTCTCTTATTCCCGGGATCAGGGCATCAACTGCTTAATTTAGAAGTGCATACCCGATAGCAGTAGCAAAGGTCGGAATGGGAGCTGCTCTTGTGAAAATATCCCCTGCGGTTGCCGTTGAAGGAAGAGGGGCTGCTATTGATGGAGGCAGGGCTATTGGAATAGAAGGCAGGAAGCCACCCAAGGGCGGGCTGGAAGGCGACAATAGCAATAGAGTGGGCAAGCCAAGAAGGATCTATTTAGGAGTTCAGACCCAGTAGACAATGCCGGAAGAGGAGCCGTTGGTGCTTTAGTTCCGTAGCTCTTGCCTGAGACGGAAAGTTGGCAAAGGCTTCAGACGCGGTCTCCGGTCTCCCTTTTTGGGCACGCGCCAACCGGTCCGCTCCGCGCCTCGATGTCCGCTAAAGAAGATAGAGATCGAGAGATGTGGCACTCCTCATAATGATTTAGAAAGACAAGACATAGCTGTTTTAAAAGGCATCGGTTGACTTTAATTAGCAGGCCCAAGTCCGATGCAATACTCGGGCGATAAGGAAGAAGCAGTCCCAGGCCTTAGGTCCTGATCTGAGAACTTGAGAGATGTGAATCAGGGACTAGTCGGGTTTCGTACCCAACAGCGAAAAGTGATGTCATATTATACTTTTTAGAGAATCACCCCCTTCGGATCCGAGTTTGAATTGGCTAGGGGGCATGAGCGGTAGTCAGTGCTTTTGCTCTTACAGATGCCAGTCCTTTTTCTGTTGATGCGAAATAAGTGGTCTTAGCCTTTATGCCGCGTTGTCGGAAGGGGTTCAGTGAGACCCGGACTTAGCTCCGCAGATGTTGAAGGAAGAAGGGCAGGTTGAAAGCTTTCACCAGGTCCAGGTCCAGGAATCGGTATTTGCCCTGTTTCCGCTGTTCTAGAGTCGGTAGCTTTAATTGCTCGTGTTGAATCAGCCGGGAGTGACAGCGATTCGGATGAAAGGTTCTCGCAATGGAAGCTCTGTACCAAGGGTAGAGGGGAAGGTAGCTTCTGACTCTCGGTCTTCTGCAGTGAAAGAACTCTCGGCGGAGTCAATTGTTTCAGCTCGAGCGAGGTAATTAGCCTGTGTTAGCAGAGCTCTTGGGGAAGAAGCAAGGGAGGATTTTTTCACATCTGAGCCACTAGGGCAGGGCTATGAGAGAGAAGGGGCATTCCCGGTCAAAGCATTGATTCTGACGCCTTTCTTCTATGGGGGGCTAGGTCAGAGCTAGCATTGAATAAGAAGAAGCTCTTGCCACTGTCGGCCACCCATGTTGAAGGAAGAAAGAGTGTTCTCTTTTCCAAGGCAAGGAATAACCTAGTAAATAAATACAGATGCGCCCGTGGGATGAGACTTGACTTCTGATCCTACTCTTCTTTAAGTTTAAGCGCTGGTACTCTTGCTAGAGATTGGTACCGTATTCAATCATCCGGTGCTCTCATGAGATCTCGTTGGCATGCCCTACAAAATGAAAAATCAGTCGTCAAGACTTAAGAGTTCTAATTCCCCGACTCCGTTCCTATTTCTTTTTGTTCTTTCCACTTCAACATCTTTAACGCCACTCTTTCCGAGTCTCGTTTGATGAAATGAAGTTTACGATTCTGTTAGTGAGAAGCTCCGTTCCGTTCCCGACAAGCGGGCAACCAAGAGAGGAAGGCGCGGAAGGCCAGTCGATTGAAGTATTTAAGTATGAGTGGTGACAGCTCTATAGCTCGACCACCACACTTCTGCACATTGAGTCTTTTGGAACCGGCAGGCAACGCAGTTCTTCACAACATTCGTGCTAACAGCACTCTTTCCAGGTCTACCACGCTAAGTGGCCCAATGACGCATCGGCCTCTAACGTATCGCATTCTCGCACATGCATAGGCCGAAGGGTGAGATCCTGGGACAAACACCGGCCTTTTCAGGCAACGTAAGCCATCAGTCGTC
>Ga0058697_10000922_pt1 | contig 11477 bp, 11 predicted proteins | sample AgamicAsMae_FD_66619 | JGI IMG/M metagenome (GOLD analysis project Ga0058697, IMG submission 66619) | Agave microbial communities from Guanajuato, Mexico - As.Ma.e | ecosystem: Host-associated > Plants > Phyllosphere > Phylloplane/Leaf | place: Guanajuato, Mexico | collected 2012-06-04
GAAAAGGTCTGGGATGGCGGCATGTTGTTGTTGGCCTTGGTTGTTGGGATCAACTTTGCCGAGATTGGTGTTGATGATGCGACGGAGATAGTCGGTTGAGATGTCCAGGTTGTTAATGAGTACCAGGAAGGATATGATGACACTTTCTGGAGGCAAGGCTCCTTGAATGGCAGCTTTGGGATAGCTTTCATCGCGCATCTTACGTTGAATCATGCCGAAGAAGTCACCTGTCAGAACTCGACTGACGGATGGCATAACGCTGGCGACGACGGATCGTTGTGATGTAGCCAGAGTGCGCTGAATGACTTGATTGACGATGTACATGACGTCGTCGACGGCAGAGGTGATGAATGGTGGGTTGGAGCCCAGAGGCTTGTTGGGATTGAGAGTAAGGTCAAATGGCGATTCATCCATCTGGAAGGCCTTTTCGACTGAGCGACGGAAGAAGAAAGTGGACATGGTGTTGAAGGGCTCGATCAACGCATCTGCAATCTTCTTGTTCAGCCTGCTGTTGGCCAGGAGATCTGGCATGGCGATGTGTTCTTCGACTCCAGGCTTCGGCGTTATCAGCATTTTGATCTCTATAGATATTAGCGGATCAGAACTTACATGGATTTTCGTAGCGACAAAACGGGTATAGAGAGCCCATCGACTCAGCATCATGGCAGTCTCACTCAGGAGTGCATCAATCTCCTTCATGTTGACAGTCTCATCCTCACTAGCACGACTCGAGGCGGGCGATGAAGACCTTGCAGCAGAAGACTTTTGGGATGGAAGGAAACTCTGGACAAGAAAGGAGAAAGCATATGATTTGACATCGTTGATCTTCCTTGCAAGACTGCGCTCGTCGGCCCAAGCATCCAGTACAATGCCGCCTTGAGTATCTGCTTCTGTTTGCAAGCGCTCGATAACCTTTGCCATGGAGCCTTGGCCGTAGTGTCTCTCGACAAGAGGTGAATGCCCTTCAACGATGAGGGCAATCTGCTCGAAGAGTTTTGTCAAGGCGCTTGCATAGAACAGGCCGGCGGAACGCTGGTTTGTGGCACTCAAATTTGACCTTGCTCTTGTTGCTACGCCAGTACAGACGTAGCGACCGTATGCATCCAAGCCCTGTTCTGACTTGGCAATCAAGGGGAACAGCTTGAAGAAGCGTGTGACCCTCTGACCATCTCCTTCGGCGGCAGCTTTGTCGAACTCGCGCAGGAACAGACCACACAGACTGTCCGAGGCTTCGGTGAGGGTGACTCGCGGGGCATCGGGGACTTCGGCAGTAGGAACGATCTCTTGGGCGAAGGCACCATCGATGACATGGTCGGGGATTTGGGAAGCGCGGTGAAGGTATTCGGCGGCAGTCTCCCAATCTTGGGCAGCGCCCATGGAGCCGTTGACACCCAAGACGCAGGCTTTGAGTTCGGCGACCTGGTCGACGACATTCAGGGTCGACTTTACGGCGGCTTGCTCGCGATCGAGCTGGTTGACGGCGCCTGAGATGCGGGCTGCTGTGGATGCGGCCGACGAGAGCATGCCATTGCTGATAGATCGAGTCTGAACAACCTGGGAGCCTAGATGAGCTCGAGCAAGGTCGAGCTTGGTCAATTGGCGTGAAAGATCGCGTTGCGAGGCAAGCAGCGCATCCAGACGGGCAGTCACAGTAGCTTCTTGCTGGCCCAGCTCGGCCAACGTGGCTCGTATTTCGGCCACTGAAGATGCCTTGTAAATGTCCCGGCTGTCTGCCATGCTTGTCGCCAACATCTTCTCCTTCTCTTTCTGAATCTCTCCCAGGAATAAAGACCAAGACCAGAAGGCGCGCGTGTTTTAAGTGTCAACAGTCCAGACAGCTCCTTCTTGATCTGCCGCATCCACCCAAACATCCGACATCCGACGCCGATCCGCATCACCACCCATCCTCGAAGCCTCAAGAACTCCTACCACTTCCTGAGCCCTTTTTTGCCTCATCACAACTATAACATCTTTTCTCCGGCTCTTGGGTGCCCAGTTTGCCTGCATTCACAGCGCCAATTTGATCTATAGCCTCTTTCGGCGGTACAGGTGGCGCCAAGCCCAAGAGATGAATCGCGTCCATCTGGCCACGGCGACCACAAAAACAAGTCGCGTTTCACACTTCGGACTTTCTAAAAATGCTCTGAAGCACTTCATCCTTCCTTGGGAAGCCTTCTACTGTGAACATCAGCGTCGTCTTGCCACATGGCACAAGCAGATCGACCTGCTGCATGCACACACACATTAAAGGAACCACCATGCTAGGCTCCCTTGCCACTCTTTGGACTTTGGAATGGTAATCGACGTGATAAGACATTCGAAGAGGCCTGTCAACTCTTCACACCATGTCAAGACTCCATCCTGAAACCCGTCTACCCACTATTTCGTAGACCGTACCCAGCACAGGTTCACCTCCTTTGCCCCACTGCAGACTGGCGAGTGAGCCACCCTATGACCAACAGTTCCCCTGGCTGGTCTTGACTCCTCATACTGTTAACCCTTACTAGGTGCTGACCTTCGAGCATGAGCTTGGACTGAACATCATGCAAACTCCACCGTGACCCCTGCTGGACATACGGATCATTCGTAACAGATCTGTATCGGTTTCGTCTCCATTCTATAATTGTATGAGGTTCAAGTATCACTGTCCTTTACAAGACCGTTTCTCTTTCGCTGCTCCATTCTCCTCTCACGTCGACTTCTTTTTCTTCCTCGCGGTCTGTGACTGCCTCTTCTAAATAAATAATCTTTTTCTTTTGCCCACGATGGTGTCCTGGGGTCGCCTAATTCTTCATGCCTTTTCTTTTTCTCCTCTATCCAACAATGACCTCACCAAAATCTACCAGCCCGACAAGGCAAAGTTTGCCATTCCTGCAATTCAACCGCCAAAAAATATACTGGGCGGAGCAAATGGCGCATCCTTCAATGGCCCAGCATTTGTATCCAATGGCATGCAAACATTGCAGAATGCTCTAGGAGCGCAAATGCAGGATGGAAACTCTGTTCTCGGAAGCTTCGACGCACCGACTCTTCCTGCCTTCCGCACTGATGGCGGCACACCACTTCCTTTTGGCTTTCCATGGGGCAAGTCGACGGCCAACAACACAAACTATTACACAGATACACCCAATACTGGTGTCACGCGCTATTACGACTTTGAGATATCCGCTGGTCGGATTGCACCTGATGGCGTCTTCAAGGACGGTGTCCTCGTCAACGGACAATTCCCAGGCCCAACCATCGAAGCCAACTGGGTAAGTTCCTCCAACCTGATAAGTTGTTCTGGTCATTGACATTTCCAGGGCGACATGATCTCTATAACAGTGAAGAACTCGCTAGATGAGGGAACATCGATGCATTGGCATGGTGAGAACGGTACTGGTTGATACGACGGACTAGCTGCTAATCACAAGCAGGACTTCTTCAAAAAGCCACTCCATGGTTTGATGGAGTGCCAACCATCATGCAATGTCCAATTGCTCCTGGAAAATCCTTCACATATGTTTTCCAAGCCGATCTATATGGAACCAGCTGGTATCACAGCCACTTCAGTATATCCACCCCAGCTTATCGTCGTCGCCGTCTATTTACTGACTATAAATCAGGTGCACAGTATGCAGGTGGCGCAGCCGGTGCCATGATTATCTATGGTCCCAAGAATGTAGACTACGACATCGACCTTGGCCCAGTAATCCTAAGCGATTGGTACCATGAAGACTACTACACTCTTGTCGAACAGACAATGTCGAAAAAGGGCGACAACACTCCTCAACCTTCTTCCAACAACAACTTGATCAATGGCAAGATGAACTTTCCTTGCTACAAAGATGTCAACTGCACCGCCAATGCTGGTGTTTCCAAGTTCGCCTTCACGTCTGGCAAGAAACACAGACTACGATTGATCAACATGAGCGCTGAAGCCATGCAAAAGTTCTCGATCGACGGTCACAAAATGACTGTGATATCGAATGATTTCGTGCCCCTCCAGCCTTATGATGTGTCTGTTGTCACCCTCGCAGTCGGTCAGTCTGAATCTTTCGAGTCTCTTGCAGTGCAGCACTAAAACAACATCAGGTCAACGTACCGACATCATCGTCGAAGCAGACGGCTCACCCACCGATAGCGTCTGGATGCGCTCCAATCTCCAATACTGCTCCCTGACCGACGGAACCGTCAACGAGGCCGTGGCAGCCATCTACTACGAAAACACCGACAACACCACAATCCCCACCTCTACAACCTCCGTCACCACAGCCCAACTATCCTACTGCAACAACGATGACCTTTCAGTGACCAAGCCCTTCTTTCCCATCACACCCGACCCCAACCCGTCGACTACTGAAGACTTGATAATCGAGTACCGCACTAATGAGACCGACTTCAATCTCTGGTTTGTCAACAATGTCAGTTTCAGAGGCGACTACAACAACCCTGTGCTTCTTGAAGCTAAACTCGGCAACCTTGACTTCCCGGAAGAATACAATGTGATGAACTTTGGCTCGAACAAGACTGTTCGTCTGGTGGTGTACAACTACTTTGCTTTCGGCGGACACCCCATGCACATGCACGGCCACAACATGTAAGTCTCCTCCCCTTTGCTGTCATCAACTCTCCACTAACATATCATCTCAAAGGTACGTCCTCGCAGAAGGCTTCGGCGAATACTCCAACGCCGTGACCAACCCCTCCAACCCCCAACGCCGCGACACCATCTGGGTGCAAGCAGCCAAAGACGCCAACACCCCCGCCTACGTAGTCCTCCAAATCGATCAAGACAATCCTGGCGTGTGGCCCTTCCATTGCCACATTGCTTGGCACGTGAGCGCTGGATTATACGTTAGTATTCTAGAACGACCAGAGGATGTGAAGAAAATGGCTATTCCGGGGGTGATGGCGCAGAGTTGTAGGGATTGGAGTGAGTTTACGGGGAAAGCTGTTGTTGATCAGATTGATAGTGGGTTGTAGTTGAGTGTAGAATGATGTGATTTGTAGTCAAGACGTTTTTTGTGTTTTTGTTTTTCTCTCTTTTTCTGTTTTTGTAAAAGTGATCATCATGGAATTCTCAAGTGTGAGAAGCTATTTTTCTTTGCTAGATGTTCTTCTTGCCATTGGTCATTGATAGTACGCGTTCGTGCAAACTTCGAAGCTCGCAAAAACCGGGATCATTCTTCCAGAAAGAACATCTAGAGTGGGAGCGGTCTAATGGTCGGCCACACGGGGACAATAATCTTTCAAAGGATAGTCCAATCGTGTCTCTAGCACCAGTGTGGCTTAGTCTCTGCATTTTACCTTTGAGAACACTCGTACAGCCTGAATCTTGGGTGGACGACAGCAGGGGATACTTTACCCTAGACCTGCTTGACGAGAATACTTGTTGTTGAAGTAGACGATATTATAAATAGAGATGGCAAAGAGAGGGATGGATAACTGTGGTAAAGGATGTGAGCGTGCTGAGTCGAATTGATGAAAGTAGAGCGTCCCCTTCTTGGAAGTCTCTCGAAGGCTGGAGGTCAAATTTTTGTTGCTGGAACTCATGGACAATCAGTGATGCATTTTTCGAATTGTCTGCTTCCATTGAGGTTTCTGCTATGGAGATGTGGGCTCCAGTGTCCCAAGAGGTTCCTCCTTTGGTAAACCCTTCCATCTTCATGACTTTCCGTCTTTGTACCCATTATTACGTGACTCTCCGTCTTGCTGATATCTCGTCTTCGTGCGCTCTCATTCTCATGACTCTCCGTGTTTGTGACTTCCCGTCTTCGTGAATTTTCTTCCTTATGACCTCCCATCTTCTCCCGACTTGGTTGAGGCGTGGGATTCTGGATTGTTGATCGGCAAAGTCGCACGAAAAGTGTATGGAATCAATACACTTCTCATCTACTGCGAATAATCCAGTAGATCATCAAGAGGATCCTGGATGATTGCTCGCAAGACCGCTTGTACTTTCTTCTTTCCCTGTACCGAGACTTGTCTACTGCCAGCGATGGCTGTGGAGTAATCGGAGGGTGGGTTCACGTCGAACAAGGCGTAGATCTTCAATGTGCTCAGCAGCGGCAGTGATTCTCTCATGTAGCTGATCACCTCAAGCCATGAGCCATCACGGAGTGCGCACAAAGCGAACTGTAGGGTCTCGAGGGTGTTGCGATAGCGATCTAATAACTCCAGGAGACATTGTGTCGAGAACGACATCGAATTGAAGCTGAGAGATTTGATCTTATCAGAATTGACAGATTGCAAAGCGCCATCACCCAGGAGGAATTGCGTGTGCGGAGGTCTGTCGGTCTCTTGGTCATCGATGTAGAACTTGTCACCGTGTGAGAGGTGAAGATCCTCTAGCTGGCGGGCTTGTGAGACGATAGCCGCCACTGACAGCACTGTCTCGTGGCTTGTGAGCCGTGCGAGCCCGAAGGCAATAGATCTTAACATGGAAAAGCGCTTCAAGTCTGTTTTGCTGAAGCTCATGAGGTTGAAGTCCACTTCCGTACGGTCCTGCGACCGCTCTCTCACGGACACATCTAGCTTGCGGAATTGCATGTTGCTGACGTGGATAGCTTCGAGACATGGCTGGAATGTGCTCGTCAGGCAATAGGCAGTTGCATTGGGACCACGTATCTGAAAGCAATCAGAACCCAAAAAGTTAGCACCGAAGTCTTGTATGTCATGCACGATGGACAGTTCCACATCGTGTCTCCAAGCCTCTAGTGCAGTGAAGGCTCGCGTGAGTAGCTTGGTCGCTCCACCTTCCTGCTTGAGCGCTTCTTCCTCCCTGTACCGATTCCTGCAGCGTTGTAGTGCGAGTTCTGCTCTGGCGATCTCTTCAATCCGGTTTTTATACCATTTGATAAGATAGTCTCGTTGGCCCTCAAGATACCCGATGTGGTGTGGGGTGATGCGGCGGGAGGAAATGTAGAGCTTACGGACGCCGGGACCGAAAGAAGGGTGCTCGCATATCTCGGCAAGTCGTGTCAAGCAGGGAGTTGTTAAGAACACTGAGAAAGAGGTCATGAATCGATCGGAGAAGCTCTTTGTCGCCGATGTCGATATGCCTTTTTCGGTGAGCCGGAGGGCCATCAGTGCGTCCTTGTCGGCGATCTCGCATATCGCTGCGATTAGCTCGTTGGGCAAGTCTTTTAGAGACATGGTCGAGTAAGAGGATGGAAAGGTATAGGTTGATGATGTATGGAAAAGGGTTGGGAAGATGATTGGGAATGATGTCGGCAAAGAAGCTGAGACGAAAACCTAGAAGAAGTTTATGAAGAAGGTCAAGGTTGGTTCAACTGTGAGCATAAGAAAAGAAAGAGCGAACCAAAGCTTGGCGCGTGTAGTGACAGTGAAAGATCGAAAGTCGCGTAGTGAAATCGGGAGACTGTGGGCATTCACTCGGTGCAAGAGAGGAAACCAATCATGGTAAGTACAAAATGTAAATTGAGCTCAAACAGTGGTATCATAAAGTACATGCGTGTAAGTGGTCTAGATGTGAATGTCACCCTTCTCGTCGTAGAAAATCTCTCTCGCCTTGACACAACGCAAGTGGTTCTTGCCTCCCGACAGTGAAGAATCATGGTAGAAGAGGTACCATCTGCCCTCGAACTCGACAATGGAGTGGTGAGTGGTCCAACCAACCACAGGCTCCAAGATGGTGCCACGCTGAGTGAAAGGACCATACGGGCTGTCGCCGACGGCATATGCCAAAAGATGTGAATCGCCAGTCGAGTAGGAGAAGTAGTATTTGTCCTGGTACTTGTGCATCCATGCAGCCTCGAAGAATCTTCTCTTGTGGTCATCGGCCTGGATGGGCTTGCCAGCTTCGTCGACAATCAGAGCCTCGCGAGGAGTCTCTGCGAACTCGAGCATGTCGCCGGTCATCTTGGCGACACGAGGGCCTTGTGCAGCGACGCCTTCGCCAGTCAACTCTTGTGGACCGCTCCAGGCGGCGTCAAAGTGTCCCTCCTTTTGCCAGCACTGCAATTGACCACCCCAGAGACCACCGAAGTAAAGGTAGGCTGAGCCGTCGGTGTCGACGAAGCATGCAGGGTCAATGCTGTAGCTGCCCTTGATGTAGTTTTCTTGAGGAGCGAAAGGACCCTCAGGCTTGTCTGAGACGGCAACACCACAGCGGAAGATGCCCTCCTTGTCGCGGGCAGGGAAGTAGAGGTAGTATTTGCCGTCCTTGGTAGCGGCGTCAGGAGCCCAGAGCTGCTTGGAGACCCATGGGACATCCTCCTGCTTGAGGACTACACCGTGATCTGTGACGGGGCCAGTGAGCGAGTCCAGCGAGAAGACGTGGTAGTCGTTCATGTCATATTGGTCGCCATTGTCGTTGTCTTGGATGTCTGTCTCGCGATCGTGCGAAGGGTAGATATAGATCTTGCCATTGAAAGCATGGGCCGAGGGGTCGGCGGTATACAGATGAGTGATGAGGGGTTCCTTGTCAGACATGATGGAGGTGTGCTAGAGGATAAAATCAAGGTAGAGGTGCTTCGTGACCTACCTGCGGGTCGGCAGCAGTGTTTATAAAGTGACAAGGATGAAGAGTAATCTCCAAAGGCTTTAGCCTACGTGTTCGGCCTGTACAGGCTGTGTCTGGTGAGCGGCTTTGAAACCCTTGGACGCTGCATTGTGCCTTGCAAAGGGAAAGTGTCTTTTAGCCTAAAAGTGGCATGTTCGAAGAGGAAGGCGGAACGAGGGGCACTGTGGGGCTCCACCCAGCCTCCGCTTTCTTGGCGTTTACTACCAACATCTTCCGACCTCGTCGACTTCTTCCTTTCTTCGGCAACCACATAAGTTACGCGATAGCGAGATGTTTTTTAAGTGATCTCCAGCCTTGATGGAGCTATATGCTGGCAGGTAAAAGCCCGGCATTCATCTCCTGATTCGCGCTACTTTGCGCTCAAGAAATGTTGCACATGTATAGCGATCGAAAGACACATCATGTTCTGGTTCGATGTTCTCACAGTGAAGGTCCTTGAGTATAAAGCCACCAGAAGACGTGAGCGTGAGGTAGTAGCTAGAGGCCATCTGCTCGACTTTTGATTTTGTCACGCATCCATATTCTCTCTCGCTCATCCTCCATCTCACTTCACATCAAGACTTGAATCCTCCGCTTTCACAATCAGACCAATTCATCTCATCCTCATAAGTTTGGTATCTTTCTCGATCTTAGTTTATCTCCCCAACAACATCTACTGCCACCTCATGCACGCAAGCCCAGCGCTCCCTAGCATGGAAGCACCACCACTACCGCACGACAACAGCTCACTGTCCATTTCAATCACACAGCGACAATTTCTTCCAATCGCCAAACCAGGTAGACACACCGACGCTCAAATTTCTGGAGAAGCACTGACAACATCAAAGACGCACCAATCATGGATTCGCCAGTCTCATTCTCTTCGCTCCCACCCGAGCTAGTTGCAAAGATCTGCAGCGATACGGCCCTCGACGCGAAGGACCTCATGGCTCTACGTCTTACCAGCAAAGTCCAAGGAATCCACACATCCGCCACAAAGGTCTTTGCCGAACGCTACTTCACCGATATCCTGCTTCTTTGGAACAAGTACAGCCTGGAAACCTTCGTCCAGATTTCTCAACACCCCATCTTCGGTCCATCCATTCGTAAAATCCAGCTCTCATGCGCTCGTTATGAGGAAAACGATTTCGGAGAGAGCGTGCAAGAGCTCATAGCCCAAGGTCATGCGCGCTGCGAGTTTATGCAGAAGATACAACTGCTTTCCCAAAGATGCGACCATGACCATGAACAGTTCGATCCAGACCGTGTGAACGACCTGCTTGATCAAGCATTTGGTCTTCTTGCACTGTCGCACAACAGCTTCACTCTTGCCGCGTCAGCAAATGAAGAGAATTCTCTCGGTCGCAGTAAGGTCTTGGGTCCACAGATGGGGTCCAAAGGCTGGTGGGCTGATCCCTACGCTGCTTTGGAGTACTTACTTCTCGCAGCCGACAGAAGCAGTCTGAAGATTCAAAAGATCGAGATCGACGTCGAGGCTGATTCGTCGTGCGAACTTGACGGGCACAGCTTTGTCTCCAATCAATGGGAGGACCTAGAACCCCTACGTTCGATCGAGGAACTTACAATTGACCTATGGGTCACCCCAGCTCTCAATATATATGAACATGATTTTGGTATGGTACAAAGCCTACTGACCTTGGCTGTCAATCTCAAAACTTTGCATATCCGCAGCAACATTTTTAGTAATGAACACCTCGACTTCGGACTCTTGGCCGAGCCAGTCTCACGCTTGCCTCTCGAAGAGCTTCATCTCACCTCTTTAGAGATGGATCGAAAAATCATGACTGACATGCTAAAGAGTCTTGGCCCGAGACTGCGTCGCTTGAAGCTCTCGAACTGCGAAATCAGCGGCTCTTGGCAACAAATATTGTTGTGCATCCAGCAGCATGCTCTTCAGCTCGACATACTTCAGATCAGTGGTACCAGACGCCTTTGGATGGGAAAGTTCAAGTTGTACCAGGGTGCTGAAAGGGTTCGCCGAGGAGTTGCGAGATTGCTCAAAGTAAGAGAAGACGTGCTTCAGGATCTGGACCTTTACCCTCAACCCGAACCCCAGAGTGATATCGAGGATTGAAGGATCGAACCATCAATGAGATACGCTCGGAAACAAACAGGGAGAGAAGCAAGGCGGATGGTAGGGACATAAAAGCACACAACTCTGGCAAAACTTGTACACTAGGTAAAAAGCCTCAAGAATGATCAAAGAAGCTTTCGCTTTTCAAAACACATCCTCTTTTTATTCTTACTCACCGCCCACCTTGCCTAGTCTTGCTTATTTTCAGATTCAAACCAACTCCGGACCCATCGGTACTCTGCCTGTGTTATAGCTTGTGTGGTGATGTTCTAATACAGAACGATCTGGGAGTCAGATACAATGGTATTCCAGCAGACAAGAACAACAATATACAAGCGATACCATCTCTTTCTGCTGCACAAATCATCAATCAAGCAAATCTGGCTCTAGAAGATGAAGCTGTAGAGACTCAAAGAGATCCAAAGAAGCCATACCATGAATCCGGAACCTTCTGCCCACCTCCCATTGTCGCAGGAACCTCTTCCTCACTACAACACACCAACCCAAACCACCCTCTGCTCTCCTTGCACCAAACCTCCATCCATAACCTCCGCCATCCATCACATCACCACCACCACCAACCACACAACAATGGCAGACCCCGACCCCTCCAAATGGAGAATCAAACGCGACCCAAACATAAACGCCCGCACCTCAACCCCCAAACCCAACCCCCTCAGCACAAACCCAGGCATCCAAAACTTCGACATCAGCGACCAAGACCACTTCACCAGCGATGGCGTTGGCGATGAGTCAACCTGGCCTCCTCAACACAAGAAAGCCCGCGTGCGCGACACGGAGTTTTTGAGATTGTTGACGGAAGCGTACAATAAGCGTGTGGATTTGCTTGGGGAGTGGAGTGAGTTTGTCCTATCC
>Ga0058697_10000924_pt1 | contig 11464 bp, 16 predicted proteins | sample AgamicAsMae_FD_66619 | JGI IMG/M metagenome (GOLD analysis project Ga0058697, IMG submission 66619) | Agave microbial communities from Guanajuato, Mexico - As.Ma.e | ecosystem: Host-associated > Plants > Phyllosphere > Phylloplane/Leaf | place: Guanajuato, Mexico | collected 2012-06-04
AGATTGACCGTCATCTTTCAGGATCTGGTTTTAGAAGAAGCTCGACGTATGCGTGTTTACTGGAGTCCTGTCAGAGAGACCTTCACTTACTGACCACAATGATACTGTGATTTCCTCCGCCGATCTCAAAAGTCAAGCCATCCTTCTTACTAACACTCTTGTTCTTGAAGCTCTTCCCATCAATCGTAACTTTACCAGTCTTGCCCGATGGCAAAGGAGGCAATGTAATGTTGCCAACCGTCCCCTCCGGCACCTTCCACCAAACAGAATATTCCCTCCCATCACCAGTGATATTCCACCCAGCACTAAACTTGCCCAAACCCGTCACAAAGCCCGCCTGCGCATACTCCAAATTTCCAAACTGTGGTTTCAGTGTCCAAGTACTGCCCACTCTTCCACTAACCGCCAAACCCACGATATAACTCGTCAACGCAGAAGTAGGACCCGCAGACCAGCCATGACTGTGGGAAACATAACTTTCATCATAGCTATACCCTCGAGAGTTGCGATAGGCAAAACTGCCGTTGGTCAGGTATCCTTCAATGACTGTGCTGCCCGTGCCATTCGGATGATGCAGGTACCAGCCCCAACTGCGGCGTATCAAGTCCAAAGCGCGGGTTGCTTGTCCAGCAACGAAATGAGCGTTGATTTCAAAAGAGGAAATGAAGGGGGAGATGTTGTTTGGTAATTCGGGGCTTTCGGCACCAATGGGAGTCCAGTTGTGCGTGAGTTCCGAGGAGATGCTTTGAGCGGAGGCAGAGGAAGCGGGCACGACGCCGAAGTAGATGGCCATGCTGTTGGCGTCTTGGGGGTGGAGGTTTGTGTCCGTGGCGTTGTCTTTGAAGGCGCCGTAGGAGGTGTCCCAGCAGTATTTGTTTATTGCAGTGCTGAGGATTGAGGCGCGGGACGTATATGTTTGGGCGAGGCCTGTGGTGTCTCCCTGCCAGCTTGCGAGCTCAGCTCCAGTGATCAGTGTATGATACAAGATCATGTTGGCTTCACTGTTATTGAAGCCTTGCTGCCATCGAGCCCAATCGCGGATACCCGTCACATTGAGCAATCCCGAAGGCTGATGAACCTTGCCGTAGATATACTCCATGGCGTGCGTGTAGCGATCCCAGTTCTTGTCCAGAAACTCAGTGTCGTTGGTATACAACAAATAGTTGTACGTCCCAATCATAGTCCACATATGATAAGTATCCGAACCTTGTTGCAGCAAAGGCGGTCCGGCTTCCGGGAACGACCAATCCTTGTTCTGATGATCATACATAGTCTGCAGAGCATTTTTAACACTGTCCAGATCTCCGATACTGACAAAAGTTGCTGGGACCGCAATGCCCATGTCGCCTGGCCACACTGCTCTGTCTCTCTTGGCTCCGTCCACGATGACTGTGGAGCCATTTGAAAGAGCACCACTGTTATTCCAGCCACTGGCCTCGAAGATACGACCGGTATCGACAGGTACGGAGTTGGTTTGTAGAGTGTACGCACCACTATACCAGATCTTGTTCAAGTCTTCATCGCTGCAGTCAAAATATCCAGAGTAAGCGCGCAGATTGCTCCAAGTAGGTTGAAAGCCAATCTCTAATGATATATCATTGATGTCAATGGTGGATGTGGTCTCATTGGTGATCAGAAATAAAGTCAGGTATCGGAAACCACCGCGAAGATGCGCTTTATCCATTGTATAGCTGTAGTTGCCAGAGGCAGAGAAATTCGAATAGACGGCTCCATCGCCAGCTTGAAACCTTCCATTAGACGAATCAGACCACAAGCCGATCCAGTTCTTCGCTTCGCTGAAGGCTAGACCTAGAGCTCCGGAACCTTGTGCTGCGTAGGATACTGTGGCTAGACCTCCTACTTCTTTTCCAAAGTCGAAGACGAGTGCTGAGCCGTTGCCAGAGATATGGGCAGAGCCGGGCCAGTTGGAGATGACGGAAGCATTAGCTAGAGACAAGATCGAGATGGGAGAGACAGTGCGAGAATCAGGAGCAAAGATGTTAGCCTCCCATTGACCCGGAAATGCGGTGTCGAGTGGACCGGTGCAGGCCAGGTTCTCCCAACACGTCTGAGCGTGGACAGCTAGTCCCAATCCAATGACGGTGAATATGTGAGGGAAATGCATAACGAATACTCATGAGAGGAACGAAAAGAAACCAGACCGTAGTGCAGGATAGAAAGCTTGTTATGACTTGGCTCTGAGAGTCAACCAGTTCGTAGCATTTCGATCCGAAGAGACGGAAAAATAGCATCATCGCCCATCCTTCCATGCACTCTGTAGATCAATCATACACGAGCGGGGAAAATGAGGGGATAGTTTAACCTTCAGAACTCGGTATTCTGTACAGCGGTTAAATTTCCATCGCAGTGGATAAATTGATTATTCTATGAAGAAGCACAGTTGAACCTAAGCTGCCAATCACCTCCCACCAGCCCTTCTACCTCAATATCTCCAGTCTGATTTGCGGAATTCTGGATGTCCAGGACAACATCCTTGCATCTGCCTTCCACCTCATGCAATCTCAGAATGCCACCACAAGATGGGTATGGCACAGCAATACCACCTCTGCTTCCTACAGGGGTGGAGAAGTCGATGGATAGACCACCATCAGAGGTGGCATTAGTGTATGCCTCGAACATGCCGACCGAAGTCGAGAAGCCTGCGTGAGCGGTCGTCAGACCACCCAGCTTAGGTGCAATCTTCCACGTCTTACCGCCAGCAGTGACGAGTTGAATGCCGGCGATATATTGTGACAAGAACGCAGTGGGGCCAGTCGACCAGCCATGTGCATGCGAGATGCGAGGATCGTTCGTGTAAGGCGCGTAATGTGTAGCTCCGTCGAAGGCGTATCCTTCAATGAACGTGCTGTTGGTCATTCGTGGATCGTCTAGCATGAATCCCCATTCTAGACGCATGAGTTCGAGAGCAGCAGTTGCATTGTTAGCACGGAAGTGGGCTTCTAGCTCGAAAGCACCAATAAAAGGTGACACAGCATCATCTGCTTCCACGGCTGGCGCACCGTAAGGTCCCCAGCGAGCACGGAGGGAGTTGCTAATAGCGGAGGCTTGGGTGGCATTGTTTGTCAGGTTAGCCAAGACTGCCCAACTGTTGCCATCCTGAGGCATGAGTGATGTTGTTTCGTTATCACGGTAGAGGCCTGCAGTTGCATTCCAGAGCAACTTGTTGGCTGATTCCTTGATATCGGTTGCATACTTCTCCCAGGAGGACTTGATGCTGCTATCATTAAGAGCAGCGGCGAGAGTCAAACCTTCATTGATGGTGAAGTAGAGGATTGCATTTGCCTCAATGTTGTGGCCTCCTTGTCCGAAACGAAGCCAATCGTCTGGACTTGTGACGTTCATCAAGCCGGTCTCGTCGATGAAACCGAGGGAGAAGTTGAGTCCGCGTTTCCAAGCGTTCCACTTGTTCTGAACGTACTCGAGGTCATCCGTGAATTTGTAGTAGTCCGAGACACCGATGAGGTTGTATAGGTGATAGGTTGCAGAATATGTGTCTTGCTTGAACGGGTATCCTGCATAGGGAAGCTTGCCCGACGCGTTTTGTAGACTGAACAGATTGTCGATAGAGTTGGTAATGGCTGCATCATCGCTGATAGAGACGAACAAGGATGGAGTGATGACGTGCATGTCGCCAGGCCAAATCAGACGGTCGCGTTTCGCACCATCTACAAGAACAACACTTGAATTGGCGATAGTAGTGTTGTAGTACCATGACCATGGAGGGGTTGAGTCGCTTGGAACGCTCGAGTTAGTCTCTTCCGAGTGGATGAGCGCATCACCGTGAGTCGGATCGATAGCACACATCTACTTCTTGTCAGTTGAATGAGTTTGGAATGATGCCACGCAATTGCGTACCTGGATAGTATATGCTCCAGCATACCAGATGCGGTTCAGCAACTCGTCATCAGAATGGAAGAAACCAGTATAATTTCTCAGGTCTTCTGTCGTGGGTGACGGTGTGAAATCAACCGTGACCTCTGTAACCTCGATCTCTCCAGTAGTGTTATGGATCAGACTCAGATATCTGAATCCGCCTCTTTCATGCTGACGGTCTACAGACACAACACCGGGGCCTTGAGGATAGAACCACAACGCCTCATCCATACCAGAGTCTTGAGTGGCATCGCAAGCCACGCCAGAGATCCACTGCGAGCTTTCGGAATAGGTTATAGCGATGGACTGATTCGTGTCTGTCTTGTTGCCGATGGTCAAGCTAACAAGTCCACCAATGTTGACACCAAAGTCATATGTGACGGCTGAAACGCCTTGGAAGATGGCTGAGCCTGGGGAGACGCTTGCGAGACTGGAGGCTCCAATGACAGTTCCATTGATTTTGTCCTGATATACGGCGACAGGGTGGATGGTCCGTGATTTGGGAGCCAGGATGTACTCATCATATTTGGAGACTGCTGCTGCCAGGCCAGCAAAGGCAAGTAACGACGTGTAGATGGACTTCATGGTTAAGGTTAAATCATTCTAGGAGAAGAACAATCGGCTGCGGAACAGAGCAGCCATACTTATATTCATGATCGATTCTTTGGTCAGATTGCATTTGTCTATGAGGCTGATCATTGCCTCCAACTCGACCCATGCCTGCGAAAAGTCAGTTTGGTATGGACTGGCACGGGCAGAGCGTGGTTCAAGCATCATCCGATGACGAGGTGAGAATGTTCAAGATGGAGGGCTGTGGAGAGAAAGTGGGGTTTCCAAGACCTTGCCACTCGCTTTTTCGGCGAAGTGTGCACCGAGTGCAACATCAGCCCGCCTTCTCCGTGAGATCGCTCATCTGGAATGCCTTTTTCGTGAATCAACACAGGGCTTGACCATTTGAGTTTTTGTCAACAGAGCAGGGCATATGACTCCACTAAGACTGGGCAGCCTGGACGCTGTTCCCTCGATCTTCACACTCTCTCGGCAGCAAGGCTCAGATTCATGAAACTATGTGATCTTGTATGGATCTTGCATATTAATAAATTTATCTTTGGAGGTCCAAACATGAATGTGAGATTAGGTGGAGGGGTCATTTTGTCGTTTATGCCAAAACAGAACAGACTTGATTAGTCGAGGTCAGCACTGCTTGTCGAAACAGCTGATGGATAGAAGTCCATCTTGCCTCCATGCCCAATGACACCAATGCGGTCGTACAATGTCCTTGCACGGACATAGGGGTCGAGTTGCCAGTAGTTCTGCAGCAAGTCCTGTCTCAGCGCTGACCTTTGCTCTCCCTTGTTCTCACCCTTTGCCCAGTGCACTGTCTCGGTCTGGTATCTTTGCACCAATTCCTTTCGCTCGGCCTCAATTCTGTCTCTTGTTGCAATATCCTTCATCTTGTCGTTCTCACCCTCCCTAGGCTCAACGTAGTGATATTCCCAGTTCTCGTCACCGCCGAGTTCTTTCGAGATCTGACTCTTAGGGATGAAAGCGGAGAGCTCTTCGACGTTCGAGCAGAAGTTGATCTTGGAAGCGACGACAGGATCGAGCCAACCACGGATGATCTTCCAGATGCCTTGGAAGACCCAAGGAGCTTTGTACACGAGGACGCTGCCAAGGGATTCTGGGTAGTTGGCTTCGAAGCACTTGATCATGAACTTGACAGGGGTGTAGTCCATGTTTGACATGGAGAAGCCCGTCATGTCAAAGACAATGGTCTTGCAGCTACTGTCAGCAATCGGGTCTTTTGTCGCTTTTTAGTTGTACTCACAGCTGTATCGATTGGAGGTCTGAGCATCATGCGAGCAGTATCAATAGTGTAAACGGTGAATCTCTCGAGACTCTTTTCCGTCTGCTCGCCGGCACGATGGAGTCTAGCTCTGACGACACAAACAGGTCTTCCCTCAGCATCAACACCATGCAGGAAACTCTTTCCCATACGCAATTGGGTGAGGAAATCCTCGGCATCCTTCTTTGTGGTCGCGTCCGAGGCAGATTTGGCGTCAATCACGGCGCCTCCTTCACCCTTGTAGACAATGTCGTCGTCGACGTGCATTTCTTGAGAGCGCCAGTGGAGAGTCGAGATCATCATGACAAGAGCAGCCTGGACATCCCATTTGCGAGCACGGAGGAATCTCAAGAGCAGTGCATCGGGATCGTCGTGCTTGACCATACCCCAGAAGGCAGTGCGCAGTGACTCGGGGCTCTGGTTTTGGAGAGCTTGACGGAACTCCTTGGCCTGACCGTGCTTGTCATTCTCGTCGTCGGTGTTTTCTGCAGAGTGGTCGGCATCCTTGTTCTTGCGAGAAAACATGGACAACTTTGACTTCTTCTTATGATCGGCAGGGGTGGAAGCGGCGGGAGCAGCATCGAGACTCGGGCGAGCACCGCTAATGACACCAAAGACATCGAGAGTCTGAAGCCAGAGCTCGCGCAGCTTTTCCTCTTGATCCGGGGTGAGGCTACCCGGGCGTCCCGGTAGAGTGGTAGGAGCCATGTCTGATTCTGGTTCTGTTTCCGAGGGAAGCGAAGGGCCAGGGGTATCAGGGAGCGAAGCCTTGTCCGAGTTTGTAGTCGAGTAATAAGAGTTTGCGATGTAGGCGGTCGCGAAAGCAGTAGAGATGGCAAGGAGAAGCGTGACAGGATCCAAACGACTTTCTTTCAATTGGAAAGTCGGGCGCGTGGGGAAGTGACGGGGTTGACGAAATGGCGGGCGGAGCGGCGAGGACCGGTAACTACGGGTGGCTTGAACAGACAGGCGACACGAAGGTGACGAGAGGATAGATGAGGGGCGGGCGAGGTGTGTAATGCGAAAGGGACGCATCTGATGGAGATGGGATACGGAGCAGAGAGGCTCAGCCAGACACGCCGAGATTGAAACTCCTTAGGCCCGCTCTGCTCGTGTTCCATGTCTTTTTGCATGACGTCGCGTGGATATGTCATGTCTCTTTTGACTTTATTCAATTTGGAGTAGCACCTCTCTTCTTCCCTCGTCATCCGATTCCAAGTCAGAGTAGACATACAATAGCATACCTCAGAACAGTGTAAGGTAGCAGATCACACGAGCAGTCATCGTCTAAAGGTAGGAGATAAATTGGAGATCAATTGGAAACAAAACGGAGCTTCAGCACCAGCGACTGCCTCGTGCTGGACGGCGGGGCGCGCACCCGTCCTCCGCTGTCCTTGGCGCTTGTTGGATGTAATCAAAACAATTGCACCAAGTCGCATCCTGAGTCCAACACGCCACTTTCGTCTAACAATGGCTTCGACGACACCCACCTCAGCACCGCCGTCGCGCGCTCGCTCAGCATCTCGTTCTCGCAATAACTTACCCTCGCGACCAACGACCCCTCTACGACCACACTCACGAACCAGCCTCCGAGCTTCCATCACCACTCCCACGGCCAGCAACCAATTCTCAGAGCAAGCTGTTCCTCTGGAAGCCCTGGAGCCTGCTTTCGGCGAACTCGCCGATGGAATGGCCGATCTCGAAGCCAACATGATGCACCTCCAATTGCTGCACGAGAGTCTGAACCGCTTCAACGAGTGCTTTGGCGCTTTCCTCTACGGCATGAACATGAGCGCTTTCTGTGTCGACTTCCCAGAGGCTCCTGGAATTGAGAGCTTCAAGCGTGCTGCCGAGGCTGCAAAGAATCAGGCCCAACAAGACCATGCCATGTCCGCAGACGTTCATCATCGTGAGAGAGATGTTGATGCTACTTTCCTGTAAATCATCACAACCTCGTCGCGCTTTGCATCTTATACTAACTTTCGTGTCGCAGTACTACCGACACCAGTTTCGTCGAAAATCCACCTACACCAAAAACAAGTCGTCCGAACAGATCCACCATGGCTCCTCCTTCGACCACCTCATCTAGAACTACTCGCGGCGCCAGCTCCATATCTAGAGGCAGGGGCATCCCCGCTCCTCGTGGCACAAGAGGCGGTAGTGTCGCAGGTTCCGCAAGAGGTTCCGCCATCGGAAGAGGAAGAGGAAGAGGCATCATCAGATGATCGCACCTTGCTAGAACACTGACTATTGTCATCAGACTGTGATGTCTTGATGCTTTACTTGTTCTCCACGCAACGCGTCCACGACAATGGCACTAAACACTAAAATTGCTATGAACGACAAAATTCGCTGAAGCTCTATGTGCTGAAGGGCACGACAAATCGTGCGAGTGTAAAGCCGACTGAGCATTCCGAGGGTATCAAAGACCAGGAAGAAGGACTCGCAATTTGTTCTCTTGATGAACGCGTTCACACAGTCTTCTCCTTCCTCACTGCCCATCCCTTGAGAGCAAAGCAAATACTTGCCCACGACATGACAAGAGCAGTCAGACTCATGGCGATGGTGAATAGAAACATGGCATCTAGATCATTGGTCTCGATCGTGCTCACAGCGTCGGTAGAACTGCCCATAAAAATCATCCCGCCACTGATCAGGCAGAAACTGGCCACTAGCTCGGTAGGTGGTCGAGACGGGAAGAAAGACTTTGGTGGTGCCAGATAAAGCAGAATGTAGGTTGCTGCTCTAGCCATCGCAAATCCCATGAACAGAGTGCCCCATTGCTGGTGCATCATTGTCGACACCATGCCGTGTTGATGATGGCCGGACATGGAGAGGCCAAGAAGCATGATTACCAATCCTGGCATGGGATTGAGGCTGGTCTTGTATGTCTTTGGCACTTCCCACTCTTCGCGTTGCTTCTCGACAAGATCACCGAACAGCGTGGCTTCCTCCTGCCAGCTCGAAACAGAGGTGTTGAACAACTTCCTCACTGTATTGCTTTCGATGAGCATGCCCATCAGACCACCACCAAAGAACATGATGGTTATGCTGATGTGCTCGAGATCTTGAGCACTCCATGCCTTGCCCCAAGCATTGAGATGTTCGAGAAAGACATTGCTAGCGCCGTACAAGAAGATGACAAGACTTTCGACAAACTCGGCCGAAGGAAGCCTGGCTGCGAAGCGAGAGACCATGGGGTATCGAGGCTTGACGTTCCACGCCCAACCATAATCTGAAAACGCACCCATCCACCTTCCAAGAGTCAGAATGCCGTACCAGAAGAATATGCCGCCCTTGACGGCGTGTGCCATTCCAGAGAAGATGAGACGTTCGCGCTTTTATACTTGTCAGCATTATCCTGTAAGCAAAGCCGATCGTCATTACTTACATAGAGACCGCCATATACCACGCCGCCGCTTATCAGGCTCACAAAACCAAGGACTGGCATGCAACGTTCGATCAACGTGAACACAACTTTGAAGGCTGGAAGTGCTCGGCCAGAAAAGAAGCGAGAAATCTTGCGCGAGAGGAAGCGATCGATCGAATTGTTCCTGATTGATCCTTGCTCTTCAAATCCGACATGTTGATCGTCGCCCTCTTCTGGTATCTCAAACTTGTGCAAAGGCTCCGAGTCCGAGCTGGGCGAGCGGGACCCAGAGCAGAGCGTCGCTGAATCGCGGCCTGAGTCTCTCGACCATCTCTGGTCCTGGTCTTGGAGGCGATCGTATTGCGCAATGTTATCAGCCGTCATAGCATGTCTCTCCTTGGTCTTCTGGTACCGCACCATGTACAGGTTCAAGAAAGTCATGAGGAACCATACGGTGGCGATCCAAGATACTGCCCATCCCATCTTATGATGCGCATTACCTGGGTAGAAGTCCGGTGTTTTTGCATTGTAGATGATGCTGGTGAATAGACCGAATCCGTTGACAGCCAAGAATGCGAATTGCGCCGGGATCGTGATTCGTGATCGAGCTATACTGAACACAACGGCTATACTCGAGTCAACATCAAAGAGCTTTTCAGACTCGATCATCAAACTTACCGACTGGAAGGACCACTGCCCATGCGATTGTCATTAGTACGATGTGCGCGTACATCCAGCCTGCGAAACCCTGATACCGGAAGTAGTTGTGCGGAACGTCAGGCGTTGTTGCTGCTACCGACGTGCTTGTCATGTTAATGTATGCGCTCCCCATATCCATAGTCATTTCGCGATGCACATCCTCGTCTCCATGAGCGGTCACCAAAGGGAGCGCTGCGAGCAAAAGCACCGCTGAGCTGGCTAGAGATATGCAATTCGACAGCATGAAGTAAGCCGGTCGGGACAGAATCTCAAAGAAGTAGTTGTGTTTGTCGAGTTGTGCGTGCAAATGGATGAAAGGGAGTAACAAATATATGGAGAGTATGTTATGGATGCTTCGTGAGTAGTCGCAGAGCACTAAGACACAGTCTCCAGGCACTGAGACTGCGAGAGGAAAGACTGCAAAGAATGCTTATATGAGACCGTCGAGAAGGTGCAAGTTCAAAAAAGATCAGGAAGGAAAGATCGAGTTGATGACAGCGCGAAGAGCCCATCCCCATTCTGATTTAATAGCACCGACACCATGACTACAACACGCGGAACACGTCAAGTTTCCCTTTCCCTCGCTCCCGATTCCGAGCCATACCGATGGTTGGATCATGATTTTTGGTAATCATGGTGTGTATGCTCATGACCTTGATAGATGACTTTTGCTCGGTATGACGCTACCTCTAAACAAAACGTTCCTTTCGTTCCTCCTTCCCGGCCGATCCTTTGATTCCGCCGCCTTCCGTGCTTCCATGCTTTCTATACCGCATATCTCAAAAATGTTTTGACGCTGGACGATTGCGTCTGTGTCTTAGCTTCAAAGTTCAGATCTTGGAGTTTTGCGCCCACCACTCTGGTCCAACACATGCACGCACGATCTCAAATTTTATTGCCACATCCATGCCTACAACATGATGTCTAGGAGTTTCATGTTTTCCCAAGCACTCGGTGAGTCAGCATTCCGGTTCCGAGCATCCGCTATACAGCTTGACCAAATCACATGGCGTCTTGGCAAAATCGTTCACGCGCCCCGACACATGTCCATGTTAATCGTCGAATCGGATTGTCAACACCTCCTCTTTCCGGCCTTGCTTCGCAAAGTCATGTATCCAACAGTGCACCGTGCCTAAATCTCGGCGATAGCGGTGGCACCATCTTTTCCATCTCCGACGGGGTTTGCAGCTTTTCTATCGTGTGCCGGTCTGACTGGCTGTTCTTGACCGACATCAGGCGGCTGACAGGGTCCACTGCAATCAACACATGCATGCTTATAGATACCCTATCCACAGCTGCAGAGTGATGTGTCTTTTCAAGAATGCTGATAAAGCAGCATTGGCAGCTTGAATGTTCTACACATTGTTGCTGTCTGATGGCTGCCTGTCGTTCGCTCACATGACTCTCTTGCATGCTAGCATCCAATTCCGAACCATCCGCGCCATACCATCACTCTCTCCTGGCTTTTTCCGGCTTCGCAGGAAGGCCAAATGAATTCCCGACAGCCCCTCAGTCGTTTCCATGGCTCGTACCGTTTTCCGAATCATGCTTTCGTTATCATCTCTTGATCCTCCGTCTTGTCTTTCCAAGAAAAAATAGATCTATTGCCGCAACATCTCTATTCATCGCCTTTTGAAAGCATTGTCTTCGCCGTC
>Ga0058697_10000925_pt1 | contig 11461 bp, 9 predicted proteins | sample AgamicAsMae_FD_66619 | JGI IMG/M metagenome (GOLD analysis project Ga0058697, IMG submission 66619) | Agave microbial communities from Guanajuato, Mexico - As.Ma.e | ecosystem: Host-associated > Plants > Phyllosphere > Phylloplane/Leaf | place: Guanajuato, Mexico | collected 2012-06-04
CAAAAGCACTGGTACCTATCAGGCTGTTCTCAACAGTCGGTCGATCGAAATAATACTGCAAAGATACCGTCAGCGTTTACCATCCATCGATAATCAGATTGTGACCTACTTGCGCATCTACACTCTGTCCGCTCAAACTTGCAATTGAGCTCGTTCCACCGAGATCCAGAGTGCCGTTCTCGTTGCGACTGATCTGTGTGTGGAAGATGTTCTCCCAAAGCCCAATCCCTGCTTTACTAGCTCTATCTCGGAGCTGTGTGTTTTGGATAACATCGAGGCGTACGGATCTGAGCAGAGAGTATGCAGTCATCAAACTCGCACTTGTCTCCACAAAGTTCTTAGATCCGTTGATGGAAGCGCCAGGAAGATCTACCACTTGCCAGACAGAGTATTCTCCGTTGATCTGCAGCCCTCGCTCGAGAGCGATCAGTTGAGCTTTGATCAGATTGATGAAGAGTAGCTTCATATTGCTGTATGCGATTTTCGCCTCAAGCGCCCTTGAAGAGGAGGGCAGTGCTTGCAAGGCTTCGATGGCGTTGAGCACACCCAGCGTATACCAAGCTAATGATCGGCCCCAGACGGTCGGACCCGCGCCAGTCTCTGGATTCGTCCATGCGTGTGCTCCCAGCGCATCGTACCCATGCACCAACAATCCCGTACCATCATCGCAGATGACAGACAATGTTTCGAGTTGCTTTTGCACTGCCGCAGGGCCGAATACGTCAGAGTTTCGGCTCTGGTTAGCCGCATTGCTCAAGATGGCGAAGGAAGGATACGAGTACATGCCATCTGTATACGACAAATTACGGTATGCAGTTATGTTGTTGCGATTGTCATAGTACCAGAGCCCTCCGTTGTCGTTTCGGGGTTGGTCTGCCAGTGAGAGTCGTAGTGCTGATATAGCTGACGCCAAAGCTTCATCACCAGTTTCTGCATATTGTTGAATCATCTCTGTGCCAATAGAGAATCTATCAAGTGGCAAGCCCACATCTGCAGTGGCGTTCGAGAATAGCGGGATGGCACTTGCGACACTGTTTTGTAGGTATGTGGTCCATTGCTGCTTGTCGGTTGTGTTGTTGGTAGCGGCGATGCTCTGGCGCAATGCTTGGTAGAAGATTCCGAGTTCGATTAACCCTGTGCCGGAAGAACTTGCGGCCGCTCCTTGATTCCGCGCAATACTGCTTGCAATCATTGCAGGAGGTTGACCGTGTGTGTTCTGCGGGCATTGTAGGGTTTGCGCAAAGATGCCAGATGCTGGAAGGAGTGGAAACAGCTTCATTGTGACCATGGTTCCTGGTGTTATTCTACTGTTCCAGTAGAAAAGTGTGTGAGAAAGAGGTGGTAAACGTAGGGAGGTCGTCAGTTATATTTTCTGGAGCGAGGATCTTCGATGACGTAGCAAAAAGTTGAGTTTTGTTACGTGTGCAAGGTGCGTCTATCAGATATGAAACTGTAGGACAGGAGTGTAAACAGGTCATGTTGAACTAGCTAGCTACAGATTCCACGAATAAGAAGCGCTTAGAGAACGATAGTCCAAAATCCGCAACAGCAGGTAAGGAAACAAAAAGCTGCTGGTTGGAATCGGCCGCAGACAAGCCATCAATCGTGGAAAGACACGACAAAGAATTGAGGCAGAGTCTGTTTGATGTAAAACTCAATAGAGTCGCAAGTGCTCGAGTGACTTACGGCACATCACAGAGGACGTGCAATAGTCGCGGTGATATCTGAGCCACAATACAGGACGGTGGTCGAATTCTTGCGCAGGGTTGTCCTCCTAGCAAAGGCTCTTGTCGAATGTCGAAATTCTGCATGATGCCCACGGGCAAGTCCGCTTCCCTATGAGCTCCGTTCTCTTACGATCGTCGCGCTTTAGTACGCAGCAGTCGAATATGCCGACTTGGAGCTATTTCTCCATTCTCACTTACCCGAGTGCATAGTCCCGGCCTTGCTACGTTCTCTTTGTTCATCCTTCCCTACTTGTATCACGCAAATGAGTCGTGACCAGGCGCTTCGGGCCGTGCACTTCCCCGGCGATCACTTGTTCGGCGGGTTTCCACTTGGCTTTCCGTGTCGTGAAGCTTACTGATCCATCGTGCCGAATATTTTCCAAGCGTCCAGTGCGTCCACCACCCTTCAGGTCTCTTAACTTTTTCTCCTTTTCGCCAAAATCTGGTCCTCCTGTCGATCATAATGCAGTGTTGTGGACCTGCGCTGTTTAAACTCCCTACTTCGATGGCTCTCGGAATACCCTTCTGGGCCACGGATGACTTCTTTCGGACATTGTAGAACGTCTTTGCAGCGCGGAGCTCCTTTTTGGCAACTTAGAAACTCAATCCTGACCACACATGCCCTTTTCATTGGCAGAATCGATGCGATACTCAGTCATGGCAGACCAGCACCATACCTTCGAGTCATCAGGATCCGCACCACGCTTCGTGTTCAATTAAACCGACTCGGACGTCTTCACTAACGAGATAGATCCTTCGAAATCTCACTCAAATGGGGCATATACCGTGAAGGGCATAATTCTCAACGTAATTCTCAGGGCAATCAATGGCGACGGGACTCGATAGGTAAGTCTATATAAGACACACAAGTCTTGCTCCTAATGTCAAGGTAGTCCTGCATGACCAACAAGCCCTCGGGAGCTTCCTTTCCCTGATCCAACTCCTCCTGTCATTCTTTTGATACGTTTCTTGTCACTCTTTATCTGTCTCCTTATCTCTTATTATCAAGTCATTCTTTACCTGCACCGTAGTCATGGCCTTCCGAGGTCACAGCATGGGAAAACTCCTTGCAATCGTGGCTGTTTTGCCTCTTCTGGTTCCAGCTCTTTCTATACCTCGCTCCTCACCTCGAGTCGAATTCGAGCCAAGTGTTAACAGCTCTGAAGATGCCGTCCGTCCATCCAACGCTGTCTTCTATCCGCCTCTAGACTGGGCCCCTCCTCTGAAGCGGGCGCTGGTTCCTCCCAGAATTCGTCTGTCCAGCCTTGGTACAAGGTTCTCGCTCCATCGAATGACAGCACAACCGACGCGGGGTCCTCTGGCTTCAACTCAACTGGGTCTCATTCGAACTTTACTGCGCCCCATTTTGTAAGCTTTGCAAGCACCTCTTGCCCTGCTCTTACTCCCTCCTATCCAGATGAGTTCTGGTACGAGGCCATAGATCACAGCAACGCCCAAAGTTCATTCCTTAACAACAAAGACGCGTATACCGTTTGGCGTAATGTCGTCTCTGATTTTGGCGCCGACAGCACCGGAAACACAGATTCTACCAACGCCATCAGAAATGCGATCAACCACGGTGGAAACGGCCTTCCTGAACGAACCACGAAAGACACGTATGGTGAGACCATGAAGCCGGCTGTTGTGTATATTTCCGGTGGAACTTACCTCATTTCCTCGACTCTCGATCTGTACGCTGGAACAGTTATCGTTGGCGACCCGCTCAATCCGCCTGTCTTTAAAGTGGCATCCAGTTTTTCCGGTACCAAGCTCATCAATGGACGCGACAGTACCTGGGGATCAGCCACTCAGGTATTCTAAATTGGTCTCAAGAACATTGTCATTGATTCTACAGACTTTGATAAGGACAGCAACTTCATCCTAGTGTACTGGGCTGTCAGTCAAGTAACTCAGCTACAGAACATTGTTTTCAATATGCCACAAAACTCCGCCAGCAGTGGTCACAGAGGTGTACAAATGGGCAAGACTGACTATAACAGCAACATTATTATCAACGATCTGACCTTCAACGGCGGTTATGAGGGCATGCATCTCAATGGTCAACAGTGGGTTTTAAAAGGCCTGACGTTCACATCGTGTACCACTGCTGTCAACATTGTAAGCTGCACTGATTGTGTCTTCCTGGGAACGACCGTCTCCACTGTAGGCACGGGATTCTCTGCCTACGGTGTATCTGGTAGTCTGATCATCATGAACTCAACCGTCAAGAACTCTGGCCCTCTTGTGCTCGGTACAAGCGGCTACAAGGGTTATCAGTCAATCATACTGGAGAACGTCATGTCCGACGACGAGAACAAGGTCACCGTCAAGCTTGATGATAACGCCTCTGCTGTAATCGGAAGCGTCAGCGACACCTGGGTTCTTGGCCAGACCTACAAGTCCAACAATCCCACTCCTGGCAGAGGTGGCGATCTTCAGACACAGCGTGCCAAAGTCCTCCTCCAGAACGCCAAATTCTTCACCAAGACTCAGCCCACTTTCGAGGAGTATTCTGTTGATCAAGTCCTCAATGTCAAGTCTGTATCGGGCTTGCCAGTATACGGTGATGGTGAGACAGATGACACCGCCAATATCAATGCTATCCTCAAAAAGTATGCCGGCTGCAAAGTCATTTACTTTCCTGCTGGCACCTATATTGTTACCAATACTGTCATGATTCCTCCTGGCTCGAGGATCCATGGCGACGCTTATGGTTCAGTCATCAGCGCAACGGGTGGTAGTTTCTACAACCCCAACTCACCCACAAATGCTGTTCAGATCGGTGATGAAGGCGATGTTGGTGTTGCACAAGTCGTCGATATGATGTTCAGCGTTGCCGATGTCCTTCAGGGATGCAAGATTCTCGAGGTGAACATGGCGGGAAGCCAACCTGGTGATGTGGGTCTCTGGAACACACACATTCGCGTTGGCGGTGCGGCCGGATCCAAGGTTCAAGACAACTGCTATGGTAGTCCTTACAGCTGCAAGGCTGCATGGGGTATGGTGCATCTGACTAGCAGCTCCTCTGCCTACATCGAGAACATGTGGGGCTGGACAGCCGACCATAACCTTGACACAGGAGGCAGTCCTACCATCTCTGTTGCTCGTGGTATGCTTATCGAGGCTACCAAAGGCACCTGGTTAGTTGGCACAGGCTTCGAACACAACACCTTGTACCAGTACAACTTTTACCAAGCGGAAAATGTTTTCACTGCCATGCAACAAACAGAGACGCCTTACTTCCAGGGTTACAACGAGGACGTCCTTGCTCCTGCTCCTTGGGCGGATAATCTTGTCGCCTCTGATCCTACTTTTAGCGACTGTGGCAACGATGATACTTCCTGTCGCATGGCTTGGATGGAACACATCAGCAAGTCTTCGAACTTGTTCCTATACGGGGGTTGCGTCTGGGCCTTCTATGATGGACATACCATTCCTGCCAACGGGGATGTCCAGCAGAATGCCATCAACATCGACAAAGAATCCTCCTCCGTCTATCTCTATGGAACGAACGTTCATTGGGTAACGAACATGTTACTCAGCGACTACACTGTGATTGCGACCGAGAAGACCAATGAAGGAGGCTGGGGAGGTGTCATTGCTGCCTATCAATTTGATGCCAGCGGACCCAATAACGGAGACAACGGAAACAACGGTGGTGGCCAGAACACAGGAACCCAGACGGTGCTTTACTGGGGCCAAGATGACAGGGAACGAAGCCTCGGCGAATACTGTGCCTCCGGTCAAGGTGTCAGTATCATTGTCCTCGCATTCTTGAGCAATTTCGGCAATGGCCAAACTCCAAATGGCAATTTTGGCAACGAGTGTTACATCGACAATAGCGGAAACGGCGACTGCGGCCAGCTCGCCAACGATATCAATATCTGCCACGATGCCGGTGTCAAGATCATCCTTAGCATCGGTGGTGCCATCGGAAACTATGAGTTGAGTGGTAACGGCGATGCTACTGGTGTCGCGTATTCTCTGTGGAATGAATGGGCTCGCCCCAATGGTGTTGATGCATCCGCGCCTCGTCCCATTGGTGACTCCTACGTTGATGGTTGGGATCTCGATATCGAGAAGAATCCTAACGGCAGTGGACAGTACCTGGACGAGCTCGTCACTGCTCTTCGTTCGCACTTCGCTAGTGATCCTGATCACCACTACTACGTCACTGGTGCTCCTCAGTGCCCTCTTCCTGAAGCTAACATGGGCGATGCGATCACAAAGTCGCAGCTCGACTATATCTTCATCCAGTTCTATAACAACGACTATTGCTCTGCCTATCAGGAGTTCCGCAAGGACACTGATGGTGGATTTGACTATGATGACTGGGTCGACTATATCCGTGGCACTCCTTCACAAGATGCGAAGCTCTTTATCGGTCCTCCTGCGTCTAAGCTTGGCGCCACTGATGATGATAGTGGTTCAAAATACTATATACGTTCGAGCGAGCTACCCACTCTGCTGAATGAGTACAAGACTCATGATAACTTCGGTGGGGTCATGCTCTGGGACGCTGGATACTCCGATTCTGTCAATCTCAATGGATGCAACTATGTGCAAGAGGTTGGTCGTGTAATGGCTACAGGTGCTGGATGCTAAAGCATTTTCAAGTGGGAATGGTCTTGATATCAAATGGTAAGCCCTGCCTACAGGCTTGGCTAAGTGACGAGGCCGCATGAAAATCTTGATTAGTCTCATGAAACCCATGATCCGACGGGATTATGCTTCCTTCATGTTTTTGCATCGTCCCGATTCCAATACATCAATGAGGTTCTGCTAGCATCCTCAAATATGATCCACAATGTACGACTTGATTGGAGAGTCTCGTTGGATGCAGTAGAATATAATTTTACCGCATAGTACCAAGGTAAAACCTCTAAGCACTGATCCATGCCACATCGTTAAGCTTCTCACCGCGGCCACAATAAGGAAGGTTTGTCGGGTCAAGACCAGGCGAGACCAGTGTCATATAACCACGGCAGAACCACCAATCCCCATAGGAGCCACTGTTGCTCCAGAAGCATTTGAACTGACCTGCGTCATCGACATCGCAGGAAAGAGGAGTAAAGCTTGAGGTGTCGACAATATTGGCAGGTAGATCAAAGATGTAAGAAGCTGCCCCTGCACTACCGTCCCAAGGCCCGTAAGTAGCCTTACTCGGATCCGTATACAGGGTATATCCGGAGTCTGGTTGACCCGTACGAGTCACGGTGATGAGTTGACGAGGTCCAGACCAGTAGAAGGCGCCTGCTTGTGACTGGGACCCCAGATTGACGAGCGTGCATGGTTGTATATGCCATAGCCGAGATCACTGTATGCGAATTGCGTCGAGCCATCGCTTCTGCGAACTTGTATCTGTGCATTGGTAGGATTGAGAGCTGGTTGAACAGTTGTAGTCGAGGTTGTGCTTGTTGTGGTCGTGGTGGGCACAGTTCCGGTGGTCATTGTTGTCCGAGTGGTGCTTGTGACAGTCACAGGTGAAACGGCAAGCGAGCATGCAGAGGTAACAATCACGGGTGGGTATCTTGTCAGCACATTTGGCACCGCGATCGCGTCGCGGGCTTCAACGTCAGGGGTTCGCTTATGAGGAGCTCTCTCCGCGGTGGCGGTAGTCACAGTGACGAAGGTCGTGACGATGGTCGAAGTGGCAGCGGTCAAGATGGTTGAAATGATCGATGGGATCGTGTAGCCGAGAATGCTAGAACAATACAGCGCAGCTGAGTTTGCAGGCCATAGGATATCTTCCTTGGCTTGATAGATTGCTGCATCCGAGCTAGCGGCACCAGGACTGGTTGCGTTGCTGTAAGAGAAGCTGTACTCAAGGCGGAAATGATCATTGCCATAGTCCTGGCCTCGATTGGTGGCGGAGGAAGCTGGCCAAGATTCGCTGTACATGACACAAACCTGACCTTGAATGTTCTTTGTTAAGTTGATTTACAGAATGTACGTGTTGAAAAATTGGCAAGTCTGCACAGGACTGCCGCCGGTGGGAGTATGAGCGACTGCGTAATTGCTCTTCTCTGTGCATGCCTTTGCGCAGAGCGAGGCATTGAAGGCGCCAACAAAGATGACACTTTCCCATGAAGCTGTCAAACCCGTACTTGTTCAGCGGTGCGCTTATAGCAGCTGTACCCAGTGGCGTGGGTGTGCCGTAGCCAAGTACTTGGGCAATAGTATTGTTGACATAGCCATTAGAACCAGCAATCGCAAGTTGCTTTGAGCCGTAGTTCAAGGCATTCCCAGCGTTGACCGGTCCTCCCCAGATCACTGATATCCCACATGTACGACGAAAACGCTGTCAAGCATGGTGGCTAGCTCATATAACCATTGGAAGCCATCGATAACAAGTAGACTAACGATGCTTTCAAGGTTCCAAACAACAAGCCCACGCTTGAGATGATTGACTGCCTGCGCTCGGTCGTACAAGAACCTTTCACTACATATATTGGGTATCGTCAGCTTACCAGTGGACGCTACCTCGTCAGCACAACCACAACAATAACAACGGTCTCTAGCACAACCACTCCTACCGTAGAAGCCGATCCTCTTGATACAATTATTCCGTCCAAAACTCTCAATCAGACTAGTGAAGTTCATGCAACGGCCTACGCTACAACGGGTGTAGGAGAAAAACTGCAGTCGGCATTCCTTAAACGTGTGGAAGGCGACTACGTGTAGACCACGACAGCAGCAACATGACTCTGCCCCAACCATATCTGGTGCTGTGCCAAGACGAATGTGGATTTCATGCCCTGGTTCTCAGTCAGCCAGCCACGATTGATCGACTTATGCTTGCTCTCAAATTGCTACTAGGGTTCTCACAATGACCATCTACACGAGCACGGCCACGCAGTATTCCGACATAGCCACTGCAACATTCATCAACCGTCAGCCAAGGTGTGACCGAAGTTTTTATGCTCACGGCATACGTCTGGTCGACAAAAACCGCTGTCGCTACTATAAGTACTCTAGCGGCCAGCTGCCTCCTATGATCTAGAGTCCCCTAGTTCACCATCAACGGTTATGGCCACGGCGATATTGCCAGAAAGGAACCTGAACGAGCAATGAGGATCATAGAACACAAACGGCGAACAAAAGTGTTTATGTGCTCTACCTGCCTTCTTCTTCTTCTTCTAAAAGCGAAACAATTACTAAAAGAGAAGACGACATGTGCGACTAATGGAGATAGCGAGAGATAAATGGTAAGCAAGACTTCGCGCCCAGAGTTTTATTGGTATCAAACCGTGACACGTAAACCAGAAAGAGTCGACATACTAGGGAGGGGCAAGACGTACCCCACCAATTGGAACGAAGATATATCGGTGGTCAGCCAGATTCCCATACCGTTTGAAACTTTCCAAGATCACGATGCGGCTCTGCTTGTATACGACAAACGACTGCCCGCGGAATACCACAGCTCTTGACCAAGGCTTACGAGGCTCATCTCGATGCACATCAGGTAGTTGGGTATGTCACTTGAAATTTACCACTGGGCTGTCGGCATCGATACCGATACGATGGGACTCTCATACGTTAGTGACATACTGTGTCATTCACGCCGTTGCGAAAGTATATTTTCATGACGTATCACTTGTCGGCACGTCTTCGCATTGCAGCGACACCGCGATTCGACCACTTTCTAGTTGGTCTGATAACTTGAACACTAGTTCTTACTGTCGGAACTTAGGAGCTTCATTGAAAAAGTGACCTATGAGTCGACGAGGACCAACAGCATACGCGCACCCTGAAGGATATGTAAAAGCTTGTTCCATCCTCATGTCTCTGCTCGTGTGCTTACCTTCCCGATGTGGTCAGTGGTGGGAAGACAAAGCTTCGACAACGTCGTCACGACACCCTGGCGATCATTACTAGCTCATCTGGGATGCGGCGTTAACAGGAAATGTCACATCCCGGGTCTGAGCTTTGTAACTCTTTCTCCTCCATCTCTCCGGTCGAAGAACGTACATTGGCCAATTTGCTGCAAATATATGACTATGGCTTTCTGCCGTGCGAGAAAAAACTTGGGACTTATTGATCCTTCACCTTTCGACCCACTATCCGAGGAGCGCAATGCAGACTCTTCTCCAGTACAGGCAACAAAAAAAGTATGCAACCTTGTCACATGCGCGAGACTCCCTTCTTATAAACCAGCTGGCTCCGCCCGCCCACGATGGGATGCGCAACAGTGATTCAGAACTCAGGCCGACTGGCCGAGGCCTTTCCTCAGCACACTTGCTGGATCTTGAACAACAAAGACTACCGCCATCTCCATGTGGTGACTCTGTCTGTGAGAAGTCAGGTCTTGACCAAGGAAACGACAAAATCACTGTGCAGTGTGACGACGATGGTATGGATCAGGCCGATCCCCGCAATTGGTCACGCTCGAAACGATCATGGACAACACTGCTTCTATTTCTAATGGTATTCTCTCAGGGTTGGGTTTCTGCGTGCGACTCGAACGTCACGAAGCCATCTAGCAGGGAGTTTCATGTCAGTCAGACCTCTGAGACTTTGGCCACCGCTCTGTTCCTTCTTGGTATTTCAGCAGGGAGTCTCGTCGTTGGGCCCCTCTCTGAAGAGCTTGGTCGTAGTCCTGTCTATCTCGTTCCGACCTTTTTGTATCTATGCTTCTTACTCGGAGACGCCTTCTCGCCAAATTTTGCAGCTCAAATCATCTTCCGCTTCCTTTCTGGTGTCTCTGCGAGTTCGACACTGTCAATCTATGGCGGGAGTCTTGCCGACCTATACGACGATGGAGAGCGAAATAGGATCTGGCCACTGTTCGCCATGAGCCCTTTGCTCTCTCCAATTCTCTCTCCCGTAGCTGGAGGCTGGATTATCGGGCACGTCTCCTGGCGCTGGGTTTACTGGATTGGACTAATACTAAGTGGTACCATCTTCCTCCTGGCCTTCTTTTTTCTGCCCGAGACCTTTTCGCCCATGATTGTGCAGTGGAGAACATACCATCTAAGGGTTATCACGGGTTCCGACAAGTATACGTGCGAGCTCGAAGGTAAAGACTCCCTGGGCAAGAGACTTGCACACAATGTATCGCGACCGGCCAAGTTCTTCACAACAGAGCCCATCATCATCTCCCTGGGATTCTATTTGGTTGTCATCTACGTCGTCATATTCACTTTTCTCAATGGGTTCGAATTCATCTTCACAGATACTTGGGGTCTTTCCAACGGAGATACTGCTCTTGCTTTCCTAGGGATATGCCTTGGTGCTATAATCTGCGTATTGCTCATGCCGCTCATTAACATGGTTTACCATAGAGCTGGCAAGAGTCAGGACGACAAACCAGAGATTCTTCTTCTTCCTGCCATGGTGGCGTCGCCCTTCTTTGCCGTTTCGATTTTCTGGCTTGCCTGGACCAATTACAAGAGTATTAGCTACTGGTCAGCGTACGCATCCACAGTCCTATTTGGATACTCCATGACAGCTATCTTTGTTAGCAGTTATAGTTATGTTATCAACATATACGGAACGTGGAGTTCGAGCGCTCTGGGCAGCGTCACTATGGCGCGATACCTAGTTGCTGCTGGGATGGTAGTGGCGGCACGGCCGATGTACCAGGGTTTTGGAGTGCATTGGTCATTAACATTTCTTGGCTGTCTAGGAGTACTGTGTCTGCCGGTGCCGTGGCTATTGTTTCGTTATGGCAGCATATTAAGGCAAAAATCTAGATTTATTAACGGTTAATACTGTGTTACGTAGTCTTAAGT
>Ga0058697_10000926_pt1 | contig 11436 bp, 9 predicted proteins | sample AgamicAsMae_FD_66619 | JGI IMG/M metagenome (GOLD analysis project Ga0058697, IMG submission 66619) | Agave microbial communities from Guanajuato, Mexico - As.Ma.e | ecosystem: Host-associated > Plants > Phyllosphere > Phylloplane/Leaf | place: Guanajuato, Mexico | collected 2012-06-04
GTGACAGACAGACCGCCTTTGGTAGTCCAGTACTCCCCGAGGTATACATGATATATGCAAGAGAGGATGTGTTCGGACATATCATCTTTTCGTCTAGAAACTCTCTCTCGAACTCCGACTCCGACTGCTCATCATCCACTACGATGATAGTAATGCCTTCCAACTCTGGGATTTTCTGTCGCATAGCACCAGTTGTCAGGAGGATTCCCGTTGAAGTGTCCTTCAGGATGAACTTGAGGCGCTCTTCCGGCACATCGAGATTCAAGGGACAGAACGTTGCTCCTGATTTGAGAATCGCCAATTGCGATATGTATAAAGAAGTGCATTGTGGAATATAGATGGGCACGATTCCAAGGTTCTTCCGTGAGATCCGGCGGCTGACTTGAACCAAACGCCATGCTAGATGTTCCGATTTCCTATGCAAATCCGAGTAGGACAGTGTGCTTGTTTTGCCGTCCGCGTCTAGGTATTCCAGAGCAATTCCAGGAGTCTCAGGACCCGATATAAACTCGTGGAGCAGTTCAGGACCTTCCAGCCGAGTGGGTAAGGGATTGAGTATAGACAGATTTTCATCCATCTCGAGTGTTTTCTCGTCGACTGAAATTGTTCGTGACGGCATATTATTGATTAGGTGTACAAGTTGTGATCCATAAGTCTATGGTTGAAGCAAGAGACCAGAACCGGGTAGTGTTTGTCACGCAAGATTTGAAGTGCAGACAACCAATCTGGAAGGAGCTGTGAAGCGTGGCCAACACAACAGATTTGTTTCAGCACCTGTATTCCGACATACCGCCCATAAGTTAGACCATGTCGACTCGTGTAGTCACACGAAATCTACACGAGGAAAAGTCGACCGGCGATCGAGAAACTGACGACTTCAATCGAGCCCCAGATTTAGCTCGAAACTAGCGAGTTTAGGGCAGCGCTCGTGCGCTGTTGCAAGAGACAAGGAACATGCCGAGGTCGGCGGGGAACGACGAACGACTTCTCCCTGGAAGCTGTTTCTCGCATCTACGGAACATCGATGACATGCCCGCGCTGGCAGCCCGTATGGAAGTGACAACAACGTGGTCGCTGCTTACGAATTCGCTACCATGAGCGAGCGATATTTCCACGGCAAGCGGCATGTAGACAACAAGGCTAAAGGGTGATGATCGTTGCATCACAGCGACGCGGCAGGAAGTAGCTCTCTACACCCAAGCTCTGGTCTTCGTCTCGCACCCATCGCATATCCTAACCATCTCTCGCCGACAAGGATGTTCTACAAGAGTTTCGTATTTAATGGTGTTGGGATGCCAATTGCTTGGTGAAAATTTTATCTGATCCTCAGTTCGTTCATCTGATATGATAATCTCGAGATCATTGCGATCATCGCTAGCCACTGACGACAGAGTCAGCCCGTGCGCATCTGATACCCTGCTCATCATCACAGAAACCGCGCTTCCAAATGCAAGAGACGTTTAACGCCTTTCTTCGGCCCACAGATTTACAGCTGTCAAAATGTCACTGTCCACTCGGGTGCTCAGCTGCCGTCTTCACGCGTCGTAAGATTTTTCCCGACCTGCCGAAGCTGTATGTGATCATCGGACAGCACTATGAGGGAAAGTAAATCCAGCGAGTGTGTGCCCATAGGACCTCGGGTACCAAGTCTCAACACCGCAAGGTGTTTCTGCCCAACAATGATCTCCTTAATCAGGTGCTGTGCGAGCTACAACTAAACATGCCACTTCTTGGCCGTATGCCACAAGGTGTTTCAATTCTACGAAATACGAGTCGTTCTGAGGCTTGAAGTTTAAGGTAACTTCTTCTGCAAAAAGGAACTTCGGTGCCAGAAAAGCTTCTTGTCCGAAGACACCGTTCAGCCTGCGTCATTTTGAAGAGCCACGCTGTCTGGGTTCAGGAGTTTTTGAATATGTCTCCTGCCGACGGCAGACGAACAGTTTCATCTGATTATGGCCATTCACGACCATCAATGGCCAACATCGAAGCGGATCGCAACTTCGAGACGACAACTCTGAACTCCGCTCAACCACGATCATGGCATACCGAGTTTGTCTTCGTCTCCAGGAAATTGATCCAGCAAATTCTTGGTAAAAATCCATTCAAGAGTTCATATCTGGATCTGTTCAAACTTGTCAACGATGCAAAGTCGAAGGCCGTTCTTTGGGCTGGTATACTGTTGGCGATAGCTGCTGGTTGTCCATTACCCATCATTGGCTACATCTTCGGCCAGATCATCACTTCTTTCCCTCCTCCGGAAGATGTTCTGCGAGAGAGACTGTATCAGCTTGTCGGCGTCGCTTGTGGCTACTTTATCGTTACGACTGGATACGCGATTGCATGGGGATTGACTGGAGAAAAGATTTCACGTCGCTTCAGGGAAACGCTCGTCGAGCGCCTGCTGGGTCTCGAGCAGGCATACTTCGACATCAAGGATCCGGACATCACGAACCTTCTGACTGAGAAGATCGAAGCAATCCAGATAGGAACATCTGAAAAGGTTGGCATCTTCATTCAATCAATCAGTTACTTCGTCGCTGCCTTCGTCGTTGGGTTCATCTTGAACGCCAAACTGACTGGAATCTTGTTCGCTGCTGTCATACCTCTCATGGCTCTGATTGTCACTATCGGCTCATCCAGAATTGCAAAGTATACCAAAGCAGCCACCGAGTATACTGAAGCCGCTGCAAGGATTGCTGAAAGTGCCATCCATGCTGTCAAGGTTGTACAAGCTTTTGGAATGGCCGAGAATCTCAGTAAAGAACACTATCGTCTCCTCAAACTGTCTGCAAGATACGCCATCCGGAAATCAGTCTCTGCTGCGCTTATGCTCGGCTTGGTCTACTTCACAGCTTACAGTGCCAATGCGCTCGCTTTTTGGGAAGGCTCACGACTGGCTGCCGAATCAGGCTCAAACAATGCTGGTACCGTGTATGCTGTGGTCTTCTTGATCATAGACGCATCGTTCGTTGTTGGCCAATTTGGACCATTTCTTGGGAGTTTTGCCACTGCTGCAGCTGCCGGAGAAAGTATCTATGAGATTTTGAACCACCCACAATCGGAGATCAACGTCTATTCTGAGGTTGGACAAGAAGCCACTGAAGACGAGATGAAGGCTGACTTAGTCTTCCGCAACGTCACATTTGTGTACCCTGCGAGAACCTCGGCTCGTGCTCTAGACGAAATGAGTCTTACCCTTAAAGCCGGACAGATGAACGCCATTGTCGGTACCAGTGGTTGCGGCAAAAGTACCCTTGTGTCTTTGCTCTTGAGACTGTACGACATATCATCTGGTCAGTTAACGATCGGAAATCATGACATCAAGGACTTCAACGTGAGGAGTCTGAGGAAATATACAGCACTGGTAGACCAAGACTCCGTGCTGTTCTCTGGTTCGGTCCTTGAGAATATCAGTTATGGACTTGGTGAACATTCACTATCAGAAGAGGTCGTCTTGGAGAGATGCACCGAGGCTGCGAAAGCTGCTAACTTGGACTTTGTCGATTTCTTACCACAAGGTATCCACACACGTGTCGGCAATGGTGGTTACACGAGTCTTTCCGGTGGCCAGAACCAGAGGATCTGCTTGGCTAGAGCTCTGGTTAAGAAGCCTGCCCTACTTCTGCTCGATGAGCCAACTGCAGCTCTTGATGCGAATAGCGAAGGACTCATTATGGACGCCGTCAAAAGTGTGGCTGCAGCAGGTACAACAGTGGTCATGGTGGCACATCGTCTTTCCACCGTGTCAGACTCGCCGAACATTGTGCTCATGGGCGCAGGCAAGGTCATTGAGCAAGGAAACCATGACGAACTCATGCAGTTGGAAGGCGCCTACTTCAACCTTATCCAGGCACAGCAACTTAACGACTCGGACGAATCGTCAGCAGAGGTATCTCAAGCAACCACCAGCCAAGTCACTCCACAGAAAGAATCCAAGGCCGAAGATTCGGCTGCTTCTAGTGACTCTGAGACAGTCTCCCCACAGGTGAAGAAGGAAGACAAGCCAGCAAAGAAGGCCGGATTCTGGAAGCTGCTTCTAAGATGTCTTCGTCTAGCCAAGTCTGATTCTCCTATCATTGCCCTGGGTCTTGCTGCGTCGATTATATCAGGTGGCATTATCCTTGGCGAAGCCATCGTCTTCGGTAACCTCATCTCAGTGTTGAATGATCTCGAGAGTCCAGACTTCCGAAGCAGAGCAGACTTCTTCTCGCTCATGTTCTTCATACTAGCACTCATTGCACTTTTCTCATACGCTGGCAACGGATGCTGCTTCGGCATCGTCTCTTCGCACTTTGTGGCCAAGGTTCAGCATATCTCTCTTGCCAGTATTTTGAGACAGGATATGCAGTGGTTCTCCGGCCAGTCAGTGCCTTCGCTCATGAGTAGTCTTAGTTCAGACGCTGGTCAGCTTGCTTGCTTGTCTGGAGTGGCTATCGGCACCATTTTCACAGTGTGCGTCTCCATCACAGGCGGCATCATTCTTGCACACGTAGTTGCTTGGAAGATTGCTGTTGTGCTACTGGCTGCGGTTCCTGTCATGATCTTGGCTGGCTACGTCAGACTACGTGTGCTCGCTCTTGCGGAGAGTAGACATAGATCCGCATACAACGATGCCGCTTCCATTGCTGCTGAAGCTTGTAGAGGTATCCGCACAATTGCTTCTCTCGGCAGAGAGCGTGGAGTGTCTAGAGCATTCAACGCAGCAGTCAAAGAGCCGTACGACAAGGGTATTCGGTTCACTTTGATAACCAATACCTTGCTAGCTCTGAGTTTCTCAATCACTTATTTTGTGTATGCTCTTGCATACTGGTGGGGAGCACGACAAGTAAGAAATGGAACGTATAGTCAGCTGGACTTTTTCATTGTTCTTCCTGCTCTTCTTTTCTCAGCGCAGAGCGCTGGACAAATTTTTAGTCTGTCACCGGAGATGTCACGAGCCGGAATAGCTGCTCGAAACGTCTTTGGCCTACATGATCAGAAACCGACCATTGCGGATGTTTGCACTAAGCAGCCTGGCCCGCGGCCAAGCTCGACTCTATCTATTCCGACTCTGACAGATAAGGCAGATCCTTCGTCTGGAGGCTGGATCGAGTTCAAGAACGTCAGTCTGTGCTACCCATCCAAGCCTCAACATCCAGCACTGCAGAATATCAACATTTCTATCAAACCAGGAGAGTTCATTGCACTTGTCGGTCCCAGTGGAGCAGGCAAGTCCACCATTCTTTCTCTTCTACAGCGTTTCTACGATCCGACTGCTGGCAGTGTACAGCTAGACGGCCAGGATATCCGTGAGGTCGCCGTATCACAACACAGAGGTCGATTGGGACTGGTACCTCAAGAACCAGATCTCTTCCCTGGCTCCATCTCCTACAACATCGGTTTGGGCGCAGCACCAGGCCAGTCGGTGACACATGAAGACATCGAGAAGATCTGCGCCAAGTGTGGAATACACGAGTTCATCATGAGTCTGCCTGAAGGTTACAGCACAGAGTGCGGCACCAATGGTTCGAAACTTTCCGGAGGTCAGAAGCAACGTATTGCTGTAGCCAGGGCATTGATCCGGTCACCGGAAGTGCTTCTTCTGGACGAGTATACCTCTGCTCTGGACGCGCACTCTGAGCAACAGATCAAGGAAGCTGTCGATGGGGCTAGTGTTGGAAGGACTACGATTGTGGTTGCACATCGATTGTCTACGGTGCAAAACGCGGATAGAATCTTTGTGTTTGATGATGGACGTGTTGTGGAGGTTGGGAGTCATGCTGAGCTTGTTGCTCAAGGGGGTTTGTATGCAGGCATGGTGTTGGCGCAGACACTCACATGAGTGATTTATTGTTACTTGTCTCCATACTACTTGCTGCATGCTTGGGCCGAATCTGGCGAGGGAGTCTTGGCGGGATTCAAAATTTATGCCTAAATATCACGAAGAATGAACACCTGATCTTCATGCTACCAGCGAAACTTAGTGTAACATATCCAAGCTGAGGGCCTCAGCTGAGGAGGGCCCATCACGAGGGCTAGACAAAACATGCTTCGTTCTACCGTTACCTCACAGAAACCCGTACGGGTGGAAGTAAACTTGTTATCAGATCCCAACAGAAACAGCAGATCAGCGAGCTTTCACCGTAATTCTGGCGTGGTGAGGTGGTGGGACAAAATTCTGATGGCAAGATGGGTCACGGTCTGTGCGCGGTGTGGAAGCGGATCTGATAACTTTACTTCGGGCGCCACCGGTTCGTGCTTAGAAGAGGACAAGGGAGCGAGCTCCGATGACGGCAAGCATTTGGGACGAGAATCGATATGCAGAGTGTTGCTCAGAGATCGAGTGGTACTGCTTCTGTGACGAGAGCTGAGCCGAGAGACGGCACTGTGATTGCAGATACCGAAAGATTGTCTATCAAAGTTGCCGAGGCAGGTGAAAAAGAATCCTGCCAACGCACAACTTTTTTTCCCTCGCAACAACAACGTGGCCGCCCTCGGGATCGCTTGACTTGACGCCCTGCAGTAGCCAAAAGGCCCGTGGTTTGAGCGGTGGTGGTGCCCCACTGTGAGTACGAGCTAGCTCGCGAATTGATCCTTGATCAGTGGCATGATGATCTGATTAGACTAGTTTTCATCAGATTAGATGCAGAGTTTTCTCATCTAGCCGTTCGCGCGCGTCCCACAGCTGCACGTTCGCCAAGGCACCACGCTACAACCATGATGGTCTCAGAAAAGCTTCAAGCACTGACGTGCACCAAAAAAGCCAACATGACATGACCCTGCCTTGCCCTGCTCGACCGGGCTTAAGAACGAGGCAGAAACAGAAACGATAGAAACAGGCCCAATCGCTTGCTGCCAGCGACACACTCCTTCTCCCGCTCGTGATCTTTTGTCTTTCCCTCTTTCCTTGTGTCCGTTGCAACGATCTTGTCGTCATACAAACAAGTCGAAGGTTGGAGATTTGCGCCCAAACTTTATTGTACGAGTAACGAAAACACAAATTCATCAACCCACGTAAGTCGCTCATAACACAAACGGATACAACCATCCGTCTTGTCAGATCCAGATTATCGAGAAGACAAATCCCATCCTACATAGGCATATCGTTTATGCACATCCAAGCCATCAATCGCCGCGAGACGAGAAGCAATCTACTACCAGATTGACACGAGCTGAACAACGAATGCTAGACTCTACGATGGCACCTCACGCCGACATTCCCGAAATGGCTCTCGAGAGCGTACCAGAGCGCAATGGTTCGAAATACAAGACTCACCTCCAATCGACACCGCAAAACGACGTACACGATGTCATTTGCCTAGGCTTCGGTCCTGCCGCCCTGGCAATCGCAGTGGCTCTCCACGATTCGACCAAGCAGACGGGCAAGCAGCAGCCTCAGCTCAAGACACAACCCAAGGTCGCCTTCCTCGAGAGGCAGGAGAACTTTGCATGGCACGCCGGCATGCAGATTCCAGGCGCAAAGATGCAGATCTCGTTCATCAAGGACATGGCTACTATGCGCAACCCTCGCAGCGAGTTCACCTTCCTCAACTACCTGCACGAGAACAACCGTCTGGTGCAATTCACCAACCTCAGCACTTTCCTGCCCCGCCGCATTGAATACGAGGACTACCTACGCTGGTGTGCCGGCTGGTTCCAGAACTTGGTCTCGTACGGACAAGAGGTGGTTGATATTTCGCCTGACAGCAAGACCAAGAGCGCAGAGGGCGTGACAACATGGACAATCACATCTCGCAACATCCACACAAAAGAGCTCAGCCACCGCCGTACGAGACGCGTCGTCGTCGCCGTAGGAGGTCATCCCAGAATCCCTGAGGCATTCCCTCAACACCACCCTCGCATCATCCACTCATCTCAATACTGGACTCTCTCCTCACGTATCTTCCTCGACCGTAACGCCCCTCTGAAGATCGCCGTCATTGGCTCCGGTCAATCCGCTGCCGAGATCTTCATGAACTTGCCCAGCCAGTTCCCCAACTCAAAGGGCTACCTCCTGATCCGCGGCGCCGCTCTGAGACCCTCAGACGACTCGCCTTTCGTCAACGAAGTCTTCGACCCCGAGCGCACCGACGATACATTCAACCAAGATCCTGCCATCCGTGCCGCAGCCATCAAGATGGACAAGGCCACCAACTATGGCGTCGTGCGTCTCGAGCTGCTGGAACATATGTACGACGTCCTCTACACCCAACGCCTCGTCCACGGCGACGACGAAGCAGCTTGGCCCCAACGCCTGCTCAACCACCGCGAAGTTGAGCATGTGACTGAATTGCCCAACGACCGCGTGCGTCTGCACATCAGAAATGACACTGCCAAGTTCAGACGCTGCAATGGCTCCACCAACGAGTCTTTGGATGTTGACTTGGTTATGATTGCTTCGGGTTACAGAAGAGATCACCATGAGCAGTTGCTTGAGAAGGTTAGGCCTATGATGCCTGGCGGTGACAAGCCTGGCCAGAAGTGGACTGTCAACCGCGAGTACAAGGTGCAGTTCGAGCAGGGTGCTGTGGCCAAGGACTCTGGTGTTTGGTTGCAGGGTTGTAATGAGGGTACCCACGGTGTAAGTCTCTGTTCTATCTTTTGCTTGTTATGCTCTTACTGATCATTCTTTACAGTTGAGTGATTCCCTCCTCTCCGTTCTCGCCATTCGTGGTGGTGAGATGGTCGAGTCCATGTTTGGCAGCCAGTAAACAATATCCACCTCGACGCATGATACCCTACCCTCTTCAACCTCTTTGCCTTCCTTCACGAAGAAAGCAACATGTGGAAAAGAAAAAGAGAGAAAATAGAAAACCAAAAACAACAAAATAACTTGTAAAGTGTCAATAGCGATGGCGTTCTGTTTACCATGTACAAAAAGACATCTTGGCTATGAATATTTCCTTCACTTCTCTTAGATGCCTCTAAAATCTCAGTCTTACTTTCACCTTTACTCACTTCTGAACCCTTTCGTCGTCATCTTCTCGTCCACAAGACTTCTTCCACTCCAATCACACCTCGAACCAAGACAGATACACCACCACACACGTCTCAAGATCTCCAAACACTACAACCTTACAAGATGACCACCGAAAGCACCCTCGAGGGCCTGCGCAACCAGATCATCGGTAAGAACAATGCACTTCTAACCACAGCACGAGCTGACGCCAACACAGCAAACTGGAAGGCTCTGGGCAGGACACCGGCGGTGAACTCATCACCGTCATGAACGAGAGGATGCAATGGCAGGCTTTCATCGTGAAGGACAAGAAGCCCATCGAAGTCCTTCGCAACTGGTTCGACACCAAGGAAGATGCTTTGAACCGCTTGCTTGAGTCTCTTAGCTGGCAGCTGTTCAATGAGCTTGATGGTCAGAACCTTTAAGACCACAGCTGAGCTGAAGAGTGCATCGATCGCCACGGCCGTGTGGGACAAGTGAAAGCCGGGAGGGGAGACTCAGATAGCGACTTAATCTCGCAGACTCAAGATCACAACAAGTGACTCGTACTCACTCTGTTCTCAATCTTCAATTTTCTCATTTCCCACCCATAACTTCTTCTATCCCAAACACGATCTTTAGTAGGACAGCTACACAGCGCGCATTAACCTCAATTTCTCAACATAATCACCACAACCTAACAAGATGGCCACTGACAACAACATCCTTGGTCTGCGCGCCCAGATCACTGGTGAGAGCACTGTGCTTCTATCCACAACAGAGACTAATGCCTACCTAGCAAACTTGAAGGTTCTGGACACCCATCTCAAAGGCGAGATTGTCACCGTCCAGAACAAAAAGGGCGAGTGGCAGGCCGCTTACGTCCAGGACTCGGACTCAGAAGTCCAGTTCACCGATGGCACATGGCGCGACACCAAGGAGGCTGCTTTGGAGGGCTTACTCAAGCTCACCAGTCATGAGTTGTACCAATACCTTGCATATTATCAGGAATAAACTAGAGGGTACATCAATGGCCACATAGGACATGTGAAGGAGGCAGAGAAGACTCGGATAGCGTCTTACTCTCGCTGATACAGACACGTAACAAGTGACTCGTACTCACTTTGTTATCAATGCTCAATTCTCTCAACATCCACTCTGCCATCCTTTTCTCTAGATCTAGACAGAAACCGCATCAAAACAACATCCACAGTGACGTACACACACCCATCAAGCACCAAAAATGAGTTTCTCTACCAATCTGGCTTTTCGACCTCGACCCGCTGCTGGCTCCTCCACCGCCATAAACACCGACTCAGCATTGCCACCATCCCAACTTGCAGTCCCACACGATCCCCCTCCCAGCGAAAGCGATGACCTGCGCTTCCAGATCTTCAGTAAGCACCTACCTTCATCATCTCCTCCCTCTTCTCCCCATTCCTCCCCTTGCCTCCTGTTTCTAGCCTTATAAAGCTGTACTGACTCTCCTTGACAGCCAACCTCACAGCCCTCAATCCAATACTAGGCGAAAAAGCAACCATCCACACATCTTGGCACGAGGGCTTCTACTATACCTGTGTGGTCGATGGAGAAGGCAGATTACGATACACGAGTTTGGCGGAGGAGAGTGCTGAGCAGAGTCTAAGGGTTGTGTTGGCACTCGTGAGAGGAGATGTGGAGATTGTAAAGTTGGAGCAGGAGGAGATTGAGGCAATGATGGATGAGGAAGAGACGTACGGAGAGGACGATGATGATGGAGATGAAGAGCAGATGGACGTGGAAGATGATGATGGAGATGAAGAGCAGATGGACGTGGAAGATGATGAGAGCGAGGAAAGTGATGAAGATGACGAGTTAGGAGACGACGATAGCGAGGAAGACGACGAGTTAGGAGACGACGAGGATGACGAGGAAGACGATGAGATGGATCTGTTGTGGATTTGATGCAACTCTCACTTGCTTCTTTCCGCAGAACCAAGTCAAGAGCTGGCGCTGCGATCCATGACCGACGAGAATGTACCAATCTGATTACAACGCTCATCAATCAAAGCTTTGTTTCCCAATCTCCTTCTCGCTGGAGCTGACCACGAGGTACCGTTATCCCGACTCTGCTGCTGCTGTACCTGTTGAGCTTGTCGCTGGGTCTGTCGTTTGCTATAACACGTTAGTGACTACATTCTCCCTCAATCTTTCACCTCAACATACACTTACTCTCATCAAATATACTCCACCCCCTCCACCCCGACCTTCGCAACCTCTTCATTCAAATTCTCCCACTCATTCATCATCTCCTTCATGCTCACCGATGTCAACAGCAGCAATCTTCTCATAGCATCCACCACATTGCCTTCTCCTTCGACAGTAGTAAAGATGACTTTGTTGTCGTTGCTCCACACGGCAGCGGTCCAGGTGCCTAAGTTTGTGCGAGAGGATTTCTCGAACGAGGAGGTGATGATGGGGGTTTTGATGTTGGGGCGGAGGATGCGGAGGTTGTCTGTGAGAGAGTATAGGGGTTAGCA
>Ga0058697_10000927_pt1 | contig 11427 bp, 8 predicted proteins | sample AgamicAsMae_FD_66619 | JGI IMG/M metagenome (GOLD analysis project Ga0058697, IMG submission 66619) | Agave microbial communities from Guanajuato, Mexico - As.Ma.e | ecosystem: Host-associated > Plants > Phyllosphere > Phylloplane/Leaf | place: Guanajuato, Mexico | collected 2012-06-04
TGTCCAGCAGTCTCTGCTAAACGTTTTCCGCGATGCCTGCAACAAGGGCTCGCCTGCCGAGATTGAAGATATCCTGCAGGAAGTAAAGGGTCATCTCTTCAATCGTGACTTTGCCACTGCTTTTGGTAAGGACGAATACCTTCAAGCGTATGCCGCAAGATGGAGTCCGAGCAGAGCATTGGGTTATGCTCAGATTTTCTCTGACCTGTCTTCCGAGATTACTGATCTACTTGATCAGAAGCCGGCCGACACTGAAGATGCAAGCAAGGATATTCCAGAGCTGTCCGAGCAGCTCGAAAGCAAATTGAATCTGGACTCAACTTCAGACTCATCAAAGCCTCTAAACATTCTTTGCTTAGGCGGTGGAGCAGGCGCTGAGGTTGTCGGTCTCGCTGGTTGGTACAAGCATTTGAGAGACGACAAGTCTTCATCCGAAGACAAGCCTCAACCTAACATCTCCAAGCTCGATATCTTTGGTGTCGATGTCGCCAATTGGGACACAGTCATGCAGGATCTCCACCAAGGTGTTATCACTCCTCCCTTCCTATCAAAATACGCTTCCGCAGCTGCAAAAGCCGCCAATAACGCTGTCTTGCCCTCCGAGGTCTTCAACGTCCGCTTCAAGCAGCAAGATCTTCTGGACACTGACGCTGCTGGAGTCAAAGATTTGCTTGCCAACAGCGATATTGTTACCATCATGTTCACCCTGAACGAGCTCTACAGTACTTCGGTAGCGAAGACCCAGAGACTCTTGTATGCATTGACAGCTTCGATGCGCCCTGGATCACTTCTGCTCGTCGTCGACAGCCCTGGCAGCTATTCTACCGTCACACTCAACGGTGCCTCGCAAAAGTATCCCATGCAGTGGTTACTCGACCACACGTTGATCTCGCCAAAGAAGGATGCACCCAAAGGCACACCCGCACAGTGGAAAAAGCTGGTGTCTGATGAGTCGAGATGGTTCAGGTTGCCTGATGAGGACCTGAGATATCCCATCGACCTCGAAAATATGCGCTACCAAATCCATCTTTACCAGAGACATGATGGATATCAGGAACCGCCGCAGGAACAGCAGGAGTAAGTATGTTCTTCGACGGAAAGTTCCACCATTCCAACTGCGACACCAGAATATGGCTGTTCGAGGGTATGCACCGACAGACCCTGACGACTTTACCATGATCTGGATCAACTCGATTCGAGCATTTTTCGACCTTTCGTATCTTCGCCAGCGATGTTGGAAGAACAAGACGACAGCAAGAGACAGTATCATGGGCGCAAGGCGAGCTCAAAAGCGTCAGCGTCCCCAACTCTCTGTTTTGCAGCCAACATATATATTCGACTAAAGTTGGGACCCTCTCAGCGGCAACTCGGGCACCGTTTGGTCACCAAAGGGACGCCTTTGGTCTAGTGGTCGGGAAGCTCCAAATAAAATACCGAACCTTTGCCACGTTCAGTAATACGCGAACCAAACACGTTGTATGAAGGCAACTAGGAGAGGATTTTCCTGTATTTCCAGTTTTTTGCTCCTGGATGGTCCTTATCTTTTGACATTTCGTCCGAGAAGGTTGTTACACGTTTCAGCAAATTGCGGTGTTGGTGATAGAGGAGTTTGGAACACCGATATAAAGTTCTCGGCCACGTGGTTCGCGGATTCGAATCTCGACGACGCCATCCATTATGCGCCTTCTGAAGCGCTTTTCAGGTCCTTGAGTACTGGAGTATACTCCTGTTCATCGCAACAGTCATTGCGATCTGTTCATCGCCACTTTATATCGCATGATGATTCACTCTATAATCGCACCTAAACTCTGACTTCGATCCAGCCAGCTCTCTTAGATGACACTCACCCAAAGATTCGCACTATCCGCGAACATTTGTGGTTGAGATCTAAGAAACAAATACACTGCTAGTTTCTTGGATCTATAATGCTCGCATTATTTTGACCAACAATACCCATGAATCGTAGTCAAACACCTGAAACGATTCAGGGTCCAAGGCCTAATATCTGCATATCATATTAAAGCTAGGCCTCCTTGTGTGTCTTGATCATCAGCATGGTCTCTTTGACTTACGAAAATGCTCCAAATCCCGCCAGAGATTCTGAGGACGGTATTTACCCTCATCCGTGAGGAGCTAGGTCTTCGCATACTCGTAGACCTTTCTTCTGTGTGCAAAGCTTGGCGAGATATCGCTCAACCAGTGCTGTGGTCACATGTCGTCTTGAACAACAATACACTCCCAGATTTCATCGAAAGTCATGCGAATGCGACAGACAAGCTGAAGACCGTGAGAAGTTTGACGCTGCACATCCAAGTTATCACGTTGACGCTGCCTCGATCTCAGTACGACTCTGATACGCTCGAATCATACGAATCACATGGCTGTCCCAAATCGCAGACCCTCCATCGAAGTATTGAACGCTTCAGCAATCTGATCTCACCAAAGCTCGCATCTCTGGAGTCTTTTTCGTTCTTTGTTGACGCACCGTCGGTCGACGAGGAGGTCATTCCCGCCGACGATGGTTTCTGGCTGGAGCCAGCAATCTTGGGTCGTTTGCTGAGGAGCCTTCCTGCGTCGTGCACCAGTCTTGAGCTCGAGACCAGCGGCACCGACTGGTCACCACGTCTTGACTCACATCATCTATGTCCAGACATCCGGTACATCCTACCCAGGCTCCGCCACATCAAGCTCAGAATCTACTCTCTGTGCAGCCAAATCTTGTCGCAGAGCCCTACCGATTCAGATGATCGCCATGAGGATCCAAATCTGCGGCAACTTCAGCCAAGAGACTCTGCGAATCTCGTACAGGCTAATTTCCTCTCCACCCTCAGCATCTGCGAATACAGTCGCATCAAAGCTGGGCGTGGATTCATGTCATGTCCAGAACTTCGATTCAGACTCGACCACGGAGTAAAACCTCACCAGCTTGCCGGAAGCAGTGACTTTGAGAGCAAGCCGCTTCTGCTGGCCTCTAATCTGGCTTTTGCATACAAGACAGGACGCTTTCCAGTTGCTACAAAGCTCGAAGTCGTCGAGTTGAAGTGGTCTTGGTCGGATACCTGGGGTGGTGAGTACGAGGATGAATGGCTTGATATGACGGACCAAGAGCAGCAGCGCGCGGAACTCTATGGAGATGTGATTCTCATACGAGATTGTGTTGAGAACAAAACTTACCCCATGCCCCGACGATATATCGCTGATGGCATGACTGGTCTCTACGACAAATCCGACACTTGCGTCATTGGAGCCAAAGACGACCTAGAACGACATGCCGAAAACACAATCTGGAAAGAAACGATATACGGAGCCAGAATGCCTTTTGGAGCCAACACGACTCTTGCTGGCGCAACTCCTAGACCTCCACCTGTACTCCTCACCAGAAAAGAATGGAGGCAAAAATCAAAGAAGGGAATGATCTCGTGGCGTAGGGAGGAAGGAAGGCCAGGTGTCAAGATCAGACGTGTGATACCTTTAGATGGGGTTGATGTTGATTTTGACCATTCGATGATGCCTCTTCTGCCGGCGCGTGGGGACCCTATACTAGGTGATGATCGAGTGAGCCAAGTTGCGAATTAGTAGCGAGCTTTCCAAGGCTGAGTAGCCTGGAGTGTATACGGAGAGCTTTCTGACCCACTACGTGTTTTTATCTCTGCCTTTCTTCCCGTTTGATCGTACCTCCAGTCAACTCATGAAGTAGTTCGATGTAGTCAAAATGTACCTGTACTGTACATAGCTGAGTAGCTAGACGGTTACTTCTGTAGAGAAGAGAGAAAAATCGATCCGTGGTCAGGGTCGCTCTGTCACATAGTTGACTTGATCATCTTCAATTCAAGTATTCCGAGCCAAGTCAATATACACCACAGACGAATAGACATGACTCAACACGGCCGCGATTTTGAAAGGGAAACAGTGATGTTATTCCTGATCCAGAGCGCAGGCATACAAGTACAAAAAGTGTTTTCTGCTTTAACTGTACCCTTAGGGGGTAGAAGAAAAGCGGGATCAGAAGCAAGAAGCTGATTAATATAAGAAACAATGCTCCCATGGTATCGTCGTATCAAAACGCCTTTCGAAAAGCAAACTCCCCAGAAGAAGAGAACAAGAAACCAATACTCAAGAACGCCAGTTTTGAGGGCCGGGCAGAAGTGATACTCAAAATCACCCATCAACCATCTCATCATCACTATCCCCCTCAGCATCGATATCCTCATCTTCGTCCTCTCCACCTCCATTTTCATCGCCGACATATTCGTCATCGGGTTCTTGTCTAGGCAGAACATCGCGTCCCCCAACACCATCATACCCATTGCCCACTCCCACTTCCATATCCACATCCTCGCCTTCTGCATCTTCATCTTCCTCTTCGTCATCTTCAACAGCATGTTCAGGCACGCTGAGTTTACCCATAAACTTGGGTCGCGTGAATGCCGCACCGTTGTTTTTAGCAACGACGTCTTCCAGTGCTGCGCGTTCGTGTTCGGAAGATATTTGTCGTTGGATCTCGTCTTCGTCGGCGGAAGGTGCGACTTCCATCTCGTCGAGTTTGCTGCGGGCACGACGGGCAGTACTAGGTCGGATGCGAGATGCGGTCTGAGGTGGGGGTGTGTTCTCTTCGATGCTATCGGCGCGTCTGTTGACGGAGGGCGTGAGTTTGGAGCGCGTGCGACTGCCCATGGGACGACCGGGCTTGCGTTTTGTGATTTGACCGGGGATGGGTGGGAAAATCTCGAAACGCGAGGCAGGGATGCTATCCTCTGTGTAGGCGGATCCGCGTCTGACTGACGAAGTGTCTGAAGTGTCGTTTTGCGAGGCTGGGTCTTCTTGAGTTGCACCGTTAGTTTGCTCAGGTTGAGGTTGTGATTGAGATTTGCGAGGTGAGCGACGAGGGGAGCCTTGAGTGATGGAAGGTTGGGGAGTCAAAGTTGAGGGAGGAGCCTTGCGAGTAGCTTTAGGAGAGAGATTTTCGCCTTGAACAGCGTCCGGATCAGGAGTTGCATTTCCATTGACCTGAGCTTGCTGAACGCCTTCCTCTGGTTGCGCAGCTTGCAAATCTTCTGGCTCATCGCGACGAGCCTTGGTCTGGATAGGGCCGGTAGCTTCTTCACCAACAGGGAAATAGCTTGTAGGTTTGCCCATAACATAAGGCGTCCAGATGAGTTTGGCAGGATCGATCTTGATGTGACGTTTCTTGTCGTGCTTCTCCAGATATTCCGCCATATACGCCCAGTCGCAACGAAGGGCATACTTGTTTGTGACAGGATCCTTGACGATGGCGCGCAGAGCTTCAAGTGACGAGACGACATCGTCAATAGTCATGCCTGTAGCGCGAGCCATGCTCAAGAAGGAGATATCATATGAGCCTCTGGGCGCTTCCTTGTAGCCGAGGAGTAATCTGCACATGACACCACGCCAGTACGAGCGGTACGAAACAAGACCCAAGTCCGAAAGTGGCTTTTCCGGGGAGCCCGTTCTTCCCTCAACACGAGTCAGTAAGTACGAAAACTCGATCAGTGTGCGACCGAATCCGTGACGCTGATGAACAGGGAAGACCAGAATACAGGAGACGTTGTTGCCAGGCGGGTCGATAGAATTAGCACCTGCCCTTGCTTGGGCACCATTGATCATCGGGTCAGCGCCAATTTCAATGGAAGCACGAGGATCCAGAGGTGGTGACCAGTCGCGCTTCTCCTTGGAAAAGTAACCGACGAAGTGGCAACCAAATTCGTCATTCTCCGTCATGACATAGAAGAGGAAAGGCTCAACATCGTAGTAGAGAGTCTTCGACCCAAGGAACAGCTTGGCCAGTAGGCACAAATTCTGACAATAGAGAGGGCTGCGGCGACCATCTACTTCGAAGAAGGAAATGCTCTTCTTGTTGCCATCGGCATCAATGATATCGTCGCGGTAAATTTCGTCGCCTGGAGGATGTTTGTGTGGACATTTGAGTTTGTGCCTGAACGCAACATAAGACGAGCTCATGTACTTGAGACAGAACTCGCAAATGCACAGTATCGGGTTACGATTGTATTCTTCGGGGTATGGCGCAGCATGCAGTGTTTCGATCTCCCAGCCGCCAAAGTGAATGTATTTGATCTTGGTTGGAAGTCCAGATTGTTTTGATCTGGATGGCAGTTCGATTGGATTAGCCTCTTGCTCGGCCTTTCTAGCCTCGTCGGCCTGCCGGCGTGACTCTTCGAAAAGATCGCGGTCGGCCTGTTGAGGAAATGTCTTGGTTGTGTCAGCCTCAGCGTCAGTAAGGATACCACCAAAGGGTTTGCCCTGCACAGTGTCCAGTTCGCGGTCCGGGAAGGGGTAGTAAGGATTGTCGTATAGCGTCGTAGCGACAGCAGGATAGTGTGAGGAGGTCGTTTCGACTACTTCAGAAACATCGCCTTGCGCGCCAGACTTCTTCTTTCGGCCACCCATCAGTGCTCGGCGCGCTCTGTCGCGTTCGCGCCTTCGAGCTTTTCTTTGTGCGTTGCGCTCGATGTTTTCAAGGGCGGCGGCGCTGATGGGAATGGCAACAACGAGACTTTTGGGTTGGTCGTCGTATGTCTCTGCGGAAACAATCCTTGCGTTTGTGCTCGACTGAGGCTGTTTCCGAAGTCGATTTGCGCGTGTGTTGGAAGACTTCTCACTTTCCGCCGAGCCACTACTTCGCGTCGACGTGTTCTGCTCCTTCACTGCGTCCCTCGGCGTGACGTTAATGTTAGTCTGGCTTGCAGATGCCGTCGATCGTCTTCTCTTCCGTGATGTCGCTCGTTGATTTGATTCGTCTGCCTCGACGGAAGATATCCTGCGTTTCCTAAGGGAGCGGGACCCGTCCATCGGGTCATCGTCGAGGATGAGATTGTTGAACACTGAATGCGAGTTTGGTTTGATACCTCCACGAACAGCAGGCAAAAGATCGCGAGCTAACTTGGGCACCGATGATCGACGTTGAGAGCCATCGTTGATGGTCATCTTGTCAACATCTTGTTGAAGCTCGAATCCATTTCCCACACAATCATGACAGATCCAGGTTCGAGGATTTTTGTCTGGAATTGTTGATTCATATCAGCCAAAGAATATACGTGAAGGATGCAAGTTAGTATGGTAAACATACCTTGATCGGAGCTAAGCGAATTAGCGTTTCTGGCGCATTGCTTATGAGCTGCAGGCATCAAGTCAGCTTTCAAAAGACCCTGGCGAAGCTTGACATTCATCGCGATGATATAAAAACTCACCGTGATCCCCGCAATGACCGCATTCGAGATATTCTTCATATTCGTCGCTCGGATCATTTTCTTCGTCCTGTCCGCAATACCTGCCAAGTCGACATCAGCAATTTATCAGCGAGCAAGCAATCAACATGGCGACGTACACGCATATTGAGTCTGTCACAACGTCTTGGTCCTGTTCTTGAGCAGTGTCGCTTTCTTTTTCCCAAGGTGCCTGAGTAGCGGCCGATTCGTCAGACGAGTCGGAATCATTCTCGCCGTCGGATGCAGAGTCGTCGTCTTCGCTAGACTCCATGTCGCGACTCTTCCTGGCTCTCGATGTCCTCGTCCTCGTGGGGGCTCTCTTAACGGCACCGACAACCTCGCTATCGTCGTCGTCCTGGTCCGCGTCGGCATCTTCGTCTTCCTCGTCGTCTTCCTCATCTTCATCGTCGTCCTGATCTTCGGGGGCATCATTCTGAAGGCTAGGCGACTGGGTTTCGGGCATGTCCAGATCGTCTTCCTCGCCCTCTGCATCGATACTGCTGCTGCGCATGGCGGTGCGGATCTTTTGACAATGACGCGAGTACGCGGATGTGTGTGTATCTGTTGAAGCGCCCTGAGGGCTGCAATACCGTAGAGCCAGTTACGTCTAGTAGCGATGTGCAGAGTGCATGGAGAGTTCGCAAGGAGAAATGCTGTTGCAATCTTGGCGTCCCGGTGGGTAAAGTGGTCGCAAGTCGGCAAATGCTCGTATGGTGATCCAGAGAGTCGGTACGAATGTTCACAGTAGGCGAAGATACTGAAACAGTCCAAAGAACACGTAATCACGCGGTATTTGTGGACAGCTTGGACAAGGTGATTTGGTGGTGGAGCTCGGACAAGGAGGCTGAAGTCGACGCGGCGACGATGTAGGCGGCAGGGAGGTGTTACGAGAGACGCGACGAGCGACTGCTTTAAGGGATCGAGATACAGCGACACTGAAACCAGCAGGCGTGAGAAGATATGTCGTATTGGTGAATTGATGCGATATTATTGAAGCCTCTCGCTCTCACAGCCAGGCTTCTTGTTGTGCTCCACTGCAACCAAGCATGTGGAGAAGTCGCAGCTCCACGCCGCACTTGCCGTCTCTGCGCTTGATCATCGGCTTCATCACTGCCAAGCAGTAGCTGGTCATCAACCCGCAGTCTAGGTATCGACGACGAGGGTGTTGGAAGGGCCATATCACACAACAACACACAGCCATGGGTGTCCCATTCGAAGCTCTATTGCCATACGGCATCTGTCTCGCCGTACGATACCACCGTCCCTCGCCCCCGCCTACGCAAACCCCATCACTAACACGTCCAACGCGCAGTTCTTCGGTATCACCGGCGCCGGTCTCTCAAAGATCAGAAACATTCAGAACGGTGGCAAGCGTGCCAGACACTCCGTCGACCAATGGGACAGACAAAGTGCGTACTTGCTTCACTCGCGACAACTCAATGCCTCGGAAACGCTGACTCGGATATGAAGTGATGGACCGCGACCGCCGCTTGACAGGCTGGCTTAGAGGTCAGGTCGACCGACCCATTGCCCCCGCTGGCTTCGAATACAGCAATGGATGGAGAGTACGTCGAAATCCTGAAAGACGACATCGAGCGAGCCGAGCAACAGAAGGACTGACACACAACAACACAGGTCGAGAAGAACTTGCACTAGAGCACGATACATATACCACCAACCCGTACGCTTCGCAACTTCTGTCTATTCTCTCCGGCGCTTGATTATGCTATAAATGCTCCTTTTTCCCAATACCAATTCCGTTCACCCATACTTCGATCTCTCTCAAGGGACATATCACTCTACATACCCTCTCCTGGCTGCCATAGCAAATTCACCATGCGTTCATCACAGGCTGCCTAGAGTGTTGACGTGCGTGCTTCACCGGTATCATCCAGCCTTGTGATTAAAACATCGTTAGGTATTCATTGCGGTACACGCATATCAAGTGCATTAGATGTTAACCTGCGGATGAATACGCGTAACAATGGACCTATTCAATTCATCTTCACATGCTCACGATATTCATCTTTCCAGAATTTTGTCTTGGACCGACTCAGACGAAACCTAGTCAAGCATGTGAGTAGTCACCGAAAACACCCAGGTTAGCAATTCCGGAAAGATCGAGTTCACAGTAGTTCAGCGAGACAGCATGTTTGGGTGGAAAGGTCGTCTTGATTTTTCTATCTTCCCAAAAAGAAAAAGTGATATGAACTAGAGCTAAACAAAAGAACGCCATTGATACACATTGGTACTCACGTTAGACAGAAAATACAAGGAAAGGGGCAGGCGCAGCTGAAATATTTACACACAAGTCATTCTCGCAAGGATAAAAGCATCTACTGGCCGGGAGAGACAAGCAGACCATCCTTGTGAGAGTTGTGGTGCCAGCCACCAGCGAGCGCCTCGCCACCCTGTGCCTTGGCGTGATCCTGGATGCGAGCCTCGAGCTCGGGACGGAAGTGACGGATCAGACCCTGGATAGGCCAGGCAAAGGCCTCACCCAAAGCGCAGATAGTGTGGCCCTCGACCTGCTTGGTGAGCTCTTGCATCATGTCGATTTCACGAGCGCGGGCCTGGCCCTTCTCGAAGCGGTGCATGATCTGCTCGGTCCACTTGGAACCCTCACGGCAAGGAGTGCACTGACCGCAAGACTCGTGGTGGTAGAACTTGGAGAGACGGGCGATGGCGCGAACAACATCGGTGCTCTGGTCCATGACAATAACGGCAGCCGTTCCGAGACCAGACTGAGAATCCTTGAGAGCATCGAAGTCCATGAGTTGGTCGTCGCAAACCTTCTTGGGAAGGATGGGAGTAGAAGAACCACCAGGGATAATAGCCTTGAGGTTGTCCCAGCCACCAATGACACCACCGCAGTGCTTGTCAATCAGCTCGCGGAGAGGGATAGACATCTCCTCCTCAACAGTGCAAGGGTTGTTGACGTGACCAGAGATACAGAAAAGCTTGGTACCAGCGTTACGCTCACGGCCGAAGGAATTGAACCAGCTGCCACCACGGCGGATGATAGTGGGTGCGACGGCAATGGTCTCGACGTTGGCGACGGTCGAAGGGCAACCGAACAGACCGACAGCAGCGGGGAATGGGGGCTTCAGACGAGGCTTTCCGGGCTTGCCCTCGAGCGACTCGATGAGGGAGGTCTCTTCACCACAGACGTAAGCACCCATACCACGGTGGATGTAGATGTCGAAGTCGTAGCCGGAGCCACAGGCGTTCTTTCCGATGAGACCAGCTTGGTAGGCCTCCTGGATAGCACGCTGAAGAACAGTGGCCTCGTGGTAGAACTCGCCACGGATGTAAATGTAGGCGGCAGTGCAGTTCATGGCACGGCCAGCGACCAGACATCCTTCGAGCAGCTTGTGGGGGTCCTTGCGCATAATCTCACGATCCTTGCAGGTTCCGGGTTCACCCTCGTCGGCGTTGACGACCAGGTAGCGGGGCTTGTTGTCCTTGTCCCAGTCCTTGAAGTTCATGAAGGACCACTTCATACCAGAGGGGAAACCAGCGCCACCACGTCCACGGAGACCGGAGGCCTTGATTTCCGAGATGATCTGTAGCAAGCGTGTCAGCCCAACAGCCACCGACTAGCAATGTGAAGCAACGCGTACCCAATCGTGACCCTTGTTGATAATCTCCTTGGTCTTGTGCCAGTCACCGTACTTCATGGCACTCTTGAGATCGGCTCCATGGTGGCCGTAAAGGTTCTGGAAAATGCGGTCCTGGTCCTGGAGACCACGCTTGTGCTGAACTGGGGGAGCGTCCTGGACGGTAGCGAGACCACGGGCGGAGGTGGTCAGTCTCGAGGTGGTGGCGGTGGCCGACGGCACGACACGGTGCGATGCCGCCGATGTGATTGCTGATGTGGCGCGCGACATGTTGTTGATATGTGTAGAGATTGTACTCACAGTCGCCAACCGTGCAGACAAGACTTGATATGGGAGGCGTAGGAGGTCGCTGAGATGTTGGCCACACATCTAAGACGACATCGATCGCACTTCGCGAGTGCCAAGACATTGCTGACCTCTGTCCAATCACATCTCCCTAGGTTACCTCCTTCCCGTGTGCGACAATTGAAGCATGTCTACTCTTAAGAATAGTGAGAGTATTTGTTGGAGAATAACACAACCTTGTCTCCCTTTGGATACATGTTTGCCCGATACTATTATGA
>Ga0058697_10000928_pt1 | contig 11417 bp, 7 predicted proteins | sample AgamicAsMae_FD_66619 | JGI IMG/M metagenome (GOLD analysis project Ga0058697, IMG submission 66619) | Agave microbial communities from Guanajuato, Mexico - As.Ma.e | ecosystem: Host-associated > Plants > Phyllosphere > Phylloplane/Leaf | place: Guanajuato, Mexico | collected 2012-06-04
GTGCGGTCGCTCACGCCGATCCGCTGGAACACGCTGGTCAGGTGTGACTTGACGGTGCGCTCGCTGATCCCGAGGCTGCGCGCGATCTGCTTGTTGGCCAGCCCGTCGGCGACCAGGGTGAGCACCTCGCGCTCGCGGTCCGACAGCAGCGTGTCGCTGGACCGCTCGGTCTGCCGGGCCAGCAGTGTCCGGGCGACCTTGGCGTCCAGCGGCGACTCGCCGGCCGCGGCCGCCCGCACGCCGCGCACCAGCTCGCCCGGCTCGGCGTCCTTCAGCAGGTAGCCGACCGCGCCGGCGGCGACCGCGTCCAGTACCAGGTCCTGGTCGCTGAACGAGGTCAGCACCACCACCTGGACGTTGGGGTGGCGGGCGACGATCTCGCGGGTGGCGTCGACGCCGCCCATGCGCGGCATCGACAGGTCCATCAGCACGACGTGCGGCTCGAGGCTGTCGGCCAGCTCGACGGCCTCGACGCCGTCGGCGGCGGTCCCGACGACCTCCACGTCGTCGACCGCGTCCAGCAGGGAACGCAGGCCGGCGAGCAGCAGGCGGTGGTCGTCGACCAGCAGGACACGGATCATGTGGCGGGCGCTCCCAGTCGTAGGCGGGTCCCCTGGCCCGGGGTCGAGTCGATCTCCAGCTCCCCACCGGCCGTGCGGACCAGGTCGTGCAGCAACAGCAGGCCGACGTGCCCCTCGACCGGCTTCTGCCGCAAGCGGCGCACGTCGAAGCCGACGCCGTTGTCGGCCACGGTGAGGTTGATCATGCCGTCGCCGGCCTCCAGCCGCATGTCGACCGAGGTGGCGGCGGCGTGCTCGGCGATGTTGCGGACCGCCTCCTGGGCGACGCGGAAGACCAGCTCGGCGGCCTCGCCGCTGACCGCGACGCCGCTGGGGACCTGGAGGTCGACCTGGATGCCGCGGCCGGCCAGCGGGTCGAGCAGGTCCCGCAGCGCCTCGTGCAGCCCGGTGCGGTGCAGGCTCGGCGGGTAGAGCTCGACCAGCAGGGTGCGCAGCGAGCGGATGCCGCGGCGCAGCGCGTCCGCGCCCAGCTCCAGGGCCTCCGCCTCGTCGCCGTGGCCGGCGGAGGCCGCCCGCTTGCCGGCGCCGACCAGCGAGTAGGAGGCGGCGGCGAGGTCCTGCACCACGCCGTCGTGGAGGTCGCGGGCGATCCGCAGCCGCTCGGCGTCGGTCGCCTCGACCGCGTGGCGCAGCAGCCGCTCACGCTCGGCCAGGGTCGCGTCCAGGCGCCGGGTGGTCGACCACGCCAGCGGCAGCTGCACCAGCTGGAGCAGCAGCAGCGCGCCGAGCGTGATCGGCACGAACTGCCGCCAGATCTCGCCGGCGTTGGCGGTCACCGCGCTGTACTTGGAGTAGGTCTCCAGCAGCAGGGTGGAGCGGTCCGGCGTCCAGATCGGCAGGTAGACCTCGAGCAGGCGGCCCTGGCCGCGCTCGAACTGGTTCTCCGGCGCCGACAGGTCGCTGATGTCGGCCTCCGGCCTGTCGCTGTGCAGCGAGGCCTGCTCCTCCTCGCCCAGCGGGAAGCGCGCGCCGATCAGCCGGTGGTCGTCGGAGTAGACGATGCGGCCGTCGGGCGTCCACAGCTTGACGCGGAAGAGGGACTGGTCGGTCAGCTTGCCGACGATCACCGCGTCCAGCCTCCTGATCGCGGCGGGGTCCACGTCCTTGAGCGAGTTGCTGAGGTTGGGCATCACCACCCCGCGGGCGAGCACCTCGGTGAGGCGGCTCGCCTCGCGGATGGCCAGGTCCTCGGCCGCCCGGCGGCTGGCCCAGGCGCCGACCAGGCCGAGCGCCACGGCGACGAGCATGCCGGCGAGGGCCAGGCGCGCAACCGCCCGTCGTGTGCTCGTCGGCGCGTCGCGCCGTCCCGCCTGGTCGGCCCCGAACCCTCCAGGCGTTCCATTCCTGTCTCGCCCGGCATCCATGATCCTCGCACCCCGCCCGGCGGTTGGTCCCGATATGCCAGTGTATGGCCGGGGGGAAACGCCAGTGTCGACAGGTACGTCCTTTCGCGATCTTGCGTCCGTCCAGTGCTGCCTCCCCGTTCTGACAGAGGACCGGTCGGCCCGGCAATCGCACCTCCGTCGTAGTACCAGCGGGCGGCGTCCCGAGCCGCCGTAGTACGACCAACGTCCAATGGCAAAAGGACCCGGCCGTCCGTGAACCTTTGGTGACGTGCAGATGTCATGCACCGCTTCGGCCGGGGGAGACCGGACGAGACCAACGACCGGGAGGGGGACGAGGCGCGGCGCTCCCGAAGAGGACAGCGATGGCGACTCGATACCTGCTCTACTCGCACGACGGCTTCGGCCTTGGACACACACGACGCAACCATCTGATCGCGCAGGCGGTCCTGGAGGCTGACCCTGGCGCCGAGGTGACCCTCATCACCGGCGTCGCGGCCAGGCCGGGCTGGCTCGGATCGACCCGCCGCCTCCGGGTCGTCGGAGTCCCCCCACTGCTCAAGGACGCCAGCGGCGCCTACCGCAGCGGCGCGGTCCCGTTCGAGGACGCGGTCGCGCAGCGGGCTCGGCGCTTCGACGCCGAGGTGGCCGAGCACCGCCCCCACGTGGTGGTGGTCGACCGGCACCCCGGCGGCACCGCCGGCGAGCTCCGGCCGGGCCTTCACCGCGCCAGGGAGCAGGGCGCCGCGATCGTACTCGGCCTGCGGGACGTGCTCGACGAGCCGCAGATCGTGCGGGCCGAGCTGGCCGGCGACGGCTGGCGCGACGTGCCCGAGCTGTTCACCGAGGTGCTGGTCTACGGCGCCAGCCACTTCGTCGACCACCAGCGCGAGTACGGCCTGCCGGTCACCCCGCGCTACTGCGGCTGGGTGGTGCCCAGGCCGCGCACCGGCCACCGGCAGCGCTGGTCGCTGGTGGTGGCCGCCGGTGGCGGCGGCGACGGCGGGCCGGTGTTCGACCTCGGCGCCGCGCTGCTCGCCGGCCGGCCCGGCTGGAACGGCGTGATGGCCGCCGGTCCGTACGCCGACCGCGCCTCGGTGGTCGCCGCCGGCCGCGCGCTCGGCCACCGCCTGACCGTGCTGGAGGCGGCCACCGGCTGCGAGGAGCTGTTCGCCAGCGCCGGCGCGGTGCTCTGCATGGCCGGCTACAACTCGACCCTGGAGGCGCTGGCCGCCGGGCAGCGCCCGATCCTGGTGCCGCGCCGCAGCCCAAGGCGCGAGCAGGCGATCCGCGCCTGGCGGCTGGCGGCGCTCGGCCTGGCCGACGTGGTCGACGAGGGCGCCGCCGCCGCCGAGGTGGACTGGCTGCTCGGCCGCGGGCGCCGGCTGGCGCCGGGCAGCCTCCAGACCGCCGGGATCGACCTCAACGGCGCGCGCCGCGCCGCCGCCAGGCTCGTCCAGCTCAGCATGGGAGTGCCCGTCCGATGAGCGACAACCGGTTCGGGGCGCCGCCTGCACGGCAGGGACGCCCGTCGACCAGCCAGATCCTGCGGCCGTTCCTGGTGCGCCACTGGGGCGCGCTGGCCGGCGCCGGGGTGTCCACCATCGCGCTGTCGGCCGCGACGCTGGCCCAGCCGTGGCCGCTGAAGCTGGCGATCGACCACCTGATCGGCGACCACCGCGGCAGCTTCAGCCTCCGCGGCGCCGACCTCACCCTGCTGGCCGGGCTGGCCGGACTGGTGCTGCTGATCGCGGCGCTGGACGCGGCCTCCACCTACCTGTCGGACTTCTGGCTCAACCGCTCCGGCGAGGCGATCGTCCACGACCTGCGGGTCGCCACCTACGCCCACCTCCAGCGGCTCTCGCTGGCGTTCCACGCCAGCCGGCCCAAGGGCGACCTGGTGACCCGCATCACCGGCGACGTCAACGAGGTCGGCAAGCTGTTCTCCGACACCCTCGGCACCTTCGCCCAGGCGGTGCTGATCCTGATCGGCATGCTGGCGGTCAGCGTCAAGCTCGACCCGGTGCTGGCCGGGGCCGCCTTCCTGGTGTCGCCGCTGCTGTTCGCCACCACCGTCCACTACCAGCGGCGCGTCAAGCAGATGGCCCGCAGGCAGCGCGCCAAGGAGGGCGAGATCGCCTCGCTGGCCAACGAGGCGCTGTCGGCCATGCAGGTGGTCAAGGCCTTCGGCGCCGAGCGCTTCGAGCACGAGCGGGTGCTGCGGCGCAGCAAGGAGCGCTTCGAGGCCGGCGTCCAGGGCTCCCGGCTGGAGGCGCGCTTCAGCGGCGTGGTCGACGTGCTCGGCGCGGTCGCCACCGCGGTGGTGCTGACCCTGGGCGTGTTGCGGGTGGCCTCCGGCAAGCTCAGCCCCGGCGACCTGGTGGTGTTCGTCTCCTACAGCAACCGGCTCTACCGCCCGCTGCGGGACATCGCCCGGCAGACCAGCTACGCGGCGCGGGCGATGGCACGCCTCGACCGGATCGGCGAGATCCTCAGCTCGGACCAGGTGCTCCAGGAGCGGCCTGGGGCGTTCGCCAGCGGCCGCGCCCGCGGCGACGTCGAGCTGCGCAAGGTGGCGTTCCGCTACCAGCCGGGCCGGCCGGCGCTGGCCGACGTGAGCCTGTCCCTGCCGGCAGGCACCCGGCTGGCGCTGGTCGGCCCCTCCGGTGCCGGCAAGTCCACCGTCGGCGCGCTGGTGGCGCGCTTCTACGACCCAATCGCCGGCCAGGTGCTGATCGACGGCCGCGACGCGCGCGACTGCTCGCCCGCCTGGCTGCGCGACCAGGTCGGCCTGCTGCTGCAGGACACCATCCTGTTCAGCGGCACGGTCGCCGAGAACATCGGCTACGGCGTCGAGGCCGACCGCGCCGCGATCGTGGCGGCGGCGACCGCCGCCTGCGCCGACGAGTTCGTCGCCGCGCTGCCCGACGGCTACGACACCATGCTGGGCCCCGGCGGCATCGGCCTGTCCGGCGGCCAGCGGCAGCGCATCGGCATCGCCAGGGTGCTGCTGCGCGACCCGCCGATCCTGGTGCTCGACGAGCCAACCACCGGGCTGGACGCCTACAGCGAGAGCCGCGTGCTGAACGGGCTCGCCGCGCTGGTCCGCGGCCGCACCACCATCGTGATCACCCACTCGGCGGCGTTGGCCTCCACCGCCGACCGGGTCGCGGTCATGGAGCGCGGCCGGATCGTCGAGCAGGGCGCGCCGGCGGAGCTGCTCGGGCGCGCCAGCGGCTTCCGCCGGCTGGTGCACGAGCAGGCCTCGATGCACGCCAGCGGCATGCGCGACCGCGCCGCCGCCTCGGTCGGCCTGCCGCGCCGCCAGGCACCGGAGGGATCGCCATGACCGCCGCCCCGCGCCGGGCCCTGGTCACCGGGGCCGCCGGGTTCATCGGCTCGCACCTGTGCGAGCGGCTGGTCTCCGACGGCTGGCGGGTGGTCGGGGTGGACTGCTTCACCGACTACTACCCGCGCGCCGACAAGCAGGCCAACCTCGCCGGGCTGGCCGGCGAGCCGCGCTTCTCGCTGCTGGAGGCCGACCTGGCCGCCGACGACGACTGGCGCGCCGCGCTGCGCCCCGGCGACACCATCTTCCACCTGGCCGCCCAGGCCGGGGTGCGGGGCAGCTTCGGCGACAGCTTCGCCCGCTACGCCCGCGACAACCTGCTCGCCACCCAGCGCGTGCTGGAGGCCGCCGGGAGCGCCGGCTGCCGGCGGGTGGTCTGGGCGTCCTCCTCGTCGGTCTACGGCGACTCGGCGACCTACCCCTGCCGCGAGGACTCGACCGCGCTGGCACCGCGCTCGCCCTACGGCGTGACCAAGCGGGCCTGCGAGGACCTCGCCGACGTCTACCGCGACGGCGGCCTGTCGATCGCCGGACTGCGCTACTTCACCGTGTACGGGCCGAGGCAGCGGCCCGACATGGCGCTGCGCCGCATCTGCGAGGCGCTGGTGCGGCGGCGGCCGTTCACCATCAACGGCGACGGCTTCCAGTCGCGCGACTTCACCTACGTCAGCGACGCCGTCGACGCGACCCTGCGGGCCGCGCTGGTGGCCGACCCGGCGCCGGTCTACAACGTCGGCGGCGGCGAGGAGGCCACCCTGCTGCGGGTCATCGCCGTGCTGGAGCGGCTGCTGGGCGCGCCGCTGGAGCTGCAGCGGATCGGCGCCCAGCGCGGCGACGTGCGGCGCACCGCCGCCGACGTGTCGCTGGCGCGCCGCTCGCTCGGCTGGGCGCCGCGGGTCGGCCTCGAGGCCGGGCTGGAGCGGCAGCTCGACTGGGTCCGCGCCAGGCACCAGCGCCGGAGCGTCGCGTGAGGCGTCCGCGGATCGTGGTGGTCACCAGCGGCTTCCCGCGGGTGTCGGAGACCTTCGCGCTCGGCGAGCTGCTCGCCCTGGACGCCCAGGGGCTGCTCGGCGCGGTGTTCGCCACCAAGCCGGGCGACGGCCTGCCGGCGCAGCCGGGCGTCGACCAGCTGCCACAGCGGGTCCAGGTGCTGCCGCCGGGCAGCCCGGCGCAGCAGGCCGAGGCGATGCTGGAGCGGCTCGGCGGCCGGCCGGTCGGCGGCTTCCACGGCTACTTCGCGCACCAGCCGGCGGCGGTCGCCGCCGCCGCGGCGCGGGCGTCCGGCCGGCGCTTCGGCTTCAGCGTCCACGCGCTCGACGCCCGCAAGGTGCCGGCGCCGGAGCTGACCGCCCGCGCCAGGGCCGCCAGCGTGGTGGTGGCCTGCAACCGCGACGTGGCCGAGCCGGTGCGCCAGCCCGGCGTGCCGCTGCGGCTGATCCCGCACGGCGTGGACCTCGAGCGGTTCCGGCCCAGCCAGCCGCCCGGCGGCCCGCAGATCCGCCTGCTGGCGGTCGGGCGGCTGGTGCTCAAGAAGGGCCTGGACGTGCTGGTCGAGGCGGCGCGGCGCGTGGAGTTCCACTTCCTGCTGGAGATCGTCGGCGGCGGGCCGGAGCGGGAGCGCCTCGAGGGGGCGGTGCGGGCCGCCGGCCTCGGCGACCGGGTGCGGCTGACCGGCCCGGTGACCCACGCGGAGCTGCCCGGCCACTACGCGGCAGCGGACATCGTGGTGGTCCCCTCGGTGGTCGACCGGAACGGCGACCGCGACGGGCTCCCCAACGTCGTGCTCGAGGCGATGGCCAGCGGCCGCCCGGTGGTGGCCAGCGACGTGGCCGCGATCGGCACGGCGGTCGCCCACCGGCGGAGCGGGCTGCTGGTGCCCCCGGGCGACCCCGACGCGCTGGCGGCGGCGCTCACCGAGCTGGCCGACGCCCCACGCCTGCGAGCGGCCCTCGGTGCCGCCGCCCGCCGGCGCGTGGAACGTGACTTCGACCTGGAGCGCTGCACCCGGCGCTTCGGACAGGCGCTGGAGGAGGCGTATGACTGAGCCACAGACCGTGGCCTACGTGCTGAAGGGCTACCCGCGGCGATCGGAGATCTTCATCGCCAGCGAGATCCACCGGCTGGAGCGGCTGGGCGTGCGACTGCGGCTGTTCGTGCTGAAGCCCGCCGACGAGGACCAGCGCCACCCGGTGGTCGACCGGATCCAGGCGAAGCCGGTCTACCTGCCGGCCACCACCTCGCTGTCGGCCTCCAAGGCGCTGCCCTGGCTGCGGGCCAACCTGGGCGCGTTCCTGCCCGCCCTGCGCCGGGTCGCCGCCCGCCACCCCTGGCGCACGGCCACCGCGGCGCGGCTGGCGGCGGCCCAGTCGGTGCGCGCCCGCGCGAGCTTCTGGGCCTGGCCGCGCAAGCTCTACCTCAAGGAGTTCCTGCTGGCGGTCGCGCTGGTCGACCAGCTCGACGCCGCCGGCGACGTGCGCCACCTGCACGCCCACTTCGCCCACGGCTCCGCCACGGTCGCTTGGCTGGCCGCCACCATCACCAGGATCCCGTTCTCCTTCACCGGCCACGCCAAGGACGTCTACAGCCCGTCGTTGAACCCGGCAGGGCTGCTGCGCCGCAAGATGGAGGCGGCCGAGTTCGTGGTCACCTGCACCGCCGCCAACCGCACCCACCTGCGGCGCGTGGCCGGCCGCACGCCGGTGCACCTGGCCTACCACGGCCTCAACGCCGACTTCGCCGCGATGATCGACCGCGACGGCCCGCTGCCGCTGCTGTCCGGAAGCCGCACACCCGTGCAGGGGCCGCCGCGGCTGCGGATCCTCGGGGTCGGCCGGCTGGTGCCCAAGAAGGGCTTCGACACCCTGGTCGAGGCGTGCGCGCTGCTGCGCCGCCAGAACCTCGACCTGGAGCTGGTGATCGCCGGCGAGAGCGGCGAGCACGAGCCGGAGATCCGCCGGCTGGTCGAACGGCACGGCCTGGGCGACCGGGTGCGGCTGATCGGCCCGCAGGGGCAGGCGGAGCTGTACGACCTGTACCGCTGTGCCAGCGTGTTCTGCCTGCCGTGCCGGGTGCTCGACAACGGCGACCGGGACGGCATCCCCAACGTGCTGGTCGAGGCGATGGCCTGCGGCCTGCCGGTGGTCACCACCGGCATCTCCGGCATCCCCGAGCTGGTCAGCCACGACATCACCGGCCTGCTGGTGCCGCCCGACGACCCCCGCGCGCTGGCCGCCCAGCTGCTGCGGATCGCCAGGGACCCGCAGCTCGCCCGGCGGCTGGCCGCCTCGGCCAGCGCCTCGGTGGCCGAGCGGTTCGACGGCGACCGCCTGGCGGTGCGCATGGCCGACCTGTTCACGGAGTCCCTCCGGTGAGCCTCCACAGCGGCGCGGGCGGCGGCCCGGCCGCCGCGGCGGTCCGGCCGGAGCGCGGCGAGCCGGCCGTGGGCGCTCGGGCGGACCGCCCGCGGCCGGTCGTCTGCGTCATCGAGCACCTGCACCGCGACCGCTCGGTGGCCGACGCGGTGCTGGCCGGCAGGTACCACCACGCCGGCGTGACCCTGGAGCTGGGGCCCGAGCCCGACTGGCGCCACGGCGGCCTGCCCGCCGACGAGGAGTGGCGCATCGAGTGGAGCAAGTTCTACGAGGGCCTCGACCTCGCGCACGCCTACCGGCAGAGCGGCGACCCCGCCTACCTCGCCGCCTGGGTGCGGCTGGTCGACGCCTGGATCCGGCAGGTCCCCGCCGGCGCCGACCCCAGCGACGTGATCGGCCGGCGGGTGCAGAACTGGGTCTACGCCTGGCAGGGCTTCGCCGCCGCGCCGTGGTACCCGGGCCTGCCCGACGGGTTCCGCCGGCGCCTGCTCGCCAGCCTCGCCGAGCAGCTCGACCACCTGGAGGCGAACCTCACCCGCGAGCGCAACCACCGCACGCTGGAGCTGTACGGCCTGCTGGTGGTCTCGCTGGCGCTGCCGGCGCTGGACCCCGACGGGCTGCGCGCCCGCTCGGCCCTGGCGGAGCTGCACCGCAACCTGCTCAGCGACGTCTGGCTGGACGGCGTGCACCGCGAGTGCTCGACCCACTACCACATGATCGCGCTGCGCTCCTTCGTCGGCGCGCGGCGCAACGCGGCCCGCCACGGCCTGCCGGTGCCGGCCGGCTACGACGCCCGGCTGGCGGCGGCCTGCGAGTTCGCCATGCACGTCCACCGGCCGGACGGCAGCATCCCGGCGGTCTCCGACGCCGACAGCGGCAGCTACCTGGACGTGCTCGACCAGGCGGCCACCCTGCTCGGCCGCTCGGACCTGCGCTGGGTGGCCAGCCGCGGGCGGGACGGCCGGCCGCCGTCGGAGCGCTACGCGAGCTTCCCGGTCGGCGGCTACCACACCCAGCGCAGCGGCTGGGGCGACCGCGGCACGCCGTTCGCCCACGAGCGCTTCCTGCTGCTGGACTGCGGCCCGCTGGGCGACGGCGGCCACGGCCACTATGACCTGCTGAGCGTGGAGGTCCACGCCGGCGGCCGGCCGCTGCTGGTCGACCCGGGCCGCTACACCTACTCGGAGCGGTCGCCCGATGGCGAGCCGAACTGGCGCCACTGGTTCAAGGGCACCGCGGCGCACAACACCGTCACGGTCGACGGGCTCGACCAGACCCCCTACCACCGCGGCAAGCCCAAGGGCCCGGTCGGCGCGGCGCGGCTGCTCGGTCGCCAGACCACCGCCGGCCTGGACGTGCTCTCCGCGCGGGCGACCAGCCCGGCCTACGACGCGGTCCACGACCGGCAGGTCGCCTTCGTCGCGGACGAGTACTGGCTGATCGCCGACGCGCTGCGCGCGCCCGAGCGGCACCGCTACGAGCAGCGCTGGCACCTCGACGCGGCCGCCTGGGGCCGCACCCGCCTGGAGCGCCGCGAGCACGACTGGGTGGTCCACGCGCCTGGCCTGGCGCTGGTGCTGCACGGCCGGCACGAGCCGCGGCTGGAGGAAGGTTGGGTGTCCGAGGAGTACGGCGTCAAGCGGCCCGCGCCGGTGGTGGTCGCCACCAGGGAGGGCACCGCCGCGGACTTCCTCGCGCTGGTCTGGCCCGTGCGCGAGGACGCCGGCGCGGTGCCGCGCCTGCGGGTCGGGCCGTGCGCCGCCGGGCAGGTCGCCGCCACCGTCGAGGGCGTCGGCATCACCGGCGGCGAGGTCGACCAGGTCGCCTGGTCGCCGTCTGGCGCGGGCTGGGTGCGCCACCCGCCGCACGGCGCCCGCCCGGCCGCCCGCGGTCCCCAACGGGAGGAAGACGGGCGATGACCACCACCACGACCGCCGGCCTGCTGGCCCACGACCCGCGGCTGCCCTACCGGGACCTGCTGCTCGACCCGGAGGTTGCCGGCCGGCGGCTGGCGCTGCGACTGCGCAGCGGCTGGGCGGCGGACGTCTCCGGCTGTGAGCTGACGCGGGTCAAGTACCGGGTGGGGGAGAGCCTGCGGGTGGTCTACCGGCTGCGGGTCGACGGCGACGAGCAGCTGGTCGCCGCCAGGATGTTCACCGGCGGCGCCAGCGCCGAGATCTACCGCAAGGCCGCCGCCCGGGCGGTGCCGAGCCGCTCGCTGCGGCCGGTCGCCCGCGACGCCGAGCTCGACACGGTCATCTGGACGTTTCCCAACGACCGCAAGCTCGACAACCTCACCGCGCTCGACGTGGTCCCCGCCGGCCTGCGCGGCAAGCTGCCGCGCCGCTGGCAGCGCAGCCAGCTGGTCGCCTACGCGCCGGAGAAGTCCGCCACGGCGCGCTGCCTGGACCCGCTCGGCGAGACGATCGCCTACGTCAAGGCCTACGCGCTGCCGGAGGCCGAGCGCCACGCGCGCGTGCTGGAGCACGTCCGCAGCCACCCGCTGACTTCGGGGCGGCTGCGCGTCCCGGCGGTGCTCGGCCGGTCCGACAGCTACCGGATGCTGTGGCTGGAGGCGATCGAAGGCCGCCAGCTCGCCGAGCTGCGCGGCGACGAGCTGGCGCGGGGCCTGGAGGCGTTCGGCTCGGCGCTGGCGATCCTGCATGGCTTGCCCGCCACCGGGCTGGCGCCGTTCGCCCGGCTGGAGGTGCCGCGGCTGCGGGTCGCCGCCGAGGTGATCGGCCGTGCCCGGCCCGAGCTCGTGGACGTGGCC
>Ga0058697_10000932_pt1 | contig 11403 bp, 7 predicted proteins | sample AgamicAsMae_FD_66619 | JGI IMG/M metagenome (GOLD analysis project Ga0058697, IMG submission 66619) | Agave microbial communities from Guanajuato, Mexico - As.Ma.e | ecosystem: Host-associated > Plants > Phyllosphere > Phylloplane/Leaf | place: Guanajuato, Mexico | collected 2012-06-04
GATCATGAGCCAGTGCTGGCCTGCCTGGTCGCCAGGAGCAGGACCGTGGTGGTCCAAACGGATGAACGCCCAGTCGTACCGGCGGTGGCCTTTGGCGCCCTCGCCGCACGACACCTGCTGCCACGCCCGCGCCGGGATGCCCCTGAGCAGGGCGTCGGCGCAGTAGGTGGCGCCGCCGAAGCTGACGCGGTGGTCACAGGCGGCCGCCAGCACGTAGCCGAGCCCGCGGGCCTCCAGTTCGGCCCGCAGCCCCGGGTTGACGCCGTAGACCTCATCGCCGGTCACCCAGCGGGCTGGAACCCCGGCGTCCAGCGCGCGGGTCAGCATCCGGGTGGCCAGAGCCGGCTTGGTCGCAAACCCGAGCTGGTCAGGGACGCCAGCAGCCTGGCAGCGCTGGGGATCGTCGATCCAGCCCTTGGGCACGTACAGTTCCCGGTCGATCATGGCGTGCGCGCTGTCGGTGGCGTACACCAGGTAGACCGCGACCTGGGCGTTCTCGACCCGCCCGGCGGTGCCGGTGTACTGGCGTTGCACCCCAACGGTAGCGGTGCCCTTCTTGAGGTCCCCCGTCTCGTCGATGACCAGCACCGGCTCTTGGTCGCCGAGGTGCTCGACAACGTAGTCACGGATGTCGTCGCGGACCGCGTCCGCATCCCACACCGCCCGGCCAAGCAGGTGCTGCATCCCGTCAGGGCCGGAGTCGCCAGCTTGCTCGGCGATCGTCCAGCAGTTCTTGCGTGGCAAGTCCGAAAGTAGCCCCAGTACAAACTGGCGAGTGCCCGGTTTCGATGAAGAACAGGACATAGAGCCGTAGTGCTGACTGGTCAAGGGCCACCGTGCGCTGTGTCCCTGTCTCTGTGCTCGCCGCCGGCGACGCCCGCTGGCGGGAGACGCTCAGACAGGACTTCCGAAGAATGGCACGGCTGGAGCATAATGCCCACAACTGCCCACTTGTGGTCCAGGGGGGCGAGGTGGCCGACGTAGAGGATGGGATCCGGACGACTCCCCGCCGGGGGGACCGGAGTTGAGCAGCACGCAGCCACCCGCCGCGCCGCCTGCGAAGCAGACCACTGCCTCCGAGCCTGGGGTGACCCTCCCGCAGCCCGAGGTTACACCGCGACAGCCGGCCCTCACGGCCGAGGAGGGCGATGACAACGAACCGCGTCCCCCGACGCTGGCAACCCAAGAGATCCGGCTTGCTCTCGCCTTTACCGGCGGTGTGAGCCTGGCTGTTTGGATGGGCGGCGTCGCGCGGGAACTGGACCTGCTCGTGCAGGCCAGCACCAACCGACGAATCCTCGGCGAGGATGAGATCGACCCAAGAACGCCCGACGCCGATCCAGTGCGGCGTTACTATCGGCGGCTGCTGGACCTAATCGACGCACAGGTCGCGATCGATGTGCTCGCAGGCACCAGTGCCGGCGGTATTAACGCAGCCCTTCTCGGGCTGGTCAACGCTCGACGCCTCGACCTCTCCCTGCTCCGTGACATCTGGCTGAGCGCCGGCGACTTTGCCCGACTGCTGCGCGATGCGAACGAGGATTCGCCGCCCTCTCTGCTCAAGGGCGATGGGCAGATGCTGGCCGAGCTTGCCAAGGGCATCCGCCAGATCATCGGCGATCAGCAGCCCCTCAAGGAGCCCGAGACGCCGCACCCCCGAAAGGGCGTGCGGAAGACCGACGTGTTCATCACGACGACGCTGCTCTCACCGGAGACCAGCAGCTTCGCAGACGACTACGGAACTCAGATCGACGACAGCGATCACCACGGGATGTTCCACTTCACCGAGGACCAGTTGAACACCGCCGACATCGGTCCGGCCCTTGCCCTGGCCGCGCGCAGCAGCGCATCATTCCCCGGCGCTTTCGAACCGTCCTTCATCCCCTTTGGAAATCCAGCCAATGGGGCGTCGTCCACGCACCCGGACATGCAGCGCTACTCCAATACAACGGCCTCGCGCTGGGCCGCGGACGGCGGTCTGTTGGTCAACCGGCCCATCGCGCCGGCGCTACAGATGATTTTCGACAAGGAGGCGGACCGCTACGTCCGCCGAGTGCTTCTCTATGTGGTGCCCTCAAGCGGATCGCCGGCCCCCGGTGAAGATCGGCAGACGCCCCCGCTAAGCCTGGCAGACAGCTTGATCCGGGATTTCCAGGCGATCCTCAACCAGTCGATTGCCGCCGATCTCGCCGCTATCAAGGAACACAATGACCGAACCGCTGCGGCGGCCGATACGCGATTGCGTATGGCCACGCTGGGCAACCGGCTGCCCGATCAGCAGCCACTGGTCGATGACATGGCCTGGCGGGACTACCGGGAGCGGCAGAGTGAGTGGCTAATTGCTCCGCTCATCGAGGAAGTCAGCCGCCAAGTGGCGCCGATGGGGACGCAGCGTCCCAATGCCTGGGCTGCTGAGCCAGGGATCAACCAAGCCGCCAGCTTGCGTGCCGCAGCCAGAGCTGCCGTGCTGATGCTTTGGGGTAAAGAGCTTCCGCACGACGCCGCGGGAGCGGCCGCTCTGGGCCGGCCGGCATTCGACGGCGCCAAGGCGACGCTGCTGCGCCTGCTGCGTCTCGGCTACACGCTCGCCACCACGGTGGAGCAACGCAACAAGCTGGCGACGTACGGCATGCGCGTCCATCGCGCTCTCGGCGAGACCCGGGCCGAGCTTGAGGACTTCGTCCGCGAGCGGCTGACGCCCGAACAATATGGGACGAAGCTGGAGGACGTGGTCGAGTCGGTCGCCACCGACTACGGCCGGGCCCAAGGCAGCTCGACGGCGCTCGTGGATGCCTGGAACACGCTGGGCGACACGTTCACCGAGGCTGCGCCACTACTCGATGAGCTCGCCGCGGCCACGCCCGCCAGCACGACGTCAGCGCCCGAATCGCCCAGAGACGCCTCACTGCGAGAACGGCGGGCCTCCGCCGCCCAGGAAGTGGGCTGTTACCTCCGCTTCCTGCAGCGACGGGATGCCATCACCCAATTGCTCGACTTGCACGTCGCGGTCCGTTCGGTGCTCCCAGTGCTGCTGGAGGTCGAACAGAGGGTCGAGCTGATTCAGATCAGCGCGAACACAAGGTCGAATCTCGCTCCTGATCACCGACGGGCGAAGGACAAACTGACCGGCCTGCAACTTCACCACTTCGCCGCCTTCTACAAGGCTTCCTGGCGCGCCAACGACTGGATGTGGGGCCGATTAGACGGCTGCGGCTGGCTCGTACATATGCTGCTAGACCCGCGCCGCATCTTGACCGTGATGGAAAACCTTGGAGTGGAAGAGGGGCGGGCCGACGCCTTCGCTGACCTCCTCGCTGCGGCGCTCGACAAGGACAGGAAGGACGTACCGCCGGATCTGCTTGGTGACCTGGAGTACCTCGACAAGGATGCAGTGCCCATTCCGAACAGTCTGCCGAAGCTGGCCCTCTGGGCCGCGGAGACGCTCCAGCAGCACATCGTCGCGGAGGAACTGCCGGTCCTCGCCGACCTGGCCCGGGGCGGCCCCAGGACGAAGCCGTTGGCCGACCGGGGAGCGGCGCTGCCCCCGGAACCCAGCGAGAGCCTCTCGGATCGTGCGGTGAGTTGGCTGGCGGAGGTGGACCGGGGGCCGCTGGATCCCAACCAGCGGGACCGTCTGGCTCACCTGCTGGACGGATGTCCCGTCCCCTCGGAAACTCTCGCGGACGAGGTTCAGCGACGAACGCCGCTGTTTCGTCGCACCGCGACGCACGCGGCTGCGGTTGCTACGTCTGCGGCAACGGGCATGAAGAAAACGCCGGCCTCGCTGCGTCCGACGTTCGCCACCGCCCGCACAGTGACACGCACAGCTCACGCCATCACGGATTCCGCCCAGGGGAAACGTCGTCCCATAACCATCACCGGTGCCGTCCTCCTGGTGACCGGCGTCCTCGCGATGTTGACCAACATCGCCCTGCTCGGCCTGTCCGGGTTCGTGCTCTTCGCCGTCGGCGCGATCCTGCTGGCGTTCGCCCTGAGCAACAGGCGGATATGGAAAGCCATGCAGATCCTCGCCGCGTTGATGGTCGTGTTCCTGGCAGCAGTCCCGTGGTTACCCTGGTTCCACGCACACGTCTTCTCGTGGCTCAGCGACACAGCCATCCCCTGGGTTGCCCACAACAAATGGGCCTGGCCCACGCTGCTTCTCCTGGTCTTCCTGCCTCCGGTGACGACACTGGGGGATTGGCTTCGAAGCAGACCGAGACCAGCCCGAAAGGCCGGGTAGTCTCGTACCCGGGGATCCACGCTGCCTGGATTCACGTCAGATAACTCGCCCATGGGCCGCCCGGAGATGCACGCGTTCCCCTTGCCTTCCGAACAGGCTGAGGAACTCCACCGCGTCCTCGTCGGCGGCGCCGAACCAGTGCGGTATGCGCGTGTCGAACTCCGCCGCCTCCCCGGGGGAGAGCACCAGATCGTGCTCGGCGAGGATGAGCCGGAGCCGTCCGCTGAGGACGTAGACCCATTCGTAGCCCTCGTGGGACTGCAGCTCGGGTTGGCGTCGGCGCTTGCTGGCAGGGAGCACCAGCTTGTACGCCTGGATGCCGCCGGAGCGGCGGGTCAGGGGCAGCATCGTCATGCCATGACGCTTGACCGGGCGCAGGTGGATGCGCGGATCGCCGGTGGGTGGGGCGCCGACCAGCTCGTCGAGCGTGACGCCGTACGCCCTCGCCAAAGGCAGCAGGAGCTCAAGCGTCGGCCGACGCTCACCCGACTCCAGCCGGGACAGGGTGCTGACCGAGATGCCGGTCTGCGCCGACAGGTCGACCAGGGTGGTCTCCCGCTGCCGGCGTAGCGCGCGCAGCCGGGGTCCGACGGCGGCCAGTGTGTGGCCCAGCTCGTCCTCCATGGAGGGCAGTTTGCCATACCGGCAAAGACCTTTGCTAACCAACGCGACCATCCGTACGCTGGCCCCTCGGAGAGGAGGTCAGGGTGATCGACGAGCTGATGGACGACTACGACGTGGTGGTGGTCGGCGGCGGTGCCGCGGGGTTGAACGGCGCGCTCATGCTGGCGCGGTCGCGGCGATCGGTGGTCGTCGTCGACGCGGGAGCACCACGTAACAGCCCAGCCGCCGGCGTGCATGGCCTGCTCGGCCACGACGGCATCCCGCCGAGCGAACTCATCGAGCGCGGTCGCGCCGAGGTACGCCGCTACGGCGGCCAGGTGGTAACCGGGGAGGTCACCACCGCGGCGCGCGACGGCGACCGACTGGTTGTGGCACTCGCCGGCGGCCGGTCAACTCGGGCACGACGGCTGCTGGTGGCCAGCGGGCTGGTCGACGAACTGCCGGACGTGCCCGGAGTGCGGCAGCGCTGGGGTCGCGACGTTGTCCACTGCCCCTACTGCCACGGATGGGAGGTCCGCGACCGGGCGATCGGCGTGCTGTCCAGCGGGCCGATGTCGGTGCACCAGGCGCTGCTGTTCCGCCAACTGAGCCGCGACGTCCTCTACTTCACCCACAAGACGCCCCCCAACGGCGAGCAGGCAGAGCAGCTGGCCGCCTGCGGCATCCGCGTGGTCGCCGGCGAGGTGGCATCCCTTGAAGTCGTCCAGGACCGCCTGACTGGCGTCCGCTTACGTGACGGCACGGTCATCGACCGCGACGTCCTGGTGGTCGCGCCCCGGATGGTGGCCCGGGCCGGCTTTCTGGCAGGCCTCGGACTGCGTGCGACGGAGCATCCTTCGGGGCTCGGAGAGCACCTTTCCGCCGACCCCACGGGTCGCACCGACGTACCGGGGGTCTGGGCGGCGGGCAACGTCACCGACCTGGCCGCCCAGGTTGGTGCCTCGGCGGCCGCGGGCGCCTTCGCGGCGGCACAGATCAACGCCGACCTGGTAGCCGAGGAGACTCAAGGTGCGGTCGAGTCCTACCGGGGCGTGTCTTCGGCCGCGTCATGAGCACACCCCCCGGCCTGACGACCACGCCACCGGTTGGACACCGCAGCCGTCCGAGGCCGTGATCCGACGCCGGCCGGTGACGCCGCCGAGTTGGCTGCCCACCCCCCAGCGGGCCAGCTCGCAATGACGGCGGAGGTGGCGTTCGGCCCCGCAGGGCCCTGCGCAGGCTCCTCGCCCTGCTTGACGCATTCCATAGGCTATTTATCGGACCGCCGGTTCCTCGACGAGACGCACAGTAGTTCGGGCGCTCTTCCCAGTCAGCGCAGCGGTAATGTAGCAACCAAACATCCAAAAGGCGCAAGCTAAATCGGTGGTGAATAGCCCAGCTCGTCCATCAAGAACATCATGGATCGAACCTCCTCCAAGGGAGGCACAAGGCCGATTCGGCGCATGGGATGACCACCGCGGCAGAACGGAAGGCTCGCGACATGGGCTACGCCCTCATGATCGCATTGTCGACCAAAGCGCCAAAGCGGCGGGCTGAAGGCTCTGCCGTCTCGACAACGCCAATTGTTCGGTGCTCAGGTCGCTCGATCGCCTGGTGATCTTCGGCGGTCCTATTCCACGGCGGTCGACGGGCAGATTCTGGGGACGGCGTGGACCTGTCGTCATCCCGAGGCCCATTTCCGGGGATGGGGCACCGGCCCACGACGTGGACGGCTTCAAAGGAGGGGCTAGATGACCGCCTTCGACCCCAGGTGGATGAACGCCTGGCAGGACACGGTCAACGAGGACCCGGCGATGAAGGTCATCGATCGGTACTTCACGACCGACTTCCTCATTGGCTTCGGCGACAAGGAATATCTCGTCTCGATGCGGGAGGGCTCCATCCAGCGCATCACCGACGAACTCTCCATCGAAACCCCTTGGACGTTTGGCCTGCGCGGGCCTCGGGAGTCGTGGGAGAAATTCATCCAGCGGGTGCCCCCGCCGATGTACAACGACATCTGGGCGATGGCCCACCCCCTCCACGGGAGACTGCGGATGGACGGCGACGTCAAGGTCATGTGGCAGCACCTGCGGGCCTTGACCTGGATGCTCGACCGAATGCGAGAAGTGCAGACCGCATAGCAGAGAGCGAGGGAACGGTCATGGCTGTTCGGCACGACCCGATCGTGGGCAAGTACGCCTACGTGACGCACGCTGGCAGGGAATACCGCGTCTTCTATGAGGAGGCGGGCGAGGGCATCCCGCTCGTCTGCCTCCACACCGCGGGCACCGACTCGCGGGAGTGGCGCCACCAGCTCTCCGATCCAGAGATCAACAGCAACTTCCGTGTCATCGCCTTCGACCTGCCCCGCCACGGGAAGTCGATCCCACCGCCGGGCTTCGAAGGTGAGGAGTACCGGCTGACGGCCAAGTTCTACTCAGAGTTCGTGATGGCCTTCTGCGACGCGCTGGAGCTGGAGCGGCCGGTCGTCATGGGTAGCTCGATGGGGGGCAACATCTGCCTGCACCTCGCGCTGAACTTCGAAGAGCGATTGCGGGCGCTCATCGCGATCGAGGCCTGTGATTACTCGCCGGGCTGGTTCATCTCCTGGCTCCACCACCCGGAGGTCCATGGGGGCGAAGCCTGCGCCACCTCCGTTTTCGGTCTCATGGCGCCGCAAAGCCCGCCGGACTACCGCTGGGAGACCTGGTGGTACTACAGCCAGGGCGGCCCTGGGGTCTTCAAGGGCGATCTCTACTTCTACAGCGTCGACCATGACTTCCGGGAGCTGAACGAGAGGATCTCCGGCGCGGTGCCCATCTACTTCATGACCGGTGTCTACGACTTCGCGTGCACGCCGGAGATGACCAACCAGACGGCTGGGAAGATCAAGGGTTCCGAGGCCATCATCATGGAGGGGATCGGGCACTTTCCGATGTCTGAAAACCCTGTGACCTTCAAAAAGTATCTGATGCCGGTACTCGACAAGATTCGGGGCGCGGCAGTAGGTACTGGCAAGGAGGCGGCCGGCGCGGCCACGGGCCGCTGAGGCCGGGAAACGGGCAAGGCAGTGGTCGTGGCCGGTCCGCGCCGGCTGGTGGCGGATCGGCCACGGCCCTCGCCTTGCGAACCGGACGGCAAGCGAAGGAAGAAGGGGCGACGCTGGCAAGAGCGCTCGGTCCCACAGCAGGAGCACGATAATGACCATGGCAGCCGATACGGGGACGGTCGCGACCACACGGCAGCTCGCGTCCTTCCTGGCCAGCGTGCGCTTCGAAGAGCTCCCGAGGCCGGTGGTCGAGCGGACCAAGGAACTCTTCCTGGACTGGGTGGCCGCAGCGCTGGCCGGGCGAGCCGCCCGGCCGGTGAGGATCCTGGAGCAGTTTGCCGACTCGATGGGGCCCGAGGACGGCCCGAGCGAGCTGCTCGTCTCACGCCGTCGTACCTCGCCGCTGTTCGCCGCGCTGGTCAACGGGGCGGCTTCCCACGTCGTGGAGCAGGACGACCTCCACAACGAGGCGGTCCTGCACCCCGGGACCGTTGTCTTCCCTGCCGTCCTGGCGACAGCGCAGCAGACGGGCGCGTCCGGACGGGACCTCGTGGCCGCTGCTGTCGTGGGCTACGAGGCCGGGGTTCGCGTCGGCGCGTTCCTCGGGCGCTCCCACTACCGCGTGTTCCACACGACCGGAACGGCGGGAACCTTGGCCGCCGCCGCCGCGACCGCGCACCTGCTGGGAGCCGACGAGGCGACCATGCTGCATGCTCTTGGCTCGGCGGGAACGCAGGCCGCCGGCCTCTGGGAGTTCCTGCGTGACGCGGCCGACTCCAAGCAGCTGCATACCGCCAAAGCGGCCGCGGACGGCTTGCTTGCCGCGTATATCGCCTCTGACGGGTTCACCGGGGCAACCAGCATCCTCGAGGGCAAGCAGGGGATGGCGGCCGGCATGTCGACCGATGCGGACCCTGGGAAGCTCACCAGCGGGCTCGGCGAGCGGTGGGCCGTCCTGGAGACCTCGTTCAAGTTCCATGCCTCCTGCCGCCACACCCATCCGGCCGCCGACGCCCTGCTCAAGGCCATGGAGGAGCGCCGGCTCACTGCGGACCGGATCGCTCGGGTGCGCGCCCACGTCTACCAGGCCGCGATCGACGTGCTCGGCCCGGTCACCGACCCTCGGACCGTGCATCAGTCGAAGTTCTCGATGGGCTTCGTCCTTGGGCTCATCGCTCGCTACGGACGCGCCGGGATCACGGAGTTCACGGATGAGCAGCTCAGGAATCCGGAGGTCCGGGCGTTCCTGGATCGCGTCGAGATGGTTCTGGATCCCGAGATCGACGCTGCCTACCCCCTGCGGTGGATCGGTGCGGTCGAGGTTGAGACCATCGACGGAGACCGGTTCACCTCACGGGTCGACGTCCCGAAGGGCGATCCGGGCAACACGCTCGGTCGCGAGGAGCTCGAAGACAAGGCACAGCGCCTGGCGGCATTTCGGGGCGGGGCCTCGCCCGATGAGATGCGGCGAATCATCGACCGGGCCTGGACGCTCGACCAGGAGTCCGACGTGCGTGACCTGCTCGCTTCGAGGAGCGCGGTATGAACAGCTATCCCGCGTTGATCGGCGGAGACGAGGTCGAGACCAAGGAGTCGTTCCAGGATATCGACCCTTCCACCGGGCAGGCGCTGGCTGAGGTCGCCCGCTGTGGCGCGGCAGAGGTGGACCGGGCGGTCGCCGCCGCGAGGGAGGTCTTCGAATCGACCTGGCGGCGTACCATCCCCTCCGAGCGCGCTCGCCTCCTGCGGCGGTTGGCTGACCTGATGCGCCAGGAGCTCGCCTCGCTCGCCGAGATGGAGAGCCGGGACACCGGCAAGCCCCTGCGTCAGGCCCGTACGGATGCCGAGGTCGCGGCTCGCTACTTCGAGTTCTACGCCGGCACGGTGGAGGCCATGTACGGCGACACGATCCCGGCCGTGGCCGACATGCTCGTCTACACGCTGCGCGAGCCCTACGGGGTGACCGGCCATATCGTGCCGTGGAACTATCCCATGCAGATAGGGGCGCGCACGGTCGCGCCGGCCCTGGCCGCCGGCAACTGCTGCGTGCTCAAGCCGGCTGAGGAGGCGCCGCTGACGGCTCTGCGCATCGGCCAGCTCGCCCTCGAGGCCGGGTTGCCTCCTGGCGTCCTCAACGTCGTGCCCGGCTACGGGGAGGAGGCCGGAGCCGCCCTGGCCGCGCACCCGAGCATCGACCATCTCGCCTTCACCGGCTCAGCAGAGGTCGGCACGCTCGTCGCGAAGGCGGCCGCCGAGCACATCACCCCGGTCACCCTCGAGCTGGGGGGCAAGTCACCGAACTTGGTGTTCGCGGATGCCGACATCCAGACGGCCGTGCCAGTGATCGTGAACTCGATCGTCCAGAACGCCGGCCAGACCTGCTCGGCGGGCTCCCGGCTGCTCGTCGAGGAAGCCGTCCATGACGAGGTCCTCGATGCGGTCGCCGACCGCTTCCGGACGATCCGGATCGGCCGTGGGATCGACGACCCCGACCTCGGGCCGCTCATCTCAGCCGAGCAGCGGGACCGGGTGCGTGGTTACGTCGAGGCGGGCAGGAGCGAGGCCGAACTCGTGGTCGGCGGCGGTATCCCCGACGGCGAGGGGCTGGCAAACGGCTTCTTCTTCCACCCCACACTGTTCGATCAGGTCCCCGCCGAGGCGTCCATCGCCCGCGAGGAGATCTTCGGACCCGTCCTGGCGGTCGGCGCCTTCCGCGACGCCGACGAGGCGATCCGGCTCGCCAACTCAAGCGAGTACGGTCTTATCGCCGCTGTCTGGTCCCGCGACATCAGCAGGGCGCATTGGCTCGCCAGAGAGATCCGAGCAGGCCAGATCTACGTCAACACCTACGGCGCGGGTGGCGGCGTCGAGCTGCCCTTCGGGGGCTCCAAGCGATCCGGCTACGGCCGCGAGAAGGGCTACGAGGCGCTGCTCGGCTACACGCAGACCAAGACCGTAGCGGTGAGGCTGGTTCAGCCGTGAAGGAGGAGGCAGCGATCGCCACGACAGACCTGCATGCTGACCTGCGCGCCGCCGTGCGCCGGCTCTGCCAGCGCTTCCCCGACAGCTATTGGCGGGAGCTGGACCGCGAGCGTGCCTATCCCGAGGCGTTCGTCAAGGCCATGACCGAGGCCGGGTTCCTCGGCGCGCTCATCCCGCGGGAGTACGGCGGTCTTGGGCTCAGCCTCACCGAGGCCACCGTGATCCTCGAGGAGGTCAACCGCTCGGGGGGGAACGCCGGCCCCTACCACGCACAGGTGTACACGATGGGTACGCTGCTCCGGCATGGCTCCGAGGCTCAGAAGCGCACCTACCTTCCCAAGATTGCCAGCGGCGAGCTACGCCTGCAGGCCTTCGGCGTGACCGAGCCGGCCGCCGGCACCGACACGACGAGCCTTCGGACCACAGCCGCCCGCCGCGGTGACCGGTACGTCATCAACGGCGAGAAGGTCTTCATCTCCCGGGTCCAGCACTCCGACCTCATGGTGCTGCTCGTGCGCACGAC
>Ga0058697_10000933_pt1:0-7500 | contig 11392 bp, 6 predicted proteins | sample AgamicAsMae_FD_66619 | JGI IMG/M metagenome (GOLD analysis project Ga0058697, IMG submission 66619) | Agave microbial communities from Guanajuato, Mexico - As.Ma.e | ecosystem: Host-associated > Plants > Phyllosphere > Phylloplane/Leaf | place: Guanajuato, Mexico | collected 2012-06-04
AGCCCGTTTCCTTACTCGAGATATCTGAGATAGCCCCGTCAACTAATAACTTATAATAGACGAGCCCATTATCCTTCTGTTTTGAACTTGCTTCTTGGTACAAGGGGAGGGGCCCCCTTAGTAGTCATCTATAGGAATCTGGGATTCGGTATTGAAAAAATCCTCCACTTCGTTCGGTCACTTCAGAAGTAATATGACGATACCTAAATGAAAATCGTTGAGGTCTTTCATTTTTGAACTCCTTTACATTGTTGTTCACATTCAGTAACAGCTTGCCGGTGTCCCTTCAGGTCAGGAACTCCTGCAATAGGCAGCTACCTCATGGAACTAAAGAACACTACTCTCATCCCTCTCCCGAGGTATCTACTATTTGTATTCGTGCTCCTTAAGTCGATTAAGACCTGTATATAAGTCTGATTAAGGAAGGCTCTGCAAGACCATAATATTAGTACTCTTAACGTTCAGTAAGGCGCTTTCCAGCCCGGAGTCTTGCCTTAGGGGAGAGGGGATAAGAGCTTCTGGTGATTGAAAAACGTAGGGCCTTTGACAGGTAGGGCCCACCAGGCTTTTATGAGCTTTGAGGGACGTCTTCTGTTTCCCTTATCAAGCAAGCCACAAGCCGCAGGCCTTTGATGCCATGGTCTCGGTGTCCAGTCCCTCAGTATCAGTCAGCGAGCGCAGTTTGTAAAAGGGCGTAGCACGCCGGTTGAGAACTACACCAGCTCTTTTGAGGCTGAAACGTCCTTCGTCCTCCACTCGCCGGAGACTATGGGGATCCTGGGATTTGAGAACACTGACTGACGGGACTTCGAGGCGGGTATTTGACTGTATACCTATACCGACGGAACGAAGGCACGAGCCCCTACTAATAATCGAAGGGGACGGAGACCACAGCTTGATGCGAGTACGAACTATACCACAAGTCTATAAGCGTCGAGAGCCCAGGCCAAGGAGCTCTATCGAACAGGGAAACTCGAAACCCTACCCTAACACCAGCTTCCTTCCAACCGACGTTTTTTATCCTCTTACGACTCGAACAGGAAGTAGAATTCCCCTCTAGACAGCGAAAGCACCCGCCTGTGTAGGCTCGCTACGTTAAGAAGCACTATGGCGCTTTCCGTTAGTAGCCTGGAAAGCCTCAGCCTAGAAGCGTCTTCCTAAAACCGATCATAGTCCAGGAAGCGAAGTGCCCATCTCGAAAGCCCAAAAGCTCAGAGGCCTGGGAGAACTAAAGAAAGTACACTGTTTTTGAAGCAGTCATAAGAGCAGGAACATCAAAATCTCAGACCATCCCTTCCTGTGAGAATCAAAGCCACAGCTAAACACAAACCCAATGCCGATGAACTCTGTCAAAGACTTAAGAAAAGAAAGGGAGTGGAATTCACGGAGTCTTGTGAATACCTATTTGATTGAAGACCTTCCCGCCTTTATCCAAGAAAAAGAAAGATGTCAAAAGAGCCAGATGAGTCTATAGACGGATCAAAAGAATCCGATCTCGAAAGAAGAGAAATGAGAATGCCTCGTAGCAATTCATTGGCATACCAACGAGAAATTCCAACCGACGTCTTGTTTTCGGTCATTCTTACCATTTCTATTCGACGAGCCGAGTTTCGCGATTTGAACCTCATTCCTCAATTATAGGATGTGGGGCTCAAAATCAAGCTGCTGACGGACTGAAAGCATTTATCTTTCTGTCTAGCTTAGATAGCACAAAGATGCATCGGATTGCACCGCCTCCGCTCGATCCTTTTCCGTTAGAGTCAGAACTAGAAAATGCTTTCTTTGTCTATACCGGGACTAGGTCTTATTAAAATCCCCTCGTCTTTTTTTTTTATAATGCCCTGCTTGGAAATTCAAAACAAGACAATCATAGAAAGTCAAGACAGTTGTCCCTTTCAAGACATTATTACTAATTAACTTAACAAATCGTCGGCTTAATTTGCGCTGGCTTATCTGTATTCGACTTATCCCTCGTGGCGGGGAAGGGGCGCATCATATTCCTCTCTTTATGCTTTAAATCAAGCCATTGCAATTCCAATCTCGATCAGTTCATGCCATAAATCCAGCTCTTTCTTCTCCTGGACCAGATTTCAGTCTCGGATCCACGGAGACGAGCAGTGGTGCAATGAATAGGGGGTGGAAGCAGGCAGCTCAATAAGCGAATCCGGGACGGATTCCATAAGTGCATCGCTTGATGAAAGTCGGATGAAGCAAGAGAGTGAGGTCCCTGACGGAAATAAGAAGGTTGTATAAATGAATGAAAGAGTCCTCACAATACAATATACTCTGAACTAAGGAAAAAGAGAGCTCCGTAATAGGAAAAAGGAAGCACTTTTTTTCTTTTTGCAATCCTGCCTTGGTCTCGGGGTGGCTATAACAGAGGGGAGGCGATGGAATCCCTGGGGATGCAGGGATACAGCCCGACGGAGTCGCCACATCTTTTCATAGAGCTTGTACGAGGATAATGGAACCCTTAAGCTTAAGTCGGAGCCGATCTCTAGCAATATGTTTCGCGTCTTCTTACTATAATAGCGAGTTCTTACTTTGACCCGTATCCCTGCATCCGGATCGATTTAATCTCCTCGTGAGAGAGGGAGGCATTAACGGATAGGGGATTGGTAAAAATTTCTTTCCTTTTGCCCCTTCTGGGTGGGCTTAACGGAGAATGTATTCAATTCCTCTACCACTGCTACGTCCAGCCGGGTGAGGGGCTTGACAAGATCATCTGGTAATTGTTATACATTCGGCTCGTTGACCCAAATGAGCAACTCTTCGTGCTCATCATCATCTTTATGGAAAGTTTCATCTCATTTGGGAATGAGACGAGCGGATCATCATCACTGTCATCTCCCGACGAGCAATGGATGACTTTCACACTTCGGAATCTCGTGCGTCACCTCAACTCTTTCTTTATGCGAAGGCCGTTTCTGCTTATCTTCAAAGCGCGAACGTCAGCGTCGGTATAACGCGTTTCCAGCACAGAAAAGGGATGCAAAGTCCCCATAGATTCTTTTATCTTCGCCGTTCTCATAATATTTGAGGCACTGATGGAGAGTGGAGGGCACGACCTTGTACTTATCACGGTCTCCCAAGTAAAGCGCGATAGGAGGTGTCGACGTCAATTACACCGAATAAAACCTTTTTCTCAAGCTCTCCGACGCCGTACGGGTAGAGTGATCGATCCCCTCGGTATTGTCTCCGACTCGCTTTGATTGAAACCAAAGATCGTCACATCTTCATGCTCAAAATCTTCCGTTGTCATGTTAACCCTCCGAAGAGTTCGATATGGCAGGAGGTTCACTGCAGACCCGGGATCGGTAAGGATGCGCTGGATTTCGACAGAATGCATTTTACTTATATGTATAAGGGCCTATTGTGCTCTCTATCACCAATCATCAGATCATTATCGGTGAAGGTCAAAGCATCACAGCTTTCCCTTTCTTAGCGCTCCGCCCTTGTATGTTCGGACTTTGTACAGTGATTGCAATACAAGCAAGTACGGATTGGAAAGCGCAGGCCTCACTCAACTCTTCCGACAGCATGAGAGCATCATATACGCTCAACAATGCGGGAATCTTCCTCAAATGGGCAAGGACATTATAGTCGACACGCCCATCTTTATTTGAAGCGGCAACAGGCTGGGGCTGAGTCTTTTTCGAGGGCTCCGACTCTTTCGCCTGACTTTTTGAGGACGAGGGCTGAGGGTCCGACAAGGTTTTGCCAGTCCTCAATGTAATCTAATGGTCGTTTCTTCTTCAGGAAAGTTTCACTCCTCGTCTGCGAAGAAATCGATCTTTCCGCAGAATTCATCCCTTGATGATGAGCTGCGGCTTCAAGAGGCACCTTTGACGTTCTGATAATCCTTCCCGCCGTGAGCTCATTCAGCAGCCAATCTTTGAAAGCCCAGCAATCTTCAATCGAATGGCTGATGAGGCGATGATATGGCGCGAAATAAAGGCATTTTTCTTTTTGTTTTCAATCTGTCTCACCTCATCAGGTCTCTTGATCTTCGGGAGGACAACCTTTCCTTCGGAACCTTCATAAGCTGTTGGAAGAGCCATCCCTTGCTCTGCTCTTCTTACCTACAGGACTGCCGGCAGAACTTCGAAGGCCTTGCTTGTCAGCTAGTCATCTGACGTCTAGTTCTCATAACCCCCATTTTTTTACTCGTTCGACATTCCGTTCTCGCATGTGGAGTTGAATGCATTTTCCAGTTCATTTATTCCGAATTTACTCAGCTGGATCATGGATGGCTTAGGGAGTTCTTATAGGTTGATTGGTTTTTCTGAGATGAATGAGACTTCGGTATTTCGTACCGCTCACCACCGTCGGATTGTGAACAAACAGAATGCAAGATAACTACTGATGAGTTGAGTCCAAAGGTTCGGCCAGTCTTGATGACCGGTGATGAAGAGAGTCTCATCTTGTATAGGGAGCCTTTGAGATGAGAGCGCTTAGTGGAACGGGTTTGGTGAGGCAGTAGGGCTATGGTGGTTCTAGAGGCAATAACTAGTGGGGTAACTCAAAATTCTGACTGAATCATCGAGGTGGCGGGCGTTGAGCTTTGTGCAATGTCGAAACAAAAGCTGGTTCATAGATCAGTGCGAGATCTTCTCTACCGAACTCTCCTTTCGACTGACGGTCTAGTACTACTTCCTCAAGGAAAAGCCGACAGAAGACCAGACTTGTTTAATAGCGTTCGACTCCTAATGAGGGGTTCTTTTCACAACGAGAGAATGATTGTTTCGGGGGCTCGGAAGCCGGGTGGTCGGATTGCTCAAAAGCTTTCGCGGATGTCAGGGCAGACTCTTTTTCAGTGGTCCCAGCCCTACCTGATCTTCAGTCTTATTCGAATCCAACACGAGATAATTTGGCAAGGGACTCGTCTTTCACGCCGTCACTTTGATGTGGCTCGGCCTATGCCAGACCAAAGAACAGCCCGAGTGGAGTCTTGTTATTATTCTGTCTCTATTGGAATGAAGTGGGCGGCTGGAGAAAGGTAAGAAGAACGCAAAGCTCGCTCATCCCGACTTTATATTGAAGCCGACGGTTCCGAAGGAAAAGAGGAGCGTCGAGAGACTCGTTTGATACTAGTTCTTCGATCTTCCTCCTATTTAGGAAACCCATTTTGAGAGGGATCGTCGGGGGTTGCGCCCGGTACGTCAGGAGTCTCGCGATCAGGTGAGCATGGTTACTTCGGGTAGTTCAGAAGAGTGGGATAAGCCGACAAAGCATCTCGTTCTCAGCTGGTTGTAGGAGTTGTTGATTCACCGTAGTGCACTCAGAGCCGGAGCAGTCGAAGGGGATCTGTCGGTGAAAGGCTCAGTTCATGTGTCAGTGAGAAGTCATTGCATGAAAGCTCAGCGGGAAAAAAAGCCAAGAAGAGCCGCACGGTCAGAAGCCGATGGTCCATCCTTTGTCTCCAGGCAAGAAAAACATTCGACGGAGTCATTGCTCTAGCCCGAAATACCGAAGCCCAGGAGGAAGGTTCGCCTTTTTTGTCTTTGGTCTGTCTCGTCCGTCCAACCAGTCGTAGTCGCATAGGTGAGTTTGCCATCTTGCTTTCATTTCACTCAGCCACAATCAATCCAGCTTCCGGCAGTCGACGAAGCCTCGGGGAATAGGGGGGACACAGCTTGACTCTACTGAAAAAAAGAAAGAACTCCAGTGGGTCTCAACCCTCATCAGTAGGAAAGGGGGAAGGGAATCCAGATTGGCTTTTTCGCCGAATACAAGGCAATTTGCCCCTTAAAGCGCCTGCGCCTATGATTACTAAAGCCTCTCCTTTTAGCCAACCTGCTAAATAAAAAAATAACGTGGAGGTGGGAAATGGAGTTTCCAAATGACAAGGATCTCCAATAAGACGGATTTCTTTGAGACCACGGAACCCCGCTATTCGAATGAATGAGTACTTCGAGGCTCTTTAATAGTAAAATGGGCTTGTCCTTCATACAGCCCTAGATTTCGGGAAATATAAGGAAATGCCATCGGATGCGTCAGACTTCGTCTTGTATTACACTTCCTTGATTTGTCGGTTTGGTTTCAGGACAATGACCCTTCTGCCACACTGCTCGAAAAACAGTAGGCAATAAAGGCCTAAAAAGACATCATGGCGATGCGGCATACCGCCTTCAATTCTTAATGAAACTTCGGAGTACCGATAGATCTTTGACTTTGATTGACGACACGCATATGGATCTGTATCTACGTATACGAAGCACATATCGATTTCTCTTTCTATACTATACACCTTTTGCCGATTCCGGAGAAGGTTTTCTGGAATCGGAGAGTGTTACCGGCCCCCCTGGGAGTATATAGCCACTACTGAAAAATAAAAATATAATTGGTCGTCTTGAAAAATATACATTTTTTTTGACCCAAGCCGTTCACTTTTAATATACATTAGGGCTTCATGAATATGGAAACGACGTGCTTCAAAGCGGTCACTCCAACGGCACCGACACACGTCGACGGACAATGGGTTCCGAGGAAGAGAAGAAAGATGAATAATATGTGATTTGCCACTAAAAAGAAGCCTAAAGCAAAAGCTCTCCGGGCACACACGGGCAGATACTATTAAGTAGAACTGTAAGCGCACCGTCGGGCTTATTCCCGCTTTTTCACTTTTTTCTTTGAAGTCCAATCCGGGGGGCAATAGAAAACATTCATCGGGATTGACTGCCCTGCTTTCTTCTGCCTCCGTTTGTTTCTTCAGAGAAGACCGACTCTGATTTCATTCTGCTGCTGCCCGACCCCGTAGTGGAGCATGCCTTCCTGCTTCCCGCTCCTCTTCACTTGTTTGCCGGCTTCGCAAAGCCCTCTATGGTCTCAGCACCCTTCACCTGGAGAAGTTAAGCACCACCGTTGAGCAGGCCGGCTTACATCACAGCTTCACGGACCACTCTCTATTCGTCCGCTCATCTTCATGACGCACAGCAGTCTTCTCCGTTTATGTTGATTACATCGTCCTTTCTGGAGATGACACCGCCGCCTTTCGAGAATGAACAAACAATAGGTAGGTTTCAAGTGATTTCCGGTCAGCCCAGCTCAATGAGTTCTCTTAGTGCACTCTCAACGGTAGACTGCACGCCTTGTACATCTGGTTGAGTTCACTCGAGTAATTCACCAGGTCCAGCCATGGAATTCGTCGGCTTCCTTCCTTATTCAGAACTGACTGACTTTATTGTAGACTCTATTGTTTGGTTGTCTGGTATGTGTCAGGGAATGGGGAATGGAACTCTTAAGCCATGGGTGAATCTTCTCTAGGGCCATAGTTCATGTCTTTGATGTCTGCTCCCTCGGTCTCTTCATCTGCCGTCCAGGGGGGTTGGTTGTTATGCCAATGTGCGCTTTGAGTAGTTGATATGCGCGGTTTAAGTAGTTGGCTTCTCTGCGACCTGAGAAAAAGTGTTTTAGAGATGAGAGACTGATAAAAGCGGAATTCCCCTCTTGCACAAGGGGTGGCTTTTGACTGCTTTTTGTCATCTCATCGCACCTTTA
>Ga0058697_10000933_pt1:10000-11392 | contig 11392 bp, 6 predicted proteins | sample AgamicAsMae_FD_66619 | JGI IMG/M metagenome (GOLD analysis project Ga0058697, IMG submission 66619) | Agave microbial communities from Guanajuato, Mexico - As.Ma.e | ecosystem: Host-associated > Plants > Phyllosphere > Phylloplane/Leaf | place: Guanajuato, Mexico | collected 2012-06-04
GCCGGCCGAGATGAAGCTGGGAGCCAACCTATACTTTCCTTGGGCTTGCCTTGCCCCAACATCTAAATCAAGGGCGGGCGCCGAAAAGGAACCAGTCGGGACTTTTCGACGAAAGCGTCAGCTTGGTAGGCGCTGCTTACTCACCCTATCCCCTCAGACAATGCAATGCTCTGAACACGAAAGTTTGAAGTTCAGCCCCCTCCCCTTTTCCCATGCGGAGTCACAGGCAGCGCCTCGGAAAAAAGCACGGACGAGCCACATGCAGGGAAACTTGCACGTGTGGTTCTGGCCGGGGACCCCGGTATACTGTACTAATATGTGTAGGTCCCTGTAATTCGAGTGAGATTGTCATGGCGCAAAAGCAGATATGGTCCGGTATTCCCTTGTTCCCCGTATTGGTTATGTTCCTTATTCCTCGTCTAGCAGAAACTAATCGAGCTCCGTCTGATCTCCCAGAAGCGGAAGCTGAATCAGTTGCAGGCTATAATGTAGAATATGCGCGGGATGCGATCCTTAATAGTTCACTGTTGGCGGAAGCCAATGTCCCGGGGTCCCGGGGACTCATTCTGACTTAAACAAGGGGTGGGTCTTTACCAACTTCAAAATCCGACGATTTAGGGAAGAAAAAAGAGGGGCAGGGCACTCTTCATTCTTCATTCGAAACTCATGAATGTCGGGTCGGGGGTTTCTGCCTTGTTATCAAAAAGGGGAGTTGGGTAAAGCAAACTCCCTCCTTGGACGAGCACGGGGCTTAGTCAAGTAGAACCGGGTTGCGCTGCTTGATGCTCCGATCGAAAACAAATCAGTGGGGCCATGCCGGTACGACAGAATATGCGTTAGAAAGGTAAATCCCTCCCCCCCCTTTTTTTAGTAAAAAATAAAAAACCGGGCCGAACTTCTAAAAAGCTGCCTGCCCGCTTCCATAGAACAATATCGTGGCAACGTAGACCTAAGTGGGTTTATTGGATCCTGGGGAACCATCACAAGTACGGCCGGCCTATAGAACGAGAATGCCGTGTCGTCCAGCGGAGCTTAGAAGAAGGTGACTCGGAGCCTAGAAGAAGGAAGGTGACTCGCGCAGACAGCTGACTCCTTTTCAATAGAAAGGAATAGCCAAACCAACCCAGCTGGCTGGTCAATCTCAGTGATCTTATCGGCCGGCAAACCGGAGACGGACGACCACGGTCCCGACCGTCACCAGCACCGTAGGTTTACTAATCAATGAAGCCCCTCAACCTACTTACTTTTATTACAAAGTCAACCAAGCCGGAACAAACCGTCATGGTCACGACATGTTGTTTATATTGATTGAGTTTACGGGATTCCATCGCTGAGGAATCCATCCATAAACCGTCACCCCGGTGACCTTCGTCACCAAAGCGTCACGACAGC
>Ga0058697_10000934_pt1 | contig 11392 bp, 7 predicted proteins | sample AgamicAsMae_FD_66619 | JGI IMG/M metagenome (GOLD analysis project Ga0058697, IMG submission 66619) | Agave microbial communities from Guanajuato, Mexico - As.Ma.e | ecosystem: Host-associated > Plants > Phyllosphere > Phylloplane/Leaf | place: Guanajuato, Mexico | collected 2012-06-04
ATGTTTGCAATTGAAAAGAGAATGGAGGCTCATACACAAGGCAGATGGCTGGTTCCGCGAGATCTCCAACATGTGGCCCGGCCAGGCCATGACCCTCAAGGTCAACCAGGTCGTCCACCACGAAAAGTCCAAGTACCAGGATGTCCTCATCTTCGAGTCGACCGACTATGGCATGGTCCTCGTCCTCGACAATGTCATTCAGTGCACCGAGCGTGACGAGTTCTCGTACCAGGAGATGATCACCCACCTGGCCATGAACTCGCACCCCAACCCCAAGAAGGTCCTCGTCATCGGTGGTGGTGACGGTGGTGTCCTCCGTGAGGTCGTCAAGCACGAGTGTGTCGAGGAGGCCGTCCTCTGCGACATTGACGAGGCTGTCATCCGTCTTTCCAAGAAGTACCTCCCCGGTATGGCCGTTGGCTACCAGCACCCCAACGTCACCACCCACGTTGGCGACGGCTTCAAGTTCCTCGACGACAAGAAGGGCGAGTTCGATGTTATCATCACCGACAGCTCCGACCCGGAGGGCCCTGCCGAGGCTCTGTTCCAGAAGCCTTACTTTGAGCTGCTGAAGGGTGCCCTGAGAGAGGGCGGTGTCATTTCTACCCAAGGTTGTAAGCACCCTTTCCTAGTCCCCTGAACTGTCTCTGAACACACTTCATGTCATTGTCACTTTTCCTTGTCGAGACCAGAAGTTGCTGACTTTTCATAAAGCCGAGAACCAGTGGCTCCACCTCCCCTTGATCACCAAGCTCAAGCAGGACTGCAAGCAGGTCTTCCCCAACGTCGAGTACGCCTACACCACCATCCCCACCTACCCCTCTGGCCAGATCGGCTTCATGGTCTGCTGCCTTGACGCCAACCGCAACCTCAAGAAGCCCGTCCGCCAGTGGTCCGAGGCCGAGGAGGACAAGCTTTGCAAGTACTACAACAAGGAGATCCACGAGGCCGCCTTTGTTCTGCCCAACTTCGCCAAGAAGGCCCTCAAGTAGATATGATTTACGACGAACAAAAAAGGAGCCGTCGAGACGTTGTGCTTTAGACGTTTATACAAGATACCAATGACATTACCTGCACGCCTTGCGGCCCTTCTACTCATGTTATGACCACTGCAATGTGCACATGATGCTCACCGAGGGAAGTCAATCGTGCCAAGCTGCCCATCATGCCCTCATAGACTGGCCGAATGCTGGTACGAGTAACTGCACGCTATGTGTCTTGTTCGCTTCGCCTGTGGCTGGCTACCAATGTTGAAGTCCGCCAATTATCGAGATGCAGAGATGCCCAGTCTTTAGACAATGGCTTTGTTGACTCTTCAAGCCCTCCCACCACAAGCCAGGTGCAACGCTTACCGATACGCAAGGAGTCCCACCAGAATCATGGTGGAGTGGAGCCTTGTTCTGGTCATCTGAATACATGCTGCAAAGTCTCTTTTGTCACAACCGACCCGCCAGTCCTTCAAGAGCCGCCTCTTTACCATGTCGGCCGAGTCGCGGCGATTGCGTGGCAACATGATGGAAGCGTCGATGGCATCCGAACGTCCCTCTGTACCTCCTTCTTTCGGCGTATCAAGGGGAATAAGATGCGGAATATGAGTCGGCTAGGAAAAGCGGAACAAAAAATGCCTGCATATGCACCTTTGCGATTGGCCGGATTGTCCGAATTTTCCTTGTGCAGCAGGGTTGTTCGCGCTCGGCGGCTCTGGCTTCTTGCATGCGTACCCGTCTTTCTGACGTCCACGTTTTTGTCGCCTCGAGTACTCCATAAGGACGAGCGGGTTGAGGCGCCTTGATGGGAATGGCAGATGCCGCAAGTGCATGGTCGACAGACTCGACTGCATGACAGCGCTGGATTACGGCCGTCTGGCGAGTCGACGACTACACGCAATCATGGGTTTAAGATTCCTCGGGCGTCGAGGTGTTGGCCATGCATTGGCTACAATTCTCCGAAATGACAGTCATGATCTTGTTAGTGTTTCGCCGGTGGGTGGAGAACAGGAAAAGCGAAAAAACATCGAGGCCGACTAGAGCAGGACAGGTGAAGGTGATGATTCTTTTCAGCTGCTCAATGTTCTGCCGTGTAGCAAGATGTAGCAGAGGTAGCATGGAGCAACAGGGATAGCGTGTTTCGAGATGCGCCTTCGCCGGCCTTGTTCCTGCGCTAGCCACGCCATCCCCATGCTCATGCGTTTGGTACCTTGAATCTTAACACCACACCACGCGAACAAACCTCGCCGCCATCGGTCGACTTGACATGCAAGTGAGCAGTCTGGAGTCCTCCCTTAGGACATGTTTGGCGAGGGCAAGGAAACAGAAGACATGTGTGTTCTGGCTTGCGGCTTGCCCATGTCTGCGCCACTTCGACTGACGCCTCCTTTGTGGTGTGCGCAATCGAATGCTCTTTTGACTCGGCCAGTTTAAGCTCATCCGGCTGATCACCCGTCAATCTGGCAGTGCAGTCGCGTACAGATACCTGACAGTCTTTGATGGAGGTGGGGATCTTCATCTCTCTCAGATCCACTGCGAAGCAAAACTCAGCTCGCTCGACTGCGCGAAAGCGAAAGCCAGACGGCATGTCCGCGCGATGAACGACACGTACTCCGGGTCCCCGGTTCTGCATGCATTCTGCAGCATCTGGAGTCGACGGCAACTGGCAGTTGTGATGGGAAATGAAGAACCAGAATTCAAAGATGCGGCGGTAAGCCGAACGCCCCACTCCCGGCTGCTTGCTGGCTCGTCAACGTTTGCTCTTTCCTCCTTGGGCTTGTTGTGCCCCTGACTCCCTCTACACAAGCAAAACAGCAATTCCACCATGTCCAGCTCATGTTAGCAAAGCTGTTTCGAACGATATGGCGCAATTGTGAAACAATCATCTGGTCAAGCTGGAGCGGGCGCCAAACTGTCGTCTCTGATCCTTTCGGAAGCGCGGCGGTCCCCAGTCACACTTGATCGATGCATCTAATCAAGTGGGTACTGTACAGCGGGAATGGCGCTGCTGGCGCTCTGGACTCCCTGCAATCTCTGAGATCCACGCTGTCACTTTTTTCCCGCCGCGTGCTCTCCCTCACCTTCCCTGTAGGGGCACGGTTCAAGGCCTGAAACTCAAAGTGCGCCCTCCTCAACTACTTCGACTCCTATATGTATCAAGCCTTCCTCCCCCGTGTCTTACATTCGTCTATTCCGATCATCTCTTGTCTTCGTTATACCTTCTAGGTCTGTGACCTATTCTTTCTTTTACACAAGTCCTTGCTTGGGCTAGTCATTCATTCATCACTTCCCTTCATTCACACTCTTTTGACCTTCCCTCCTCCCAGGATTTGATATCCTCGCTTTGTCCTTTCATTTTCAAGTCTACATTTCCAACTTCAAAATGTACACTTCTACCAAGGTTCTCGGCCTGGCTGCCGCTCTCGCTGCACCTGCTGCTGCTTTCTTCCGTATGCCCTGCCCTGGTCGTATTGTCACCGAGCGTGCCGACCCTATCGTTTCCCCTGGTCAGGTTTCCGGTCACGTCCACACCATTTCTGGTGGCAATGGCTTCAAGTTTGAGATGGACTATGCCGATGCTCGCTCTTCAAGCTGCTCCTCTTGCCCTATCAAGCAGGATCTCTCCAACTACTGGACCCCTTCTCTCTACTACCAGCACCAGAATGGTTCTTTCGAGAACGTTCACCAATCTGGCGACGGTACTGGTATCTATGGCGGCATGACTGTCTACTACCTCCAGCGTGGTGGTCCCAACAACGACAAGCTCAAGGCTTTCCCCGAGGGCTTCCGTATGCTCGCTGGTAACCCCTTCAAGCGCAACCACACCGACGACTTTGAGTCTGAGGCTGTCAGCTTCGTTTGCCTCGACTACAGCGGCGGTTCCAGCACCACCGATGGTCTCCCTACCAAGAACTGCCCCGATGGTCTCCGTGCCCAGGTCTTCTTCCCCTCGTGCTGGGATGGTGTCAACCTTGATTCCGCCGACCACAAATCTCACATGTCGTATCCCATCGGTGGTAGCTACGACAGCGGCAAGTGCCCCGATTCTCACCCCGTTCACCTGGTTTCCATCTTCTACGAGGTCAACTACAATGTCGGTGACTTTGGCAACATGTGGTACGGCAGCGGTCAGCCTTTCGTCTTTGCTCAGGGCGACCCTACTGGTTTCGGATTCCACGGTGACTTCATCAACGGTTGGGATGTTCCTACTCTCCAGTCGGCTGTCGATGAGTGCACCAACGACAGCGGTCTCCTGTCCGACTGCCCTGTCTTCGACCTGTTCACCACCAAGCAGAGCCAGGCTTGCATTATTCCTCCTCAGGTTGACGAGCAGGTTACTGGTATGCTCGACGCTCTACCCGGATGCAACCCCGTTCAGCAGGGCCCTGGTCTCGCCTCTGTCAAGACCTGCTCAGTCACTGCCAACAGCAAAGTCGCCACCGTTGGCGCTTACCAGCAGTACTTCAAGGATGTCACTTCTTCCCTCAAGTGGCAGTACGTTGGTTGCGGTACCGATAGCTTGAGCACCCGCACCTTCAGCGCCGCTTCCACCAGCAGCGGCTCCATGACTGTCGAGTCGTGCATTTCCTTCTGCTCGGGCAAGGGATACACCTATGCAGGTCTCGAGTACGCATCGCAGTGCTACTGCGGCAACACACTCGCATCTGACCGCGCCCCTGTCACCGGCGTCCTCGGAAACTGCTTCACCCCCTGCAATGGTGACAGCTCCGAGTACTGTGGTGGTGGCAGCGCTCTGTCCATCTACCAGAGCTGCAGCGGCCTCTCCAGCTGCTCCAACAACGCCTACAACGGTCCCAGTGGCGCCGCCGTCTCTGTCGCTTCTTCTGCCGTTGCTCCTTCTGCCGCTGCATCTTCCTCCAGCACTTCCAACAGCAGCAGTGCCGCCGCCTCAAGCACAAAGTCGGCAACCACCCTCATCACCTCCTCCAAAACCTCTTCAATGTCCTCTTCCACCTCCACCACAAAGACTTCTTCCAAGACTTCTTCCTCAACCTCCACCTCCACCTCCACCAGGGCCAACCACCGCAAGCAAAAGGCCCCCGCCTCGGCAACCAAGAACGCACGTTTCGCTGCTGCCGTCGCTTGGGAGGAGGAAGCCGACCGTCAAAAGGCCGAGGTTGCCGCTAAGCTTGCTGCCGGTAAGGTGCGTCGCCATCTTGCCGAGTTGAAGGCTGGTCGTCACCATTAAGTGACTTTTTTTCTTTCTTCTTCTTGACGAAAAAAAATCTATGTTGTTGTATGAAATGAATCTTTTACGGGGATGATAGGGGTTAAACAGGTGGTTTGGGGATCACATATAGATGGGACTGGACAAAGGTTGACGATTTTACTTTTCTTTACATTCGTTTCTTGGGTGTTTGATAACATCAAGACCAACTTTTTTTTATGAGGATGAAGATAGGAGGGTTTTTAGGGAGAAGCATCATCCATAGTGTCACTGCATAAGGATGTTTGTTTTCAACCCAGAATATACATGAATCTTTGTCTGCAAAACGACAATCGTTTCATCAACTTTTCTCTCTGCTTAGCAAATACTCTGTGAACTTGGTGCAAAACTGCGAGATGCATCGCTTCATGTTTATCCTTCCCTGAGTTTCTTGCCCGAACTCTGCTGCTCGACATCAATCCTTTGTCTCTTAACCCCAGATCCCGCGCCCAGAGCTCTGGTTTCCTCTACAGGAGGAGGTCCACCAGGCAATGGTGGCATCAGCACGCCCTCACTCAGTGTCCAGCCTTCCCTCTGTAATCTCTGAAACCTCTGTCCTACTGCAAAGCGGACCAGATCTCCAGTTGCGCGTGCATCCTCGAGAGAGTCGTGGCCGGCGGCTCCTCCCATTTGAATGTCGCGCTTGAGGTGGCGGTTTGTAAGCATTTTGAGGCCGAAGCGGAAAGGTAGACCTCGAGGGTGCGGGAAAAGGATGATTGTGTCGATGATGGTTGGATGGCACAGGCGGGTGGAGTTGAGATCATTTTCGATGCCGTGGCCGATCAGTGGGGTGGATGGCGTTAGGAAAGAGCATAAGAGGTCTCTTGCTGCGGCTGGACTTGATACGATGGGCAGTGGGCCGCCAGCGGGTCCATCAAGGACTGCAGACATGGAAGATCCAGGTGGTGGAGGTGGTAGTAGCGCGTCCATGGCGACCTTATCCTCGTATGGCACTGCAGAGCTGTACATTTCTGGCGTCACACCTGACCAGCGAGTGTTGAGATCGAGGATGGTGCCTTGAGGACGCACGAGGACATCTACCAGGCAATGACCTTGGGGCCATGACACTGCAGTCAAGCGAATCAGCTCGAGGCCACACACAGTGTAGCCCATCTCGCAGTCGAAAGTGACTGCTTTCGGAAGCTTGCCGTCAGGTCCTTTGGCAGGTTTGGGGTTTTCTGGTGTGTTGATGAAAGGCATTATTGAGGCAAGTCGCTTGCCCTCGCTGACCTTGAAGACGTGCGTCTCGCATTGTGTGCAACCTGGAGTGCCTTGAAGTTCCTGGCAGCATGGATAAATGGCTTCTTTTGGCCCTTTGATGGCGTCCGTCTTTTCACGTTTAGGTGTGAATGGCTTCGCCCAATGATATCTGCAGGGACCGTTGGTCGTCAGAGCGCCGTCTTCTTCTCTGCGCTCTTCGAAGACTCTGAAGCGAGACTTGCAGCGATCGCATACCTCATAGTTGAGAGAGGCCGCTACGCCAGCTTTGGCTTCGGCGATGTCTTCATCAGTCGGTGGTATAGGTACGTAGCCGTACAGCGCTAGGTATGTCTGGTCGGTGATCAGATGAGGAAGAACGATGTGCTCCAGTTCCAGAGGCAGCCCAGTTTCGATCGGCGGCGGCAACTTGACTTGATTTTCCTGTAGATCGGTTCGGATGTTTGCCAGAACATGAGCAATCCACTCATCAACAGCCATCTTTTTCAGTGCTGCCACACGGTTCTTGATAATGTTGGCATAGACTTTGTGGTTTTCTCGTGCCGTCTTCTCCTCTTCGTCCAATGCAACTTTTATCAACTCGTCGGGCGTCATAGTCAGGGCAGTCTTCTTAGTGTGCGAACTCTTGGCCACGTCATTGTTCAATCGTTCCATCTGGGCATGGAGATGCTTGAGGAATAGAGTACGCTTTGCATGACCGGCAGGATCATGCGGGATCATGCGAGGATTCAAGGATTCTTTGGCAGCAGGTTTGGAGGAGGCTGTCTTGGGTGATGCGGTCGGTGGCTTAGGAGGAGGGCTTACTGGCCTCTGTAGAGTCTTAGGTATTTTAGGTGTGACTGCAGCTGGTGTCGTCGGTTTTTGTTGGTTGATGGTAGCAGAGCTGTTGGTTGAAAAACCATTGGCTGCATTACAAGACGAGACAGTGACAGCAGGGGCGGGCCTTTTTGCGGACTCTTCAGTGTCTTCAAGCAATTTTCTTTTCTTGCTCGTGCCCTGTTCAGACACAGCGACGGCCTGGGGTCGTAACTCATGAGAAAAGATGCAATGGATTATGTTGCATCTCTCGCCTTCGGGACATGGTATGCCCTTGAACAGACCAGTGGTTGAGAACATGGTGTGTCAATGACTGCCAAACAAAGGCGAACGGGCTTGTGTGCAAAAGAATTTAGTGGCTTAAACACACTTGATGGATGCGTACATGATTACCTGAATGGAGTGAGTGTGAAATGGTTCAAAGCATGACCAGTTTAGGAAAGTGGTCGGCGAACAAGAACGCAATTTACTTGAGAGGACTTCACTACCCACGAGAGCGAAGCAGCGAATGCCGAGTCTCCAAGTCTTCAGACTCAGAGCGTTGCACAAGCAGCAGTAGCTTCCTCGCGACACAGGCCAAAGTCTCTGTGAGAGTACAGAGTCTCCTCACTCTTCTGAGCCAACAGCTATCGATCTCGGGATCCCTGGACAAAAGAGTAAAGTTGGGCGAGGTGGAAGCGGCAAGACACGGCCACCGTTCCGTCGGTCTTTCAGACGTGCCGAGAGGCTGAACTCGCGCGTCATCATCGTCCACTCAGGGACGGAACCCAGGCAACTGAATTGTTTCTTCTACTTACATAACACCCTTTATATGCACTTTTGAGTCGTTCAAAGATCATGGACGCACAGCTCTCATAGCAACTCCACACATAGCAGTCGCGTTGAAATATTGAGGTGACAACCTCCAGGAAATAGGCATGGCTGATCATCTGTGTATCCTGATTCACGGGTAGACTCTCCTCTTTCTCCTTACCCTTTTCGTGTCGCGTAGCTGACATTGCTGGTCAGCCTTTGGGGCAATCCAAAGCACTTGAAGAACCTCGCCAATTCACTCCAAGCCGAACACCCGAAAGACAAGCTACACGTTCTGGTCACCAAGAGTAACTCCAACAACTTTACCTACGATGGCATCGAATTAGGAGGCGAACGTACCACCAATGAGGTTGAGGAAGAGATCAAGACACTCGAGAAAGATGGCAGAAAGGTCACAAAGATAAGCATTGTCGGCTACTCGCTGGGCGGCCTGGTCGCGCGTTATGTTATCGGCCTGTTATATTCAAAGGGCTACTTCGATCGCATCCAGCCCGTCAACTTTACCACATTTGCAACACCACATCTTGGTGTACGCTCTCCTCTGCTCGGTCCGCACAACTATCTCTGGAACGTTTTGGGTGCCCGTACCTTGAGCACCTCTGGTCGCCAGCTCTTTACTGTCGATTCGTTCCGCGACACAGGTCGTCCGCTTCTGACCGTCATGGCAGACCCTAGCAGTGTCTTCATCCGAGGTCTGGCCAAGTTTAAACACCGCACGCTGTACTGCAACATCATCAACGATCGCAGCGTTGTATACTATACCAGTTGTATCACATACAAGGATCCCTTTGTCAATCTTGATGCTGTCGAACTGCAACCATTACCTGGCTACGATGGTGTTTTGCTACGGCCGGATGAGCCTGTGCGCCCGAAGCCTCGAGTCCCGCTCGGATTCTGGGCCCGTGTGAGAGCTACAAGCTGGTCTACTCTCACAGCGGTTCCATTCTATTTCCTGCTCGCCATTCTTATTCCCGTCGGTAGCGTACTTTTTCTGATAAACAGCGGCATCCAACATATTCGATCTGCTCAGCGTGTTCGCCTACACGAGTCTGGTGGCGCGGCCTTTGGAATCGAGCGGTACAGGGTGAATCCGCTTCTTGAAGAGGCCCAGAATCTCGAGGAGCGCGTTTACAGACGTCTCAACGCGGACCAAGGACAAGACTTCCTACCTACGCCGCCCTCGGAGGATGATGAGCGCTTCTCCAAGGCCGAGCACACTGGTGGCCAGTTCAAGGGACAGGAGAAATTCCCTACGCTTGCACTCACGTCGGATCAATTCTACATGATCCAAGGATTAGATGATGTGGGCTTCACGAAATACCCAGTGTACATCAGCAAGGTCCGACATACTCACGCCGCCATCGTCGTAAGGACAAATCGCTGGGGCTTTGGTGAAGGCAAAATTGTCGTTGGGCATTGGGTTAAGCATTTTGAGGTTTAGAGACAGTGCGCGGCTTGAAATTTTAGAGTATTTCGTTCTAGATGGTCCTTGTTAGACTCTGCAATACTGCTACTTTTGAAGTACTTGTGTTGAAAACATCGTTGTAGTCAAAAGTAGACACCCTAACCTGCTGCGTGGTAAGCCGAAGACAACTGGAAACAGGCAGTGCCATCCTTCACACGATAGGGGTGGTGGGATGCCGAGCTAAAGCGGCCGCCGACCGGCGGTCAGCGCTCAACGAGGCTGTATACCTTATGACTCTTTGTGTGTGAGACGAATTCGCCTTCTCGATCAACAACTATTTACAGGCACAAAAACAGTCAGTGCAACCACCAAACCACCAAAGATGACGATGGAAGGAGACACTCCCGGCCCCGTTGACGCTAAACGCCCGGTAGTCGGCGCTAGCGGGCCGAGCCGCGTGTGGGTGCGCTCGGGCTCACGCGTGCTTTATTCTCCATTCCAGTATCGCAAGCGAAACTCACAGCCTTCAGACTCCTCTTCAAGCAGTGCTTCAGGAGACGTTCCCGAGGACGAGGACGAGGACGAAGACGAAGAAGAGTTCTATACGCCTGACCAGGGACACAGTCTAGACATGGACATGTACTCTTCTGACGTTGGCGGCTACAGCGGCGACAGCCACATGAGCTCTGAAGTTGACGACGACATGGACTTCTATGCAGTGGAGTCGTCTCAGCCCCCAGTCACGGTCAACGCAGTGAGATCTCCTACGCTTTCTCTCCTCGCTCGGTACATTGATCAGTCGCTGACTCAAGCTCTCACAGCCATCTACACCTGCATCGACCACGATGGGTAACGCAATGCGCACAACACAGAGACCCGACGGCCCTACCACTCCCGTCAATCCTATCGTCAAGGTCAATACCGCCAAGCTCCACGAACTGCGCGCAAAGCTGCTTGCCAACCGTCAGGCAACCCCTGTCAAGGACGCCTTGAACCCCGTCAACAACACCAATGCTGTCTCCGTCAAGACAGAGTCACAATCCCGACCTCAGAGCCCTGCCGTCAACCCGAACCCTACTCTGTCGAGTACCAAGCCTCTTCTTCAGCCACCTCATTCTAAGAACAACAGACCGACTGCTGCCTCGATGCTCAGCCAGTCCAACTCGGTTGATGCTCTCTTGGCTGAAGGCCATGCAACTGCCATAATCTCACAACCTGAGACCAAGAACCAACAGAAGACTGCCCCAATGGAGCAGCTCAACACAAGTGACCCTGCATACAAGCCTGCCGCCGGAACCAAACTTGATGCAACCAAGCCAGCCAAGTCGCCCGCTGCCTCTCATACTCAATTCAATACTGCTGAACAGACTATCGCAAACAGCGATAAGTCGTCGTCAACTGCCAAGTCGTCAGACCTTCCTAACCAACAGAAGAACAAGCCCAGCACTCTGACCAGCCAGAAGACTAATGTCGCTTCTCCTGTGCCCGGACAACAGCCTCCCAAGGACAAGCCCGTTGACATGAATGCTGACCAAGATGCCAATGCAACCAAATCTGTGAGATCCGTGTCCAATGGACCCATGCACAAGCACAATCCGGATTTGATGGCTGGAATCCCTAAGGACTTAGAGGATGAGTATTTCAAGGACGTCGATCTTTGGCTTCAGATCACTGGCTTCCACGACGCTTCGTTCCGCGAGCAAAAGCTCAAGACTTACAAGATGCGTGCTGTGCTTGAAGAAAAGAAACGTGCTCTGGAGCGTGAATTTGCAGAGCTTGAACGTCAAGAGGCTGCTGCGGCTAACGACCCTAGCACCAAGGACTACACGCGCGCTGTCTCGGCTGTCTTTATGCCACCTCCACCTCTCCCTGCTGTGGCTTCGACAGACGAGCTGTCCGCTCCCGTTCCCAAGGCCAGTCCCACAC
>Ga0058697_10000935_pt1 | contig 11382 bp, 12 predicted proteins | sample AgamicAsMae_FD_66619 | JGI IMG/M metagenome (GOLD analysis project Ga0058697, IMG submission 66619) | Agave microbial communities from Guanajuato, Mexico - As.Ma.e | ecosystem: Host-associated > Plants > Phyllosphere > Phylloplane/Leaf | place: Guanajuato, Mexico | collected 2012-06-04
GAGTGGACGCAAGGCCGGGGCGTTGCTATTGTTGATGGAATCTGACTATGCTGGAGAAAGGCCCAATAATCATGCTTGGCCTCTGCAATGGGCAGCTGGAAACGATGCACAGAATTGAATGTCAAGGGTTTGGGCACGGCAGGAAAAACAGAAGAATGGTGGGAATATTGATGATGCGGGTAGTCGAAAAGAAAGACGTCTAGTCCAGAGGCTTCCTCGACTGCCTCCAGACGGCGGCGTGGATCATCAACAAAATATGTCAAAGCGCTGGCCATCCTTGAAGTGCTTGAGGGCTCAGCCGTTTGTTCCTGGCGCCAAAAAGGAGTTGTGTTTTGCGGATCCGTTTTTGTGAATCTTGTGCCGAGACCGAGACCGCTGCACGCCTGATGGTGTTGATTCTCCTGGAATGAACAAACGACCCCTGGTTGCTGTATATATCTCTTGGTCAAGGGGGGAGGGGAAGCATGGCTTTTGACTCTTCACATCTGAAACTGTTAACCTTTGCAATTGTCACAAAATCCGGGTTTAAGCATCGTGCATGCTGCTGCCAGCTATGGGGTGGCATGAACACTGCTGTCATTTCTATGATGCGCCTTTCCACCTCCACAGCCAAGCTCCCGCCATTATGATCAAGGAAAACCTGCAATCGCAAAAAAGGCAAGCACCGCAGCACCGTTAGATATCGAGATCGTGCGACTCGGCCGTGTCTTAAGCGCGGGGCTTCTGGCTGTCGTCCGTATTCATGCCAGCCAGTCTTGATCCTTCTGCCCTGTCCACACATCATGCGCTTGTCCATCTGATCCTCGGCCTCAACCTTGCAAAGCAGGACCACCACTCCGGACGCGGATGCGCGAGGTTGACCAACCTTTTTAACTCTGCACACCCGCCTTCTCAAGCGCCTGTCTTTCTCTAGCTTTCAAACTCAATCCAGCTTCCGCCATCTCCCGCTGTAGCCAAGCCAGCAAGCCACAAAAGCCCGTCTGACGTCTTGCAAAGCACTTTTCGAACGAGTGACAAGCCAACCTGTTTGGTGGTGGTTCAAATCATCAGCACATCAAGTTTCCAAGACATTCACAAGCCTCAGCGATCAAGTGGAGTCCCTTCCTTCCCGCCGCGGCATGTGTGATGCTCAGAGGAAAGGGCATCGACGACGGCGTTAAAGCTCATGCATTCTCCGCCCTTATCGGACTCTCTCCATCATTCACCGTGATCGCCGTTGCAAAGAACAATATCGAATGCAGCATCATTAACTTACCAACGTGTTTGCGCTTTGCTTAGAGCGCATGCGTATTCAACGTCGCTGCTCTGCTTCTCTCTCTTGCGTTTCATGAGTCCATAGCTGACATGAATCAAATCATCGATGGTTTCTGCAGTGCGCGGTTCAAATCAGCGATGTGTTACCGAGTCAAGACATAAGATCAACAAATAATCGACATGTTATGTCGATCAACGCTCGTGTCGGAAAATCTTCTCGAACATCAACGTTCGCAATAAACGTAGCCATGAACAAACACTTTGTGATGTTTTGGCTCGAACAACCATATCAACAAAACGAACTTACTGATTATCAGAGCGGTGGATGGCTTCTTCGTCTGAGAAAGACATCGGATGTAGTTGAAGCACCGTTCCGCCGTGTCTGCAAACATGCGCGATACATTGGCGATCACGGTTGCGATGTGGTTGTGCCGGGTGCACAAATGCATGGTGTGCATATGCAGTTTCAGCATGCTATCACAGCAACGTCAGTCGGTTTCAACGTCTCTGCCCTACCGCCCTGTGTGACTTGAGCGTTATGCAGTGTCAACCTACCTGAACGTCTTGCGGTAGAAGTTCTGTCCTGGAGATCTCGAGAAGTCGACGGTCGTGGCTGCCGCTATATCTGGGCGCTTGTCAGTACATGAGTGATATCGTATGCTGTGCAAGCGCCTACTGTTCTGCTGTCGTCGAGTCTCATCCTTAGTGATGTTGAGATTGACCGTGTTGATAGCGTTACCACAGTATGGGAAATTGGTCACTGCAGGTAGTCTGGACACAACCCTACCGTCGACCTGTGCATCGAAATTGACCTTCGACTTACCTTCTTTCACCTTGAGTCCATACTCCGGAAGTCCACGATGCATGACTTGAACAAAGCGAGTCGCATGCTCGTGATTAGTCGTGATGAGCAAGAAGTCATCGATCAATCGAAGAAGCAGACTGTCGCCATCTTGCAAGAAATCTAGTACTCTTTGTTCCAAATCAGCGTAGAAGAAGTTACACAACAAGCTCGATACGATCGAACCCTGCGGTATGCCGGTAGTCTGCCGATAGAACTTCTTGCCAATCTGGACAATGTTGCGTTCAATGTGTTCTCTGAGTAACGCAAGGATGCCGGCACGACTCTTGTGTGTCTTGCCCTCGAGGTCCACAAACACAGTGCCTAATGCAGCTTCGGCTTCTTTCTGGGCGTGATCCGAAAACGTCTCTTTCTGGTCAATGATGTGTGCCTTGCCCTTGAACTTCCAAGAAGCTTTGGGTATGATTGTGGGCTGGTCTTCGGAAGAGCTGCATGCTCCCAGAGCTTTGGCTTGAGCATATCTCGTGATTGTGTACCCTTCTGCGCTAATCAGGGCATTCAGCAGTCTCAGCAACGGCTTCTGAGGTATGCTATCGAAGCAAGACTGCACATCGACCTTCGCAAAGTACAGTGGTTTGCCGGCGTTCCCAGATTCTTGCAACTGGTTTCTAAATCGGTGCAAGCGCTTGTACATCTCGTCCGAGGAGAACATTGAAGATCCCAGTCTTTCTGGCATGATTGACTGCACTTTGTTAGACACATGTACTCGGGTCAACAGGGACGAATCCTACCTTTTCCAGATTCAAAACATGGAACGCTGGAGTTAGGATCTTGTTGACACTCTTCCCGAGTACCAGTCTGCCGTTTCTCTTTGTCAGTACCCTGCGCTTCAGGTTGATAATCGGTCGAAGGCCTGTATCTTTAGGAAGTAAGCGCACGCGGCCGGTACCAATTGACATGTTTGAGAGTGTCTTTCTCGCTTTGCTCTGCCCGACCTCTTCGAACATCGATGTCCTCAAACTGGCCAAGGCTGGCTCAGACAACTTCTGCCATACATCATGGCGAAAGTACAACAGTCTATTCCGATAAGCGGAAGACTCTGTGACATAGAAGTTGCTGCTGATCAGAGGGATGAGGAATGAATCAAAGAGATAGTAAAGAAGCTCGGCAAATATCTCCTTTCGTTTTGCAAAGTCGGAAGCTGACATTTTGCCGTCTGCTGGCTCATGTGGTGGTCTGAGCCAGGCGATATTGGATATCTGCTTGGTGGTCAACCATCACTCGACTGAATTTCTGCCCTTCATACCTTTACGCTGTGAGCCACCTCATGCAGCATCAGACTCTCATAACGACCCAATTTGACAAAGCGATCGATCTGATGCATGATATGTGCTTTGTTTGCGGCTCCGATTTCGCCTTCGCCCCATAGCCTGCCTGGGAATACTTTGGCTATCACGGATCTGCAGAACGCTGACACTTGAGAAGAAGATGTTGCGAACCGCATGATACTGTGGCTCTCAGTGTCTAAACCATTGTCTTGAGACCATGGGTCAGGACAGTAATACTGCAGTAGCGCAGAGTAAGCACATCTCTCATGCCGAGTGTGCAGATGGCTCGCTAAAGCCGCACACTCTCCACGTAATCGCTTGGGCAGAGATCGCTGCTTGGACTTTTTGTTCGCTGCCTTTATCTCATGTTCGCAAAGGGTGTAGTCTTTGAATGGTTGTGCTGAGTTTTTCGTGTCAATCGCATGGGTGAAGACATTGTGGAGTCCGAATTGGCGTGGAAAAATGTACTTCAAGAGGTGTGCAGTTTTGTCGACTTCTTCGTCATTTCCAATACGATTCAAGACATCTATCATGTGTCAGACGTGAAGCTGAGTTGTGAAGTCTACAAGACATACGAATATGAGGGAGGCCGAAATACGCTCCTCCTTTTGCATTGAGGTCGGGCTTCCTGTACAGAATACGGTGTCGTACAAACCGAATTGTATTGAGGGTGTTGATCTCGCGCCTGGGCGGAAAACCAGTACCGTCAGTATTAGCTACCACTAGAGCTGCACCACCGCCTGGCCTCTGACCACCTGTGGGGTTATGCTTGTCGACGGTCCGGAGCTCAGAGAGATCCACTCCACTGATCTGTATGAGGTTATTTCTCCCACCATCGATAGGCATGAACATGCCACAATCTTGCAGCAGCTGGATGAGCGTGACAGTACCCTTTGATCCAACCAGCCTCGTCAAGCCAGCCCAAGCATCTCCTTTCAACCTCTCGACATGCTCATTTCGGTCGAGTGGAACGCCTTCACGGTTGGTGGTAATTGCTTTGATCGAAGTTCTGACATCTCCGAGGCCGTCGTAGTAGTATCCATGGCAAAGAACATGAGGCGGTCGATGTCCCGAAGTATGCTGACGGAAAAGTCGCCAGGTGACAAAATCAACAATCTCTGCAAAGGAAAGTTGTGTTTGCGAACCGCTAGACCTTGCTGTAGATCCAGACACCTGCGTTGAGAATATGCTGAGGTCGTTGTTATAGTCGATAGCATTGTGCTCTTCTTTCTTCGCATCGTGAAAGCCAACGAGAACACTATCCAGAAGGTTTGCGAGGTCAGAATTGGTGCCTTGAGAGCTCTTCACGGCATTATCCCCACAGTTTTGGATCTGCCGTCTTTTGTTCTTGGATGGATTGGCTTGCAAAAGGTATGCTCGTAATGTTAGAACTTGAGGATAGTATAGTCGGAGAATGGAAGGTATGTGTTGAGGGTTGCTTTTCACAGCACCGTTGCTAGTTTTCGTACGCTTCAGAGCTATGGGCTCAGGTCTGCTGGCTCGCTTTCGTTTCATCATGCATTACTGCAAGTATAGTCATCGATCGCAGATGTTGCGGATAAACGTTGTTGGAGGACGTGATGCTACACGAACATCGCGCGCATCGGCTCGAGTTGCCCTTTGATTGCGCTGATGCTGTGAGTACGACCCTGCTCCTTCGCATCACTATCTGTTAAAGATACACGTGTTGAACTATACCTTTCTACATGCACAGAACTAGCAATCGACTGCTAGAGGAAGCTAAAGTGGAGTACTAATAAACGTGTACATCTTTCGAAATGCTCTCCGCTGCAGCAGAAGACAAACATGCACAAAGCTCGAAATTGTGACCGAGCTTCCCTCTGAATCCACTATTCACAAGTCTCTCAGACACTGGGATAATCCATAGTTATCACCATGCAAATCTACAACAGAGTGCATTCTCGACCGTTCGCCGTGGAGTATCTATGCTCATGTACAATGCTAGCTAGGATGGCCGGTCTCTGCCCATGCTCGATGTTACCTATGATTCGCGTCCTCTTCAACGCATGGCCTCCTTCTGAGCCCGAGTGATCATCTCATCCAGATCCTCGTATGCATACTTTTTGCTGCCACCTGAATCTTCGATCTCACCCATCTCCAGATCGGTCTCAGACTTGATCAGAACACCACCGCCGGCCTCATCGATGGAGGCCATCACCAGATCCTCAGGCAAGGGAGGGGTAAGGACTCCAGATCGCATACGCTTGGAGTCCTTGGGATTCTCCTCAGACATGTCTTCCGGATCGTCATAATCAAGGAAAGAGACGTCTCTCTTCGAGCTAACGTGGTCTATACGCTTGAAAGCTTCGCTACTGGATGACCAGTGCGAAGACATAGGGGTCGAGGCCTGGCTACTACGAGAATCCTGCATAGCAGACTCGTAGCGTCTCTTGACCGGTCCCAGAGGAGCACAGTTTGCTCCCGAAGAAATGGGACCGACATCGAAATCATCCTCAGCCATCGAAGTGTCGCGTTCGGTCGGAGGGTTGACAGCGGTCAGCATCAGAAGACGTGCGGGGTTGAACGTGTTGTGTTCAGAGAAGCCATCGAAAGTGAGGGACGTGTGATTCTCCGGGACACCGCCGAATGCAGTTTCCGGAAGCTATCAATGTTTAGTGCTGTCCAGCATTGATTACCGGTTGACATACCTTCACCATGGGATCTTCCGCAACAACAGCCTTGGCGACTGGAGCATGGAAAGGACGTGAGCGTGGAGCACGAGGAACTACGACAGGCTTTGGCATGTGTGGCTGTTGAGAGGCGACATGTGCGCGCGAGAGTTTGAGATTGGCCTTCTTCAACTGCTTCTCTAGACGGTCGAGAGCATCGTCCTTGTCCTTCTGGTGTGCACTGAGTTGCTGCAGATGGGAGCGACGCTGGGTCTCGAGCTGGGCCCGTAACTTCTCGATCGTGTCGTTCTTCTCTTGCAGCAGACCACTTTGGATCTTGACAGTGCTAGCAAGACTGTTGAGGCGCTTCTCGGTCAAGGCAGGGTCCAGGTGGGGTGCGGAGGGTGGCATAGCAAAGCCGGGCTCGATGACATGGACATAGTCATATGCCGCCAGCTGGTAGAAGATTTCCTGAACGGAGTGGTTCTCGCTGAAGGCGGGCTCAGCACGTCGTTCAGCATGGCGCCGAACAGTGGGGTTGTTATTCAGAAGCTCGAAGACGCGGCCGTATGGATCAAGACGGCGCCACATCTTGGATAGCAGCTTATTGCTGTCCCTGAGGCGACGCTCGTGCTTCTGAATGAGCAAACCGCGCTCCTCCCACTTGCGGTGGACGGCCTCGAACGGGTCAGAGGCAGAGGTTCCACGCATCCTGGGGGGGCCAGTGACCGATGCAGATGTGATGGGGCCTTTCGCAAGGCCAAACTGGTACATGGCAGACTCGTGGAGCTGTTCGCTGGTACGATCACGAGTGTCTTCCCACTGAGAGACTGGGCGCATTGGCAAGTTGAAGGGTTTAGTAGTGGCCGCACGACGGTCATCGAGGCGTTGTCCTGCGGGCCAGCCACTATCGCGTGACATGTTGGTGGTTGTGATGGAAGGAGAAAGGGACGCGTACACAGAAGTGCAATGTTGATGCCTGAAGTCAGCCAGAAGAAGTTGATGGAAGGAGCTAACGCGCCGAAAGCGTGTTGCGCTTGCTGGTCGACAGGAACCTTCCGTTTGTGGACAACTCCTGTTTGTCAGTCGTCGCAACACACAATGGAAAGAGAGCGCAGTCTCGTCTGGAAGAGCGTGGAAAAGACCGCCTCTCGACCGACCCCGACAGATTCTCAACAACACTATGCTGTTTGACAGTCGAATGAAGGCCTCCAAATGCGTTTTGAGGTTTCAGCTTAAATGTCGGAGATAGAAAAGTGTTCGTAAAGAAGGAAAACGAGAATGCTTTTTACACAGTGATACTCCCCTATGATGCATGATATCCTAGACATGACCTGAACTCCAAACACCTTGCAAAAGATAAAGACACAGTTCCATCATGAGTCCATCTGCTGCAAAGTCCAGAGCAAGACCCATCTTTCCTCTGCCATCTTCTCCAGACGTCCGTAGTGTCGTTCCGTGTACGCCTTAAGACCCTCCAATACGTCCTTGACATTCTCGTTCTTCTTGACCTTTTCCTTGACCTCAAGCGCACCCATACCCTGAGCCAATTCATCCTCGTCGGCCACAGGAGGCTTCGGGGCTCTCTTTCGCCTTAATTGAACAAACTTCTCCTTGGGATACAGACGGAAGAGCGCGTAGAGAATGCGTTGACTGACATGAGCGGTGCGAGCATTGGCGTTCCAATCACGGCATCTAAGGAGGAGCTTCCAAAGCTGCTCCTCGGACAACGAACCCAAGACCTCGTCAACACCCTTGGCACCAGTCAAGCTACCTTCATCCTTGTCCTCTGACTCGAGAACACGTGTAAAGAGGTCCAGCAAGCGTTTAGGGTGGTTGAGTTGCAGCGCTAATACAATAGCTTCACGGTAGTTCTTAGCGTGGATGTGATTTTGCAGCTCCTGGTCTTGTTCCACACGAGCAGTGGCACGAGATGCCGAAGCTTGCGATGTCACCAGAGTAGTGTCGGTCCAGAATGTGAGAGTGGCATCTGCAGAACCAGAGATGAGCTCAACAGGAGGCTCGGGCGCTTCCTCATCCTCATCTGCGGAGGCAGCCTTGACAGTTCCAGATCGGTTGGACTTGACGGCCAAGGCCCAGACTCTGTCAATGTGGTTGTCAAGAGTAGCAGCGCATTCGCCACTCTGAGCATCCCAGACCTTGACGAGACCATCACCTGCTGCACTGGCTACTTGCAAGTTACGCTCGCCACGCTTTCCGGGGTTCTTCGAGATGGGAAGCCAGATGACCTTGAGAATACTGTTGGTGTGGCCTTCAAATGTTCGCAAACATGTGTAGTCGTTCAAGCTCCAGATCTTGACAGTCTTGTCACCACTTCCGGTAACAGCCATACCTCTTGTGCCACTGCTAGATCCAGAATCGCCTGCGATCGCTGGGGTACCAGGAGGAGCAAATGCAACAGACCAGACACCACGCTTGTGGCCACGAAGTACACCGACAGACTCACCAGTCTCCAAATCCCAAATCTTCACCGTGCGGTCCTGAGAAGCAGAAGCGAAGAGCGTGCCTTGCTGGGAGTAGGATGTGTCGATAGCGTTGATGTCCTTGTCGTGAGCCTTGCGTGTGTATGATGCGCGAACTGCCTTGGCCTCGGAACCCGACTTGGCCGAGCTGATGTCCCAGCGCTTGATGGTCTTGTCCTGACTACCAGTAATCAGGTAGGTTGGCGGGTGCTCTAACGGCTTGCTGTGGGCGTTTGAGCCGACAACAGGGATGGCATGGGGGAGAGCGACGGCACTGATCGACTCGGCATGACCAGTGAATGTGGCGTAGCAAGTGTACGAGTTATTTGCGGGATCCAGACGCCAGAGTTTCGCAGTGTTGTCCTTGGCTCCAGTTGCGAGCCAGTGGCCTGACCAGTCAGTGTCGATAGTGATGATGATGTCGGTATGACCCTTGAGGAGAGCTACGTCGGCACCAAAGTAAGCGGCGTCTGCGATGCTCGAGCTTTCGTTCTTGCTCTCGGTGTTGAGGGTGATCAGACGGATGTCTTCCAAGTTGGTCGCCAGGGCAAGCATAGAATTGTCTGTGCCTACGTATGCCATGTCGATGATCTCGTCGTGGGTACCAGAGATACGGCGAATGATGGGTAGCGGTGGGATTGTGACGTCGACATTTGTTTGGATGAGCGGCTCCAGCGAGTGCAGAACCAGTGTTTGGTCGACGTGGATGGAGAGCAAGAAGGGCAGATCAGAGTGGTGAATTATGTCCAGGATGGCCTCAGTCTCGACTCCGGGCTCCTGCTCCTCTGTTCTCTCGTGGCCGGCCATGTCCCAGATACGAACTCTTGCATTCTCTCCACCAGTGAAGAAGAAGTCACCGTTTGCGACAAAGCCAGCTCTTTCAACAGTCTCCAGGATAGGCGCCGTCAATTTCGACTGCCATGTCTTTGCGTCCCATGTAATGACAGTCTTGTCTCTGCTTGCAGAAAGAAGTAGTTGGTGCTCGGAGGAGAAATCCAGACTGCGGACAACCAAGACGTGCGAATCCAGAGTGGCAACGGGCTTGCGCTTGTGAAGGTCCCAAATCCTAACCTTTCCGTCTTCACCTCCTGATGCTAGACGGTAGCCGGCAGTGGCATCTGCAGCATCCTCATCGGCCGACCTGCTCTTTCTCTTGCGCGATTGGGTTTCGGCGGCGGATGCTGACGAGTCGACGTGGAAAAAATGAAGTGCAGAGATGATGCCGCTGTGACCGTGGAAGGTGTGTGTTGTGAAGCCTCCCTTGATATCCCAGACCTTGACGATACCATCGGCGCCACCAGTTGCTAGGAGAGTAGAGGTAGGATCGACTGCTGCGACAACGACGGGAGCAGTATGCGGCTTGAGAGTCCTTAGAAGAGTGGCGTCTATGGTGTTGTCGGCGGTAGGAGATGTCCTCAGGGAGAAGATACGCATGGAGAGGTTGCGCGAGCACAAGACCAGGTACTTTGCATCGGGGGTCATGGCAAGAGTGGTGATTGATTCACCGTCCTGCAGAAAACTTGTGTCAACTCGTCAGTGGCACGCTAAGAGGGCCCGACAGTGCAACTTACGCCTTCGATTCTAGCCAAATGTTCGCCGGTAGCCAGATCGCTCAACAGAGCATCTTCTCCCACGCAGGATGCGAGAATGCGACCATCCTGACTGAAGGCAACGCTTCCTCCGGTATATATTGGTTGAATGACACGTCCAGGCTCGAAAGTCGTCTTGTATTCGGCCTTGTAGGCCATGTTGAATCCAGATAAGAGTCAGACAGACTCTAGTCGATATGCGAAAGATCCAAAGAAGAATTATTTGACCTTGTCGCAAAAAAGTTGATAATTGATTGCGGAGAAATCAAAAAGATGGCCGCCAAGCAAAAGTCGGCGGTTCAGGGACCGACTGCGCATCATCGCCGGTGTCCAAGAGCTGGAAGCTAAGAAGCCGCACGCATACAACAACCAGATCGTTCCATCAAACACACTCCCCATATACCATCTTCATCATGTGAGTGGCCATGCTCTCTGCCCATCAAGCTGTACTGACGACTTCACAGGGACGTGCTTCTCGGCATCACTGGCAAGGACTTCACCATCATCGCCGCTTCCAAGGCGGCCATGCGCGGCGCAACTGTCCTCAAGGCCTCGGACGACAAGACCCGCCCGCTGAGCAAGCACATCTTGATGGGCCTGACTGGCGAGGCTGGTGACACCAGTATGCATAACCTCTACTCTTCCTATCCTGCCACTTCCCTGTTCTGACCACTCGCCTGCAGTCCAATTCGCCGAATACGTCCAGGCAAACGTCCAGCTCTACGGTATGCGCAACGACATCGAGCTCAATCCATCAGCCACCGCTTCCTTCATCCGCACAGAGCTCGCAAAGGCCCTGAGATCAAAACGCCCCTACACCGTCAACCTCCTGCTGGCCGGCTACGACACAATCAACGACAAGCCCACCCTGCACTGGATCGACTACCTGGCTTCGTCCGCCGCTGTCCCATATGCTGCCCACGGCTACGCACAATACTACTGTCTCTCAACACTCGACAAGCACCACCACCCCGACATTTCCTTTGAGCAAGGCATGAAGATTCTCAGAATGTGCACAGACGAGCTCAAGAGAAGATTGCCCATCGATTTCAAGGGCATGATCGTCAAGGTCGTCACCAAGGATGGTATTCGCGAGGAGGAGTACAAGGACGATGAGCCTGTCGCTTGCCCGTAAGCGCTCGATCGTCATGCATGGATGGCGTTTGGGCGTTGAGCACAAGAAGCTCTTCTGGCATGGGCCTGTACAGGTAGCATAACCTTTTCAATTCAACCTTTGACGATGACATGATAACACGCATCCCATCATTTTTCAAATAGTGCGATTGACTGTACGAC
>Ga0058697_10000936_pt1 | contig 11380 bp, 9 predicted proteins | sample AgamicAsMae_FD_66619 | JGI IMG/M metagenome (GOLD analysis project Ga0058697, IMG submission 66619) | Agave microbial communities from Guanajuato, Mexico - As.Ma.e | ecosystem: Host-associated > Plants > Phyllosphere > Phylloplane/Leaf | place: Guanajuato, Mexico | collected 2012-06-04
TTTGATAGAAGATGTCGACTTTTTCGTAGACGATGTAGTCTTTCGTGTCGAGGATGTGACTTTCCTGGTGGACGATGACATCTTCTTGACGCTTGTTGTCTTCTTTGCTGCGGCGACAGAGGAAGACGAAGCAGAAGCCTGGATGCATTTGCAAGCATTGCTGACTTGGGCAACATTCAAACCCTTGACAGTAGACTTTGAATTCTTGCTCGAAAGCCATGACTTGCAGTAGGTGATTGGCTGCTTGTTGCTGTTGTTCACGGTCTTGACATCGTTGGCATTGCAGGCTGGATTCAGTCAGTAAGTACTTCTCCGTCTTCGTGTCATGCAGAAGCAGCATACCGGTAGCAGCTCTGGGTGACAGTTGCTCATCGAGAGGAGCAGCAGACGCGTAGGGAAAGGCGAGAAGAGAGAGGCAAACGAGAGACTGAACAGTTGGAATGTGCATGTTGAAGAGGAGCCGGACCCGAAGTGGGCAAATGTGTTAAAGAAAGTAGAGCCGGACACGAAGAGAGAGAATGTATGTGGAATGGAAAAGCCTGGTCCAAAGAGAGCGAATGTATGGGAGATAATGAGAGAAGATGTTCGGACTAGGCAGTAGATATCCACGTGTCGAGGCGGCGCCATGTCTTATAGCGAACGACCTCTCCACCTACCGTTCAGGGTGACGAACACAAATTCAGCACGTTTTGGCAGCAGGTGAAGCCAAGAGGAAGTTTCTCAGCAGTAAAAAGTCAAGACAAAGCCGGAAGTAGGCAAGCAGAAACGAGACTGGAACCTATAAAGCGTTTTGAACGTTGAGGAGACGGCAATTGAACTCAGACACATGGTCAAATACTCAAGATCACTAATCGGTCGGGATACTTTATTACCATCAGATATCGATAAAGACGGGAAGCCTAGGACGACCAAGTGCCGCAGCGGTTTGACGAAACGATGAATGTTTGATGGTGGATGATTGCAAGAAGGGAAAGTGCTGCGGAGAGGAACAAGGAGAGATGAGCTCTCCCCAGAAAAGCTTGGCGGCGCAGGGAGCAGGTCGTCACTTGTGGCTGGATGGCTCTTTCTGTCTCGTAGCAAGACCATCTTCGGCAACAACGGTTTTTGATTCTCCAGCGCCAGACTGGGCTACGACTCAGACAGACGGCACTCGCCATAGCTCCCTTTCTCGCTGTGCAATCTTCTCGGACCAGCCCTGACCGTTCGCTCGTTGCAAAGCTGCTTCACCAAGTCGGCCATACCCTCTTCTCTCAGTACATCCACACTCGTCATGGCTCTCCTGTCTAGCGCCCTTAACATCTTCGGCGCTGTGCTATTGGCACATGCGTACGTTTCCTATCTCGCCGTCGGCGCCGCCCGCCTTACTCCCGACTGACTCGCTCCCCAGTGTCTACAGTGCCCATGAACACTCAACCCTAGCCACACTCGCCGGCCATCCTGCCGCAGCTCCGGCTCACTCATACATAATCCCAACAATTGATCTGCCGCTCGACATCACACTTGAGACATTGGTCGCCGTTCTGCTGCTCTGCGTCGGCATCGTGATAGGCAGCCCGGAGTTGAAGCCCATCCAATGGCGCGTCTGGGCGGGAAAGCTGGAGAAGGACAAGGCCTCAAAGACTGAGACCATCAATGGAGATCCATTGGGCCCCAGAGGAAACCCCTACGCGGCACTGGAGCAGAGACAGGGCTTCCTCGACATCAGAAGCCAGCGCAGCGAGTTTGCCGAATGGGTCAAGAGTGGCAGCAGTAAGAAGTGATGGATCGAAAATGTCTATATACCCAGCATGAGTCTTCGCTTGCCATGCATGAAGCTTATCTCTATCAGAGGAGGACTTCACGTCCTTCCTAGTACGATTCAATCAAGCCCATCTGAGCGAGCCTGGAGTCGTTTGTCGCGCCTGTTTCTTGTCCGGTGTGTAGAACGTGGTGCTTGTGCCGTCGTAGACTCTGATGCGGCCTGTCTTCTCTGTTTCCAGAGGCTGTATTGTGGTTGTGCTTTGGTTGTTTTGTCGTGCCTTCGATGGCGTCTAACTGTTTCAACCTCCTTTTGATATGGCTACCGCATCTTCGGCGTCGTCGAGGCCTTTGTACTCTCTTAAAGCGTTGTGCACTGGCTGGGGCATCTCCAGCCAGTCGTTCCAGATGGCTACCACCTTGCCTTTGACTAGAGCTAGGGGCACTGGGCCATACATTCTCGAATCGCGAGAAGCTGCCAGGTTGTCTCCGACCGTCCAACAGTGACCGACAGGAACCTGTTACCATCTGTGTCAACAAAGTCCCAGAGCTGACCATAAACATATTCCTACCTGTATCATGGTGCCATCTCCCTTGCCGGGTGTGTCTCGAAGCACAAAGTCGCCTGGCATACCAATCACTCTTTTGATGGTCGTAAGCTCTCCCTGTATGGGATGCTTGTATGACACTATATCACCGACTTGTATGCCACGGCCGCGTCGGTACCATTTGGAGATGACGACGCTGGTGCCGCTGGCATTCAGAGTGGGAAGCATCGAAGGGCCCCATGTTCCAGTCCAGCTATAGCCGTGATCGAAGAAGATATGTACACTGAGGAGAATTGCGAGTCCAAGGCCGAGTCCCTCGCCTGCACCGTTCAAGAAGCGATTGCCTTCGCTTCCTGCTTGTCGAGATTGCTGGACGCTTTTTGGTGTTCCTGAGATTGTATATCCGAAGATTGAGGTCGAGATATTTCGCCGCCGTAGTCCAGTCGTAGGTATCCTTGTACGAAAACCACCGCGTTGCGCGAACAAGAGTCGTCGCAACATGGTAATCTGATCAGCACTGTACAATGAATTCAAATTCGTAGGAAATGCGATCATGCATGATGCATCAAGCCGACAATCGTCACAAGCTTGGACCACCACCCCGACGTTTTTCTGTCCACCAATGTCTTTCTTGAACCAGACTTCTCACAGCAACCTGAACTAACCCAGGAAAAGACATGACACACTCAACTGATCAAGACCAAGCGATTAAACTAGACTCTGCAATTCGGGAGCTCATCACAACCTACGATGAACTAAACTCAAGTCTCGTCGATGAATTATATGAAGAGCCAAGTGCCCTTGAATTCATGCAGTATGTCGCCAGGAATCGACCGTTTGTTGTAAGAAAAGGTGCCCAAGACTGGACGGCCATTGAAAAGTGGGACTCGCATTATCTTCTCAATGTCCTTGGTGGCAGCCTCGTCAATGTAGCAATCACTCCATTCGGGTAGGTGCTATCGATTCGTTCTTTCCTTTCCGTTCTCTTCTCGATCAACACCGCTTTCCTCTGCACTCTCTACATTTTCTCATTCTACTTCTCTTTCCAACCTACACGACCGATTTTCTGGTGTTGACACGCAAGAAGCAACGCAGATGCAGTCTTGCAAGAAGAAGATGGTTCATTATCCTACGTCAAGCCACTTGAACGGCTCGAGCCTTTCGACAAGGTCATCCGCTATATCGCAGAACAAGAAGAAGATCCGTCAAAATCGACGCCCATCAAGTATGCTCAGACGCGTACGTGCCTTATCTCCAGCCTTCGAGACGAATCACGATATTGAAGACTTGCAGAAAACGACAACCTTCGCAACGAGTATTCCTCTCTCTTCGAAGATGTCCCTTCCGATATTCCTTTCGCTCGCATCGCTCTCCGTAAAACACCTGAGGCTGTAAACTTCTGGCTCGGCAACAGTCTCTCTACCACATCTCTACACAAAGACAACTACGAGAACCTTTACGTCCAAGTGCGAGGCCAAAAGCACTTTGTCATCATGCCTCCGACGGCTACGGCTGCTGTCAACGAGCAAAGTATTCCTGGCACAACATATGTCTCAACCAACGAGGATGATGATGCCGATCTGAAAGTGCAGGACTTGAAGCATGTGCTTGATGAGCCTGCACTAATCGTTCCAGTACCGACATGGGATCCGGACTTTCCTGATATCAGGCCGACGCCGTACTCGAAGCTTGTCACGCCATTACGAGTCACGCTCAATGAGGGTGACATGATGTATCTACCTGCCATGTGGTATCACAAGGTCGGGCAGAGTTGTGGTGATGAGGGTTACTGCTGTGCTGTCAATTACTGGTACGATATGGAATTCACTGGATCGTTCTGGGCTTCCAATGCCTTTGCTCGCGATGTCGCCAGAGCGGTCAACAAGTAGAACGTACATCGTCAATATTATGTGCCTCGAGGCTACGCTTGGACGCTTGGAGTTAACGCAGGCTGCGAGACACTAGTTGTCTTGTGCACGACGATGGCCATCATAGAGCTCAGAAGTCGAGTCTGGAGCGAGGAACATCGATCTAACCCGATCTTCTTTGGCATGGGTTCAATTCAGCAGATATCTGTGCCTCTTGACCGTCAGTCTTTAGCTGATAGTGGTGCTTTGGAGATGAGCCGAACCAAAGATCGATTCACTGACTCGTACTGGCCAACACTAAATGAGGAAGGAGCGTTGTTGACAGCGCTAGCTGTATGGATTCCAATTGCCCAAACACTTGCAACAGGGAGGAGCTACTGTTATGCATCACCGCACTAGCAAGTCTTGTAGTCTGAAGTTGAAAAAAATACAATTTCTTCTCGAGGACTAATGAAGACCCTCTGTATTTTGTCCTGGAGAAAAGATAACGCTTCAATAAACACCTAAAGAACGACCGACCCAAGATTAACCACAACAGAAGTGAACATTCGCGATAAATCAATAGGTAAGACCCAAAGCTTTAGTGCTGCGCTACCTTCCAGCCTTCTTTGATCATCGACTTTATAAAGTATGACACGCCAAGCAAAACACCACAACCTGCGAGAGCGAGGCCAGTGAAGAAAGCGCATCGGACACCCCATATCGCATCTTCAAGGGTACCATCATGGGCCATGACTGACACTTCGACCGTGCCAGCGATACCCAAAGCCAGCGAGATTGAGTAGTTCACCATGGTGTTTACCAACGAAGCCGCAAGACCTTGGTGTTCGCGAGGCATGTGGTTGGACAGAATGACAGTGGCGGCAGGGAAGGACATGTCCATACCAAAAGGCATGATGAGGATAGAGACAAACATCTGAGGCCAGTAAGCCTGGTGCACAGGCATGAAAGCCGAGATTGCTTGTCCGGCGAAAAAGGCCAGCATGGCGATCAGCATTGTGAACGACACGGGAGTGTGTGTAAGCATGAAGCCTGTAGCACCAGCGGCGATGAGTCCGCAGACCAATGCGGGCGTGAACTGTGCAGACACGTTGAGTGGTGACAAGTGGCGGAACTCCTCGAGGAAGCGCCATGAGTAGTAGATCCAGATACCGAAGCTGCCCCAACCGATGCCGATCAAAGCCATGGTATAAGTGACTGTTCCGTTGAAGGCGGACACAGGTAGTAGTGGAGACTCAGCACGACGTTCGACCCAGAGGAATGCGACCAGTACCAGCACGCCGATGATGAGCACAAAGTACACGTGAGGCGTGGACCACCCGTACAGGGGTCCGTTGTTGAAGGCGACGTTGACGAGTACCAAGCCGATGACACCCAGCGCACTACCCGTCCAGTCAAATCCGGGTACATTGGTGACGCCAGCGAACTGAGCCTCCTTGGCTAATTGTTTAGGCACGACGAGCAACGAGAACGCTGACAGGGCGAATGCTGCGGCACCATAGCTCCAGAAAGTCCAGGGCCACCACGTGGTCTGCGAGAAGAGAGCTCCGAAGAGCGCGCCGATTACAAATCCCCATGGTGCCATGGCGCCGAACAGCGCAAAGGTGAGATTTTTCTTGATGCCAGGAGGGTATGCGCGGCCAAGCAGTGCAAGAGCGTTGGGAGCCAGTAAAGCGCTGCCGATACCTTGCATGCCTCTGCAGACGTCGAAAAAGATCTGCCTGCCGACGTAAGCACTGAACCCGGCAAACCCGGACCAGATTCCAAGAAACAGGTACCCGAACACAAACACGCGTTTGTGACCGAGGATGTCACCTAGTCGTCCGGCGATCAGGATAAATGTACCAGTAGTGAGGCTGTATGCCGCTGAGAACCACGCTTCTTGACCAGGATTGTCGACACCTAGTCCAGAGGCTATGATCTTGACCGGGGCGATTGCTTGACCCAGACCTGCAAGACACATGAATTGTGCCAAGACGACAACTCCAATGAACATGGCCTTGATTGAAACGTCAGCAGGAATAAAAACATGAAAAGTTGACAAGCTGACCTCGTGAAGCCCGCCAATCTTGAGTTCCGGGTGCTGTTCTTCCGGTCCCGACGGAGGCGGAGCCATGTGCTCTATAGACACGTTTCCCAGAGCCTCATAGGGTTCCAGTTTTCCAGCAGCTTGGAGTAACAGAGAATTCGTTGAGTTGCGACGTCCATTCGTGTAGATGGCGGGGATCTGTGGAACTTTTTCCATGCTCTGTGTAAGCCAGCTCTCAGTAGCCAGTAGTTCGCTGCGAGAATTCACAGAGACATGCTTTGAGTTATGGCGGGATGATGACGCGGAAGGTGCTACAGGTGTATCCAGAGGTGATACCCGGCCATCGTTGGATTCGTGATACGTTGCACTGATGACGGGGTCCTTCACATCTCTGAGGTCCTTCAGAAAGACTGGAAATTCATCACAGGGTGATGGCACCTTGGTGGAGGCCGTCGAAGGCTGCATCGAATTAGCAAACAGCCTCAGTATCAACGCTATGTTGGAGGTGTTACATTGGTGTGGAAGCCTGGCTCAGGGCTGACTTTGCCCATGTTTTCCTGGTTACGTCTTGCTGGGCAGATGTTGAAGTGTTGTTTATAGTGTACAAGAAAGAATTTCGAGTTGTAAGAGCGGGAAGAGATTGAAAGAACAGAGAACACAGATGAGCGAGGCAGAATATAGAGATAGAAAAGTCCAAGGCATGCCCCTCTTTTGTTCCCACACTCCCACTGACTTCCCACTGCAGTAGCACACCTACCGATGCATATCTCACTTACATGAATTCATCATAGGTTCAGGTTGTCTGATCCGCATCAGCAGGCAATCTCGATTTGGAAGCGGGTTGCCGCAGGCTGTGGGCATCTCGACCCTCTTTCATGATTAGACGGGACCATGCAGACGATGCAAGGAGCGTCACGTAACTGGGGACGAGAGGAATTAGGCATCTGGAGGAGGAGAGCCGAAGTCAAGCAGGAGTAGCTGGGATGCCATGTCCCCGATTTTCAACTTGGAAGAACCACAGGTAGTTAGAGCCAAGGGCATGGTGGAAGCCCGAAGGAATTTGATCGCTTCCAAGCTTCTGATGGAGACATGCATATGCCGCATGCCTTGGCACGATCCCGAATTGGAAGTGGAGACGGGTGGATATCACAGAAACATGCTTTCCGCTCTCTTGACCACTCCTCTTGTGCGCTGCAAGCACCAGAGCTTGGGCAGCCACAAGGCGAAGATTCAGGAAGCCAAGCTGAAAACCTGTCAGCTGGGATACCAAGTAGTCAGGTATACAGCCAAGCTGAAACCTATCTGAGAAGCATCTGTGTCGTCACTTGCAAGTGAGATGTTGTTGTTCGATAGGTATGGTCGTTCTTGACACCTGCCGACGCGTTTTCTCACGCAGACCAAGCACAGCCCACAGAGCGGCGCATGTCGCCTGCTGTTGCTACGGTATGCTGTACGACGACCAAGACCGGGGCATCGATACGCCGAACACGTCGGTGTGAGATCTGCCTGGACTGTAGAAGGCGTCGTGTGCCTTTTCTGGTTCGCTTCTCTTCCACATTGGGCTGAGGTCCACCAGATTTAGGCTTCGTGGAAACCGACTACATGCCAAGAGTCCGAAAGCCCAAAGCCCTCCTCTCAAAACATGGTGGAGCTGAGCAGGCAAACCATGTTGACCATCAGCTATCTGCTCTATATTTGCATTGCTTCCTGCGAAAGAGTACTCGAATACAAGTGAATGAATATACAATCCTTCATACGGGCCTTTGCGTCCATATAAAGCAACAAAAGACCATTTGGCTTCTGTTCGCGGCTCATGCTGGGAAGCCGAAGACCCGCGAGTGGATTAGAATGCTCCGAGTCTAGTACACCTGCATGAGACTTTGCCAATAGCTCCGGACGTGTGCTTATATTAGATAGTGCTTGCTTTTTGGTCTTTCTCACGGTACGTGTCAGCCCGTAAGGGACATGCAAAGCCAAAGGGCACTGAGTTGTTTTGCACCCACCGCATCGAGCTTCGCGATCCTAACAGTCAAGACAACACGGCAGTGGACACTGTGAACTGCCGCGTAATTATACCGTACCTCCTCGCCTCTCGCAGCGTTCATATTATCTCTCGCAGCGTGCACATCAGAGTTACTGAGTCTTGTGCAAGGTGAGGTCGAGTGCTGTTGATCGGAAAACTATGGACAGGGTTGTGCCTCTAGCCTCGAGAAGCGAGACCGAAGTTGTCAGCGAGAGATATAAATTGTTGTTACAGACTTAAGTTTTGAACATCATTATACCGATGGCTTCCTCTAACGAATAGGTGTGGCACTTGTCTTAGGTCTCTTAACTCACCCAACATTGAATGCGACAGGACGTGAATTTATCCACCTATCAGCAACGATATTACTTTTAGTCTTGATGCCGATTAAATCCTGAGATTGGAGGACAGGACATTGGCATCCAACCGCATACAAAGGTACAAGATGGGTCAGTTAGCTCGCCAGAGGACAAAAGACTAGAAGCATGATGGTGTTGATGCGGACGACTCATCACGTATTGAGCAGGCGACCCGCCACCACCGGTGAGACCTCTGGCAACACCCTCTTCAGCGAGAACAACACTGACGTCCCAGGGGCGCGTCTAGGCAGTCGCGATCAGAGATCATACATAAAGCTCACGTTACGGTAGTGTGCAAACGGAAGAGAAAGTAGGCGGAAAAATCATTAACTGATAACACTAGAATACACAAAGTAGGAAAAACCCGCGGGCTGATCTTCTGAATCAATGCCGCATGAAACACACTCCCTCCAATTATTAATTGTGTCCATCTCCTTGCTATGTTGCTGGTTGGGGTATAACGTATCTTTTCATGTCCTCATCCCTCTTCGCGACCGTCGTGCGGCAGTGGTATCATGACGGTAACAAGCATCTCGAAACAGAATAACCAAAGAAATCAAGTATCAGAAGCAACTCTTTAGACGCGACCCTGGAAGACGGGGTTGTTCTTGCCGAAGAAGGTGTTGCCAGAGGTCTCACCGGTGGTGCCGGTGGTGGTGGTGCCAGTGGTACCAGTAGTAGCACCAGTGCTGGTGGCATCGTGGAAGGCACGATCAACCTCACCACCGAAGTTGCCAGCGCCAGTGGAGCCCAGAGGGCCCTCACCAGCACCGTAGTGGGATGAACCTTGGTGGTATCCGGTGGTGTTGGTGGTGTTCTGGTCAAGACCAGAGCCAAGAGTGTTGCCACTACGGACTGGAACCTGACCAGTAAGACCAGCAGTGTTAGATTCACCGTGGTAACCAGTGCTCTGAGAGCCATAGCCGGTGCCCTGGGAGCCATAGCCAGAGTTGCTCGAGGTGTTGAGACCACCGCTGGGGCCAGTCTCGGAGGATCCGTTAAATCCTGAACCGTACTGGTTGGTGCCGAGGTTGTCAGGACCACGGACGCCCTCCTGGTTGACACGGTGAGGCTTGCGGGAGATGGCAGCCATCTTGGGGAGGTTGGAAGTCTCTCTAGCAGATCCAATGCTGAAGATGGGGGACTCCCACTTGTCGCCCTTAGCGGCAAGGTCCTTGTACTCGGTAGCCTTGGTGCTGATACCGCCGGGAAGGGAGATGTTCTTGAAGATGCTGTCGTGCTGGGTGACGGCCATGTTGACCTTCTTGTCGGCAGCAACCTCGTCCTTCTTTTGCTTGCCCTTGGTGAACTTCTGCTGAGCGGCAGTGGCGTAGCGCTGGTACATGTTCTGGATGTTCTCGGGGTCGGGGTTGTTCTTAGCCTGGGCCTCGGCTCTCTTGGCCTCCTGGTGGACACCGTAGAGGAGCTCATCGAGCTGGTGGATGTTGTCGCGAATCTGCTTCTCGGCGACCTTCTGGATGGCAGGACGCATGACCTTGAGGAGGAGAGGCTTGAACATGTTGAAGAGAAGCTTGTGGTTGGACTGCTTCAGCTTGATGTTGATGTTCTTGATGTCAACGTGAACGGTGTTGACCTTGAAGAAATGCTTGCCATCGGTCTTGTCAGCAGTCTCCATAGCGACCTTGAAGCTCAGACCGGTACCGCCGAGGAAGATGTCCATGACACCCTTGTCGGTGATGCTGGGGAAGCCCTCCTTCTTCTTGATGTAGTAGCTGACATCGCGGAGATCACACTGGATACCCGAGACGGAGAGCATGACCTTGTTCTTGTTCTTGCTGGTGATGGACTTGCGTCCCCAGCGCCAGTAGTTGTCGCTGCCGAACTCCAAGACGTTGGGAGCAAGGTTGTCACCTTCAAGGACAAGGTTCTCGACGACGGCATCGATCATGGGGTCGGAGTACTCGATACGAGGAATGGGGACGTAACGGATGGACTCGAAGACGCCAGGAAGGATGACCTCAGTCAAGTCCTTGACAAGGTGAGGCTTGAACTGAGCTTGACCGTTCTCATCCTGACCGAGGTCGAGGAAGAGCTTCTGGACGGCGTCACCGAAGGCGACGTTCTGTCTGTCCTGGTTGAACTGGTCGATGTAGAACTTGAACTCGTCGGCGATTCTGTCGGTGTGGTTGCGGTAGCGGTCACGGAGAAGGAACTCGCCCTGGTCGTAGAGCTTGTTCCACTCCTCAGTGGAGTCGTCCTGGAGAACGTAGCCCTGCTCCTTGAGGCACTTGCGGATGTATCTGTTCATGTGAGTGAACCAGCCCTTGAGCTCGGGGTCACTGTCGGCATCACGGTAGATGACGTTGATGGACTCGAACATGTCATCAAGGGAGGTGCCGTTGGCGAAGCGCTCGATGAGGGTCTTGAGGGTTGTCAGCATCTGTTCGTTGTTCGTCTTGAACTCTAGCACATACCTTGAGATCAGCTTCAGCCATCTGCAGACTGTCGTCGTTGTGGGCACCTTTCACGGTTCCCTGGCTCTGGTTGGCCAGGTTCTTAGTGTGGCCAGAGTACTGCTCGGCAAGACGAAGGAGAGTATCAATGGCTTGATGGTCTGTAGAGATAGTCAGTAACTGCAAGCAATGGTTGGTCAGAAGGATATGACATACAGTCCTGGTGGCCTTGGATCTCAACGACCATCTTCTTCAGGCGGTAGATACCCTGCTCGCGGCGCTCCTTGGGGAGCTTCTCCTTCATGTAGTTGTTGGTGCGCTCTCTAGCATCGCGAGCACGCTCCTGAGTCTCCTCGGGAACGTTCTCACGGGCTTGCTGGTGGAGACGGTCAGCACCCTGCT
>Ga0058697_10000939_pt1 | contig 11355 bp, 11 predicted proteins | sample AgamicAsMae_FD_66619 | JGI IMG/M metagenome (GOLD analysis project Ga0058697, IMG submission 66619) | Agave microbial communities from Guanajuato, Mexico - As.Ma.e | ecosystem: Host-associated > Plants > Phyllosphere > Phylloplane/Leaf | place: Guanajuato, Mexico | collected 2012-06-04
AAGGATCAAAGGTATGTCATTTCTGTCTCAGGTTCGATGCGTAAAGCAGCAAAAGGGTATCCGCCGATATCATATCATCACGCCATGCCATCAAAGGTTCTTTGCTTCATAGGGCTAGTTCATCAGAGGATCAACCACTCGAGGCCGACCATGTCTGGGTCATGGAATCAAAGGTTCTTGTTGACGGCGTCGGTAGCAGTGGTGGTGGTGTTGGGGTCCAAGACATCAGCAACGTCGGAGCGCTTGTCGCTGTGAAGGCCGGGAATAGCGTCCTTGATCTTGTCGACGACAGACTTGTGCTCATCAGTGGTAGTAGTGGTGGAGGTGCCGCTGGTCAAGCGAGAGGCCTTGTCGTGGATGGACTGGCCGGCGGACTTGTGGTCGTCGGTCTTGATGTCTCTGTGATGGATGTCAGAAGTGCTGCGATGATGGAACAAGATGGAAGACAAACCTGGCGACGTGGTCGGCGTGACCAGTGGCATGCTCCTTGGTAACGTCGAGAGGGCCCTTGGCAGACTGAGGGGTGATCTTCTCCTCGATCTAAAGGCATGTCAGTGATGTGCATGGGTAGTAGAGGTGAGGAGAGCTCGACCTTGTCAGACAGATCCTGGACGAATGTCAGTGATTTGCACGATGGACTGATGGATGAAGAGACGAACCTTGCGTCCGAAGTCAGTGCTCATGTTTGCGGTTGGATGTTGGTTGTTGATTGTTGATGGTAGATGAGTGATGAAAGTTGTTGTTGATGATGAGAATTGGGTCTGGTTGGCTTGGATGCTTGAAGGAGGATGTGGATGTTCTGTCGATGGAGAGAAGCTGAGGTGGAAGGTTTATAAAGAGGAGGTGAGAAGGAGAAGCGGATGACGCCGTGTTGCACTTTCCGTTTGTAAGGTGTTGAGACACGCATGTGAAAGCGATGGGAACGCTGCGTCGTGGCTTTGGTGGGAAGCGATGCAGAGGGAAGGTGCTTCCAACTCTGACGCGGCACTGTAATTGACCAATCCTCTGCCACAAAGTGTCTTTGAGACATCCATCAAGAAACGACCCTATATCAGCACTAGTGACAACTCGAATTGAGACCTTTGCTTCTGAAACCTGCTGTCTTTTGACAGTCCTGCCGGAGACTGTTCGTAGCTTTGGCCGAACCTTGCTACAAATGCAGTCAGTGTCAAACTACATTCGCCAGCGTCTATCAACTCGTTTGATCAGGCTTTGTTATCGCGCACAACTCAAGCCAGAGTTGATGAGTTTCACCAATAGCCAGACACAGAAGAGGACTAGCTGTGAAAAAAAAGTTGTGTCTGATAGTAAATCTACCTACCAATCATAGATACAACACGCTCCAAACAATGGTCTCAGCGATGGTATCCTTTTTGTGTCCGTGTCAACGCCTTAGATTCTCTAGCAAATGCTCCTTTAAAGCTCGGTCTTGAGCTTTCTCTCATCTCTCAAAGCCTCCATCTTCTGGACAGCGACATCGAGAGGAATGAGCTCACCCAGCTTCTGGGTGGCAGGGTCATCTCTGTTTCTGATGTTGACAGTGCGAGACTCCTTCTCTTGAGCACCGACAACGAAGATGAAGTTGTATTGGGCGAGTTGACCGGTACGGATCTTCTTTTGCATGGTGTTACCGGTAATATCAATGTCAGCGTGCATACCCTTGCCGCGGAACAAAGCCTGCAGCTCCTCGACGTAGTCATTGACGGCAGGCATGACGGGGACAATGAGAATCTGGCGGGGAGAGAGCCAGAATGGCCACTTGCCGGCAAAGTGCTCGGTGAGAATGGCAATGAAACGCTCGAACGAACCGTAGATAGCACGGTGAATCATGACAGGACGCTGGCAACCAGGAGTCAACTCACGGCGGTAGCTGGCCGCGCTCTTCTCGCCCTTCTCACCCTCAGCGGCAGGAGCGCCCTCGACAGGCTTCTGCTCGAGGACAGGAGCTTCCTTGACCTCCTCGCCCTTGATCTTGGCTTCACCAGCCTCGGCACTACGGTACTCGAGGTTGAATTGCTGAGGAAGCTGGAAGTCGAGCTGGATGGTGGCGCACTGGAACTCACGCTTGAGAGCGTCAGAGATGGTGATGTCGATCTTGGGACCGTAGAAGGCACCGTCACCAGGGTTGAGCTCCCACTGGGAACCGCCACCAGCAACGAACTGATCAAGAGCCTTGGTAAGCTGAGCCTCGGCCTTATCCCAGGTAGCAACATCGCCAAGATGACCCTCGGGACGGGTAGAAAGCTTCATCTTGAAGGTGAAACCGAACTTGCCATAGACAGTGCGGAGGAAATCGAAGAGACTAAGAATCTCAGACTCGACCTGGTCCTCAGTACAGAAGATGTGGGTGTCGTCCTGCTGGAAGCGACGGACTCTGGTGAGACCGGTGAGAGCACCAGAAGCCTCGTTACGGTGGAGGACACCAAAGTCGGCAATTCTCATGGGCAGTTCTCTGTAACTGCGCTCACGGTGCGAGAAGAGCAGACAGTGACCAGGGCAGTTCATGGGCTTCAGAGCCCACTGGTCCTTCTCAACCTCGAAGGTGAACATGTCATCCTTGTAATGTTGCCAGTGGCCAGACTGCTTCCACAGGGCAGAGTTGTACATGTTGGGAGACATGACCTCTTGGTAGCCACGGCTCCAGTACTCGTTGCGGAGGAAGCTCTGGAGAGCGTTGTAGATGATCATACCGTGAGGAAGGAAGAAGCAGGAACCGGGGGACATGTCGTGGAAGAAGAAGAGCTCTTGCTCCTTACCGATCTTGCGGTGATCGCGCTTGGCAGCCTCTTCGAGGTACTTCTTGTGCTCGACCATCATGGCCTTGTCGGGGAAGGAAACACCGTAGATACGCTGAAGAGAGTCGTTCTTGGCATCACCGAGGAAGTAGGAGGCCGAGTTCTGTTGCAATGTCAGTTTGCGGTTTAGGGATATCAGCACACACGACGACCGACCTTCATGATTTGGAAAGCCTTGATTCTACCACTGTGAGGGATGTGAGGACCTCTGCACAGATCGATCAAGGGACCGCAACGGTAGACGGTGGTGCTGGTGCCATCGGGAATCTTGTCCTGAATGATGTGCTGCTTGTATTTGTTGTACTTGAACATCTCAAGCAGATCCTCCTTCTTTAGGGTAAGACGCTCAAAGGTCTGCTTCTCCTTGATAGCCTTCTCGGCGACCTTCTCCAGGGGCTTCCAGTCGGATTCCAGGACGGGCTCCTGGTTGGGAAGAGCCATCTCGTAGTAGAAACCATCGTCGACGGGGGGACCAATGCACAGACTGCAGCCAAATCTTCTCTCACAAGCCTCACCGAGAATGTGAGCACTCGAGTGCCAGAAGACCTTCTTTCCCTCGGGGTGTTCAAAGTCGAGCAATTCCAGCTTGCAGCTCTTCTCCAAAGGACGGTCCATGTCCCACAACTCGTCATCAACCTTTGAGATGACGGTGCGCTCGAACAGTGACTTGCTGATGTTGCGGGTGATCTCAGCAGGAGAGGTCTCCCAAGCCTTGCCGACAAGGACTTTACCGTCGGGCATGGTGATGTTGATGTCGTCGCGAGGCTGCTGGGCAACCCATTGGTCGTACTCGGCCTTGACTCTATCGAAGATCTTGTTGCGGTCGTCGATGTATGAGGGGGGAGGGGTCATTTCCAGGGGACGAGCATCGCCATCTTCCTGTGCGCCCTTCTTCTTGTCCTTCTTTTGCTGCTTCTTCTGCTGAGACTGTTGCAGCTGAGCTTCACTGACGGCCATGTTCTTGACACCCTCGACGGCATCCTTCACGCCCTCGACGGCTCCCTTGACAGCGTCCATTGTGCGATTACAGGCGGCGGGGTAAAAAGCTGTAAAAGTGCGGGCGGAGGTGATATGCTGATTGGAGAAGGCCGGACGGTAGTTGGGCCTATTGGATTGAGCGAGATTGCGAGTCGGAGCAGAGGAGAATGGGAGCCTCTTGTAACGACAGCAGCTTGACAGCATATACAGAAAGAGTCACAGCTAGCTACAAGACCGCAACTCGGTGACTGTTTAGCGCAGCTGCGGCAGGAGCGACCTGCGCGCGCGGCGACTTCCGTCCCCTCCAAAATTCGTGGCTTGGCGTAAATTTCAAGCTTCATTCGGTCCTGCACAATTCTCGCGCCGTGTCACTCTGGTCAAAACGAACGCCAACTTATAACTATCTGATTGCTGTCTTTACGCCGACGGCTCTCTGTTACTCGCCCAATCTTCCGGTCAATATCGTACCGGCAGTCGCGTAGCGCTTCGTGAACAAACTTGACAACTTCTTCGATCCGAAAAAAAAACCTTCGACATGTCTTTCAGAGGTGGACGTGGCGGCGGCGGCTTCAGCAGCAGAGGTGGTGGCGGCGGTGGCTTCAGAGGAGGTAGGCATTGAGAAATACACGCTGGAAGAACCATGCTGGAAGATACAAGGACAAGTCATGGCTGACATGTTCGATTCACGCAGGTCGCGGCGGCTTCGCACCCCAAGGTCCCCCCGACCAGGTTTACGAGATGGGCACCTTCATGCACGCTTCCGAGGGCGAGATGGTCTGCACTTCGACCAACGTAAAGATCCCTTACTTCAACGCCCCCATCTACCTTGAGAACAAGACTGCTGTCGGCAAAGTCGACGAGATCCTCGGCCCCATCAACCAGGTCTACTTCACCATCAAGCCCCAGGAGGGTATCGTCGCTACTTCCTTCAAGAACGGCGACAAGTTCTACATTGGCGGAGACAAGCTCCTGCCCCTCGAGAGGTACGCTTTCTCGCGCCAGACTCTACAACATAATCCTAACATGTTCTTTAGGTTCCTGCCCAAGCCCAAGCCCGCTGCTGGCGCTCCTAAGGTGAAGAAGCCCGCAGGTCGCGGTGGAAGAGGCGGATTCGGCGCTCCTCGCGGTAGAGGTTCCTTTGGAGGAGGCGACAGAGGCCGTGGAGGGTTCAGCCGTGGAGGTCGAGGCGGCAGTTTCGGCGGGCGCGGGGGTGCAAGGGGTGGCGGCTTCAGCAGAGGTGCCTCGGGTTCGGGATTCGCACGTGGCGGTAGCAGGGGCGGATTTGGAGGTCGTGGACGTGGAGGCTACTAAGCGCATGCATAGCCATGTCGACACACCAAAAAGTGCAAAGCATGAGGGCGTAAACAGGCAGCGGCGTCACGGAGTTATGAGGCCTTGGACGGCTTGGGAAATGGTTCGCAAGGAGGCATTGTTTCGAAAAGAGGCAGTTCATCTCATGTTTTACGCTGTACAGGACTATTTTGAGATACAGAGAAGAGGAGCAAAAAAACCATTTCAACTTCATTCGTTTAGACTGTATCAAGAGTTGTTGAAGCATTGGTGATATGCTGGACGAAACCATTACTAGAACCAAGTTACGTATTGACAGAGGTGAGGTCAATTGCTATCTTGCAATCTACGATACCTACTGCAAGAGTGTATTACGATGCCAGCAATGCCTGTACAGAAGACAGAGCTCATAGGAGAGGATATGCATGTTTGCCTAGATATCTTGGTCTACGCAGTACTGCTCGACAAAACAGTATGTATTCAAGCAAGACTTGTACTGTTTGAATGTTTCAACTTGCTAAAGCATAATACCTTGCTGGGACTCGCGTGAATGCACAACAAATCTGTAAGCAACTGATGTGAGTATATTAATGATGGGTTGAAGTTGGAAGCTTGTCACATGTTCGAGTGTGGCAGAGAAGTGAAATGTGGCTGTGTTTCATCGTCCCTGTTTGTGGCTTGACTCCAATGACGCAGGCCAGATCAAGCAAACGCCGGCCGTCTGAGTTAAACCTGCTTTCCCTTGTGTGCGCCTTAGAAACCTCGTCCTACTCCTACCTGTTCTACTCCTAGCAACCTTCGGTTTTGAGTTGACCACATCTCTGAAAACTCACATCGCTCAATCCACCATGTCTCGCAGAGTCAACGCCTCGGTCGACGCCGCAAAAGAAGTCACCGCCAGTCCTCGTACGTCTCGACAAGCATGACAACACGGACACAGATGCTGACAGAGAGACAGCCATGGACAAGCAGAAGCGCTTGTTGGAGGAGTCTGACCCCGGTCACTTCTCCATGATCCGTGCTATGCACCTTGCCGACTTGATCACCCTCCTGAACGGTGAGGCCTGACCTATACACCTCGAATTTGTTCATCGTACTCATGCTACATTTCAGGTTTCTGCGGTATCAACTCAGTATTGTCCTCTCTCCGTTACTGCATGGGCAACCCCAATGATCTCGGCAACCTCTGGGCCGCTTTGGCTTTCATGCCCTTTGGCCTATTCTTCGACTTTATGGATGGCAAGGTCGCTCGTTGGAGAAAGAAGAGCTCGCTCATGGGTCAGGAACTCGATTCGCTCGCTGATTTGGTACGCTGTCCATCATCACGCCTTTCTTCAATCTATATTAACCACAACAATGCAGATCTCCTTCTGTGTCTCCCCTGCCGTCGCATCTGTCGCAATTGGCATGCGAACCCCCTTTGACCACTTCCTCCTTACCTCCTTCGCTCTCTGCGGTCTTCTGCGTCTCGCTCGCTTCAACATTACCACCGACAGCGTACCCAAGGATGCCAATGGCAAGGCCAAATACTTTGAAGGTCTCCCTACTCCCACCTCCCTAGGCATCGTCGCCCTGATCTCCTACTGGGTCAGCCAGGGCTGGATCCACAACCAGATTCCTTTCGGTGTCGTTGCCCAAGGCTCGATATTCGAGTTCCACCCTGCCGCTCTCATCTTCGTGGCCCATGGATGCCTCATGATCAGCAAGACCTTCCACGTCCCCAAGCCTTGATTTGAGACTCGGGTTGAAGAGAGTGTGAGAAACAAGAAAAGATATGCAGTATGATGCATCGTTCGAGTTTGGTTTATAGTGGACCATAGGATGTCCTCCTCGAACAGATACAAAACCGAAACTGTGTCTGCGCACCAGGTAGACAACCAATAAGAACCTGATTGATGAAAACTCCGACCTGACAACTTGTAACTTGTCAAGGAGCATAATGTGATTTGAACCATGTTCACGGTGAAGGATCAGATGGAGGATAATTTGTCCAATCTGGCTGTTTGAGCAGATCACCACGGCCAAACACATGCCCCCTGTAGCCCAATGGGAGAGCCTTCTCCCAGTCTTTGTCACAGAAGCAACTATGGCAGTCAAGGAGCTGTTCGCCAGTATTCTCGTCGGCAATCTTGCGTCGCCACCAAAGTCTTCGGGTGTAAGTACCACCACAAGAAGCGCAGACTGCTGGAAGTCCGTCGCCTTCTTTCACTAATGGATCGTGTGTCTCCCAGACAAGTTCTGGGGCCCACTTCGTTCTCAAGACTCAAGAGCAAAGGGCTTTTTTTTGCTGCGTGTTGTTGCGATTTTCCTTGTACCAGTTCGCATTCTTTCGTCTCTTCGCCTCTAGATCAGTCCCTCTGTTACGGAACCTGCCTTGCGCAATCAGGATTTCGCGGTACTCTGGATCGTTGAGGTACTTTTGTACGTGATCGGGTCGCCTTGTAGCCGTCGATTTGGCATAATACTCCTTGCGCCTTTGACGATACTCTGGATTGTTGGCGTATCTCTCGCTTGCTCTGGCATTCGCGCGGTCTCTAGCATCGCGCGCGGCGGCATCCTCACACCGGAGTTGAGTTGAGTGAAACACGCGGACCAATGACGACGGCGACGAGGCTGTGTTATTCCAGCATTGCGAGTACAGAAAGCTAGCACGCGCGGAGAAGCCAATCTTTGCAAGAAACGACGGCATCTGATGTCTGTAGAGAACCGACGCGTGGTGGTGAAACGCAATCCAACCTTTATGGTTCACGTGGGTTGTGTCCAGAAGCTCATAAGCTCTTGCCGTCGTGAAGTGACATGTCTGCCGACGTTTGTCCGGCGCATTGGCTGTCTCGCAACTCCGCTTCCTTTCTGGTACTAAGCTGCCTCGAACAACATGCTAACAGATCTGCCGGCCGTTCTGAGCGCCTGCTTGACTCGACAACATGATTCGCGAGGGGAGATTTGATGGTGCGCCCTCCGCGTTATATGCAACTCTCTGATTGTTTCCCTGTGCAGCTGGACTAGCTCAGCTCCGCGGTGGCTTAAAACACATCTCAGCTGAGGGGAAACCAGGCAAACTGTAAAAACGGTAGGTACCTACGCCAACTCCCATATCAGGACAGTGGTGTTGTAGAAGCGAACCGTCGATCCTTCGAAAGTATGTACCTGGCGTACGAATGGCAGCGCTTCAAATACCTCTGCGCATCCTGGCTCTGGTTTCGTTTCTTTCTTTCTCATACCAAGCTCTCAATCACAGTCGCTCTTGTCTTCTTACGAAACACGAAACATCAAAAATCTCACCTCAAGTCCTTCGCTGTCCAACATCTATCTCTTTCAACCTACCATATTATATCCTTCAAGATGAAGTCTTCTGCTGTTATCGCCTTCGCCGCTGCCGCCTTGGTCGCTCCCGCTCTTGCTCAAGATGCTGCTTCCCTTGCCACTCTCCTCCCTAGCTGCGCTGTAAGTAAACTCATCTCCTCTGATCATATGAAACATGACTAACACGAGTAATGTACAGGTCTCTTGCGCCTTGACCGCTATTGGCCCCACTGGCTGTGTCGCTACTGATGTGACCTGCCTGTGCGCCAACTCGAGCTTCGTTTCTTCCATCGCCGCTTGCACCAAGACCTCCTGCTCGGCTGAGGACCAGCAGAAGACTGCCGCTGCTACCCTCCAGATCTGCCCCAACCTTGCTGGTGCCGCTGCTGGTTCCGCCGCTGGCTCGGCCTCTGCTGCTCCCGCCTCGAGCGCTGTTTCCTCTTCGGTTGCTTCCGTTGTCTCGAGCGCTGCTGCTGCACCCGTCACCAGCTCTGTCAAGGTCACTCCTGTTGCTCCCATCGCTACTGCCAGTGCCAAGAACGGTACTGCCTCTGCCACTGGCAACTCTACCGCTCCTGCTGCTACTACTTCCAAGCCTGCTTCATACACTGGTGCCGCTTCGTCGGTTAGCGTTGGTCTTGGTCTTCTCGCCATGATGGGTTTCGCTGCTCTCTAAGAAGTTGCCGATTCAGTGGATCGTTTTTCTTAGTCTGTCGATAATGAATTTTTCCTAGTTTCAATGTTTATATCCATAGTGTGCCTGCTCTCAGGACCTAATTTGACGTTCTATCTCTATGATGTGTGTTTTGTTTATTCTTGTTGCGCGTGAAACTGGGACTTTTTAAAACCATTTTCGGAAGAGGATTGGCATGGTATCTGTAGGATTTCGATGTAAACGTTGAAGCCATCGAAAGCCGGGCGAGCTCGCATGAGTGGTTCCGTTTGGAACCCGTCCTTGGCTCATGGATAGTTCAAGGTGCATCTCCACATCAACTTACTGAGCTACGATGCTGTCCTACCCCTTGACTCAACCCAGGAATTGCTCAGACTGATCGAAGAGGCCTTATGCAAGGCTTACAATGCGAAAGAAAGTACACCCTGAGCTTGACCACACTACGTGCCAAATGCGTAGAGCTCTGGCGAATGCTTCGGTCAAGCAGTCCAATGGAGAGCACCAGGTCCATGTCTCCGGAGGACCTTGTCCCCAAAGCAGTGTTTGACGCCAAATCCTCTCGAGCTTGTTGAGCAGCTGGCATGGAGATTTCGATATAATGATCCGAGTCATGGACCTTATCGCCTGCTTGGCGTGTGGTTCTAGCACGATGTTGGTAAAGCGGCGGTCGTCCGGTGTAATGGAGCAAGCACGTAGCGTCTATAGAGTAGTTGTATTTAAGAAACGTATATTGCTGGAAATATGAAGTCACAAGCAAGACTATATGGCTAAACAAACATCAGCATCTGCACCGAGAGCAGGTGATGTGTCCTTGGACATCCCAGCAAGCATTTTATAAATGTTCCACGAAGGCTTGGTCGACTAGTGAAGATCATGATCTCGATTAGCATTGTCATGATTCTGGCTAATCAGATTCTTGTTACTAACACGTCCACCAAGCATATCACCGTAACCACACTATCACTTATCGACGGATCATCGCCGAGATACAAGCTAATATCCAAGCATCTGGCAGGCTCCGGAAAACTACTTGGCCGATAGTACTAAGTACCTATGCAAGCTATTTGTTTGGTAAGCAGGCGAACAAATCACCCAGCGGAAAAGACAATCCCTATCGCTGCCAAGACCTCTTATCCTCCATCCTCCGTCTTTCACCCACCTTATCTTGTCGATCATCGCCGACCACCTCCAGACACAGCAAAATGCTTTCATCCACGGCCACCCAGCTTCCGAACTCGGTGTGCATGTCAGAACTGCGCCCTACAAGCCTTGTCGATTAGAGATAGGCGGGACGGCCAAGGGACCCGGCCATCGCTTGCATGCACTCCGTTCTGTCGATAACGAAGCAACGTGGATCCATAGCACCTGTCTATCGGCTCGAATGTTGCAGAAGTGGTAAGGCGTGTACTTGGCAGCAGGCGGGAAACTCGGTTTCTGGAGGATCTGAACGTCGCCGACTCGATACTTGTGGAGAATGAGATAGGACTCGTTCATCGAGGTGTAGCATTCTGCACGCACGTCGTAACTGTACACCGCAACCATGGCGTAGACCCGCAGTCCCAACCGGAGCATGCAGGCTGTGTAGACTCTGCAGGATATTGATGTTGGGACATACTTGGGAGTGAGGTTGTGTCAGTATCTAACTGACTGATGTATATATAATGGTGAGTTGCAATCCAAATGCTTACTGCAGTACACCTTTTCCTCCTCTCTTTTCCATAATGTCTATTCGCCAACTTTCGACAGGCGTCTTCGCCTTGTCGACTCTGATACAACATTCCGTCGCTGCTCCTTCAGGTCCTGTTGTCTCCTTCAAGTTTCCTGAAGTCGTAGAGGCAGGTGGTATGCACAATGTCCACGTCGACTACCATTCATCTCATGATGGAGAATTCTCGATTGTGTATGGCGACTGTAGCATCAAGTCTACGGAAGACGCTCATCATATTCTCGGCACCACACATGTTGGAAACCACGACTTGGCTAAGCGTCATCTGAACTGGCATGAACAGAGACCAACTCGTTTTGTCTGGCTGGCTCCTGAGGATATGTCTAGCGAAGGCTGTCTGCATGCCTTCTCTGGTGATGTCTTGCTCGGGAGATCTGCTCCTGTCAGTGTTGGCCGCAGAAACAACAAGAGACATCTTGCTGCTTCAGAAATCATGGATGCTATGGGTCCGTGGTTTGACGGTGTCACATACCTCAAGGAGAAGGAACCTGAGTCAGTCTTTGTTGCTCAGACCAAGAGCAAGTCTGTTGGTATTCTTGGTGGTGGCATGTCGGGTCTGATGACTGCTCATATCCTCGACTCTGTTGGTT
>Ga0058697_10000941_pt1 | contig 11354 bp, 8 predicted proteins | sample AgamicAsMae_FD_66619 | JGI IMG/M metagenome (GOLD analysis project Ga0058697, IMG submission 66619) | Agave microbial communities from Guanajuato, Mexico - As.Ma.e | ecosystem: Host-associated > Plants > Phyllosphere > Phylloplane/Leaf | place: Guanajuato, Mexico | collected 2012-06-04
TTTTCGGGACAGTTCGTATGTAGTCACTGAATACGTCGCCATTTGTGGAGTCGGGAATCATAATCACTTGAGCATCAGTAGACGTACAGAGCGCACAATGATTGAGTCCGGAATTTTTTGTCAAGGTACATCAATCAGTTGCGGGCTTTGATGTTGGTCTGTAATAGACAACAAAAAAGGATTCCAACAACAAACACACGGCCACACACATGTCAATCGCTTCAATATAGAAGAGCATGCCGAAGATAACGTTTGATTGACATTACTGAAATCATGCACCGACCTTTGCTAGCTTGTCTGCCACCGCAGGCTTATCTGGTCCTTCTGGTCTCTTCCAGAAACCGCAAACCTCTGCCATACAGTCAACACCCAGGACCTCTCCAGCACCATCGAATTGAACTCTATTTCCACCCGAGTTCATGTCTTCCACCATCTCATTGACCAACTGGACAAAGGTTTGGTTTCCATTCACCTTGGACGCAGTTGGTCCACCACCATGGCTGTCCCAGTAGCTGGTCTGCATGTCTTCGCAGAAGTAGTAGCCACCAGGCTTTACGGTCTTCCACAGGTGCTCGAGACTCTTGATCTGCTGGTCCATGGTGTGGCCACCGTCGTCGATGATGATGTCGAAATTACCACCGGAGTCTGTGATGAACTCTTCGAGGAACGCTTCGTCTGCTTGGTCTCCAGTGAAGATGGTCGCTCCGCTTGTCTTACGAGCCCACTTCCTTGCGCAGCGCTCGTCATACTCGATGAAGTAGAGATCAACGTAGGGGAAGTACTCGAGCCAGAGGTTGTAGGATGCTCCAGGGCCGTATCCCATGTCGCAACCAAGGCCAATCTCGAGCATCTTGATACGCTTCATCCGGAATGCAGGCAAATATTTTTCGTACATGTGGTGATAGCTGTGGGCTGTGACTTTGTCTGTTCCATATTTGGCAGCGACTTCGTAGAAGCTTGGTCGGCTACGATAGTGTGTCGTCAGCGAAGGAATTGAACACAGCCATATGACTTTGCTCTTACCGCCAGAGCTTTTTTGCATTTGGCACTCCTCCTCGTTGGTGGAAGGCCGCGATTATGAAGAGTAGCGATGCGACGACACCAAGGACAATCGGCAAACGATGGGGAGTGTGGACAGCCATTGTAGATACGAAAAGCTGGCAAGCTGAGGTAGGTGCACTCGACCGGAGCTAATATCCCACTCGAGACGCGCTGTCAGGGCTGAGGCCGTGCCCAGGTATGTATCTCACTACAGCCCTGGCTTCTTTCAAACTCCATCCCTTGCATTTCAGCCATGAGGTTGTGCAACGCGCACCTCTTATCACCTATCACTATCGACGCTGCTTCTAGATTATTCCCGATAGAATTCCTCAATCTCGGCCCGTAGGACAGACATTACAGGTCGCGTTCTGAGAAATGTTGACCGAACAAAGGCCAAAACATCTAGTTGCCCTCAAATACGATTTGTGATGGATATGCTGCATTCTGACGTGTTTCGACAATCTTGGCTTTCACAATGGCTTTCTACGAGACTAATCTGGCAGTGCTAGCTGCAATCAGTGCTTACTTGCTCTTACGACAACACCAAACCGAAAAGCAAGATTCGGTAGCAGAGGCGGAGAGTGGAGTGAAAAGTGCACTGGGCCAGGATGCCATGAGAAGGTTCAAGAGAGCCTTCTTCCCAGCATATGCACTTGTCTGCGCAGCTGACTGGCTTCAGGTGAGAGCAGATTCTTATTCTGTGCCAGGGCCTCAGCTGATCTTGAAAAGGGCCCTCATATCTACGCACTCTATAAGTACCACAAACACTTACCTGAAACGACGGTTGCTGCTCTCTATGCTAGTGGATTCGTTGCTGGTGCTCTCAGTGCCTCGTTCGTCGGACAGTTGGCTGACAAGTACGGTCGACGAAATGCGTGTCTGTTGTATTGCATCATCTACTCAACTGCATGCTTCACAATGCTCTCCGACGACTTGCTCGTCTTGTTCGCTGGTAGGGCTTGTGGTGGTGTCAGCACGACTTTGCTATACAGTGTCTTCGAGACGTGGATGATTGCCGAATACCATGACCAAGCATTAGACGCATACGGGTTGAGCCTGGGAAGCATGTTTGGCAAAATGACTACGCTCAGCGGTGTGGTGGCCATCGTCTCCGGTGTGGTTGGTGACGTTTTGATTAGATCTCTGGATTCAAAGACAAGCCCTTTCATGGCTAGTATCGTTTGCCTGGGTCTGGCTTTCGTCTTTATATCGAAGCGTTGGGTAAGTATTCTCAAAAAGCAGATCTGAGACTGTATTGACAAGTGTAGAACGAGAACTATGGAGACAATGCCAGTAGCAAAGATAAGACTGGCGAACCCATGGATCTCAGCAGCGTACTTCTCGGTACATCGCACTTCACAAGATCTTGAGAGACCAGAAAGGCTGACACAACGCAGATCCAAAAATCATCTCCATTGGTCTCGCTTCCTGTTTCTTCGAAGGCAGCATGTACATGTTCGTCTTTTTCTGGTCAGCCGCTTTGTCTACTGTCCACGCCGCCGTGGATCTCACAAACCCACTTCCTTTCGGAGTAGTCTTCAGCTCCTACATGTGTGCGATGATGGTGGGCTCTATCGTCTTCACACTCGTACCACCATCACATGACAAAGGATACTACATCCTCAAGATTGTCTTGACCAGCGCCAGTATCTGCTTCCTCTCCAGCATCCTGCTTAAGAGCGAGGTTTTGGTCTTCTGGGCCTTTTGTATGTTCGAGGTCTGTGTGGGTGCATACTTTCCGAGCATGGCGTCTCTAAAGGGTAAATTGATTCAAGATGGCAGTCGAGGCAGGATATACGGTATCCTTAGACTGCCTCTGAATCTCTTTGTCATTGCAGCACACAGTCTTGCTGAAGAAGGTATGTATCGCATATGTCATGGCTGTATCTTTTTGGCTCATACTGTACAGGTGATCATCATCGTAACAATGTGTTCTTGACCTGTGGTGGCCTTTTGGTGGTCGCTTTCGCTGTTATGCACCGATACCTCACACCTGGATCATGATGAGACGAGACTTGAGAAGGTTACCAAGACCAATAGTCTACGACACAGCTACGTGCAATGAACGAATTGACCTCCAAGGGCTACAGACAGCGTCACCAAGCTCTCTAAATCCTGTGGGACACCGTCTGATGTGAAGCATACTCCTCACCCAAACTAAAGCTACTCATTGCCTTGAGTAGAACGCATATAATCTATTGGTGAGCGTCTCTCACTGTCATCTCGAAGCGAAGGGATGAGGGTATGAAGTTTGGAAGGTGCGTTCTTGAACTCGAAACCAAGACTTCACATCGACAGGCAGGCACTATTCATTGACTTGACTTCCTTCCCGTTGAGCCAGCAACATCGTCGTCCCTGCCTCGTCGTCGCCGCCGAGAGTTGCGTCGATTACTAAGGTCACTGTCGGTTTTCGTCCCCGTCTAGCCTATTTATTTTGCTTTCTTCCACCTTTTTCCCATCTCTCTTCCTTGCCAACCTCGACCCAGTTCGCCCGCGAGCATCCCTTCCCTTTACCACTCACTCTCTTCTTCAACAAAGACTTATACGTCTCACACATACAACAATCCACATCAGCCACATCCCAATCATGCCTCAACCCAACCAGAACGTCGAGCGCGAATGCTCGCTCTGTGGCAAGGTCCGCGGTCTCTACGAGTTCTCGGCCAGTCAGCGCCGCAAGGGTGACGATGCTGCCTGCTTGAGATGCATTCCCGAGATCCAGAACGTCAAGCCCGGCCAACAGAAGCATGACATCGACACCAGCGATGCCAAGTACATTGCCGTACGTACAGACATACAGAATACTCCAGCATAACCTTACTGATCGTATCTTCACAGCACACTGGCACTACCGCCTCCAAAACCAGTGGCTCCCTCGTCAACAAGACCGGTGGTGTTCGTCTTCCTACCTCCGCCTTGTCTTCCGCCATCACTGCTGGCTCTGGCAATGCTTCGGTCATCAGCACTGGCGCTCCCACTCGCAACAGCGCTGCTTCATTTGCTGCTCCCTCATCTCGCTACTCTTCGGCCTCCAACGGCAACGAGTCCACTCCCACCTACGATGTCGGTGTGAGCGGATGGGTTCGCATCCGCAAAGTAAGTCACACATGTCATCCTTTCCCGTTTCTCCAAGTGACTGACGTGTATCTTCTAAGGGACACCGCGAGGAGAAGGTTCCCGAGCTGGCTGACGATGATGTCGAGACCTTCAACGACGATGACGATGGTGAAGACTACGACATGTAAACAGGGCCAACGACCACAGCTCTCAAACGACAACCACCGATGAAGGGTCAAGATGATGGTTTCTCGAGCAAGGTTGACGGAGAAGAAAAAGGACTGATTGAACGGTCCTTCATAGCTTTCCAGTCTCGGGACGAGGTCGATTTGTGATCGAGATTGCTTTTCTCGCAGTCTCTCGCAGGCCTTTCATGATAATGCTTTTGCTTCAACTTCATACTACTCTTTGTGCTCCTGAAAGTCTTTACTGTGGTGAAATCGTGACCTTGTCAACTTTCAACAAATGTACTTAAGTCATTTTCCCAGACTTTAGGCGATATAGAGAGCCAGACAGCAGTATCGTTTCAACTTGTAAATCATCAAACGGTAACCAAGTCTATCAATCATGACTCCCGAGAGAGATATCGACAACAAGACTTTGCTTCATTCAACCAGTTGAAAGCTGTCCTCCCTGACAGCACTTCCTGTTCTTCGATCTACCTTACATAATGCTGAGCAAAGAAGGATGTATGGCAAAGGAAAGGAGAAGTCTGAGATGCCGAATAACATACCCAAGGTTAAATGTCTAGAGCACAACCCTGGCTTGTGCTGGAATTTATAGCATCCAGACCTGGAAAGAGACTGACGTGCACAACTGTTAATCTTCCGAGAGATTGGCCGGCTAGATATATTAGTAGCAAACTATAGACCGAGACTGGTACTGCACCTGTAGCAGCATAGCAGACAGAGGACCAGAAGCTCCGGAAAGTAGTGGCAGCGCAAACACATCATCCCTGACTATGCATGATCTCACGAAGTAGTAAACCCTACTGGCTCGCCAAAGTTCATGAGGAGTTAGAATCAAGATATGTGTACTCTCAAACTACAAAACATTCAAAGCAGACGAGAAGAAATCTGATAATCAATACGGTTCATGCTAATAAGCAAAACGACAACATCAAGAAATGTCTATGTGACGGAGTGTAATCTATTCTAGCATCTGTAATCTAAGGTTGTATCTTCTATGAAATCAGATCTATGTATGTCTTCTCTAACCCAAACCCATCTATAGTCTATAGTCTAGCCTTGAACCTCGCATTCTCTTCCTGCAATGGCTCAGCAATACCATCTCCAGCAGCCTTCGGCTTGCCAGGCTTACCCGACTTCTTCGGTGCAGCATGATATCCACCCTTGACATTATCCGTGTTTGTAATATTACCATTGGCATCTCTCTGAATACCCAACTCTAGAAGTTTGCCAAATGCCTTTGCAAAGTGATCAAAGAACAAATCCTTGTCGGCAGCATACTTCTTGACCCAAGGGCCAAAGGACTCATCAGTGACAAGCGCGAGATCGGTGGGCAGCATAGCGAGTTCTTCGTCTAGATCTTCATCCATGTAGACGAATTGCTTGACGCCATTTTCGAGTTTCTTTTCCTTCCACTCGTATTCGGTCATGATACGATAGTAGGTATTGTTGAAGCGAGTCCCATTTGGCACCCACGGGCCGTGAAACCCAGAGCGATCCATGTGCATTCTTCCCAAATTGTGAGCGCCACTCAGCGCAACGATTTCTTGGTCCGTAAAGCCCATTCGGTAGAAGATGAAGCGGATGTGATCAGCGCCTTGAGCTCCATCCGGCAGACGACCACGAGGAGGCAATTTACTGTCGTCCACAAAGTCTGTTCTGCCAGGCAGCCATTTGATCTGAGGCCCTCCCATCTCTTTCAATGCAACAACGGCAGCCAAGGTCCATAGATCGGCGTAGGAAATCCAGGTGTGCTTCTCTTTGATGGGTTCCAGGAATACGCGCGCGTGTTGGAGTCCAGCGTTTGCTTCGTCGCCGCCTTCGGCCTTTGCAGAGGTGTTAGTTGAATGAGTCTGAGATTGTGATAGCAATGATAGCAATCATACCTCATAACGCATGCCTGCTCCATTGCTACCGCCCGTGTCGGTTTCCGAGCAATACGTGCCCGAAGCGTGCCATGCCAGACGTACTAGCACCGGTCCAGCACTTCCATCATCATATTCCGGTTGGTGTAGAATCTTTCGTATGTCTGCGGCGACGGCTTCAAAGTCTCCGGATTTGCTCATTGTTGCGCTGGATGTGGAGAATGGAATGGACGAGTGGAAAAAAGACCAGTGTTGTTTGCTGCATACACGAAGAGAGCCCGAGATATATGAAGCAAAAGGTGGCAATACTACTTACATACCTCGAGATATCATTTCGATCGGCTATTGATAACAGGGTGATTGGAATAAAAACAATGCGCCGAGGCTCGCTCTTTCGTCATATCGGAAACAACGTTTATTGGACGCACGAGGTTTTCTTACAGAGCATCTCTATGTCTTCTCAGACAACGAAGTAGAAGAAACCCGTGCCTATCCAGCTATACTTGAGAACCTATCTTCACTGCAGAAAGCGAGTCTCAGCATCTAACCCTGAGTAGACGTCGCTGCTCTCAAAATGCAATCTACATCGGGCGCGTAGTGTTGGAAATATATGATAAATGTGAGTGGCCTTGGGAAAACCATGTGCGTTCCCTATCGCACCTGCCCTTGCATGAGGTACCGAGGTACCTGGTCGGAAACGCGGCTGACATGTGAACATCAATAAGTGTCATCGAATTCTGTGGAAGACGCGAAAATATGCAAAACTTGCGAGATCGAATTTAGAAATACACAAGGCGCTGCTATCTGCTAACGCCTTCGATTAAACTCCATAGACCCACTATGTACGAAGAAACCTAAACCATGACAATGAAAGAATGGACGACGCTATGCTTACTCGCCCTTGAGCTTGTCTTGCTTCACGTTGAAAGCGGTTTCCAATAGGTCTTGCTCTTCCTTCATGTGGCTGCTCTTGAGACCAGTGGCGACACTGGCACTGGGGTTTCTACCAGCATAGAGAACGTGTCTTCTGTTGTGGTGCTCGGTCTCGTTCAACAACGTCTCGATACGGGGTTGTGTGAAAGTCCATGAACCTGCGTTAAGAGGCTCCTCCTGGGCCCAGACAATGTTCTTGGCGTTGGGGTACGAGTCGAGGTTCTCCTTGAGCTGAGCCCAGGGGAAGGGGTTGAGCTGCTCAATACGGGTGATGGCGGTGTTGGTGATGCCGTTCTGCTGGCGGTACTTGTGCAGAGCAGCGTAAACTTGACCGGTACAGAGAATGACGCGCTCGATCTCCTCCTTGGGCTGGATCTGGTGCTCGCCTTCGGTGTGAGCAGGGTCGGTGATGATCCACTGGAAGTGGGAGTCGCCAGTGAATTCCTCAATGGATGAGCGGGCCAGAGGGTGACGGAGAAGAGACTTCGAGAAGAAGAGGATAAGGGCTAGGAGACTGTCAGGACAAATGCAACGTGAAAAGAGGTGGAACAACATACGCTTTCTGAACTGTCTGTTCATCTGTCTACGGAGAATGTGGAAGAGGTTAGCAGGGGTTGTGCAGTATGCGATTTGCATGTTGCAGTCCTGGTGCTGGCGGTCGAGCTTGTTGGGTGCAGGGAAGATGCGGGGATCCTAAGAAATTGTTAATGAAAGGCTCAAATCTCCAGGGTGGCTAATCGCTTACCTCGTTACACAACTGCAAGAATCTCTCCATTCTGCCCGAACTGTGCTCGGGACCCTGGCCGTCGTAACCGTGAGGCATGCTCATGACGAGACCAGATCTCTGGAGCCACTTGACCTCACCAGAAGCGATGAACTGGTCAATGATACATTGTGCGTTGTTGGCAAAGTCACCAAACTGGGCCTCCCACATGACAAGGGCAGAGGGAGATGAGAGCGAGTAACCGTACTCGAATCCGAGGACACCGAACTCACTCAAACTCGAGTTGGAGACCACGAAGCTACCCTGGTCCTTGCCGAGGTCTTGAAGAGGGGTGTAGGTGCTCTCGCTCTCTTGGTCGTGGACAACGGCGTGTCTCTGAGAGAAGGTACCACGCTCAACATCCTGACCCGAAACTCTGACGTGGTGACCCTCCATGCAGAGGGAACCGAAGGCAAGAGCCTCAGCAGTGCTCATGTCGATGTTCTTACCCTCGTTGACGGTCTTGGTGCGGTTGTTGAGAATACGCTTCAGGTTACGGTGGACGTTGAAGCCATCCGGAGGAGTTCCGATCTTGTCACCAATGTGCTTGAGAGTGTCGGCCTCGACAGCAGTGGGGAGATGAGGCAGAACCTCAGTGGCGAGCTCCTTGGGACTCTTGAATCCGTTCCATGCACTGGTCAACCATTCCTTGGCGGTAGGCTGGTAGTCCTTGCTGCGGGCGAAGGACTCCTCGAGCATACCCCAAACCCACTTCTTGTGCTCCTCAACGTCATCCTGGGTGAAAGTCTTGTCTTCGATGAGCTGGTTGATGTACTTGTCGATGGTAGGCTTCTGCTCGCCGATGCGCTTGTACATCAAAGGTTGAGTGAAAGAGGGCTGATCAGTCTCGTTGTGGCCTTGCTTACGGTAGCAGACGATGTCAATAACAACGTCCTTCTTGAACTCGGCACGCCAGTCAGCAGCAAGTTGGCAGACAAAGTTGACAGCCTCGACATCGTCACCGTTGACGTGGAAGACAGGGGCATCGATAGCCTTGGCGATATCAGAACAGTATGGGGTAGAGCGCGAGAAACGAGGGTCAGTGGTGAAACCAATCTGGTTGTTGACGACAATGTGGATGGTACCACCGGTCTGGTACGAGGGAAGAGCGTAGAAGCCCATGGTTTCGTAGACAATACCCTGTCCAGCAAAGGCAGCATCACCGTGGAGCAAGACTCCCATGGCTGAGTTGGCCTCCTTCTCATCACCGTTGTAGTGGAGAATGGCTCTGGTCTTACCAAGAACAACGGGGTCCTCGGCCTCCAAATGCGAAGGGTTGGCTACCAGAGACAGCTGCACGCGCTTGCCAGAAGGAGTGGGACGCTCGAAGTTCATACCAAGATGGTACTTGACATCACCAGAACCCTCATCAGCAGCCTCAGCAGAACCGGCAAACTCACTGAAGATGGACTCGTTGGGCTTGCGAACGACGTTGGACAGGACGTTGAGACGACCACGGTGAGGCATACCGATAACAATGTCCTTGACACCGTAATCGACACTGCGGTCAATCAAGGCCTTCATTCCGGGGATCAGGGATTCACCACCCTCGAGACCGAAACGCTTGTCGTTGGGGTACTTTGTGGCAAGGAAGCTCTCGAAGCTGGAACTCCAGATCAGACGATCCAGAATGCGTCTCTTCTCGTCGACAGAGTACTTGTAGGGTTGAGGAACTTCGATACGGGCACGTAGCCAATCGCACTGCTCACGGTCGGGAATGTGGATGTACTCGATACCGTAGCTACCGCAGTAGAGACGCTCACACGTGGCGATAATGTCCTTGAGCTTCATCTTGTTCTGACCTTCGGTAGCAAAGCGAGGCAGGATACCAGGTCCAAGGCTGAATTCTTGCTCCATGTCGGCCTCGGTAAAGTTGTAGTGGTCAAGGTTGAGCTCGGGAGGGTTGCTGTAGCCGAATTGACTGGCCTCGTTGCGAATACCGAGAGGATCGATCTTGGCCTTGTGGTGACCTCTGGCCTGGTAGGCGCGTACCAAGAGCTGGACTTTGAGATGGTTGGTCAGGTCGGAGCTGGTGCCAACGCCGGCGGCGGCGGTAGGAGAAAATCCAGGAGCTCCACCTTCAGGAGCGGGAACAATGGTAGGTGGGGGTTGGAAAGCCTGAGACATGGGCATGTCGCCCTTCTCCATGTTGCGGAAGTAGACCTGCCATGAGACGTGGACTGACTTGGGATCGCGCTTCCACTCCATGTACATCTCGTCGATGTAGTTGGCCGTGTTTCCTTGGAGGAAAGAGTCGTTGGGGTCCTGCAGGCACTGGTCAGATGGCTCGACAAGAATCTCGGATCGCGAACAAGCATACAACGCCCTTGTTGGTGTCCTCAGCAGCGACAGCATAGCTGCGGAACTGGCTCACACCAGCATCTCTCTTTGCCTGGGTCAGAGCAACAGCGGGTCTGCTTCTAGCGATGGTGGAGAAGCTGGTGCGGCTCCCGGCAGTAGCCAGGCGTTTGCCGCACTGTGAAAAAGAAGCTCTCAACATGATGAGGGCTCGCCAGTAGGGAATGAAGAGTGCGAGTAGAAGCTTCGCTTCATAGGACGGCGATTTGAGGTATGCGAAGGAAACGGGACTCGCGAGGCAAGCCCCGGCTCTATCCGCGCTCCCCTCGGCTTTCAGCTTTCGCCCAAACAACTTTTTCGTAACATCAGCGAGCGTCACACCCTGCTGGCACGGACAAGTACCGAAACACCCCGTCACCTGCTCATCTCCCTCGTTCATGCTGTCGATACATGCGCCATTTCCTACCACTCACACCAAAAGCATTAATCAGGCATGATGCATTCATGAATAGTTGTTTGCCAGAAGGAGTTGTCCAACTTTTGTTGATTACCACCACGCCAAGGAAGGTACCTAGCTGCTGTATATCGCTCGCTCCGCGTGAGGCTTCCATGGTCCTCGCAGTGTTTGGTTTGCTCCATTCCTTACGCACTGAGCGATCCGACCTGTATTCCGTCTGCCGCTCGATATTCTGCGAGTATGCCAAACTTTAGTGTCGAGCCTCAATGGTTATAGGTCAGCAAGTTGTGAGAGAGGTCACGTTTTAATTCTGACTACCGATATACCAAGAATACTCCTTTTCTATGCTTTCCATGACCAACGCCGCGCTAAAATCATAAAAATAAAGAAGATAGAGAACACGACTATTTCTTCGTCGCGTTGTAGTCCTTGAGAATGCCGACCATGTGAGTGTTGGTGTATCTGCCCACCTTCTTCGAGGTGCGCTTCTTCTTGTCTTTTCCGCCAGAAACCTTGATGACTTCCTTGACCTGACTAGTAGGAGTGATACCAGCTTTCTCAAGTTCGATTCTCAAATCACCGGGGTTGGCGGGCAAGGTAGTCTTCAACCAGTAGTCCTTGAAGTCCTGGTCTATGCGTTGATCAAGAGAAGGGTCGTTCGGCCAGACCATTTTTGGAACATTGTCCTTCTTTTGCCTCACGACCAAGAGCTCGCCCTTTGATTCAAGACGTTCAATCTCGAGAACAGCATC
>Ga0058697_10000942_pt1 | contig 11347 bp, 10 predicted proteins | sample AgamicAsMae_FD_66619 | JGI IMG/M metagenome (GOLD analysis project Ga0058697, IMG submission 66619) | Agave microbial communities from Guanajuato, Mexico - As.Ma.e | ecosystem: Host-associated > Plants > Phyllosphere > Phylloplane/Leaf | place: Guanajuato, Mexico | collected 2012-06-04
CTCAAGACAGAACTGGCTGCTGTCTGAACCCGCAAACACACCTGGCAAACCGGGAAGAACAACGTGCTGCATAAAAATGCGCCTGGACAGCATAAACCCGATGCTGCCACCCTCCCTGATGAGTGCCGAATCAAATATCAACGGAAGGGAGCCCGGACGGGGAGGCGACGGGTTATCTGCCAGTATTCCCAGCACGGCAATGGACCCCGGTTCCCCCTTAATGTTTTCGTTACAGGCATACTGAAGCTGGCACAGCCTCATCCATGAAACGTCACTGACTGGCGGAATGGTCAGAATTTCAGCGAAGAAAAATTCAATTTTGTCCCGCATGGCAACCAGCATCTCCGCCATCATCTGGCAGTACAGCTGTGGCATAAAGGCCCCTGAAGCAGGGAACAACTGGTCTACATCAGCATCGAGCACCACGACACTGCCTCTCCCGGCCCTGACGTCGCGGGTCTTTTTATCCACCCGGGCAAAATTAAACGTCAGCCGGGTGTGCCTGTTGTCCGGCGGCCTCATAAATGTCAGTTCAACCTGCAGTTTCGGGCAGAGGCCATCAACAGCAACATCCTTTCCCAAAAAAGGTATCCTGAGTCTTCCGCTGGTGAGCGGTGTGATAATATTAATCCGCCGGGAATCGCCCCCCGGCACAATTTCCCAGCCGGAAACCTGCCGGAGATGGGCTCTGTCGCATTAGTTACATGGAGTTGGCAAAAGTTGCGTTGTCGGTTATTTAGGCAGCCAGCAAGTAGAATTGTTCCGCAGGTGATAACCCTTCACCTTGCGGATGTTGACATTGCCCTTTTCGTACCATGTGGAGCAGCTCGATACCAGCCAGGATCGTCTGTGCCCGTCGAAACGATTTAAAACCAGTCATCAGCTTTATCCGTCGTTTGATATTACGGTGATCTTGCTCAACCAGGTTATTCAGATACTTGTTTTGCCTGATGGTAATGATTTCCTCCTCAGGTTTGTCGACACTGAGCGTGGTCATAGCCGCAGTATTGGCACCGCTTTTATCGATCGTCACCACGTCAGGTTCGCCGTGGTGACGGATGGCCTTGCGAAAGAAACGTAGTGCGGCGACTGCATCCCTTCTGGCGGTGAGCAAAAAGTCGATGGTTTGGCCGGCAGTATCGACGGCCCGGTACAGGTATTTCCACTGTCCTCTGACTTTGATGTAGGTTTCGTCCATTAGCCAGCGGCACCCTGTGGGGCGTTTATGCCAGCGAAACGCTTTCTCCAGTAACGGCACCAGACGAATAACCCACCGATGGAACGTGGAATGGTCAACGATAATTCCGCGGTCTGCCATCATTTCTTCCAGATTCCGCAGACTCAGGGCATACGCCAGATACCAGCGGGCACACTGTGCGATAATATCTACGGGATAATGCAGGCGACGGAAGGCATTTCGGATCAAATACATGGTCGGGTAACATTACAAAAAAGACAGCATGTTACCCGACACAATCATAATGCGACAGAACCGCCGTCCGTGCGTACCTTTATCCGCACGCTTACCGCAACAACCCACACGCCTGTTCAATTCGCTGGCAGGCCGTGTCCAGCAAGCCATCTTCCACCGCATAGGCAATGCGCAAATAACCCGGTGTCCCAAAGGCCGAACCGTGCAGCACCGCCACCTGGGTCTGCGCGAGCAGCCAGTTTGCCAGCGCTTTATCACTCTCCAGGGTCTCGCCTTCCGGTGTAACGCGCCCGATAAGCTTCTGACAATTCGCGAAAATATAGAACGCCCCTTCCGGTGTCCTGGCGCTCAGACCCTCGGTGGCGGCAATCATCGCCAGCACCCGCTGACGGCGTGTATCCAGCCTCTGCAACCAGTCGGCAAAAAATGTCGCCGGATGATTCAGCGCTGCCACGGCGGCGGCCTGCGAAATGCTGCTCGGGTTGGAGGTGCTCTGGGATTGCAGAATTTGCATCGCAGAAATCAACCACTGCGGGCCACCGGCATAGCCCAGACGCCAGCCGGTCATGGCATGGCTTTTCGACACACCGTTAACCGTCAGGATGCGCGACGCCAGCTGCGGTGCCGCTTCGGCAAAGGTGGTGAACGGGGTGTGGTCGTAGCGCAGCGGCTCATAAATATCGTCCGCCATGATGAACACCTGCGGGTAATCCGCCAGCACGTCAGCCAGCGCGCAGAGTTCCTGCTTGCTGTAAATCGCCCCAGTCGGGTTACCCGGTGAATTGAGGATAATCCAGCGCGTGGCGGGGGTGAGTGCCGCCGCCAGTTTCTCCGGGGTCAGCTTCCAGCCGTGGGCTTCTTCGCACGGCACTATCACCGGTTCGCCGTCTGCAAGTGCCACCATATCCGGGTAGGAAACCCAGTAGGGCGCGGGAATAATCACCTGCTGGCCCGCGTCCAGGGTCGCCAGAAAGGCATTGAAAATAAGCTGCTTGGCCCCGCTGCCGGCAATAATCTCTTCCGGGCAATAGGTCAGTTGGTTATCGCGGGCAAATTTTGCCGCAATGGCGGTTTTAAGCTGCGCTGTACCGGCCACCGCCGTGTATTTGGTCTGATGCCGGACGATAGCTTCAATACCTGCATAACTGATATGTGCCGGGGTGGCGAAATCCAGCTCCCCTTCGCCCAGGTTGATAACCTGCTTGCCTGCGGCTTCGAGTGCGCGGACCTGGTCGGAAATAGCTGCCGTCGGAGAAGGACGTACCGATTGCATACGACGGGCCGTTTGACTGTTATTCATAAATCCTCTTTTGTATCTAATGAATCAATTAATACAATTAAGCACCCAACATCAGCAGGAAAATTGCCGTGTCACCGATCTTTGTTCTCGATAACGCCTCTGTTCCCGCCCGCTTTGGCATCACTGCCAGTCTGTGGGCCAATCGTCTGGGCCTGCCCCTGTGGAGCCTGCGGCCTGCATTTGCGGGCGATGTGCCCGACAGTCACCAGCACGTTGCCCGTGCGGGATATTGCGTCACCAGCGGCCTCTGGCGCAGTGACACCCTGCGCGAAGAGGTGCGTGATGTCGCCCAACTGCCCGATTCTGATGCGCTCATCGTTATGGCGGAAACGGATGCACAGCGGATTGCCTCGCTCATCGGTCAGCGTCTTTACAGCGACGACCGCGACGGCAATCTGACCCTGCGCGATGGCCCGCAAACCCTGTTACGCCTGAGTGCCGACCGCTTTGGTCGCTGGCTGCCATCGCTCACCACAGACACGGGCGCGTTGCTGCGCATCGGTCTGGTCGGGCGCGAGGCAGACCACCGTCTGGTTTACCCCGCCACGCTCGGTTCGCTGGGCGACGCCGCAAGCGCCCTTGGCTTTGACCTCGACGTCCATTTCCTGTCGCCCGCCGAACTGTCTGCTGACTTGCACGAACTGGATGCACTTCACGGCGTGGTGCTGCCGGGAGGCGCGTCCATGGCAGCGGTCAACGGGCAAATCCGCGTGGCGCAGGAGACCTTTGTCCGCCGGTTGCCCACCCTCGGTCTGTGTCTGGGCATGCAGAGCATGATGACCGCAGCCGTGCGCCAGTCAGCGGGCTTTGAGCAGGCTATCCTTGCGGAAGTCGCCCCCGAGGCCGCGCAGCACAGCTTTGTCGCCTTTGCCGATGGCTCCCACCGTTGCGGCGTGCTGCCCTTTACCTCCCGCCTGCTGCCGGGCAACACCACTGAAATGCACTACAACCACCGCTACCGCTTTAACCCGCAGTTCCTGCCCCAGCTTGCCGCCAGTGGCGTGCAGGTGAGTGCGCAAACCGGCGATATCGTGGAAGCCATTTCTTTGGCTGAACACCCGTTCTGGCATGGGGTTCAGGGGCACCCAGAACTGATGTCCCACCCGGATGCGCCCCATCCGCTGTTTACCGCGTTCTTACTCTCGGCACTCAGCGCGCAAGCGTAACGCCGCTGCGCGGGTCGCTGGCGAGTGCCTGCATCACGCGGGTTAACTCTGCCAGCGCCGCCTCTGAAATTGGTTTTAACGGCTCGCGTACGTTGCCACCGTTAAAGCCGCGCAGAGCCATCGCCGCCTTCACCAGCTGCGGTTGCCCGTGTTTACGGGCCAGCGCGCGGTAGTCGTACCAGATCTGGTGCAAATCACGTGCAGTGGCGGCATCGCCCTGTTCCACGGCGCGGAAGGTATTAATGATGATTTCCGGCAGTGCGCCGCTGTTGGTGGTGCTGATGCCGTCAAAGCCCGCCATCATTGGCCCAAGGAACGCCAGATCGGAGGCGCAGAACAGGCGCAGACGCCCGCGCAGACGGTTAGCAATCTGGTCAATCGCCGTCGGGTTCAGATCCCCCTGTTTGATACCCACCACGTTCGGGATGTCCGCCAGTTCGTCAAGCAGCGCCGGGGAGAGGGTGATACCAATGCCCGGTGCGTTGTACACCAGGATGCCGGTTTTGGACAGTGGGGCCATTTCTTTGAAATAGCTGATGATTTGCGCATCAGTAATTTCGCTGACAAACGGCGCTGTCACCATCGGCAAGCCGCCGAGGTCGCTCGCCAGAATGGTCAGTTCGCGGGCGTCGCGCGGATCAGAACTGGCGCTGCACAGCATCACCGGAATGCGGTCGCCCACACAGGCCATCACCTCTTCGAACAGCTCGCGGCGTTCTGCCACGGTCATGACCGGGAACTCACCGTACGTGCCGCCAATCAGCAGGCCGTCATAACCTAATCCGATGACGCGCTCGATATTTTCGCGCAGCGCCGGGAAATCAATCGCGCCCTCGGCGTCAAACGGAGTGACGGTGATATTGAAGATGCCCCGCAGGCGTTCACGACATTCGTTAAAATCTTTCATTTTGATTCCTTACAGCAACGTTAAAGGGCGAGCCAGGCTACCGAGCTGGCGATATCCGGTTTCGGTGACGACGATGGTTTCACTCACACCGACGGTGAATTCACCGTAAATGCGCAGGGCGGGCGGGATGTGGAAGGTCATGCCCGGTTGCAGTTCGGTGGTGACACCGCTGTACAAACTGAGGATGCCGCCTTCGCCCCAGTCGGGCGCAAAGGCCACGCCGATGGAGTAGCCGGTGCGTTTTTTGAAGTTGTCGGTAAAACCGGCGCGGTCGATAACCTTCTGGCAGGCCAGGTGTGGCGCTTCGCAGGTGGCTCCGGGGCGAATTGCATCCAGCGCAGCCTGTAACGCTTCCTGACACACTTTTTCCATTTCCAGCGCGATGGCGGGTGGACGACCCAACCAGGCAGAACGCATCAGTGCGGCGTGGTAACGGTCATGGGCGGCGGACATCTCGAGAAACACCGGGTCGTTGTCCTGCATCACGCGACGACGCCAGGTGCCGTGCGGCACACCGCTGCGCGGGCCTGTCGAAACCAGCGGCTCCATGCCGACATATTCAGAACCGGCTGCAATAGCGGCTCCCATCATGGCGGAGACCAGCGCGTTTTCGTCCGATCCGCTGCGAATGGCTGCCATCCCGGCGAGCATCCCTGCATCGACATAGCGGGCGGCGGCAGCGATTTTGTCCACCTCAGCCGCTGATTTCACCGCACGCAGCGGTTCGATAACGCCCGCAGTATCCGCGATGGTGCCGAGTTTCGATTGCAACAGCTCATACACCGCAATGGGCAGGAACCAGCCGCGTTTGTCCAGCCCGATGCGTTTGTTGAGCCAGCCGCGTTGTTGCAGCATGCCCACCAGGAAATCCACCGGGTTATCGCCGTCCTGGTAGACGGCGGCATCAGAAATAAAGGTGTTGGCGATAAAGTTAAAATATTCGAGCTGGCGAATCACAAACACCGGTTCCCCTTCTACCGACAACAAAAGCGCCTGGAAGGTGTAATAACCGGGTGTTTGCTGACCGGTTAACCAGAAGATATTCTCCGGCCCGGTGACAATCATGACGTCCACACCCGCCTGGCTTAAACGCTCGCGGGTGCGCCGGATGCGCTGTGCATATTCGTCGGCGGCAAACGCCGACTCACTGCCCTGAATCACGTTGTTAACATCTTGCATTACTAAACTCCTGAAGGAAGGTGGCCTGGGTGGCGTCGAACTGCACGCCCAGACCGGGAGAGTCATTAACGGCAACCTGGCCGCATGTGTAGTCCAGCCCGCTGACCGGGTCGTCGGTTAACCCGTCTGCGCCATACAGTTCGGCGAAATCGGGCTGCACCACGCGACAAAGTGCCAGGGCCGCAGCAGTGGCGGCATGGCCCTCGTTCATCTGCCCGACCATAAAGGGCACGCCTGCTGCCTTGAGCCGTTGCGCTGCCGCAAGCGTCGGGGCAATACCGCCCAGTTTCACCAGTTTGAGATGACCCCACAGAGCGCCTTTAGCGACCACTAAGCGGCTGATGGCCGCCTCGCTGTTGAGGCTTTCATCAAGCATCACCGGAATGCCGTAGTCGTACAGTTCAGGCAACAGCGCGTCGTTCGCCGGGCTTAACGGCTGCTCGATATAGCTCAGTGCCAGCTCGCGAAGTGCCGGAAAAGCGGCGTGCGCCTGAGCCACCGACCACTGACCGTTGACGTCAATCGCCAGTTTTATCTGCTCGCCAAAACGCTGGCGCAGCGCCTGCAAGCGCGCCAGATCGGTGGCAAAATCGGCCACCCCGGTGCGTAATTTCAGTTGGGTGAAGCCGCGCGCCACGTAATGTTCTGCCTGGGCGAGCATTTGCGCTTCGCTCCCCCAGAACAGCGTCTGATTCGTCGGCCAGGACAGCGCGCTGTGGGTAGCCCCCAGCCAGGCGGTAACGCTCATATTTTGCAGGTGAGCCAGCAGGTCATGCAGCGCCATATCCAGCACCATGCGCGCTGGCAACAGTAGCGCGTTATCCGGTGTGTGCACGGCGGCGAGCAGCGTTTGGGCGCTTTGATGCCAGTCCCATGCGTTAAGCATCGCCAGCAGGTTGTCCAGCACCTGGTTTTCGCTGTAGCCGTGCAGGTAACCGATGTTGAGCCGCACTTCACCGATACCCGTCGCGCCCTGGTCTTCAAGGTGCAACCAGAGGGTATCGAGTGCTGAGACCGCCCCGGAGGTCGCGGTGTGCAGTGTCACCCCGGCGTAGTGCAGGTCACCGCGAAAGAGCTGCGCTTTCACGAGGCAGACTCCATTGGGAGCATGGCAAGGGCGATATCGACGTAGATATGCGCCGCCGCGATGAACTCATCGACAGGGACGAATTCGTCCGGCTTGTGCGCCACGGCCAGCGAACCGGGGCCAATCACCACCCCTTTCACCCCCAGTGAGCGGAAGTGCACGAGGTCGCAACCGCCCTGGAAGCCAAACGGACCGGCTTCACTCTGCCCGTGACGGCGACAGGCAGTCAGGCTCTGCTCCACAATGGCTTCGCTGATGTCGGTCTGCGTGGCCCCGCCGGTGGTGGGCTGCCAGGCGATGATTTCTGCTTCCACACCCGCGTGGGCATGCGCGTGGTCGAGGAGTTGTTGCAGTTCGGCTTTCACCTCGTCTTCGTCTTCCCCCGGCACCATGCGGCGGTCGAGCAGCAGTTCGCAACTGTCCGGCACCACGTTGTCGGCATGGCCGCCGTGAATGCGGGTGACTGTCAGGCTGGCGTTGCCCACCAGGTCGTGGCAGCGGCAGCGCACCTGCTGCTGGTGGGCCTCTTCAATCAAACCTAAAAGACGCGCGGACTGATAAATGGCGTTCACCCCCAGTTCCGGCGTGCCGGAGTGAGCGGTCACCCCTTTCACCCGCACGCGCGGGCGCAGGCTACCTTTGTGGGCCGAAAAAGTGGCGTTGGAGGTCGGCTCACCGATGACCGCAAAATCAATGGTCGGCGGGTTGTCACGCACGTAGTATTTCGCCCCTTCGCTGGCGACTTCTTCATCGGCGGTGAAGACTCCCATCAGGGTGCCGGACCACAGCTCGCGGTGCTCTGCCAGCTGGCGCAGGGCTTCAATCATCGCCACCAGGGGGCCTTTGGCATCGCAGGAGCCGCGACCGTAAAGGCGACCGTCACGTTCGGTCAGGATGAAAGGGTCACTGCTCCAGCCGGTGCCAGCCGGGACGGTGTCGATATGGGTGTTAAAGGCGAAGCACGGCCCCGGACCGTTGGTCAGCACGGCAATCACGTTGGTACGACCCGGTGCGTGTTCGCTGAACGAGAGGTCGAATCCGGCGTTTATCAACCAGTCCGCCAGACACTCAGCGGCTTCGCGCTCCTGGCCTGGCGGGTTTTCGGTGTTGATAGCAATCAGCTTCGCAAGATCCCGCTTCATGCGCACGCTGTTGACCTGATAAATGGACATAATGACTCCGTAATCAATGTAAAATTTGGGTCAGGAAGCGCTGGGCGCGCTCGCTGACGTTGCCGGAAAAGAAATCACTGGTGTTGGCGCGATCGATAATTTCGCCGTCTTCCATAAACAGAATTTTGTTGGAAGCCCGGCGGGCAAAGCCCATTTCGTGAGTGACGACCATGCTGGTCATTCCTTCCGCACTCAGTTCAGCCATCACTTCCAGCACTTCGCGGATCATCTCCGGGTCGAGCGCTGAGGTGGGTTCGTCGTAGAGCATCAGCTCAGGCTTCATCGCCAGCGCACGGGCAATCGCCACACGCTGCTGCTGCCCACCGGAAAGTTCATCCGGAAAGTGGTCGGCGCGTTCGTTAATACGTACCTTCGCCAGCAGCGAGTCGGCCAGCTTGCGGGCGTCGATGCGGTTCATGCCGAGCACCGTCATCGGGGCAAGCATGATGTTTTCCGCCGCCGTCAGATGGGAAAACAACTCGTAGTTCTGGAACACCATGCCGATGCGCTGGCGCAGCTTATGGGGCGGCACTTCGCCCCGGCTGATGTGCTGACTGGCGAAAAACACATCGCCGCTGTCGGCCGGTGAAAGCATATTGACGCAGCGCAGCAGAGTGGATTTTCCCGAACCGGATGGGCCAATCAGCACCACGGTTTCACCCTTTTGCACCTCAAGAGAGCAATTCTTCAGCACGGTCTGGCGACCAAAGGTCTTATCGATGCCGATCATCTCCAGCAACGGTTTCTGGCTCATGGTGCCTCCCGGGCGGTTTTCGGTAATTTAAACAGGCGAGTCAGTCGCTTCGGGCTCTTACTGCGACGCTGTTTCGGGTCGAGCACGCTTTCAAGCCAGGACTGGAAAATCATGAACAGCGTGGTGAGCAGCAGGTAATAGATGCCTGCGGCGCACAGCGCTTCGAAGTAGCGGAAGCTGGCGCTGGCGGTCTGGTTGGCAACCAGCAGCAGTTCCTGTACGGCGATGACGGAGACCAGGGCGCTGGATTTCAGCATGCTGATCATCTGGTTACCCATTGGCGGCAGGACAATACGCGCCGCCTGGGGCAGTACAATTTTGCGCATGATCTGCCCGTTGGTCATGCCCAGCGCCATGCCAGCGGTGCGCTGACCGCTCTTCACGGCCTGCAAACCCGAGCGCAGAATTTCCGCCATATAGGCACCTTCATTAAGCGAAAGCGCCAGTACTGCACAGGTAAACGCGGAGAAGCGTAAGCCGAAGCCAGGCAGCACGTTGTAGACAAAGATTATCTGGAACAGCACTGGCGTCCCGCGAAACAGCCACAGGTAGAAAAAGGCCAGCCCCTTTCCGGCACGAAACGGCGCTTCCTGCAGCAACGCCAGCACCAGACCCAGCACCACGCCACACAACAGTGAGCAGAGGGTAATTAGCAGCGTCATCCACGCACCCTGAATAAACTCGGGTGAAAGGAAGTACTGCCACATTAGTTCAATCGACATAGCTTTCTCCCGTTAAAGGCAAAACGGTTTAGAAAATGGCAACGGAGTCAGGGAAGTTCCATTTCTCTATCAGTTGCTTGTAGGTGCCGTTTTTGACGAGACCCTGAAGGCCTTTCTCCAGCAGGGCATGGGTAGCGGTGTCGCCTTTACGAACCGCGATGGCGATATGGGTATCTGCTTCGAACTCCGCACCCACGGCTTCGAATATGTCGGTTTTTTCGGTTAACAGCGCGACAGTCCCTGGGGTGGAGAGGAACTCAGCGTCCGCGCGGCCCTGAGAGACAGCAACGGCGGAGTCGGTCGCCGCCGGGAAGGTCATCACGTTAATGGCCGTTTTTTTGGCGTCCAGACAGCGCTGGTTGTCGGCGCGTGCCTGGCTCTCTTCGATCCCACCCAGTGTCACGGCGATGTTTTTGCCGCACAGGCTCAGATCTCGTCCGGTGATTTTTTCCGGGTTGCCTTTACGCACCACCACGCGGCTGCCGATTTTCAGGTAAGGCACAAAGTCCACCTGAGCGGCACGGGCCGGGTTGACGTACATCGCGGAGTTAATGATGTCGATGCGTTTGCCCTGCAACGCAGGAATCAGCCCTTTGAACTCCATCGGCATTGGGGCAGGCGTTAACTGGATCTCTTTGCTCAGGGCGGTGATGAGGTCAATATCAAAGCCGGTGAGCTTGCCTTCTTTTACAAACTCAAACGGCATAAAGGTCGCCGCCGTGCCGTAGGTCAGCTTGCCAGGGGTGATGGTTTCCGCCGCCTGGCTTGCCATTGGCAGTACGGTCAGCGCGTAAATTACATTACACACGCGGCGAAACAGTAAAGAATTTCTGGACATAGTCGTCTCCTGGTTAAGGTTTAAATTGAATTTAGTGATTCAATAAATACAATTGTGTATGTGAAAATGTCTCATCCTGGTGCGCCTTGCACGTTAACCGTGCAGTCCTTGCTTTGTTTTGCTGCGTTTTGTTGCCCGTGTTATTGTATCTTTCGACCACAATAATGCATTCCTGGGAACCTCTCTCCATGCAGCCTGACTCCACTGCGAGCAGTCGCCGGATAGCCCGGCAAATCCTCGACCTGATATCTGAAGCAAGATTCGATCCAGGTCATCATTTACGTGAACAACATCTTGCCGATGCGCTGGGTGTTTCGCGCACGCCGGTGCGTGCAGGGCTGAAAGAATTGACCCGCATGGGGGCGGTTGAGACGCGGCCCAATCAGGGATTTTTCCTGCTTAAACGCAGCGATGAGCTGGAGCTTTTAGAGATTGAGCAATCCAAAAGTAATGACCAGAAGTTGTATGAGCAGCTGGTGCATGACCGTATCGCGGGCGTGCTGCCGGAGTCTTTTACCCAGACGGAAATCAGCCAGCGCTACGATGTCGATCGCGGCGTGCTGACCCGCACCCTGGTCAAGCTGTCAGAGGATGGCCTGATTGCCCGCAACGCCGGGCACGGCTGGCGCTTCCAGCAGACGTTGAACTCAGATGTGGCCTTGCGTAACAGCTACGGTTTTCGTCTGATGATTGAGCCGACGGCGCTGCTGACTCCCAATCTGCATGTCGACCGCCAGATGCTCAAACGCCTGCGCGCCCAGCATCTGCGACTTATTACCCACCCGGACAT
>Ga0058697_10000944_pt1 | contig 11343 bp, 15 predicted proteins | sample AgamicAsMae_FD_66619 | JGI IMG/M metagenome (GOLD analysis project Ga0058697, IMG submission 66619) | Agave microbial communities from Guanajuato, Mexico - As.Ma.e | ecosystem: Host-associated > Plants > Phyllosphere > Phylloplane/Leaf | place: Guanajuato, Mexico | collected 2012-06-04
AGGAGGAAGAGGGGCGGCGTGCTGGGCAGGAGGCGCAACATTGGCGCGCTTGGCCTCTTCCTTGACCGCGGCCACGATGGCGGCATCGGCTCTCCCCTCGACGGGAAGGAGAGCGCGGGTGTGAGCCGCACGCACATGCTCCCTGAGGAATTGTCTGCGCAAAGATCAGTCTCTATCAGTCAACGACATGCATGCAAGTATGTCTTACTCCCTGGTGCAGCTCATGGTGCAGTTGGGCTCGGTACACTTCCAGGGTCTGACGACCAAGTGTTTGTTCGCTATGTGGGACTCCAGGTTCCCGAGGGTCTTGGCCGCATAGGGGCATTGCTGGCGCTGGCAAGCAAAGGGACGGGGGGCGGGGGCGGCCATGTTGATTGATATGATGGCAGGCGAGAAGGTTTGTGGATGCGCAACGCTGATCTTGAGAATGATGGACTGGCTGCGCAGTTGTGGAAGCACGGTGCCTGAGGCAGCCAAGGCGAAGCTGACCCTAAGCCTACTTCTACCTCACTGAACAGCTCAACGCTTGACGGGCTGCAATCCAGGACGTTAATTCTTAGCAAGCCAGAGAAGAGATCGACATTCATCCAGCACTCCAAGCGTGTCATAGGCTCCTCATGTGGTCCGGAAACACCACATAATCCTATCTCTCTGGTTCCGGGAAGGGTCGAGGTTGATGGCCTTTTGACTGCCGGCATGGGTAGACACCTGTGGCAAGGCGCCCATCCCGCGAGCTAGACGCAATTGCCTATAGCTAGGCACCCTTGCAGGTATCCATACCTCGGGCATCAAGGGCGACATCGGATCTTGCCTCTCTCTTCTCATCCAGGATCCTCAAATTTACTCCTCGTGGCACGGATCATGAGGATGATGGACTCCGCCCTCGAGAGATGGACTCCTCAGACAATACTGGCATGATACAACCTGGTCCAGGTTTGGCAGACCATCGACTCTCCTGACAGCTTGTCCAGTTTCCTAGGTGTCGTGTATCTCCGCAAGACATTGGGCGCAAAGGATCCGAGCATAGAGCGCTAGTAACAGTCGACGAAACCAGGCGCACTCCAGGACCAGTACCGGGGCCAGAACCAGAAAAAGACATCGACAGCACCGAGCTGGAAAGAGTAGCTTCAGCTACATTTGGTTGACAAGTCAGACGCGTCGAAAGACATGATGATGTTGTTGTATGAATGATGAGCAAGCAGAGATCGGCAACACGCAGTCAGTCTGGTCGTCAAGCTACGCACGGACGTTCTCTGGCTAAATTTCGGCATAGCTAGATGTCGAGGATGTGACCCGGATCCGAGCAAGGCGACATCAATATCTCCTCCATTTCATGGCCCAGGGACCTCTGAACCTCTGTGAGAGGATTTATACATCGTACTTGTATGTACAATATCATAGACTACAGCGTAGACAACACACTGACAGTGTTCCTGGCATCACAGGAATATATCACGCTGAAGTCTGGAATACCAAGGAGAAACAGAACAGTGACACGCCTATTTTGTCAACTTCAGGACGGCAAGGGCATTTCCGATGTATATACTCACATACGTCCAAGTTATTGAAGCTTGGATCAAACGCAGCAGTGGGAGCTACAGAAAGAACAAGATGATTGCTAACGTAACCAGATATGCTACACGAACATATCGCATCCGCCGTATTCGCCGTATATACCCACATCACCGCATTGCCCGTATCTACACTCTGGACTCTGGACTCTGGACTCTGGACTCTGGACAAACGCCGACAAGCAAAAGAGAAAGAACAACTGACACAGGACTAGCAGAAACAACAGAACAAAAGCTGTCAGTACCAATCATGCTCATGTATCAGAGACCAAGAAGGTGGTCATGCATGTCACGATGTACAGTCCGACCTTCCAACAGCAGACTCAAAGCAATAGTGTGTGTGCACAGCGATCTCACATTGCAGTCTGTCGCAGACACCCCAGACTTCTTTCCATCACGACAAGGATACAGAGCGATACCGCAAGGCAGGAAGCAGTCGAGAGCCATCTTCCATCCGACTTATTAAACACACTTCCGCTCTGAACCTGACATATCTTCACGATTACACATGTGGCAGGTTTTCGTACACGAAAGGCACAAGAAAAAAAGATGTCCTGTATACAAGTATTGTGCTAATCTACCCCCTTCTGCGAGTGCTGGGGCTCTTGCCCTTGGACTCAGCACTGGTGGTCATGGCGATGGCCTCTTTTCTTCCCGACTCGTTCAACTTGTGCGAAGGAGCGCTGACTTTGCTGGGAGCGCTGTTCCAGTAGTAGATCATCTGGAGAGCGAGAACGGCGTTGAGGATGAAGCCAGAGACAAAACCGTAGAGGATGAGCTTGTCGTCGACTTCTTGGAGGGTCGTGAAGATACGCGAGAGGGAGCCGAAGAGGTAGTTGAAGACCTGGAAGCAGCAAGGTTAGTATACGCCGAGGAGAAGGTGGTGAGATGTGACTTACGGCGAAAGCGCTCAGCTGACCAGTGCCACCCTGTTGCCAGACAGTCATGATCTGAGGCAGCTTGCTGGCAACACCGAGGGCACCAGCACCAGCTTGGAGGAGACCCATGGTCTTCATGTCGATGATGGTGGGGTTGAAGAGCGAGTAGCCAGCAGCAGCCAGACCGGCAACGAAAGCAGCGGCAGCAGCACCCTTGCCGCTGTACTGCAGAATCAAAGCTGCAATGGCAATGTTCTGAACAGCAATGAATGCCGTCTCACCATAGGTGCTGAAAGGGAAGCCCATGCGAGCACTGTAGGCGAGCGAAATGAGGTATGAGCTGGTCTCGAGAGCGTAGGCCAGGAAGCTCAGTCCAGCAGCCGACTGCGAGTTCAGGAGCTTGAGGAGCTGAGGAATCTTGACGACAGCAGATGCGCCGATAATGCCGATACCGAGACCCTTGGAGATGGCCAGCTTGAAGCATGGAGCGTCGCTGAGTTGGACATCGTGGATGAGAGTCTTGTAGCACTCGGTTCCGAGCAACGAGATGCCAATGTCGCGGATTGGTCCAGGGAGATTTTGCGTGATGGGCTGCAGCACCGGACGGAGGGTGGATTCGAGATGCTCCATGGTTGGCTGTCAATCAAGTTCTTGAAGAGTGTCCCAGATTTCTGGAAGTCGCAAACAAAAAAGCTTCTCCTGTTTCGTGTTGATGCCAGCTGTCGATCGAGGGGCGCGTGTTTGGCGTCATTGTGGGGGTGACTTCCCCTTTCGGTCCAACACTTCGACACAAACGTGGCACCTTCCAAGAGTTCTTCTACTAACTTACAGTCCATGATTTGAACTTCACCTGCGGCATCGACACACGGTTTGCCAGTCTCAGTCGTGCACTCAAAGCGAGCTTGAAGCACGCGAGCCGACAAAGCACATCTTTCTAGCCGAGCTGCTGCTTACCAGTCGTCAATCGAGGTAACGCATAGAGACAAGCTTGCCCCGCTACTATCACCATGGCGAATATCACTCGGTCGTCCTTGCTCTTCCTGTACCCGGCCTCGTACTTCGCAGGTCTCTGACCAAGCTGCTTGCGACCTGGCTTCCTTTCTCTTGCCCAATGCGCTAGAGTCCGCCGCCTTGACTCTTTTCACGCCTACAACGAGCGACAAGTCTTCGGGTTCGACCTTGTGCCCGAGACCGTTTGTCTCGGGTCTCTGACTATGATAACGCCCCTCTCGCCTCCAAGCTTTTACTTCTCGCCTTGCCTATCTGTTAAAGTACTGGATGCCGTGTCGAGATCCCGGAACTCAAACTCTACCTCGGAAACCATCGAACAGCGATCCAGTGACTTCTTCAAGGACCCTCGGTCCTCTATTAACTTCGTCTTCGTCCTAGAACATGAACATACACAATCGTCTTGGGATGGTAGGTTGTAGTGTGAGAGACGGCACTGATACGTCGAGAGACACGTATACAATTCTTAGTGCATGGAGAATCTGCGCTGCCTTGGGGTGCATCAATTGTCGTGTTAATCAACCTGAGATGCAAGTATGAGACAATATTGACATTTCATGCTAAATATGTTGCAGCATTCCAGGTTCTGGTCTTTCCATAGACTCTCTTCAGTACGAGACTTAGACTTCCAGCCAATGTCCTGGCTTCAACAAACACACACACACAAACACACACACACAAACACACACACACAAACACACACAAACACACACACAGGTATCTGGACAATTTGGATCTTTCTCCTCGCAGCATAGCGAGAATTCATCCGCTGCGGAGACCATCGGACTCCCGTCTCTCCAGACCCACTACTATACGATGTCCAACACTCTAGATGTCTCATGGTAGCTGCATCGTTGGCGTACTGCAACTCTCCTTGGCCCAAGAGGTACCTAATTGATGAGCCGATTTACTCATTGGAAGGATTCAGCTCTCCAATGATCACCCGGAGTCCGACAGCTGTGTCCAGTCCTTCATTGGCCACAACCTTTGACAGTGGGACTATTATCCGGCGTCTTGGTTCCCGCTGAGTCCATATCGCTCAACGTATGGTCACTCAACACGCCTTGGCTTGTCTACATGGTTGTCAGTCACGCTCAATCTACAGACCACCGTCCATCGCCGTCGCCCATCGCCCATGAGATGGCAGCAAGTTCACTGCAGGAATCCTGGAAGCATACCCCTATCACACGCTCTACAAATTGAGCTATCCCAGCAGGCCCGATGGTCAAGCTGTACGACACGACGCATGTGCATGTTCATATACCGTCTGGGCAGCACATTGAACATGTCAGCAGCCAGTTGTGTCACACAACTTGATCATCAGACCTGCCGGGGTAGCTCAATCGGTAGAGCGTGTGGCTCTTATCGTTACGATATATCACAACCTCAAGGTCGCGGGTTCGAGCCCCGCCTTCGGCTATTCCTATACACTCGCTGTCATCCTTTTTGGCGATCTGATTTGATGCCAGAAAACTCATTTTTGCGGCATTTGAAATTTCCATGAAACTTCGAAGCCTGCCAAGATTTTCGCGGATCGACGCTCGCGCACGGACGTCGTGCCAAGCCCGGCTCAATTTTTTCTTTATGTCGTGTTTTGGAACCTTTGCCGACTGTTTCTTTTGCCGTGTGTATGCCTTGAGTTGGCTATCGACTGGGTTCATGTTACGCTCCAAGACGCGTTCCGCTCAGGTGTTGGCGTGATTCGATCCAGAGGCACACTGTTTCCTCTGTCGGTGAGAAGATGTAGATGTACCGGAATTGTCAATCTTGCAGCAGAACACGACACAAACATCTCGGACATGTTTGATACGTTATTCACCTCTCTCGGCTCGATCCTTAGATCGAGAAGATTGCATCTTCTCTTTTCTACAAAACCCATACGATCTTCTGGTCCAACTAACCTAGCAGATTGCACCTCACCATCGCAGTCTATCTGCACACAGTATTGTACGTATGCCTCTTTCCTCATTTCACCTCTCTCCACTCACACCCACCCCTCAAAATGATGATTAATATATTTCACTGATGGCAACCGGAGATTGAATCCCTCCATGCCTGAACGATGTCTTTTATTATTAGCTCTATCTGATCTGTTTGTCACTTGTTACCGCTTTCATCTACATTTGTCTTTATCTAAAGCACCATGCTAACTCGAATGTACAGGTATGAAAGGCTTTGGCCGACAGTCAACATTGTTGTCAAAGGGGGTATATAGTATGTAGTGGATCAATGTATCTTTCTTGCAATGCACTTTTTATCCAACGTCCTGTTGTCATTGACCTATATGCTTCCTCTCGTACGCAATGACTACCCAGATCCTTTACAGCACGAGATGAACTTCGTGTAAATTCTCAATATTCAGTTCTCATGTAAAGTTGTCTGACAATGCGAAGCCATCGTACGAGTTCCCACCGTCATGAGAACGAGAAGAAAGACGGTAGAGGGTATAAACCGTACTGCTCTTGTATGATGTTATTCTCAGAGTGCTTTGTATGCTGATCAACTTTTTCAAGCCCATACTTCCACAATCGCTCACACATGCTTGAATAGTTCTTTCTTGTCTCACCATCCGACATTCAATTTGTTGCAGCAAAAATAAATCTCATGCCAGTTTTTTCTCTTCCTCGCCCCTCCTCATTCGTCGAAAAGCGCATACGGCTGACACACAGCAATGCCCGTACGTGCAGGGATAGTGATACTAATCGGAAACTCGCCATAATCAGGATTCTCACTGGGCATAATAGCGAACTTGCCACTTTGAGTTTCATCCCCATTCAATAGACGAACTGTTCTGAGTTGTCCAGTCTTGACGTTCTCGACTTCCACTTCTTCGAATCTAAGTATACCGTTGAAGTGGGCTTCGGGACTCTTGTGCTTGAAAATGACTTGGAAGCCCCATCCCATGAGCAAGAAGTTGTCATCTCCGGTCCAAATCACCATTCCTGAGCCAGCTGATGGTCGGCCGAACACAAAAGATCTTTCGATTAGCAAGTTCCAATCTCCAAATGTGGCAGTGACCTTTGGCGAAGGGTCTGAGCCATCAGCAGCTATCTCGTCGAAGAAGAAACCCACACTGGCATTTCCCTTGGCTTGAGCTGTGAGAATGTGATGTTGCACCTTGGCCAACAAGCCGTAGTGTTCTCGAAAAGGGCTCTGCACAGGATTCACGGTTTCGCAGCCGAAAGGCGAGGTCCCCAGACATGCATGTGAGCCAAATGCGTTCCAGATACGCAATGCGCCATATTCGTCTCGTCGCTGCTCTGGAATGAACAAAGGTTGGTCGTTGTGCCGATACTTTCTGCACGATGTTGCGTAGTCGTTGAGATAAATGTCCGGAGCGATGAATTCGAGCGAGGGCGTGAATGCTTGCCACACGTCTAACACATCTATCACACCTCCACCGGATGGGTAGTCACCTGGGTCTGAGCCGCCTCCGACGATGGGTGGGAGGTTGGTGTCCGTATCGCTGTCGATAATGTTTTGCCAAACATTTGTGTATAGTGGTAGAGGATAGACTGATCTTCCGGCGGCAGCGATGCCATCCACGTATTGAGCGTAGAAAAATGCCATGAACAGCTCGTCGATCCGCTTGGAGTTCCCGGGCAAGTCTTTCCACGTCATGCCTTTGTGAACCGTAAACTGGCGAAGCTCCCCGAGATTACGCTGAAATGTATCATTGAAGCCAGACCAGTCTCTCGAAAGGAAGTCACAGAATTCGTCGGGCAGTGGTGCTGAGAAACGTGCTTCGGCAAGCTCACTGCGATCTCTCGAGTCACCCAAACAGCCGACTTCGTTCTCCACCTGCACCATGACGACAGTAGAATGTTCTTCATCCAGATCTTTCAGGTGCTGCATGAGTGTTTTGAAAGCTTCGGCATCAGCCTTCTGTGCCTCGGTACCAAAGATTGTCAGCACGTCGCCTGTAGTCAGCTTCCCATCTGCACCACGCATCTTCATCCTCGGGAATCGCTTGGGGTTCTCCTTTACCCAATGTGGTGTGTAATTAGAGAGACCTAGACTGTGGTTAGAGTCAGAAATTCCACAGGCTTCGAGATGGCAGACTCACCATTCTTAAAGCTACCAAACCACAATAGCACAACATGTAAACCATGGGCCCGAGCATCAAGCAGAACGTGGTCCAGAGACTTGAAGTCGAAGTTTCCTTCTGTAGGCTCGATCTGCTCCCAAGATACAGAACCGAGTACCGTGTTCATGTTCATAGTGATAAGCTTGTCCCAGACATCATTCATGTATTCTGGCGAGCTGAACGACGAGTTCTGGAGTTCTCCGCCCAGAATCAGGAAGGGCTCGCCTTTGACGATTAACTGCTTCGAGTCGACTGTTTGACGTAGGTGGGGTATACCTGAAAATGCCATTGTTTCTGAATGGACCAGGGTATCCTTGGATGATGAAGCAGCAGAGGAGGCTTTGGTATAGGACAAACCAGGAGGGACAAGCTCATCATCACCTTATACGAAACCAGGCATCAAAGTCGGCTGAATACATGACTCGGCAGGTAGCTCGACCAGGAGATATGCTGTCGCTATTTTGGCAAAGATGGCTGGGTAATGTGAGAGAAGAGCGCCATGCGGAGCACTCAACGTCGTGCAGCTTGCCCCTCCTTCGGCAAGCCTCCGCTTATCGTTCCTGCCCGGAAAGGCTAAAGTTTGTCACTTGAAATTGATGGACAACCATCTGCGTAAAGTGGCAAGTACCTCTGAATTTATTGAAGTCGCCTTCGAAAGGCCTCATTCTCGCACCTGCCCGTATCCGCCGCCCAATTCTCGAATGGCGAATTATCCTTGCAGCGACTGATCTCTAGCCTCCTTAAATGCAGCTTCCACATCATGTTCGTGAATCCACTCAGCGTATGGTCTTGTCCTCAACTTCTCTCTGAGCTGCTCATCCGTTTCCTGCTCCCCTCCACCCCATAGTCGTTTGTTGTTGGCATCATACATTGCGTGTACCATTACCAAAACCTTCTCGCAGTGTGGCTTTCGTGCATCGACGTACAGGCTCAAGATCTGCTGTAGCTCAGCTGCTCTGAGGTTCAGCTTCCCATCTAAGGAAACTTTCTCGAGGAAGGATAGATAAAGGCAGTAAGCATCGTCAATGCCGAGCGAGGCATTCGCAGCCAATGCTCCACCGTGAGAATGTGCTGCATCGCCTACAAGCACAACTCGACCGCCAAATTGATACGTGTCAAGGAAGTCGCCGTAGAAGTTTGGATAGGTGCGTACGTTAGGTGCAGCTCCAACGATATCCCTAACGACTGGGTGGAAGTCTTCGTACATCTCTCGGAGTGTGGCGATGTCTGTCGTCTCGTCCCAATGGGTCTTTTCGAGCAGGTGTTGGTTCTTAGAAGGATCGACGCTGTGGAAGGCCACGATGCCGTATTTGCCTCTGCCCATTCTTGTCCCTAGGATACCATCTTGAGAGGACCACTAAATGACGAAGTTAGATGTGAGAAGTTTGCTGCATGAAGGCGCAACATACCCATTGTGTTGTATCCTCCGGTACGTCTTTGACACCATCAAGCAGTTTGACGTCAAAAGCAGAACGATAGGCAATCAAACCCGACCACTTCAGCTCAAACTCCGGAACAAAGAATCCGCGAACGGCCGAGTGAATACCATCTGCACCAATGAGCAGGTCTGCGTGAATAGCTGTTGTATCCGCAAACTCGACATCCACACCTTCGTTTTGGATCTTAACGTCGATGACCCGCTTGTTGAGATGGATAATTTCTCTGGGCAAATACTCCAGTATCGCCTCCTGTAGATAGGGACGATAGTACCTGGCCATTTTATGCTTTTCTTCGACATGTGCTGTGTGTTGTTCTCTTCCCACCGCCTCGTTCGTCTTCCAGTGTCTGTCACCATTAGCATTTCCCTATCGCGGGAGGGAACACGAACACACCTTAGTGTCTGTGGTATGCCACTGGGACACTTGTAACCTAAATCATCGGACAACAATCTATGCAAGCCCAGCTTTTCGAGCGTGCGTAGACCATTGGGGTTCAAGGCGATGACCTGTCCCAGCTCTCGAAGCTCGGTCGCACGTTCATAGATTTGTACATCAACATTAGGGAGTTTGCAGAGAGCGATGGCTGTTGTGAGACCGGTGGTTCCTGGTAGAGGGTAAGCGAGATAAGATGTTGCGCGACTGATCATGGCATACCGGCGCCGATGATGGCGATTCTCAAAGTTGGCGTATCGGTCATTTGTACGTGCGCGTGTATGAGGAGTTTGACTTTGAGCACAAACTTCAATATATCCCCAGAGAAGGATCGCTTAATCAGTTGAGGCTGATCGTATAGTAGGTGGGGTTGTGCAAAGATCATCTCGCCGTTTCACCATCATTTCAAGACAAGTCATGGGTGGTTTATCAGATGCTTCAATATTCGTGGGTATCAACCTCTACGTGAACCTTCCATCCCAATTCCGGTGCTACGCGTCATGAAAACCAGACGGACGTCGTTAGAACAGAGGGCCACTTGCTCAACCTCCTAGACCGCCCGCCCCTGCTGTCTTCCCCTTTGATATATCTGTGTGAGTCCAACAAGAAGAGAGTAAGGGAAAAAAAGTCGTGCCCCCATAAATGTCATGCTGTGTAAAAGTGGTACCAAGGCCTTTATGGTCTCGAAGAAAGGTAATAACGCCGTGTACGCCTTTTTGTAGGATTGGTCAACCCCAAAGTCCGCTGGAAATGCAAGTTCAACAAGGAGATTGAAAGACTTTTGCGCTTAGACCGAGTACTTGGCCTTAGCACGGGTAGAACCGGCGTTGGCAGAGTCGGAGTGACCCATGAACTCGACAGGCTCCTTGTCTGTGACCTGGAGGACCTCCTTGAAGCGGTTGCCGATCTTCATGAGGATAGCCTGCGACTCCTGAGGGGTGCGCTGAGGCTGGCCCTGCTTGGTGGGATTGGCCTTTGTGCCAGCGCTGCGAGTCCAGAGGCCGATACGGTAGAAGGCCTTGCGGATGTTGATGACGACACCCATGACCTCGTTGTCGTTGTCATCCTCGAGCTGCTCACCAATGGCAGCGAGCAGGACGTGGAGCCAGATGTCGTCGTTGGCCTGGCGCTGCTTGAAGGTGTAGGACCAGCGGCCACCGTGCTTGTTCTGAGGATCTTCCCACTCAGGGCGGACGCCTTGCTTGAAGAGGTGGTAGTCGGACTTGGGAGCGAGCTCGGACGAGGGGGTGATGTTGTTCTGGGAAGTGTAGGGTTAGAAGGAGGGTTGTGGACAAAGGCCGAGACGATGGCTTACGTAGATGCCCCAGAACTCCTCAACACTGTTGAAGCTAATGACCTCCTTCAACAGCTCGTTCCAGTCTTGCTGCAGAGATAGTCAGAATGCGCGTCGCTGTTGAGTGAAGGTGGTCAAGTACCTTTCCACTTGGGGGCTTGGTGAACCAGAGGGTCCAGGTGTGAGCGAGCGGGTGCTTGACGTTGAAGTTCTCGGGGTCGTGGAAGACGGTGACGACGTCGCCAGAGTTGGCTGTGGGAGCAGAGTCCGAGGTGGCATCACCGCCCTCGGGCGAGACGGGGATGGTGTCGAGAGGGACGGGCGATTGTGCGACGTCGGCCATGATGAGATGGATTGAGGATTAGGCGGCGGGTGTTGAGAGAGATACGGTGGTTGTGTATGCGACAGGGAGCTTGTCGAGGACGAGAAGGAGCTCTTGTGTTCTGGACGGTGAATCTTTCTGTCAAACTGAAGGCGCGATGCGCAACGCTGCACTTCTTTCTTGCTGCAAACGCGAATGCGACGGAGCTTGCCGCCTGTATTTTCCTCGCAGCTGCAACCACTCTCCGCCTGTCACTAGATAATCGTCACTGATAAATGATGGAGAGTCACTCGTAGTGTTCACTCAAGCGGC
>Ga0058697_10000945_pt1 | contig 11335 bp, 10 predicted proteins | sample AgamicAsMae_FD_66619 | JGI IMG/M metagenome (GOLD analysis project Ga0058697, IMG submission 66619) | Agave microbial communities from Guanajuato, Mexico - As.Ma.e | ecosystem: Host-associated > Plants > Phyllosphere > Phylloplane/Leaf | place: Guanajuato, Mexico | collected 2012-06-04
GGGCGACGTCGCCCGGACGCTCTCCCTGGCCGCGAGAGGTCCGCGCGAGGCGCGAAGCGCGACGGCTTAGAGGTTCTCGAAGAGTAGACTTGTGGACGCATTGATTGACGAAAAAGGCGTGCATGCACGCAAAACCGGTCGGATTGTGGACCGAACGGAGCGCGATCCGCCGGAGAGAAACTGCAGCGCGAAGCTGGCGCAGATAGGCGAGGCCGCCGCGTCGGTGGTCGGAGGAAAGGTGGAGAAGATGAACTACACGGAACACACGGTGGCGCGAGGACGCTACCGGATCTACGCACGGGAGTATGCGGGCGAGGAACCCCCGATCGTGCTGATGCACGGCTTCCCTGACAATTTGCACCTCTACGACCGGCTGGTGCCGCATCTTTCGGGCCGGAAGGTCGTAGTCTTCGACTTCCTCGGCTGGGGGAGGTCGGACAAGCCTGAAGGTTACCCCTACACCGCGGACAACCAGACGCGGGACCTGGGCGCCGTGATCTCTCAGCTGGGGCTCGATAGTGTCGTTCTTGTAGCTCATGACGCCTCGGGACCTCCTGCGATCGACTGGGCGCTAGCGCACCCGGAGCGCACCGCCGCGCTCGTGCTACTCAACACTTACTACGGTCGCACCTCAAGCCTCCGGCGGCCCGAAGCGATCTTCCTCTTCTCCACTCCCGGGCTAAGGACTATTGCACGCTTCGTCTCGGCGAGGTTCGACCTCTTCCGCAGGATGTACTGGTGGCAGGTAGGCAAGAGGTTCATCCAGAACGAGGAGGTGAGGGAAGAGTTCGTGCCGCTTCTCTACGAGCAGTTTGCCGCGACACCGAGCACCAAGCCGGCCTTCTTCACTCTCAATAACGACCTTTTGGGCACCGTTAGGAGCCGGGCGGGAGCGGAGCCCGAGATGCGGGCGTTCGGGCGTCCTGTGAGGATAATCTTTGGCGAAGGCGACCGGTCCCTGAACGCTGGTGTGGCCCGCGACTTCCACGAGAAGTTTCCCAACTCCGAGCTGTTCTTGGTGCCTGGTGCTCGCCACTTCCCACAACTGGACGAGCCCGAGGAGGTGGCGCGCCTGATCCTCTCCACACCCCTCGCCCCGACGAGGGTTTCCGGCGATGATGCTGTGGACAACCCGACGGCACCGTAAGCCGCGAGTTCAGAGTGGGAGTAAAGTCGATGATCCTGGACCAGATCGAGCTCAAGAGCCTCGATTGGCTTGAGCAGCCCGAGCTAGAGCCAATTATGGACTTGGTAGGCTTGGGAGATGGATCGTTCGGCTCATGCAGAGAGGACCATCGACGACCGTAATTTGCATTCGCGCGGACGGAACCCCACACAGCAATCCCCACCTAAGAAGGAGCCCAAAAAATGGCAAACACTACACCGCAGACCGGATACGCTCCGGTCAACAACCTCAACCTGTACTACGAGATCCACGGCACAGGACGGCCGCTGGTCGTGCTCCACGGCGCCTACATGACGATTGAAGCCATGGGAGAGATAGTGCCCTCCCTCGCCGAGACCCGGCAGGTTATCGCCGTCGAGCTGCAGGCTCACGGGCACACGGCGGACATCGATCGCCCGTTCCTCGACGCGCCCATGCCAGAAGCTAGGTGATAGTAACGAGTATGCGATCACAATCAAAGGAGACATCATGCGATTTGCGATCTCCATTCCTCAATTCGTGGCTGACGGCGCGTTCGATCCGGCCAGTCTCCGCACCTACCTGGCACGGGCCGAGGCGCTTGGCTTCGACAGCGCCTGGACGATGGAGCAAATCTTGGGCACGATGCCCACCCTGGGCCCGATCGAGACGATGACCTACGCAGCCGCCTGCACCGAGCGGATACGCCTGGGCTGCGTGGTATTCGTCACCCCGCTGCACAGCCCGGTCCACCTCGCCAAGAGCCTGAGCACACTGGACCAGTTGAGCCGAGGCCGCATCGAGGTCGGCGTCGGCACGGGAGGGCGAGGCAGAATGTTCTCCGCCTTCGAGGTCGATCCTGCCAGTCTAGTAGCCCGGTTCACCGAGGGGCTGCGGCTGATGAAGGCGCTCTGGACGGAGCCGCGGGTCACCTTCGAGGGGCGCTTCTGGCAACTGGAGGGTGCAGACATGGAGCCCAAGCCGTTCCAGAAGCCGAATCCGCCGATCTGGTTTGGCGCCAATCACCCCGCCGCACTACGGCGGGCGGTAAGGTACGGTGATGGCTTCTTCGGCGCCGGGTCGACGACGACCGCCCAGTTTGCCGAGCAAGTACAGATCGTGCGGGAGGCGCTCGCCGAACCGGGGCGGGACCCAGCCAGCTTCCGGATCGCCAAGCGCATCTACATCGCCGTGGACGACGACGCCGAGCGCGCCCGAGGACATGTCGCCGCCTCGTTGGTTAGGCTCTACGGGGACTTCGGGAGAGGTCTTGAGCCGGCGGCCGTCTCCGGTCCGCCGGATGCCTGCGTAGAGGGCGTGCGCGAGGTGGCGGAGGCAGGCGCCGAACTGATCTTGTTCACCCCATTATTCAACGAGGCCGAACAGATGGAGCGCCTGGCCGCTGAGGTGGCGCCCAAGCTATTCTGATGCGCAGAGTCGAGGCCTTAATGCCAACGCTGATGCCAACCCGGGCTACACCAGACGATACTAGGCGGACATATGGTTGCTGATAAGACAGCGAAATAAGCCTATTTATGGGCTTTTACGGACGTGGCGGCACTAGGCGAACTCTATAACAGCCAAGTCGTAATAAGGGTAGGTCAGCGGTTCGAGTCCGCTCGTCGGCTCTCTGTTCTGCTAGCAAAACCCGTAAGAATGAAAGGCTCCCGATGTTCGTGTCGGAGGCTTTGTCAGCAGTGCGTCTGCAGTAAACTATCCCAAAGCCTCGTCCATACCGTCGGCAGCGCGCCTTCCCATGCTAGGTATCCAGTGCGAGTAGCAGTCGAGGGTCATGGTTATGGTGGTGTGCCCGAGAAGATGCTGAAGGCTTCTTGTACGAGTCCGCGCATTCCGAGGAAGGATGGGTGCCGCCCTCGGACGTGCCGCAGGCCATGGCGGTCTTCAACGCCGACCCGATCCTCCGGCGTGTGAGGGACCCCCAGCGCGCCATGGCTCCAACCTTCGCCGATTTCGGTGGCCCAGCCCCCGGGCGGCTGACCGTCATCAAAGTTTGAAACTGCAAAACAAGCCGAGTTGAGATTCCGCGCCGTGATGACCGAAGGCGGTGCTGACCGGTTAGAATTGGCGAGAGCTTAGAGAGGAAGAAGCCCCGGTCCGCTAGCGGGATATATTCAATGGCATGAAAACAGGGCCTGCCGACGACATCGATCGCTTGTCGATCCGCGCCCGTCCGCCAGGGTGGCCGATCATGTACCAGACCTGGGGCAAGCTGCTGTTTCTGCACTGGCCAGCGCCGGCGGAGACGCTCCGCCCGCTGATCCCGGACCCCTTGACCATCGACGCCTTCGACGGCGCCGCGTGGGTCGGCATCACCCCTTTCACCATGTGGGGCGTCAGGCCAGTGTTTTCACCGGCACTCCCGGTATTGAGCAGCTCCCACGAGCTTAACGTTAGGACGTACGTCCACCTTAGCGGGGTCCCTGGAGTGTGATTCTTCTCCTTGGATGCCAGCAATCTGCTCGCCGTCTCGGGGCACGCTTCGTCTTCCATCTGCCCTACTTCACCGCCCGCATGAGCCTACAACAACACGATCAGACCATTTACTTTGCTTCGAGACGCACCTACCGTCATGCCCCACCCGCCGAGTTCGAAGCTACCTGGACGGCCGGCGACAGGTTAGGGGAAGCCGAGCCAGGTTCACTGGATTTCTTCCTTATCGAGCGCTACTGCCTCTATTCCGCTCGCAGGGACGCCCTCTACCGCGCTCGGATCTTCCATAGGCCTTGGCCTCTGCACAAAGCGCGCCTGTCGTCGTTTCGCTCGACGTTGATCGAATCACAGGGGCTACCTTCGCCGAAGGGTGAGCCGCTGGTGCACCAGCAGGGCGAGCCTTTGAGGGTAGGAGTCTGGCCCCCGGTCAGGGTTCGGTAGCGATGCGTCTTTACGGTGATTTTTTTAGCTTGACGCGCAGTGCCCTGATGTTTTTGGTGGTGCTGTGCGTGGCGGGCCTCTCCTGATTCGTTGGACGCTGAATAGAACCCGCTTGATCAAGTCAGAGAGCAGACGCACGTGACGGTCGAAGCGGGTAGGATGTCGTGAAGGGAGAAGCGTATGAGCTCAGACACACACCACAATAGGCGGCGAGCCGAGGCGGACGCCTCCACCCAGCGGGTCGACCGCATCGCTGAACCTTGGGGGACGAGGACGCCCTACGGACCAGGGGAGGAGTGGCCTGTGAGGGTCGACCTGTTTCTTCAGGAGGGGATCACCGAGGAGGACGCCGACCGCTGGGCGCAGACTGCGTCTCTGCATCACTCCAACGGCGATGGGCTAGACCTGGCGATCAAGGACGGCCGGATCATTGGGGTTCGGGGCCGCGCCATAGACCGGGTGAGCCGCGGTAGGGTGGACCCCAAGGATCTCTTTGTCTGGCAGGCCTATAACTCTCCGGATAGGCTCAAGCGCCCGCTCGTGCGCGAGAACGGGCGACTCGTGGAGACCGACTGGGACACCGCGATGAACAGGATCGTAGAGCGCTCCCAGAGCCTGCTCGGGGAGCCGGGTCCGGCCTCGTTCGGCTTCTACACCACGGGCCAGCTCTTTCTTGAGGACTATTACACCCTGGCCGTGATCGTCCGGGCTGGCATTGGCACCAATCACCTCGATGGGAACACCCGCCTATGCACAGCCACGGCAGACAGGTCCCTCAAGGAATCATTCGCCTGCGACGGCCAGCCGGGCTCGTTGAGCGACATAGATCACGCCGACACGCTCTTCATGGTCGGGCACAACATGGCCGAGACCCAGGCCGTCTCCTGGATGCGCATCCTCGATAGGCGCCGGGGACCTAACCCACCCACCCTGATTGCGGTAGATCCCCGGCCTACCCCCGTGGCCCAGGAGGCAGACCTCCACCTCCGGCCCAAGAACGGGACCAACCTCGCGCTCATGAACGCACTCGTCCACGAGATCATCGCAAACGACTGGGTCGACCACGACTACGTCGAGCACCATACGGTGGGTTTCGGCGAGCTCGAGAAGCAAACCCGGGACTGGACACCAGAGAAGGCGGCAGAGATCTGCGGTGTGTCGACGGAAGAGATCCGGGAGACTGCCTATATTCTCGGTAGCTCCGAGCGGCTGCTCTCGACGGCGTTGCAGGGCGTCTATCAGTCTCACCAGGCGTCAGCTACCGCGGCTCAGATCAACAACATCAACCTCATCCGCGGGATGCTCGGGAGGCCCGGCTGCGGCGTCTTGCAGATGAACGGACAGCCCACTGCCCAGAACACGCGCGAGACGGGAGCAAATGGGAGCCTGCCGGGCTTCAGGAACTGGCAGAACGACGCCCACGTTCAGGAACTCGCGCGGATCTGGAACGTGGAGCCGCTCACCATTCCCCACTACTCCGAGCCGACCCACGCCATGCAGATCTTCCGCTTTGCGGAGGAGGGCACTATTAACTTCCTCTGGATCCAGTGCACAAACCCCGTGGTCTCCCTGCCGGAGCTCCACAGGATCCGCTCGATCCTGGAGCAGGAGCGTCTCTTCGTCGCGGTGCAGGACATCTTCCTCACCGAGACTGCGCAGCTGGCCGACGTGGTTCTGCCGGCGGCCACCTGGGGCGAGAAGCTGGGCACCTTCACCAATACCGACCGCACGGTTCACATCTCGGAGAAGGCAGTCGAGCCGCCAGGCGAGGCGAGGAGCGACTTCGACATCTTTCTCGACTACGCGAAGCGCATGGATTTCCGCGACAAGGACGGTCAGCCCTTGATCAAGTGGGAGACACCGGAGGAGTGCTTCGAGGCGTGGAAGGAGTGCACGAGGAGGCGTCCCTGCGATTACACCGGTATCACGTACGACAAGCTGAGGGGCAGTCCGGGGATCCAATGGCCGTGCAACGACGAACACCCGGATGGCACCGAGCGCCTCTACACTGACGGTGAGTTCTGGGCCGATCCCTCCTACTGTGAGGACTACGGGAAGGATCTGCTTACCGGCGCCTCGTGGGAGCCGACGGAGTACATGGCTACCAACCCACACGGCAAAGCCATCCTCAAGGCTGCCGAGTACGCCCTGCCCCACGAAACTACCAGCGAGGAGTACCCGTTCCTGCTGAACACGGGCCGTACGATCTACCAGTTCCACACCCGGACGAAGACAGCCCGTGCTTCACAGCTCCAGGAGGCGGCGCCGGAGGTGTGGGCCGAGCTGTCCCCTGCAGACGCCGAGCGCCTTGGCATCGAGGAGGGGGATATCGTGGAGGTCGCCTCCCCACGGGCTAGCATGCAGGCGCGAGCCCGGATCAGCGATATCCTCGAGGGTGTGGTCTTCGTCCCCTTCCACTACGGCTACTGGGATCAGCCGGAGGGTGATGCACCAAACGGTCGGGGGCGCGTGGCCAATGAGTTGACCCTTACCGACTGGGACTCGGCTTCCAAGCAGCCGATCTACAAGACGGCGGCCGCACGGGTGAGAAGGATCGCCGATTCCGGGGGGCAACCCTCCCCGGCGCCGACCAACACCGGCTCGAAGCCGGTCCGGGATATCGGTGTGCGCACCGCAGGCGGGCCTGGGGCTCAGGTGATCGAGAAGATCGAGGGGGTGCCCGAACAATGAAGATAGGACTGGCGATACAGCAGGTGCGCTCGGCGGAGAGCGACCTGGCGGAGGAACTCGAAAGGGTCGGCGAGCGGCACAAGATCGACCAGGAGGTCTACCACCTCACTAGGACGCTGGCCAATATCTCGCGCCGGAACGTCGAGGAGCTGACGCGCTTCCAAGAGCGCTACCCGATCTCGGGCGGTACTGAGGCAGACGAGGGGGAGGACAGCTCGGGGTTGTTCGGCAGGTTGCGCGAGAAGAGTTCGGAGCTGGTCGATTCCGTCTCCGAGGGCTCAGGAGGGGGTGAGCGTCGCACGGGTGTACTCGACACTGTGCGGGAGAAGGGCTCGGAGCTGGTCGGGCGCCGACCGGAGTCGGGGCTGTTGCTCCTACGCGACCTGCGCAAGCTTTACATGCTGGCCTCGGAGGTCTCTATAAACTGGGTAATCCTCGGTCAGGGCGCCCAGGCGACCAAAGATCAGGAGCTGCTCCAGGCTACCAAGGTGTGCCACCCTGATACGCTTCGCACCCTCAAGTGGACCAACACCAAGATCAAGGAGACCTCCCCTCAGGTACTGATGAGCTGACACTTTGCCGCGGACGGAAGATATCCTACCGCCCAGTATCTGCCACCGCAGCCTACGCCAGCGAGAAGCGCCGCCGAATCCTCACACCGGCCCGCGAACCGAGCAATCCCTATCGTAAGGAAAGGAAGAATGTCCGATTCATTGGCAGGAAAATACCTCTCATTCTGGATCGACACGACGCCTCGCACGGACTACCCGGCAATGCCGGGCGACATCTCGGCGGACGTGGCGATCATTGGCGGGGGCATCACCGGTCTGACCGCAGCGGTCTTGCTAAAGAGGTCGGGCAAGAGGGTGGTCCTGATCGAGTCGCGAATATACGCTATTACCAGGCGGATCCTCCCTCGATCGAGGAGGTGGTTCGGCGGGTGCAGGAAGACTTCGTACCCCACATCAGGGACATGCGAGGGTTTGTTTCTTACTTCATCCTAGTTCCCAGCGAGAGGGAGGAGGATATTGTATCGGTGAGCGTCTTTGAGGACCAACAAAGCGCTGAAGAGAGCAACAGGAAGGCTGCAGAGTGGGTGGTGCAGAATCTCAGCGAGCTTCTTCGGCCGACCCCGGAGTTCGCCAGCGGGCAAGTGGTCGTGTACGAGGCTTTGCAGTGAGATAGTAGCTGGCACTCGGCGGAGGCTAAGGGTCCACTCTTTGGCTATTGCAGTAGGACCAAAGTCCACCTCTAGGGGCTCCGGCCTCTTCCTGCCAACTGTCTTTAGGGTCGGGGCGCGAGGGTCCCAGCACCTTTGTCGCCCTATTCCTCCAAGCGCAGAAGTGTTCTCAGAAGCCCATTTGCAGAATCCTGCATATGGCCCCGGTACTCTGTCTCTGTCGGAGTACCGAGGCCCAGACCTCGAACTACTATATATTGCTCACCGGCATGAAGTTGTGCTCGGGCGAATACGCGGCACCCCCTCAGGACGCTGATATGGGGATGGGTAGTAGGAGTTCATGGGGGCGGTAGATTGCCGAAGGCACGGCCGTCCAGACCTTGATGTGTGTACAAGCCGATTTGGACTGTTGTCCATGTGCTAGGTCCTCAGGGCCGTCGAGAGCACGCTCTGCGGCTACAATGACCTTCAAGGCCGCTTTGAAGAGCTCTGGAACTTCTTGGCATGGGGTCGGCGGAGGAATTAGGGAGTTTCAGGTTCAAAGAGGTCCGGGGTGCCAGGGAGGCTAATCCGTGAGATGGAGGGCGGGAGCCCCATCTACGTGCCGAGCGAGGCCAACACGGTGCTGCTGGCCGAGGCCCTGAGGGTGCCAGCGGGACTCCTGCTTGAGGAGAGGGAGCGGCTGTTCGAGCAGTGGCACCACCGAGACGTCGTTGGATAGCCATGCGGGGGTCTGCCTCTATTCACCCGAGTGTGTGGAAGGTAGATTCTGCAAACTACTTCGCCGTGACGTTCTAAGAAGTTCAGCTTAGAGTGCGGAGCGTCGTAGGGTCAGAAGGGTGATGTCGTCCTCCTGCTCCCAGCCCTCCCCTACGAAGGAGTAGAGTTCCTCCAAAAGGAACTCCCCCAGCGATCTCTCCTCACCGTGTTCTGCGATGAGCGCCAAGACCAACATCGTCGTCATCGGGGCTGGCCAGGCCGGCCTGTCCTCTGCGTACCACCTCAAGAAGCGCGGGCTATAATCTCGAGTTAGCTGCGAACACTAGGAGCCTACGATGCGAGACACTATTGTTCACACTGGGGGCGCACGCTCACCAGAACCTGCCGACGCGGGCCGCTACCTGCCAATAGCCGAACACGGCCTCATCGGTGATCTCCACACGGTCGCGCTCGTCGGCACCGAGGGGACGATCGATTGGTACTGCTGCCCACGTTTCGACGCCCCCAGCTTGTTTGGGGCGATCCTCGACCGGGAGCGCGGCGGCTACTGGAGGATCGCCCCGACTGGAACGAACTGGACGACCAAACAGCTCTACTTCCCGGATACCAACGTCCTCATCACCCGTTTCCTGAGCCCCCACGGCGTGGCAGAAGTTCTGGACTTCATGCCGGTCGTGCCCGCAGGCCGCCAGCCCCACCGCCTGGTACGATGCATATTGTGCGTGCGGGGGTGGGTGCCCTTCCAGGTGGAGGTCGAGCCGCGCTTCGACTACGGTAGGCAGGCGCACGAGACACGCTTGCACAAACATGGGGCGGTCTTCGAGTCTCCAGCGCTGACGGTGGCGCTGAGTTCGCCGTTGCCGCTCGAGCGCTCGGAGGAGGGCATCAGAGCGAACTCCATCCTTAAGGCTGGGCAGAGTACCACCTTCGTGTTGGAGACCCTCGGCGGTGACGGCGAGCAGCCTCAGTTTTACAGCGAGGGCGACACCCGCCAAGCGTTCGATGAGACAGTGGCGTTCTGGCAGCGGTGGCTCGCGCGCTCGCGCTACGCAGGCCGGTGGCGAGAGATGGTGCACCGCTCCGCGCTCACCCTGAAACTCCTGACCTACGCCCCGACCGGCGCGATCGTGGCCGCTCCGACCACCAGCCTGCCCGAAGAGCCGAGCGGCGGGGCACGCAACTGGGACTACCGCTACACCTGGATTAGGGACTCCGCCTTCTCGCTCTACGGCCTCTTGCGGTTGGGCTTCACCGACGAGGCCGAGGCGTTCATGGGCTGGCTGACCGACCGCTTTTGTGAAAGCAGGTCCGCGGGGAAGGGGCCGCTACAGCTCATGTACGACATCGACGGGCGCTCCGAGCTCCCCGAGGAGGTCCTCGGGCACCTCGAAGGATATCGTGGCTTGGGGCCGGTGCGAGTCGGCAACGCTGCCGCTGAGCAGTTGCAGCTGGACATCTATGGAGAGCTCATCGACTCGGTCTACCTCTACAACAAGTACGGCAAGCCACTCTCCCACGACGCCTGGGAGGACCTCTCGCGCGTCGTCGAATGGGTGTGCGAGCACTGGGATGAGGCTGATGAGGGCATCTGGGAAACGAGGGGTGGCCGCAAGCGCTTCACCCACTCGCGGCTGATGAGCTGGGTAGCGATCGAGCGGGCGATCAGGATCGCTCGGCAGCGCGGGCTGCCCGCCGATATGGTGCACTGGCTCTCCGTGCGCGACGCTATCTACCACCAGATCATGGCGCACGCTTGGCACCCTGAGCGCAAAGCCTTTGTACAGCACTACGACACCGATGTCCTGGACGCCTCTGTCCTGTTGATGCCGCTGGTCAAGTTTATCGCCCCGACTGACCCGCGCTGGTTATCGACCCTCGGCGCTATAAAGGAGGAGCTGGTCTCTGACAGCCTCGTCTACCGCTATAACTCGGTCGCTTCTCCCGACGGTCTAGAGGGCGAGGAGGGCACGTTCTCGATGTGCACATTCTGGTATGTTGAGGCGCTGGCACGGGCCGGGCGGCTCGGCGAAGCACAGCTCATCTTCGAGAAGGTGCTCACCTACGCCAACCACCTAGGGCTCTACGCCGAGGAGATCGGATCCAGCGGCGAGGCTTTAGGCAACTTCCCGCAAGCCTTTACTCATCTTGCCCTTATCAGCGCCGCCGTCAATCTCGACCGCCAGCTGGGTTAAAGATGGCGACGACGAGACCCACGCGGGCTCGACACAAAAGTGCGAAGGCAGCGCAAGAAGGCTTATAGCCATGTCGGATTCTCATTCGGTTATCGTCACGTCCTGCCCTTAATCATCGAAGTGCCTGGAAGGTAGGTGTTCTCGGAAGTTGGTATCCGTGATTCTGCATAGCCCCGGTCCTACAGAGCCTAAAACGCCACATGGTTCCGGGCCACATGGTTCCGGGCCTTTTGATACCAATCTGATACCACTGGGAACGCAGTACGGTGCATTGCCCAGCAAACGAGAGCAGAGAAAGCGGCTTATCTATGTGGGGTTTGCAAACTTCTGCAAACCCTTGCAACGTGTGAATTATCACTCGTAATGAGCAGGTCAGCGGTTCGAGTCCGCTCGTCGGCTTTCCTTTGCGGGACGTTCCCGCAAGATATTTCCCACCTTCGTGACGTCCGGCCTCAGATCCTCTCCAGCGCCTCCCGAATCGGGGTTTCACCGCCTATGATCTCGAAGGTCTTGCGA
>Ga0058697_10000948_pt1 | contig 11313 bp, 6 predicted proteins | sample AgamicAsMae_FD_66619 | JGI IMG/M metagenome (GOLD analysis project Ga0058697, IMG submission 66619) | Agave microbial communities from Guanajuato, Mexico - As.Ma.e | ecosystem: Host-associated > Plants > Phyllosphere > Phylloplane/Leaf | place: Guanajuato, Mexico | collected 2012-06-04
TTGTACTTCTTCTGGCGTGATATGGTGCTGCATACTTGATTGCGAGCGGAAGCCTTCGGCGCCGGAAACTCCATGCTTGACTTCATGCCGCCCCACATTGTCATGTTGTGAAGAAGTTGCTATGCTGGTACTGCTGCTGGCATTCGCTTTCTCACTGCCGAGGCCCGCCAGCGAGCTTACGAGCTCATTACCATGTACACCGCCAGACGATGGGCCAGCTACAACACTTCTTACAAGACTTGACGCAGATTGTGCTATTCGATTCGCAAGTGAGCCTCCATGACTACGTGATTCAGGTTGATTTTCCAAAGATTGAGTATGGGTAGCTGGTGCTGAGTATGCAGCAGGAGAGGGGTCATGGTAAGCATGAAATGGCTGTTTGCCTTTGTTGTCATTAGTCATCACGATCCTCCGCACGATGCTATGGTCACAGACACGGTGAGGGTCGAGATGAAGCTCTTCACATCGGACAGGCGGTGGTGGAGTGCGACGGCAGAAGGAGCTGCGGGGAGATGTAACTTTGTAGGGTGGCATAATCCCGAGAATAGCCCGAGCAGAGGAAACACATCAAGACAGTTTGCGCAGCTCAGTGAAAACATATTCTCATCGTAAAGTGAGTTAAACCTACAAGCTATATATAAAGCGCTCGCTGCAATGCGCATACTGGCGCTCCTCTGAACGCCTTGTCACTCCGATTCCCGCTCAACTCATCACGCGTTGCACCATTCCCAAGCATACTCCGTCGTCTAGTACGTCCTCTTGAATGGTGGCACAGCCTTGCACTCGTTCTCATCGAGTGTGTGCATGGTCACTGGCCTGTAGCCAATTCTGACCTTGCTCTGGGGTGTCTCCTGCCATGTCAAGGAGTGCTTCATCCATTCCTCATCATTTCTGTCCGGGAAGTCCTCACGTGCGTGTGCTCCACGAGACTCCTTTCTGTTTGCAGCAGAGTTGGCAGTCTGAACAGCGCAGGTAAGCAGGTTCTTGAGCTCGAGTGACTCGACAAGGTCAGAGTTCCAGATCATGCTGCGGTCCTTGGTGCCGAGGTCATTGAACCAGTTGTCGACCTTAGTAATCTTCTCAACACCCTCATCGAGTGACTCTTGAGTGCGGAAAACGGAGACATCTGTTTGCATGACCTTCTGCATCTCCTTCCTGATGTCGTGCGTAGACCTGAATCCATCTGCAGTGCGGATGTGGTCAACTGAAGCAACAGCCTCAGCACCAGCTTCAGCAGGGATTTCACTCTTGAATGGTGCGTTCCTCTCGTGGTTGTCGCGGATGTGGTGAGATACAGCACGGCCGAAGACGACAAGATCGAGGAGAGAGTTGGCTCCCAGACGGTTAGCGCCGTGGACAGAGACACAGGCGGCCTCACCACAAGCATAGAGACCAGGGACAACCTTGTCCTTTCCTTGCTCGTCAATGGTGACAACCTCACCAGTGAACTTGGTAGGAATACCACCCATGTTGTAGTGGACAGTGGGCAGGACGGGGATAGGCTGCTTCCTGACATCAACTCCAGCGAAGATAGAAGCAGTCTCGGAGATACCAGGAAGTTTCTCGTGCAGGACCTCAGCGGGCAAGTGGCTCAGCTGGAGGTAGAGATGATCCTTGTCTTGACCAACACCACGACCTTCGCGGATCTCCATGGTCATTGATCGGGATACAACGTCACGAGATGCCAAATCCTTGGCAGTAGGAGCGTAACGCTCCATGAACCGCTCACCCTCGGAGTTGATGAGGTAACCTCCCTCACCACGAGAACCTTCCGTGATCAGACACCCAGCACCGTAGATACCAGTGGGGTGGAATTGCACGAATTCCATATCCTGGTTGGGCAGACCTGCACGAGCGACCATGGCCATACCGTCACCAGTACATGTGTGTGCGGATGTGCATGAGAAGTAAGCACGACCGTATCCACCAGTAGCAAGCACGGTGTTGTGCGAGCGGAATCTGTGTAGAGTACCGTCTTCCTGGTTGTAAGCGATAACACCCTTGCACTCGCCATCCTCCATGATCAGGTCAATGGCAAAGTATTCGATGAAGTAGTTTGTGTTGTGTCTTAGTGATTGACCGTAAAGAGTGTGTAGCATGGCGTGTCCAGTTCGATCGGCTGCAGATGCGGTTCTGTATGCCTGACCACCCTTGCCGTAGTTTCTGGATTGACCTCCGAATGCACGCTGGTAACTGGTCGAGCGTCAGTTCCTGCAGGTACGTTATGGGCTGGAAAAATCATACATTCTGCCATCTTCCGTTCGAGAGAATGGGCATCCATAACGCTCAAGCTCGTACACGCTCTCTGGTGCCTCTTTTGTCATGTAGTGAATAGCATCTTGGTCTCCGAGCCAGTCCGAACCCTTGACTGTGTCGTACATGTGATGTCTCCAGTCGTCCTCGTGCATGCTACGCTGGAAGTCAGCTAATGGCCAAGATCATTGCCTAGACGAATCTCTTACTTTCCAAGTGCGGCATTGATACCACCTTGAGCGGCGACTGTATGACTTCTTGTAGGAAATAGCTTCGTTATGCAAGCAGTGTTGAAACCTGCCTCGGCAAGACCGAACGCAGCGCGCAAACCAGCGCCACCTGCTCCGACAACAACAGCATCGTACTCGTGGTCGACAATCGGGTACTTGGTACCGAGTCCAGGACTAATCTCAGTTTCTCTTGCGCGCAGAGGTGCACTCGTGATGATCTTTGCTACAGGTCGTGTGGAGGAGAAGTTCCGCGTGCTCTGGCGGAGGGATTTTGAGAGCTATGGACTATCAGCTAACACTCGAGTCGTGGTTTTGAATTTGCCCTTGACGACGTGGCAATGCAGCGCACGCGAGAAACCCAACATACGACATGCTAGAATTGAGGCAAAAGAGTATAACGTACTGTGGGCGCAGCGCTGAAGCGGCGGAGACCGAGGGAAGCCATGAGTTAGTCTTGAAACAGATAAACTGCTTAAGATCGAAGCTCGTCTACTAAACGGGTTGTCGCTGGGGAAGATGGGGGTGTAAGTGGCGAGTGAGGTGTAGACGGGACCTGAGGCTTGATGCGTAGAACGAATGAACTCCAGATGAATCTAGGGTAAGGTGTGGGGCAAGTTGCAATGATCGGGTCTATGGATCGTGGCTGCCGAATAACCTGGTGATTATTAATCATTCCACTAGACAGTGAAACATCATCACTTTTGCCACCACGCTGCAACACTTCTGCTTCTATGAAACCAATATCATCTTCACCAGCCGTCTTATGTTATAACCAAAGAGAGCTAGTATGCACGGACAAGGCTATGGCGACGGCAGCTCCTCCTCTTCACGTGCCTTCTCGTTGTTCTCATCATCTTCTGGACCCCGAGCACTACGCTCGACCACGGTGTGTCCGTTGTCTGCTGAACGACGTGATGGCGTCCATTGCTCTGTGTTTTCGCATCCTTCAGGGGTGCGACAGACCTGTCTTGCTTCTGCTGGTGCGGTCTTCCATAGAATTTCCTTAATCTCTTTAGATACCTTTTCAACCACATCCATAGCCCAGATAACATCAAGATGCTCATAGTTCTCAATGATCTTCTTGTGGACGATGTCCACGTGAGGCTCTCGACCACGCTCGAAGCGACGCAATAGGCGCCTGCCATCGACCAGGTTATCGGCGCCGCCGACCCAGAAGGCCATCGGAGGCGCGTGCTCATCATACCATGCAAACTTGCCACGGTCTTCGTGATTATGTTCATCGCGGTGACAAGATACATTACCGGATGTCTTCTCTGGATGTTGGTTGAAGTAGTCTTGCTCTTCATCATCCTCTTCGTCTTCGAGTTGACCTTCTTCTCGCGTTGATAAGATGCACGTCTGCTTAGCGAAGCAGTCCCTCCCCAGCCACCAACGCATACTCTCTGCACTCACATACACGGGCGCGAACTGGAACATGCGTCGCTTGATCCCACTATCCCAACGGTCGTCCGACCAGTCGAAGAGAAATGAGAAAATAAGATATCCTAGGTCTCCATAAATGGCACTCGGCATGATCTTGTGAGCAACCATCATCAGTGGTATGAACGAATGAATACCGAATACCAGCCTGAACATCCCTGGTGTCAAGATGCTCATGAACTTGAAGTAGCCCTTCTTGATCAGGGGACCGGAGTAAGCAGCAGGAGCCAGGCCACAGAATATGCTGATACGTTCACCAATATCTGGTCTCTGTTCCCTTGCAAGGGCTACCATTGTCTGCGTCGTACCTTGCGAATGACATACCAGTCCCAGCTTCTCAAAACCAGTCTCCTCAAGGACACGCGATACAAGGGCGGGAAGGTCCATTACACCCATCTGCCTGATATTCCAAGCCCACATACGTGGATCACCGTACTGTAAGCGCACATGTCGTGGTTCAAAGCCACATCTATTGTTGCCTAGCCATACATCGAAGCCAGCTTTTGCAAGGTAGAAAGCTAGACTATCGTCATCATTGCAACAGTAGGCGCCGGCAGATTGGAGAAGTCCATGCATGAGCAGAACTGGGTACCGACGGTCTCCGTCCTTGTATTGTGTTGATGTGGTTCCATTCTGGCGGCCTTCTTCCACGAAACCATCTTTGAACACGTCGGGCGACTTCATCCCCCGTCGCTCTTTCGATGCTGCTGTGTATTCTCGTGGATTGTATACATGTAACAGATCAATCACAAAACCATCCTCTGTCTGCACCTCATACGTCTCGATGTCAAGTCCGACTCGTCGAGCATAGTACGCAGTATCGCAGATCAAGGGATCTTTGCCACCTTCAGTAGGTGGGTAATCCTCCACGCGATTCTGCTTCGGCTGATTGTGTGCATCATTCGGTCTATTCTCCTGTTGCGTGACTTTCTGCTCCCATTGCTCAGCAGCCACCTGCCTCTCATGCTCTCTTCTCCGCTCTTCTTCATAGAATGGCCTTTTCACTGCGGGGTTCTGGCCAAGCATCATTTGCCACAACAAACTGGCAGCATTCGGTATAGCAGTGAATATAGCGCCAAGAAGTACGACCAAAAGAAAGCCAAAAGAGCCGAAAGCGGCAGATAAACGAAAAAGCCATGCATGACAGCTGCGACCGAAAGTGTCTGGTCCATACAGAGGCAAAGGAGGGAATAGCGGATTCGTCTTCGATACTGGTACAGCTTCCCGCAGTGGTGCATCCGCTTTTTCAGAGGCATTTGATACCGCACGAAGATCACTATTTGCACGGCCATGCAGTGTCCCGTCTTTCGACTCTCTGATTGCTCCGGGCACTGGTGTTCGCACTGCTGGATCTCGACCGTCGACTAGGTCCCGAAGTCTATTGAGCTTAACCGCCTCATCAACAGGTATAGCCGGTAGTCTCGATCCATCGGCAGTCAGGACAATTGGATCCTGAGGCGTAACAAACTTCGCCTCAATTGCAGCCGAAGAGTCAATAGCTCGTCCGCCATCGTCCACCTTGAAAGTGCGCTCGAAGCCTAACGTCTCAGCACGATGCGCAAACTCGATGGCATAGTCTCCGCTCTGGTGAGAGGAGTGATCCGTGCTATGTCTATTGCGATCTTCAGCATTGACATTGGCACGATTCACGCGTCTTTTGACCTCCATTGGACGTGGCAGGTGAGGGAATTTGGCAAAGACAGATATGATACTGCATTGATATTACTGGATAGATAGCAATAGCGATCAAAGAAATGTTAGCTCATGATGTGTATAATGATGTTGTGTTTACAGGTTTGTTGTGTTCAGGTTATCATGAAACACAGGGGCATGACGTAATAGATTTAGCGCCTGCGCTCTGCACTTAGGCACATGTCCGCCGATCGTAGTCAAAACATCTTTGAAACGACCGAGGCAACTTCGCTTTCTTGTCCGGGAATACTGAAGTGCGAGCTTCGATGAGCGCCACAATACGATGACTACGTCCCTGTTGTCACGTAAAAGAAAGAGAAGAAGAGGCCCAGAAAAACCTGCACTTTCAGCGCAGCTCATATTGGATAATGGCTTAGAGGGAGATGCTGGTCATCTCTGTGTGGAACTTTTCCAAGAGCTGTTCCCCGGAACGGCAGATGAGGATATAGTCAAGGATGAAGTATATCACGTAGCTATAGCAGCTCAGCAGTCACTGCTAGGCAATGACACCAAGCACGATCAGTGGACGATACTTCCTGTCCGGCCATCTTTAGCAAAGACTGATGATATGGCGCACGCTCGGACCGTACGTCTTCCAGCTTCTTCAGCATCCACACAAGCGCTTGTGAACAAGCTAAAGCAAGAAAGTACAAGACTTGGACGCGCAATCCCGAACACAGCGATCGAAGTCAAAATTCTTGACGTCGAACCGCTCCCACTCACAACGGTCGTCGTCAATGTACAAGATGCTGGGTGTACCAGCCACAATGACCAGTCGGAGAGCCTATCAGGCCACATGGAGGACCTGCAATTGAGTGTAGCTGAAAACTTATTGGCTTTGCGCTTAATATACGTTGGACAATGCTTGAGCTTAGTCAAGACATTGGAGGGTAAAGGCACAACAGAGATCACGGCGAACGTCAGACTGTGTGAGCCGGTGCGGCAGGGATACATCACCGCAACCACAAAAGTTGTCATATACCAGGATGTCCACAAGAGCAGATCCAAGCACGAGTTGATTGCTGCTGCTCGACGTGCGCTACCAGTACCTGTGGAGGAAGATGACGGTGAAGATACCTCGAACGAACGATTCTATTCTGCTGCTGAAGGACCACAGCAGTCCCCGGCTAGAACTGTCAAGAAATCCAGGCTACCAAGCGTAAATGTGCAACCTAGCGAAACTGAAGATTCCAGTGATGTGGATGACGACGATACTGATTTCTCGGACGATGATACGGATGCCGTAGGTTTGAGTCTTCCTGGACTGCCAGTACCACCTTCAGGTACGCTTTCTGCCCAGAGTTCTACAACTATAGGCAATGGCAAATTTGCAAACGGCAGCAATACCCCAGGTTCAATGATTTCAAGCTTCTCAAACTCGACGATACGTCCCGGGGATGGTAGGGGTCGTATCTTCGAGACTCGACAAATGCGTACACGAGTGCCCGAGCATTTCCTCTATCCAAGGCCAGGCTCTGACGAGGACGATGAGGCAAGAATATATACCGACAGCTCATCTCTCGCGAAATTGGGCTGTTTCTCGGGTGACTGGATCAGTGTGGAAGTTGTCAAAGACGACTTGGTGACTGCCATCAACGATTCAACATTGGGATCAAGGGACCTCTGCACTCGACGAATTGCGAAAATATATGCTCTTCAATCTCTTGTACCGCAAAAGCCTAGATATTCACTTGATCGAGGCGTACGGAGGACTTCGTCGTCATCATTCACTTCTGCAGTCAAGTTGCTACCAAGTGTCTATGTATCACCTCTTATGTTGTCAAGCCTTGCTTATGCCGCAAAGGTGAAGCTTTCTGTGGTCTCTAGCACATTGCCAAATCCTGCTTCGCGCACTGGTGGACAGCGGCCAGGGAAACTTTCGCCGGCACGACCTCCAATTGCGAAGGAGGTCTGTCTTGTCAAAATTGCCACCCCACTAGCCACAGAACGAGAACTCCAAGATGTGATTCTGCAGCAACTCAGAGTTTGGTTCCAGCAGAGGAGACGCATAGTCAAGGAAGGTGATCTTATCCCTCTTATGCTGGACAAAAACCTTGGCAAAGCTACCTTCAGGGGCACCACAACAGATACAGCAGAGACAGACCTGGACATGAATGTCGACCTACTTCAGCAGCTTACCCAGAATAGGGACAATCAGCGCGTTATTTGGTTCAAGATAGGCTTGATCGCCACAGAGAACAGCAAAGCTCTGGACAATCCGGACGATGTGCCGGATGCTTGGGCTGGGATGGCTGTTGTCGATGTCAAGGCTAATCTGACCCGGATTACGCAATCCGGAAGTGAACAAGCGAGGCTGCCGAAATCTATGATCAGTCCCTGGCAATACTATCTGGGCATTAGGCCCTCACCGCACTCTCTGAACGACGGCAATACTATCGATTTTGGTGACGCATTGCTTACCGATGAATACATTAGCCACCTAAGACGACGTTTGCGCGAGCTAATTTCAGCTGCACTCAGTCCTCAAGCTATTCACTTCAAGCTGCCAGCTGTAGCTATACTCATGAGGTCCGCACAAAGGCACATTGGCAAGGCAACCACAGTTCATCATGCTTGTGAAGATCTGGGTGTGCATGTTTTCGAGATAGATGGATATGATATCTTGAGTGAGGACAGCTCAGGTGGTGGTGATACCAAAACCGTTGCTACGCTTGAGGCCCGAGCAGATCGAGCCATGACTTGTGGTGCACAATGTACTGCTATCTTGCTTCGTCACATCGATGTGCTCACTTCCGAACGCATGGCGGCCACACTCCAAGGTATTCTTACCATCGTACGTGTGCTTATTGCGACCACATCTGCTATCGACAAGGTTCCCGAAGGTATTCGGGGCATCTTCACCCACGAAATTGAGGTCAATGCACCCGATGAGAAAGAGCGTGAAGGCCTGCTTTCCTCGATCATTGGCACTTCTGCAAACACGGTTGCGCCTACAGTGTCCTTGACACCCATTGCTATCAAGACCGCTGCACTAGTCGCTGGTGACCTCGCCGATGTTGTCGCACGAGCGAGCGTGGCGCGAGCCGAACGTCTTGAAGGTCTAGTTTACAGCACCAATGCCTCAAGATCGACCACACAAGACACTGTCAATCTTCGCGATATACAGCTTGCTGGCGGCGATGCTGCTCGCTATCTGACAAAGGCGGACTTTGACGTCGCTGTAGATGCTGCACGCAAGAACTTCGCTGATGCCATCGGTGCACCACAGATTCCCAACGTCAGCTGGGACGACGTGGGAGGACTCGCTCATGTCAAAGATGCTGTCATGGAGACTATACAACTACCCCTTGAGCGACCAGAGCTCTTCGCAAAAGGCATGAAGAAGCGAAGTGGCATCCTGTTTTACGGACCTCCAGGTACTGGCAAAACTCTGCTCGCCAAAGCTATTGCAACAGAGTTTTCCCTCAACTTCTTCTCGGTCAAGGGTCCTGAACTACTGAATATGTATGTTGGAGAATCTGAGGCCAACGTGCGGCGTGTCTTCCAGCGTGCTCGTGATGCAAGACCTTGTGTTGTCTTCTTCGACGAACTAGATTCGGTCGCGCCAAAACGTGGCAATCAAGGCGACAGTGGTGGTGTCATGGACCGCATAGTCAGTCAGCTCCTTGCCGAGCTGGACGGCATGAGCAATGGAGATGACGGGTCCGGCTCTGGCGGCGGCGGCGGAGTCTTTGTCATTGGTGCTACGAATCGACCTGATCTTCTTGACCAAGCACTTCTTCGTCCAGGTCGATTCGACAAAATGCTCTACCTTGGAGTGTCAGATACGCATGACAAGCAGCTCACCATTCTTGAAGCACTCACACGCAAATTCAAGTTGCACCCATCGCTATCACTCCGCAAAGTAGCAGAATCACTCCCATATACCTACACAGGTGCAGACCTCTATGCGCTCTGCTCGGACGCCATGCTGAAGGCTATCACGCGCCGTGCCTCATCGGTCGACGTTAAGGTTCGTGCAATCAATGCTGAAAGGGCTGCCGCGAGCCCTCCTAAGCCGCCAGTCACGGTTGCCTGGTTCTTCGATCACATTGCCCAGGAAGAGGACACGGAAGTGGTTGTTGAGGAAGAGGACTTCCATGCTGCAAGCAGGGAACTGGTCCCCAGTGTCAGTGTGAAAGAACTGCAACATTATGAGCGGGTCAAGAAGTCTTTCGAGCAGGGTGATGATGGTGGCAAGGAGCAGAAGCAGGCTGCACCACAACATAGAATTTCACAGCAAATGATGCCACTGATGCCAAAAGCTGAGAGGAATGACACGATAAACGGACACTCCACGAACGACGAAGCGGACACTAGCAACATAATTTCGGGCACTGAGGCTCTCAACCTCAATGGCCCTACTCGCAAGTCGAAGGGAAAGGGCAAGGCTATCTACCACGATAACGTGGAGTCTTTGACTAGTTTCGGCGATGCGGCTGATGCAAACGAAGACTTGTACAGTTGAACCAGTCCGTTTGTGCTGCAACCACCTAGTTTGTCGCCATAGCCAACAATGTCGATTTGGTCTGGGTTTGATATTATTGACAAGTCATAAGTCTTGAGCTGCCGCCCGACTTTTGGTTGATAGAATCAGCGATGTGATACGTTGTGAACTGGAGTTGACTACGAAGCTCACCCTAACTAAAACGAACGACTCGAGCTTGGTAAATTGCGAAATGGCATCCATGGTTACAAGGTCCAAGTACCACGGGCTGCTGATCGTTTCAAAGATAGTTTGTTGTGGCTGGCATGATCAAGCATTTGAATACACAGCACTTCCCTCAACATTCGCGACATCACTATCGCAGACTCATCCGACCTCTACCATCTCTTGCGTAGAGCGCGCTCGGAGTAAGGAAGGGTTCCTTACACAACGCTGGCTGGCTGATGTGACACAGAATCGTGACAAAGCCAATCCTGGTCACAAGTATACGACGTAGTACAAATATCAGCCACCGTGGGTCTTCGACGTGCTCAAGTAACACAACAGGCTCATGTCTATAAGTACTGGAGACGTCCTGCTCGAACCTGCTGTGCACTCTCACGCACAAGATTTCTGTGAATCTGACCTGTAACACCGCTCTGCACGATGATATTTTCACTACAGCTTCTATGACAGCCGAGCGCAAAGGTCTCTCAATCGGATGACAGAACCGTCAAATCTTATGTCAACAGCACCTCGAGCATTTGATGCTTGCGGAGCATAGTCGTCACTGACACTAGACCAAGCGGAGCATCGTGACGGTGACTCCTCCGCCGTAATTACTAGTTTCGAACGGGGCCACGACCTGAATGAAACCCCACTTTCAGTGTTCAGCCTGCCGCGTGAGATTAGGGACTTGCTATACGAGCTCATCGCTGTAACATGTCAAGCTTCGAAACCACCAAATGTGGAGATATCGAAGACATCTGGCTATGAGCATCTCTTTGTGGCAGAGGGGGACGGGAAGATCTGGTCCAACCATTCGCCTCCAAGTTTTGAGCATAGTTACAATAATCTGCTCCTGGTCAACCATCAGATTAATGCTGAGATTTCTGTTGCTGCGGAGATTCACCTGCCATTTTCCAGTATGCATTGGCACATACTCAGCTGATTCAGTATGCTTTCCCTGCCCCGATACCGACGTTGCGCTGCTTAAGCACTTTGACACTTGCCCCATTTGCAATGCGAAGATAGTCACACATCACCAACCAT
>Ga0058697_10000949_pt1 | contig 11310 bp, 11 predicted proteins | sample AgamicAsMae_FD_66619 | JGI IMG/M metagenome (GOLD analysis project Ga0058697, IMG submission 66619) | Agave microbial communities from Guanajuato, Mexico - As.Ma.e | ecosystem: Host-associated > Plants > Phyllosphere > Phylloplane/Leaf | place: Guanajuato, Mexico | collected 2012-06-04
CAGGACAACCATCTAATTTCTTCTTCAATGCTCCTTGTGCTGTGGCGAGCAATGCCGGTGGACGTCTTGAGCTTTTCCTCTCCGACCGATTTGGTGCCCTCTGGCACATCTGGCAGCTGACAGCTGGAGGTGCTTGGAGCAACTGGCGCCAATTTCCTCTCCAGTTCGGTACTTTATCTTCCCCTGCGGTGGCAGTGAATCGCGATGGACGTCTAGAAGTTTTCGTCGGCGCCGGGGTGGATGGAGCAGTCTGGCATACCTGGCAGGTGACAGCTGGAGGTGCTTGGAGCAACTGGCACTCATTAGGTCCCCCGACAGGGGCTGTCCCGCCCAATACCCACGTCCCTCTTCCTAACGTAGAAGTAAACCGCGACGGTCGCCTCGAGGTTTTTGCTACTGGAAATGATGGTGCATTCTGGCACATTTGGCAGCTGACAGCTGGAGGCGATTGGAGCAATTGGGCTTCATTGGGCACCCCAACTGATGTACCTTCTGTCGGACGCACTTCCTCTGTGGGAAGAAATGGCGACGGACGTATTGAGGTCTTCGTCATGGGCTCCGATAATAAGCTGTGGCACGCTTGGCAAGTACAGCCAGGGGGCGCATGGATGTAAATATGGGCTCACCGTATGAGTTGATGCCGCCCTGGTTATCGTACTCCAGCGGAGTTTGAAGCTTTGTGCGAGTCGGCGGGTGTGGACCGAGGACTTACCAAGAAGCTATCCGCAGCGTGTCATAGCGGCTGATACAGAAAACGGGATCAGGCTACGCAGATTTGACGACAGCGTAATAAGGAGGTCTCGATGCCCATGAGCTTCAGGAGAGCCGCGGCCACCAGGGAGGAAGACGACTACGCCTACACCGATAAGTCCAGCGGACGGCAGCTTGTGTTCACGCCACAGCCGAACGAGGTAGTGGTCACCTTCCATGATCGCCTGAGCGACACCGTTCTCAACGAGCTGACGCAAACGTTGCCACTGACTATCAGCCCAGGCTTCAACGTCGGGCGCGGGTTCGCCGCGGTTCAGACGGCGACAAGCGTTGATCTCGCCTCGGCAGTGCGCTCGCTTCGGGGCCGACTGGACATCGCTAACACGCTTCCAGCCATGGTTGGTCTGGACGGGCTCACGCACTACTTCCTTCCGGACGAGCTAACCGTCCAGTTTGAGCAAGGGATCGACAAGGAGCAGGCGGAACGGATTATCAAACAGCATGGCAGCTGGGTGATTGCTGAGCAACGTACTCCTGGTTACTATACGATCGCTGTGCCGGAGCGGAGCGGCCTGTTCGAGACAATCCACGAGTTCTCCGACCTCCCGGAGGTAGCCTTGGCCGAGCCCAGCGAAGCCAGCTTCGCCCCAACAGCGCGCTAGCGAACACACCTGACGACACCGACTTCGCGCTATCTTGCTACCGCATTTGTGATCTCTCTTACTAAGCAGCTCGCGCTCGCTATACAGACCCTAACTGGTCTCCCGACGGAAGCAAAATCGTTTTCTCGAGCGACCGCAGCAGCGGCAACGAGCAGATCTGGACCGTCAGCTCCACCGACACGGAGGTGGTCCCGGACCAGGTCACGGACGCCCCGAGCCCCCACCGAAGGCCTGCCTACGCTCTTAACGGGAACAGAATCGTTTTCCAGATGTACTTCGGCGGCATATCCCGGTGCCGAACTGGGATATCTGGACCGCCGTCACCAACGGGCCGTTTAGCTACAAGCGGATCACGGAAAATCCGGCGGCCGGCGAAGAGCCTGCCTACTCTCCCAACGGGAGCAGGATCGCTTTCGCGAGCGCTTCGGCCTTCCTGGCAACGTCGACATCTTTATCGTCAACTGCTCCTTCCAGACGCCAACTTTCACACCCAGATCACGAACAATTCGGCGACCGACTATGCTGCCGACTGGCAGAGGTTGTAAGGAAGGAGTAGAGAAAGGACCTTCTTCGTCGAAGAGCAAAACTAAGAAAGAGAGAGGCGGGAACGAAAGGTTGGCCGCCCCTCTCTTTGTGATGGATGAGGCATTCCTTTTCGGGCGTTGGAGGGTATGCTGCGTTCGTCACGTGGCCAGTTGACGCCGCGTGAAGGCGCAGCATAGTGGGCACACGGACGAGGCGGAAAGGAGTGTAAAGGAAGAAAGGGTTCAAGAAGTCGGCGGGATTTCTTATGTAAGGACGGAGAGGGGGTTGCCGTTCTGCGTACATAAGAGTCCGATGGCGCAAAAAGTATCGAACATCCACAGAAAAAACACGCAAACACTCCTCAGAATTCATCGCGGATTCATCGGCACGTGCTAACGTGGTCCGTACGAGCGAAAGGAGGAGTAGAAGCTATGCCTGATGTTTTTGGCGTCACAGCTGACGTGTTCGAGGACCCACCTATAAGTATCAGCGACGGTGCCACAGTAGAGTTTACGATTCGCTTGGGGCGGTACGGACCCGTAGAGAATGCTTATTGGCACGTATCGATAATCCCTACGGGGTCTAGTGTTCAACCTCCGAATAAACTAGAAGTTACGCGCCAATGGTTCGAAATAGACGGGTTCCGTCGCAATACTCTTCATTACGTCGTGAATAACTTTTCGCCCGGAGCCCTAGGGTCACGTTGCGAATTTGTCCGTAAGCTCGTGCGAATCCCAGCCCGGTAAGTGGAGGAGAGCTAGATGGCAACGATTTACGTGGCACATGACCAGTTTGGTAGCATCCTGTCGGTAGTACCGGAAGGAGGAGACGTACCGGTCGCCCGGGAGGGAGTGCAGGTCATGGAAGCGAGTCTCTCAGGCGAAATGGAACAGCTCGAGGTGGGCGAGGTGGCGGGCGAGGTGGCGCGCCGCTTTCACGTAGATGTGAGGGCGAACGAGCTAGTGGAGGGCCCACTCGAACTTCCAAGTCAAGACTAGTCCCGCTAACAGGCAGCCTGGCTCCAGCAGCGCCCTGCTGATAGCGGGGCGGTTCGGGCGCCTGCCTCGCATCGCGTTGAGCAACACGAAGTCGGAGATCGGCAAGCAACCGCGATCGTGATTGCAGCTGCGACGGGCCGGCGCCAGGTTCTCCAGGAGCTGACGTTACGACGGAGGAGCCGGTACAACCGACGCCTGCGGAGGCCGGTTGCTCGAACAACTGGACGGCGGAGATCACTGACCTGGCGTTCACGAGCGCGACCATCACCGTCGAGCAGGGCGGCGTCGTGGTGCTGGAACAGACCTTCACACTGTAGGGTAGATCAGCTAGCATCGCAGGAAGGGTCGGGCTTCTCTAGGCTCCGGCCCTTCTTCATGCCCTTATTCTCCGACGTTAACTAATGATTTATCGCGAATTCATCGCCTCTGCTAAGATGACAATTACTCGGCTGGAATCTGAGCCGAAAGTGGGGAAGCGAGACCAAGCTCATGAGCGAAGCGAGTACTGGAGGGCCTAGGCGCCGATTTGGGCCTATTCAATTCCTCCTCGGTCTAGGAGGGGTGGCAGCTGCGATCGCCTCGATTTATGGCTTGTACCAGATAATTAATCCACCACCCCCTGCATCAGCTGGTGGTGAGTTATCGGATATAACGTTAGATACTGGTACCGGATTCGTTTATGTCAACTTTGAAGCCGCGATTGAAGGGTACAGCGGCAAGCAATGCGAAGTCCGTTGGACCTTGTTTGATGCTGACTCACGAGCGATATATCCTGACTCCGAGTTCCAGAATCAGCACGCAACGTACATAAAACCCAGCCGCAATCAGGACGAGGGTACCCAGCAATTTAAGGTTCCCAGTCCGGGACCGGGCCACTATTACGTCAGACTCACGCTTCTCCCGCCGGGCGACTCAGGTGAGGACTTGCCATTGGATGAGGCGAACAGTGAAGTGTTTTTGGGCCGAATCGACGAGCAGGGAAATGAAGTGACTGGCCAGCAGAAGGAGGATACGACGCAGTCGGCCAACTCGCCTGAGGGCTCGTCGGGCGAGTCCACCATTCAGAACCTCAACACGCCCCCCTCGCAGGCCCCTGAGGGAGTCGTGCCCGTTTCCCCCGACTTCAACGCGAGCGCGGCGTCTGCCGTAGAGACCGCGGTGATTAACGCGGCCATCGGCTACTACGAGTATGCGGAGACCGGCCAGTACTACGCGACCTACGATCTCCTGAGCTCCGAGGACAAAACCTACTACACGCAGGATGAGTGGGTCGCGGCGAACACGGCCCTCGACAGCGCCGCCAGTGAGTTCGTTGTCACCGATGCCTACCCGGACGACCTCGGATTGGGCGTCCCGACCTACGCCGTCGCGGTGGCGGTCTACGCCGATGGTTCGTCGTTCAACCGAACGACCTACTTCATTTACGAGAACGGCTATTGGGCGCACTACCTGAGCACAGAAGAGGTGAACTTGTTCGACGACGCCCTGTACTGATATACCGGTAATGCGAAGCGGAATGCCGCCGCAGCATGAGACGTTCAGGGAAGTCAGGGAAGCGCAGCGGGCGCAACAGCCTCAGCTCCCCAGGCCCTACGCAGCTTATTCATCCGAGTGCGTAGAAGGGGAATTCTCGGAAGTTCATATCCAGGATCCTGCATAGCCTCACCCCGCTACCCCTGAAAACACCCGCTGCAGGCACCCTGCATAGCCCCGTCCCGATACCGCTTGTAACACCGATGGATAGATATGCACGATCATGGATGTTCTTTCTACAAACTAATGTTTGCGCTTCGGAGAGAACACTCCACGCCCCGTCCCTAATGATCCAGGTAGCGGGACGGGGCTATGCTGAACTTCTGAGAACTGTGATTACAAGAAGTTCGCTAGCGTTGTCGCGCTCCTCCATAGGTGTGTGGTGCATTCGACTACATCAGTGGTGAAACCTAAGTCGTGTCCTGTGTGTGTCAGATAGAGGGAAGTGGAACACAGGCCAGAGAGAGAACCCACTTCTCAGGAGTTACTCGCTGTTTTCTCCCGCTTTCACATACCGGTAAAACGTTGTCCTCCCAATACCAAGGGTTTTACAGATATCAGAAACGCTCAGGGATTTGTCAGCGGCCATATTCCTTAGCATCTGTACCTCTTTGGCAGTGAGTGCCTTTGGCCGTCTGCCTACTTTTCCTCGACTTCGTGCTGCATCAAGTCCGGCAATTGTCCTCTCCCTTATGATCTCCCGCTCAAATTCGGCAAGTGCTCCGAAGATATGAAAGACTAGCTTTCCCCCACTGGTTGTCGTATCAATATTCTCCTGAAGAGACTTAAACTCCACTCCCCTGTCATGAAGCTCGGTAACAGTGTCTATGAGGTGGCGAAGAGAGCGACCAAGCCTGTCAAGCCTCCAAACAACTAAGGCATCTCCTTCTCTAAGGTGGCTGAGAGCCTCTGTAAGAGCCTGTTTGGTAAAGGTGAGGGTTAGGATGGTTTCGTACGCTCTCTCCTATGAGAAAGCCCTATCCGACCGACCTCTGCGATGCCCAGTGGAGCCGTTTGCAATCTTGCCTACCCACCCCAAAGGCCCAGGGAAGACCACGCACCCACTCCTTGCACGATGTTCTTGACGCCATCTTCTACGTGCTAAAAAGCGGCTGCCATTGGCGGCTACTTCCCCACGACTTCCCTCCGTGGTCTACCGTTTACTATCATTTCAGGAGATTCCGACTGAGCGGGCTGTGGTCCCTCATCCTCAAAGCCCTGCATGCGGCCCAGAGGAGGAGGGCGGGCAAGGATCCTCAACCGACGGCTGCCATCATGGATTCCCAGAGTGTCAAAACCACAGAAGAATCGGCCCACCCGAGTGGCTACGACGCCCACAAGAACCTCAAAGGGCGCAAGCGCCACCTTCTGGTGGACACCTTGGGTCTTCCACTCTCGGTTTACGTCAGCCCAGCAGACGTACAAGATAGGGCCGGGGCGCGGTGTCTTTTGGCCGGTCTAAAGGCGCTTTTGCCCAGTTCGAAGAAGATCTGGGCGGATGGGGCTTACACGGGAGAGAAGTTGGCCAGATGGTGCAAAGAGCAGGGCAGATGGGAACTGGAGATCGTCGAGCGGAGTAGTAGTACGGATACCCAAGGCTTCGCTGTCCTGCCACGTAGGTGGATTGTGGAGCGGACATTGGATGGCTGATCCGGAACCGCCGTTTGAGCAAAGACTACGAGCGGAAGGTGCAGAGCAGCGAGACCATCATCGAGGTGGCCATGATCCGCCTGATGCTGAGGCGGCTGGCGAGGGGAGTGTGAACGCTACCAAACAGGCTCTTAGGGCTCGCCGACGCGCTCGTGAAGGATCTCCCGCCGCAGAGGTTCCTGCAAGCGCCTCAGCTTCCTCACCCGCCAGTTGAACGAGGAAGGGTGCAGCCCTGCTACCCCGACTGGCAGCCCCATAAAGAAAACGGTGTGCTCATCGGGCAGGCGCAGGAATCTGCACGACGGCGGGATCAGCGTGATGAGCGCGCGACACTATGACGGCGTGGAGGGCTGCTACGCCCACGTCAACCAGCTCGCTACGTGGGCTCCGGCAAGTTTCGACAGGTCTTCCGGGGAGGCTCATCGGGCAGGTACACCTGCCACTCATTCTTGGCTAGATTGCGGCTCAGGCGGGCACAGGCCTCGTAGATCAGGTCCTCCGGCCGCCCGTACCACACTTGGGCGGTATCACCGCTTGCGGTAGCTAAGTACTTGCCGTCCGGGGAGAAATCTACATCTGACACCGCGCCCTCGAGGGTCATACGAGCAACTTCCTTACCAGTTTGTGCCTCCCACACCCGGGCGGTATTGTCACCGCTTGCGGTAGCTAAGTACTTGCCGTCCGGGGAGAAAGCCACTGCATTCACCCCGTTCTCGTGGGCCATACGAGCAACTTCCTTACCAGTTTGTGCCTCCCACACCCGGGCGGTATTGTCATTGCTTGCGGTAGCTAAGTACTTGCCGTCCGGGGAGAAAGCTACTCCATTCACCCCGTTCTTGTGGGTCATACGGGCAAAGACTTCCTTACCGGTTTGTGCCTCCCACACCCGGGCGTTGTCGTAGCCTGCCGTGGCTAAGTACTTGCCGTCCGGGGAGAAATCTACCTCGTACACCGGACCCTGGTGGGCTAAAGTAGAGACGTGAAGCGGGAGTAGGGCCAATCCGCCGCGCAAAGCTTGATCGGCCTCCAAAGAAGGATACCTCTTCATCGATTCCACGGCGAGCAAGACACTGCGCGGAAGGAGGTAGGCCCGCTCGTCCCTGATGAGTTCCGACTGGGCTGCCAGTTGGCGGGCAAGGGCAATGTTTGCCTGGTCAAGCGCCTCACTCCGTTGCCAGAAAGCGATCAAACTCAAGATAATCGCGACGACCAAGGCGGACGTGATGCCACCCCGGATTAGCCTCTGACGCCGCCTCTCCGCCTTGCGGCTGGCTAGGATGTACTCATTCTGCAGGCGCGTTAGCCTCGGCTCCTTATCCTCCGCTCTAACTTGCCACTCCTCCGCTGTCCTTAAGTCGCTACCGCGCAGCACAAAGCTGTCGTCTCGCCTGTTTCCATCCCACTCGATGGCCCGTGTCAGCAAGCGCGTGTGCTCGTGCACCCACTCCAGATCAGTATCGAGAGCCTTCGTTAGCGTTTGGAGGGACCTGTCGAAGTCGTCGCTATCCCGAAAGAAAATCCATTCGGGAACACCGAGCCGTTTGGGCACCTCCTTATCGTCCACCGAGCGGTGCATTATCGGGACAAGCCGTTTGTTGTGCTCGACGGCGTGGTCGAGCTCCCTTTGGCAGTCCTCAGACCTGATGGAGTCCGAGCTGATGACGTAGACGAAGGCGTCGGCTTTTTCTATACCGGAATAGACACTAGCCAGCCAGTCCTCGGTTGGCAGAATGTTCTCTACGTCGACCCAGACGTCGTAGCTGTGCTTTTCAAGCGCTTCCTTGAGTTCGCCTACGAAGTCCTTGTCCTTCCGCGAGTGACAGATAAAGACGCTGGCATGCCGTTCCCCAGACCTATCTGCTTGTGCTTCTATAACCAAAGCGACGCCTCCATGCCCTTGTAGCCCCCAACAAAGAGGTTCCCGCCGGGATAAGCTCTTTGTAAGCTTTTTTGCATGCCTCCATTAATAGCACACGGCGATGAATCCAGAGTGAAGATGGCTAGATCGATGAGATTTTCGCTAAGGGAGTTGCGTGGCAACCTTCTTTATAGCGTCCACGAAGGGTTGGTCCGTTTTCTTCATCTCTGGGTCCAGTTGGGCGAAGGGCTTGATCGACTCGTGCGAGGGGTCACAGTAGGTCATCCAGGCGGACCAAATATCGTGCACGTCCTCCGCCCGAACGTCTTCTCCAACCCTCATGGCGAGGACCGCGTACATGAGGAAGAGCAGGTCCGTATCCCCTTTCGGCAAAACATCCTGCGGCACTTCGCGTCGGATCCGCTCCGCTATCTCGGAGATGTAGTTCATGGTAGCATCGCACTAATGAAGACTGCCGCGTAGAGCGCCGCGAAGATGAGGGGAACGAACCTCTCCACGGCCCCAAACTCGGCGTACCTACCCCGCCAACCTTCCGGGCGGTTCTCCTTCAACCTCTCCCACTCGTCGTAGAAGACCTTCACTTCGAGGTTGGTTTCCATTTCGGTGATGACGGCGAACTTGGCAGCGTTGAGGTCCCGATAGCTCTTAAGGAGTATCCACCAGGTGGCGGATAACGCGATCCCTGCCAACGCTACCAGCCAGAGCGCATTGAGCGAGCGGCTGCTTACGAAGGCAAGGAGTGCGGTGTTGACAGTCAGGAAGAAGGCATTAGCGGTCGCCCTTCGCGCAGACATCCTGTCTGCCATCTCCACGGCGAGCTTATAGAGTTCCAAGTACTGCTGGGTGGCTTTGTTGTCGTCGGTCATTCGTTCGCAGATTGTCGATGAACTGCTGTATGCCCTCCCACGTCCATGGAATCCTCTTCACGCCGTTCATCTTTGGCGCAGGCTGTCTCCCTCTTCTGACTGGTCGCTCTTAGTGAGTTGCAGCTCGACATCGCGATCACGCCGTCGCACCCCTTGATACGGGCAAACTTCGTCATAAACCCTGGGACGCATAGGCGGATTTGGGATGGCGGGAAAACGGGCTTGTGAAAAGCGTGAAATCCCAAAGGTATCGACCTCGGGCACACTCGACCCCAGATTTTTCTGCCAACGTTACTCTCGCTATGTGTCGCGCACATAAATGACGAGGTCTGATACGGGTACGGCACCTCTGCTTCCAGCCACTATCCTAGGGCTCTTCACTGACATGTCAGTGTACTCGAATGGGGACCTGGTGCTAAGACATTGTTCCTTTAGGCGGCGTGTAACAAAAACGGTCGTTTTCGGAGCAGTGCTCTTGGCTTCACTTCGGCCTTCTCTGTACGGTTGCGCTAAATATCGGGACAGATCACCCAGCGCCCATTCACTAGACAAAGCCTGATTGGAGTAGTGAATCCGAACTGCTGCCCGTATGCTAAGTATTCGCTCAGGCCGATCCTTTTGGCAACGAAATGTTCTACTGGAGTCGCTGTGATAGCAGCAGGCGGAGCCGCAGCCTTCTTGTATGCCTTTGAAGTAATCGCTGAAGCGATGCCAGCAGAATCAATGGCAATAAACTGAGCAGTCGCGTCCGACGTTATTCTGGCAATAGGCCCCTCACTCCATCTGTCACCCATAAGAGAGTGGTAAAGGGTTCCACTAGTGGTGGTCGCCATTACGTCCAGAGTATCCTCGAAAGGAATAGAATTATCCGTGACGATGGTCACTTCGATCGCTTCTATACCGACCCAATACGTTCTCTTCACGTCGGCAGTCCCCTCGGCGCTAAACACGATCTCCCACATACCGTCGGCAGTGATCTCTAATGTTTCGCCGTTGTGCAGGGCTCCTTCCAACCTACCATCACTATCATCGACTTCAGTGGTGACGAGAATCCCAGTTTGTACAGCCTTAGTGACTTTGGTCGCAACGTATTCAACAGGTTTATCTGAAGGTTCGACATGCACCGTTATCGCAAGAGGACTATCGTAGCTTCCACTGTCCTTATCTATCACTATTGCGACTCTTGGAACGGGAGATACGGCGTTGAGGAGAGGCAGGAAGTCGTTAAAGACCGTTCGGCTTTCCTTGATGTTCTTGTGCCCTATTTCCCCCTCGCCGAGATCATGAAAGCGGTTTGTAGCTCCGGCGAGTTGGCCTGTGCCGGGCTTCGCAGCGTCAACAAAATCTCTTCTTGCTATGCCACAATAATACCGGATGTTATGAGCGGGTGAAGGCGTTCGTGGTTTGTTAGCCCCGTACGGGGTTTCGCCTCCACCGCCACCTGTTTCTGCTAGTAACCCGCGCATAAATGCGCTACTAGTTTTCCATTCTTCAACCGCAAACGGACCCGTTTCTCCGAAACCGTGAAACGCCCCAGCTAATGCAACGAAAGTTCCTACCCTGTGCCATCTTTGCGGTTGATCGAAAACCGGGGGGGTGTTCTGCTTTTTCAGACCTCTAAGGATCGCATAAGCTAACGTACAACCAAGCGAGTGAGCGATAAGATCGACAACTTCTACGTCCAGGTATTCGCAAACGTTGTCGATGAAGTTGCGAACTTCGTTGACGTTGTTCGTGTGGGAAAACGCTACGTCGGCTATACCTGTCCCTAAATAGCTAGGTGCCCAGATGGCTTCTTCCGGGTAACCAGCCCCGACTAGCATGTCCTGTATAGGTAGCAAATTCCACTTGGTTCGATCCGCGGCAGCCACATTACCATGGATAAGAATAACCGGAGCTTTACCGACATTTCGAACCACGGCTCTATGCTCGTCCTGTGTTTTACCCGGATTCCCGCCGAAGCCGCCAACAGGTACACGCTGAAAAGGAGGTCCACCTTCATCCACTGGAACTTCGAAATCTCGAGGAAAAGGCATGGTTTCACTCCTTGTGTTAGAAGTCCGCTACTAGCTCAGGTGCCAACATGACATACAGCGATGAATTCCAGATGAATTTTCGAGCCGTCCCAGCCGCGGACTTCCGAGAATTCCTATTCCACGCACTTGGGTGAATAAGGCTAAGTGGAAGGGACAGGCCCCGTCTCTCGAGGCCCGCCCCTTGTGCCCGCTATTAGCGTACGAACCTTAGCTCTAGCTCAAAAGTCGTCCTTGTCGGGGTAGTTAATCCAGTCCTCCGGACGGACGACGTAATGGTAGAACCCGCCGTCGTGCGAGGCGCCCAAGCGGGTGTAGTTCAGGCCTCCTACCGCTGGGTGAGACTGCAAGATCCTTGGGTCCTTCTGCTCGGCCAAGTTCTGCTCTCCCAGCAGCACGGCGACGTGGCCTTGGTCCAACACCTCGCTGAACCCTGGGTCCCCTGCCCAACGG
>Ga0058697_10000950_pt1 | contig 11278 bp, 9 predicted proteins | sample AgamicAsMae_FD_66619 | JGI IMG/M metagenome (GOLD analysis project Ga0058697, IMG submission 66619) | Agave microbial communities from Guanajuato, Mexico - As.Ma.e | ecosystem: Host-associated > Plants > Phyllosphere > Phylloplane/Leaf | place: Guanajuato, Mexico | collected 2012-06-04
GCATACAAGGCTTTACCTCTTGCATCAGAGACAGAAATGGCGCTTTCGAAAATCAAGGAATTGTCCAAATTGATCGCTCATGATCTTGACGATTTCTCGGATCCAGACGGGACAGATAACCCAGAGCCACTGCCTGCTAGCTTGATCTGGCCGCTCATGATGTGGGGCGCGGAGGAAAAAGAAAGCGATGAGCGAGAATGGATCAGGCATCAAATCAATTGCATGGGCAGAGTCGCAACTAACGCCAGGATGTCGGCTCAGGTTTTGGACGAAGTCCAGCGACGACAGGACCAATCGCAAATTCGGATAGACATCCGGAGTGTCATGCACGATATCTTTGATGCTGGCTTTGCAGTCATGTGAGCGTCGCAGCAGATCAGTATGGCACTTGCTGGACGGTCCCCGAACGAAACGCCGATATGGTCAATACGTCTCATCTGTGTCGGGTTCGCGTCGGATATCGTCTGTCGCCTAGAACGGGACATACCATTTCAACGTCCTGCAGTCTTAGGTTCGTGAAGTGCAAGCTTACAGTGATACGTATGTCTATAAAAGAGGTCAACTGAAGCAAGAAAGTCAATGCTCTGTTTACCCATCCCAGAGCATATTCAGACTTGTCCTAGCATCGAAATCCGGTTCGAAATGATTGCTGCTAAGCCCTTCCCTCCCGGCATACACGTACCATGCTTGACTTGGTTTTCCAATGACACCGATCAAGAGATCGACTGGACCTTACAGAAACAGCATTTACGTTTTTTGATATCTTCTGGACTACACGGAGGTGAGGAAAATCTCGAAAACTGTTTAATCACGCAAATGGTCAACTCATGATCTGTCAGTGGTCCTTGCCGGAACAAATGGCGAGGCGGTCACACTCTCCCCTGCAGAGAAGCAAAACCTCGTGCGTGTCACCAGAGAGATTGCTCTGGAGCTTGAGAGAACATCCGAGGACTTCACCATCACTCTAGGCTGCGGTGGTCAGAGCACCAGAGATGTCATTAGAGAGACCAAACAGGCCGCAGACGCTGGCGCAGACTACGCGCTTGTCCTTGTTCCAAGCTATTTTCATTTCGCGATGAATGAGAAGGCAATCATTGCTTTCTTTGAAGAGGTATCGCTGCTATGAGCCTCTATCGTGACTACAGCTGGCTGATACAGAATACACAGCTTGCAGATGCTTCGCCAATCCCTGTTCTGATCTACAACTTCCCAGGTGTCGTTGCAGGACTAGATGTCAACTCAGACGCATTAGACAGACTTGGCGCGCATCCCAATATCGTCGGTGTCAAACTAACTTGTGGTGGCATTGGCAAGGTTTCTCGCATCCGAGCACGCTTTACACCCTCGGAATTTTGTGCTCTTGCAGGACAGAGTGATTGGCTTCTGCCTGCAATGAGCGTAGGTAGTACAGGGAGTATCACTGGTGTTGCTAACGCCTTCCCCCAAGTGACTCTCGAACTCTACAATAATTCGCTCAAGGGTTCATATAAGGCCGCAGAAGCGATGCAGCACAAGGTTGCCAAGATGGAATGGGGTCTCTTGAAGGGAGGTATCAATGGCACTAAATGGGTCGTGGCAAAGGTGCGAGGTTACCCGGAGTCCAGTTGCCATTGTAGACGACCCTATCCGAAGTACGATGATGGCGAGAAGCAAAGATGGATCTTGGACACTGTCTCTGAATTGGTAGCCGAGGAGGAAGGCTTGACTTCGCTCTGAAAAGCGTAGTAAATGTTCTATAATAGTGCATTTGCTTTCCATAAACTATACCATCAAACATTTTTGGCCCTAGCGACTCGGATGAGCAGTGATTCGCGGGGTCGCACACTCATGTGAAAACTTTCGCACTGATAGCCCTACATCATGGGACGTGGAGGGTCCAGATAAAAGTCGCTGTTCTGCGTCAATACTGATTCAAATGACCGATCGACCGATCTGCCGCGTCTGACTATGTGTGGGGCATCATATTGAAAGTCAGGGCGAAGCGATCGGGTGTCGCATGAGGCACATCGTACCTTGACGTCTAGGCCGTCATCGGAGCCTGACACATCGCTCAATCCCTGTCATACAGACGCCTTTCAATCGAGATGTTCAATCAGAGCTGTAAGCGTCAGATATAAGCATAGAAGTTTTCCTGATTGTTTCGAATCATCAACCGGGCTTATCAAATCTTTTTGTTCAAGATGTGGTATGCAACAGTCATTCTATGCGCTTTCCAAGCAGCCCAAAGAGCCACAGCTGTGTTCACGGACGTCCACTCAGACACTCTTCTCTGGGACGTCAGTCCTGCGATCAATTACAACGACTCTCTTTACGCTGGCTGGGATCAGATTGCGAACATCACCAACGTCGAAGTCTACAATGGTATCAGTCTGAACAGGACCTACGCTCATCATCCCATCCTGTACTCTCGAGGCAAGGATGGAAGACAGGTCTACTTGATCCACACCTCTTCGGTCCACGATGAAGATACCATGGGACAAAACATCTGGTTAAGTGTGTCCGAAGATGGTGGCTACACCTGGTCTAAAGATCGCGCTATTCTCCCTCCTGCAATTCTGCCCAATCAGACTGCCGCGCAGACCTTCAAGCACTGGTGTGACCTGAACATTCAGCAGCGTGCTTTCCAGTCAAATGCAATCGTTGAACACTCTGGCAAGCTCTTCGCGGTCGCCGAGACCTTGGACTTCTATTGTGCGGGCAAGAATGTGTCTTCACAGACTGGCAGTGGATCTCGCGCTTCCGGCAGAGTCGCCAGACCCCTCCATTTCGATGGGAGCTACGCTGGAGATCCATATTGGATTGTCAAGAATGAATGGACAGATTATGTACGCTACAACGAGACGGTATACGGAACTCAGTATGCAATGGCATACTGCGAGGAAGCCGCTGCTCTTCGGGCCCTTCTCGATTTGCCCGAGCAAGTACCTGCATGGTCGGACTACCAGATAAACTACGGTCTCTATGGCGCAGATAGAAATCACTCTATCGAGGAAGTGACTCATGCAGTCTGGCTCGATGATGTTGGACTGTATCAGCGCTTCTGGCGCGACATCTCACCATACAACAAGTCTCGCGCAGTCTGGGTCGAGTACTCGCACACGGGACAAGACTGGTTCCCCGTCGAGAAACACAGCTATGGTAACGAAGTCTTCCAGACAAACATCCCAGATTGTATTTCAAAGCAATATCTGCTCCGGGTGCCCTCTCAAGAGAAATCAGTCTTGGTTTCCAACCCTCGATTTGACACGTATAACGGTATCACCATCCGTCAACCACTTACTCTGGCAACCACTGCTTCCGGCTCTGGCATCGAACCATTCAAGAACATTGGTGTTCTGAGAACTAATGCCTCAGCGATCATTTCCACAGACACAAGGGGCTACAAGGCTAAAGGATTCCAGTATCCTTCTGCTATACTGGCTGGTTCAAATATCATCGTGGCCTACAGCGAGAACAAGCAGAATATCTGGCTCAGTGTGGTACCCTTGAGCAATCTTCCATAAGCAAGCAAGGATGACGAGCGATTGTCGAGTGTTGTATGACACTGGTTGCCATGACCCTAACAGAATTGTTGCTTCAATTTGGATTGAGGTAGAACACCCAGCGCGGTTGTGTTTGGCGTCAATCTCCTGTAGATGATACTAAGAGAGTAAAAGAATCCACATCCACAATGCAAAACCTAGTCTCCACACGTGTTACTCTTTTGACAAAATTGAATCGCTTTCAAGCAGGCGTCATGTGCACAATCATGCTCAGAAGGTGATGAACTAGTGGTGCTGGTTGTGTTCCCAGTGCATGATAGTTAACAGACGAGAGTACGGATGGTGCTACAGCTTCGCGAGTGGCTGAACAGTCAATGTTCCAGTCTTCGAAATCAAGTATTCTTCAATGGCCACGTCTTTCCCTGCCTCCTTGCCGTAGCCAGACTCTTTGATACCTCCGAAAACCGATTCCGCACCAGAGGCGTTTCCTGAAGTAAGTCAGTCCCGTACTCGAGAAGCTGCCGGCAGTCTCACCTGTATTCATTCCAACCATGCCAGCTTCAAGAGTCTCCAGAAGTCGGAAAGTTCGGCTGGTGTCACGCGTGAAGAAGTAGGATGCCAAACCCATGGTCGTATCGTTGGCCATCCGGACAGCGTCATGCTCAGAATCGAACACATACAAACCGAGCAGCGGTCCGAAAATCTCTTCCTGTGTAGTCAGCATCGACTGGGTCATGTCAGCGATGATTGTTGGCTCCCAGAAATTCCCGCAGGAGATTTTCGCTCTTCGCCCTCCGCAAAGTATTTTGCCTCCCTTGGCGATAGCGTCCGCCACATGACGTTCAAGCTTCTCAATACCACGAGGAGTGGTCAAGGCGCCCATTGTAGTATCGGGCTCAGCTCCATGCCCAACCTTGATACGACTGGCAGCTTGAACCAGCATATCGGCGAACTTCTCATACACTCCGCGCTGAACATAAACACGATTTGCGTGGGTGCATGCTTGGCCGGCTGTTCTCCACTTGAGGATCATCAGCGCCTCGAGGGCTTGGTCCAGATCTGCATCATCGAACACGATGAAGGGACAGTTGCCTCCCAACTCCAGTGTTACCTTCTTGAGGCCATGGCTGCAATGCTGAGCGATGAGCTTCCCGACGGCTGTGCTTCCAGTGAATGTGACTTTACGGACCAGGCTGTGCTTGCACAAGGCTTCACTGACCTCGGGTGTATGCTTCTCATCCGTGGTGAGTACATTCAATACGCCGGGCGCAAATCCGGCTCGAAGAGCGAGGTCCGCGAGAGCCAGCGTGCTAAGAGGCGTTTCTGGGGATGGCTTGATGATCATGGTACATCCAGCGGCCATGGCAGCTGCTGCCTTGCGAATGACCATCGCGATTGGAAAGTTCCACGGCACCAATGCGACACTTACGCCAATGGGTTGTTTGATGACGAACGTTCGACGGTTGGAGACGGAAGGCTGGGCCACAGAGCCACGGACGCGCTCCGCCTCTCCTGCAAACCACCAGGCAAAGCCGGCAGCGTAGTCGAGTTCTCCAAGAGCCTCTGACATTGGTTTTCCCGTCTCATAAACAACAAGGGTGGCGATGTCCTCACGAGCAGCAAGGATCAGACCGTGCCACTTGAGCAGAAGCTGTGCGCGAACCCTCGGGTTGACGTGCTGGTATTCTTGGAAGGCCTGATGAGAGGTTGTGACATAGTTGTCTACATCTGAAACGTCGTTGGCAGGGCAGGAGGCGAACTTGGTGCCAGTACCGGGATCTGGCTTATTGTAAGCGTCTGTACAATGGTTGAGGCATCAATCCGCTAACATACCTTCCACGTCGAACGACGCGCCAGATCGGGCTTGGGTCCATCGTCCATTGAGCAAAGATGCTTCGTGCAGAAGGGAAGTGTCGTTGAGCTGAGGGTTGTCAGTAGTCTGCGTGCTGAAACTTAGGCACAACTTACCTGGAAAGGCAGTGCGGAAGACATTGTGTATGCAATTGCAGTTCTGGCAGGAAATGAGAAAGACTGAGGGTCAGAAGGTGTTTCGGGCCACTGGGCGATAAACCCCTGGGTCGGTGCATTATAACGTGCTTGATGCACGACCCCTCATTTTGACGCCCGATTAAAGACAATGAACTAACCATTTGGACTAACCTTTGGAGGCAACCATATGCCTAGCTAAGACACGGACAAAAGGACACACGAAGGTGGCGACACCAAGGACTTGTTGGGAAAGGCAAAACGTAATGTCGCTGAGCCTTGCCTTTAGAGGTGCATGCTCGCGAGCCCGAATATTGTCCTGAGGTAGCATGGCCCACCACCGCTACACTATACCTTTGGAGGTATAGAGAGGCGACTGCCAGAAAATCACGTAATATGTGGAGCACGCACTACATGAACCTACACTTCCTGCATCGGAGGTACCCTGGGACGCAACCTTTGAGGTACTCCAGGAGCCGTGTCGAGTCTGATGATGACATTTGCTACGTCAAGCGTAGTTTTCGAGATATTGGGCTTCACACGATGATCAAGACTGTGGACTCGACCATCCAAGGTGCGCGACACTCCATGCAGAGGAATATTTCAGTTTAGCTCATAGGAATTACACAAGTTGATCTGTCTACAAATTGTTTCTCATACATATCCATATTCACTGGTCTGGAGGCCATGCGAGGGGAAATCAAAGTCTGGACTTGCAGCAGGAATCTGCATCGTCTTGTACCAACACACTGCGGTTGGTGGCCTGCTTGGACGTGGCGACATCAATACCAGGGTTTCCTGTGAAGAAGTTCGCTGGCTTAAGCCCCACTGTCATTTTCTCAGACGGCATGACTGGCCAATCTTCGATGCGTGGATTGTGGGTCGAACCAAATGTATGCCAGACTACAATGTCCTCGTTACGAACACATGTGTTGACACTGGGATCTTTGCGTCTCTTTTGTATGCCAGTGGCGATTCCTTCCTCGCCAAGGGACTGCATAGTATGGCGACCGGATGGGAAGATTTCCTCGTCATCATAGCGTGTGATCCAGACAGCATGCTGACCGAATTCAGAGCGCTTGGCATGGAACGACTCCGGTTGAGCCAGTAGCATCTGACTATACGCAGGCAGCAGCTTGAAGCCGACTGGTGTACCAGTTACAGGGTTAATGTTGTTCTCGTTGATTATCTTGAAAGTTCGTGCCTTGGTATGGTCGAGGTCCAGTCCGCCCTCGTTTTCAACGATAGTGCCGTGCTGTGTGTAACCAATACCAAGCGGGTTCGAATCTTGATGCCAGGGCATAGGGTGAGACTCTTCAACCAGCAACGAGTTTGCATGACCATCAAGAGCAGGGTCAAATCGCAAGCTGAACAGATGCTGGTGGTATGGAGCCAGCGTTCCTGGGGCTACGACGGTACCAAATGGTAGCTTGTCGCCGATGTTCATTGGGACCGTCGACAAGATACCCGTCGCTCTGACTTCGTAATGTATGGATGCATCTTGCCCGAAATGGAAGGCAAAGATGTATTCGTAGTTGCTGACGGTGATGATCGTCTGCAGAACGAGGATACGGGATCTTGTGACGACGGCATTGCCTGTGCGGAAGTTGGTGTGCTTCCACAGAATTCCATCATCCTGTTCGTGACAACAGATGACATTAGGGAACTTGAGCGGCAGACCCTGACTTGTGTTGTGCCAACCATCGAAGTACTTGATGGATCCGAGACAATCGCAACCCAGTTGGAGATTGTTTGCGTTCAAGCCTGCTCCGTCGTTGCCCAAGTCAAACGCGGCCTTGCGAGTGAAGGGAGGACGGGGATCGCCGTATGGGACAAACATTTCGGCTAGGGAGATGCGGTAGAAGAGGCTGCGATCGTCGTATCGGACGTCGTGGAGTGTGATGCCCTCACGATAGTTGAAGCCGACTCGCATCGTCCACTTCTCCCAGGCCAGGTGATTGCCAGTGACCTTGAATGAGACTCCCTCAGGCTGAACGACCTGTAGAGGCTTTGTTGTAGTACGAGGCGAAGGGCGAAGATCAGGATGATATTCGCTGTCAGCGACATGCTGCTCTCTGGCCATATCGAAAGGTCGAGATTCGGAATGAATACTCTCTTCCTCAGACAAGGGGAGTCGATAGACCTTGGTGACTTGCAGCTTCTCAGACACTTCGGCACAGATGTCGAGTGGGTAGGCGTAGTAGTTCGCATCTGGATTCTCGCTCAAACGCATATAGAACCAGCACATGGTGGTTCTCTCAGAGGCCATGTCGTTCATGCCATCTGTGGCATAAGCCCATGGCTCGATGACGACGGATGCGCCAGCGGGCAGATGTAGCGTCTTGATCTCAGCTTGAACACGACTGTCTGCTCTGCAAGCGGCTTCCACCTGTTTCATGTATTCCGAGTCAATGTACGGATGTTTGCCCTCAAGGTGCTTGCGCTCGGTGATGTTTGCACGGTCGAGATTGACTACCAGCTCGTGCAACTGGTTACGTCCAGCCTCCTGGATGACGATCTGGACGCGAGCTTCGCGAGAAGGACGCAGCGAAAGGTCTCCTCCATTGTGCTCACGCTCAAGGTAAGGAATCATGTCTCTCTTCAGCGGCTCTTTCAGTGTGATAACCCTGTAGTTCAGAGGTTTTCCGGGTGAAGCGTTGCGAACAATCCTTGCAACCTGTACAACAATCAGTATCAATGCACATTGTTTGCATCTTGGGCGTGTCCTACCTGGATTATCTCCTGAGGAGAGAGGGGATCGAACGGGTGATGGGTGGGCAGCGACATGTTGACAATAACGTAGTCGTCAATTGTGTGTATCAAGGCTTTGCTGTGTGATTGTGAAGAGGAGCGCGGATGAGAGAGTAGCGAAGAAAATGCGAAATGTTGGAGCGGGCACGGCAGATATACGCATGCGTGCGGACGGTTCCAAATTTCGGTGAATTTGATCAGCCGGTCAGCATTATGCGGTGCTATACCTTTAGAGACATAGCGAGGAAATTTGATTCAAAGCCTGCCACCGCTAAGGGGAAGTTCTGGCGTCGTGACCGCTAAGGGGAGGTCGTGGCGGAAGTCCTTGAAGGGTGCAGCACAGAACGACCGTGCGGCCAGCCGACGACGCTCAAATCGGTCCCGTATCATTTGCCCGCTGACGTGGTAGCGGAAACGGTTACTTGGCCGAGCGACACAGAGCTAATAGACCAATGCGAGATCGGCCCATGCAGGGCGCGGCCTGACCAACGCGTGCCCACTCTATCATGTTGCTGAGGAACCAACCTTGAAAAGCAGCATCTGTCCTCCACAGCTCTGTCTTTGATAAATTCGAGTTTTGCGAAATCAGAATCCCGAACATCAGCTCCCGTTCAGCTCGGTCTTGCTACAAGTCATGGCCGCCATCCGTCGCCGCCCTGTCTTCTACAACAACCATGCACCTGCGCTAGCTCTACCAGCCCCAACATCGAAATCAGTGATCGCAGACTCGATTGTGAGATTTCACCACAAACTCCTTGGGCTTGAACAGACTCCCTTGATCGCCCTTGGAACGGTGGCTAAGGACCTTGGGTTCCGACACGTCTTTGTCAAGGATGAAACCCGACGCTTCGGCTCATCTCCACACAGCACTCTTGGAGTATCCTGGGCAGTCTTTCGGTCGCTCACGGAAAGACTCGACTTGCCGCTTGATATCGATCTGCAATCGCTCAAAAATCGCCTCCACCAAGAGCACATCACTATCTATGTTGCCGCCGAAGGAGATTTCGGCCTCGCCATCGCCCGAGCCAGTGCAGCTCTGCATGTTCCCATCAACATCTACGTCGCAGGTGAAGCTGGACAAGATTATTCTAGAAAGCTGCGTGCAGAAGGCGCGATCGTCACGACCGTCAACGGCTCCAATTTTGCTGCTGCTGCTTCGATAGCCAAGGAAGCTGCTTCCCAAGCAGACGGCCTGCTACTAACCAAAGATCTGCTAGATCTCTGGATCGGCGATGGAAATTTTACCATTTGGCACGAGATCAGACAAAAACTCTCAGAGACTCAATGTGATGTGGATCTCTTGATTCTTCCTGTAGAGGATGGCTTGCTTGGATATAGCGCTGTTAATCATTTCAAGAGTGCATCTGACTCACCGAAACTCCTTACAGTAGAGTCTGACAGTGCTGCTTGCTTGTGGAAGAGTCTTGCTACTGGCGAGCCCTTTGACGAGTCCAAACACTCTGTCGCAATACCTGGCCCCTACCGTGGAAAACTTTCGCCATCTGCTTGGCCTCGGCTGCGAGATGGGATTGATGCAGCATTGACTGTATCGGGCTTCGAGGCGCACGAGTTGGTAAAATTGCTGCAGCAGGATGGGATTGAAACTGCACTCAAGGGGGCGTCCGGTCTTGCAGGTCTCCACCGTCTGCGAAAGTCAGACTTTGAGCGGCTGGGGCTCAACACTGAATCCGTCATTGTGCTCATCTGCACGGAGCCTTCTCACACATATGCTACTCCCAAAGATGTCTCGTCCAATGATCTGGTTGGCCTTACTCAAGCTATGGTTCAAATCGATTCAGCGAGTCCTGATCTTGGTTCAATCGTTGGGCCTGGCGAGATGGCTCTTGCTAGCTATGTCGATCAGTGGTTACAGCATCGAGACATAGAGACTCATTGGATTGAATATACTCAAGGACGTCCTTCAGTCGTCGGACGCGTGAGTGGCTCGGGTGGAGGCAAGAGTCTGATGTTCAACGGCCATCTTGATACCGTTACGCTCTTGGGATATGATGGCGATCCACTGAGTGGTAATTTTGTCGATGGGAAAATCTTTGGTCGTGGCTCAGCAGACATGAAGAGTGGCTTGGCTGCAACAATGATAGCGCTTGCTACAGCAAAGACTTTGGATCTTGCTGGAGACGTTATCCTTGCAGCAGTGGCTGACGAAGAATCCCTTAGCATTGGTACAGAGGATGTTCTGAGGGCCGGCTGGCGAGCAGACGCTGCGATAATCCCTGAACCCACGGAAATGGCCATCATCAACCATCATAGAGGCTTCTCCCTGTTTGAGGTAGACATCTACGGCGTTGCATCGCATGGCTCTCGTCCCGACCTGGGAGTTGATGCAATTTCCAAGGCAGGATACTTTCTGGTTGAACTGGATCGTCTATCGAAGATACACAACGATCCAACTGCTGGACTTCCCTTCGTTCATGTCGGCCTGATCAAGGGAGGGGAGGAGATCTGTTCGTATCCAGCTGTTTGCACGATCTCCATCGATACACGACCCATTGATGGTCAAACAACAGACATGGTCGAGAACACACTGCGCGACATCCTTGAGAGACTCAGTGCGACCGTCCCAGAGTTCAAATTCGGCATCCGTCGCATCTTTTCTCGCTCGCCACACTCCATCTCTCTGGAGCATCCCTTTGTTGAACTGGTCATCAAGCATGCTACTGAGAGCATGGGTATCTCGCCTGTCGTTCGAGGCGAGACTTACTGGACGGACATGGCTTTGTTGGCCGAGGCTGGTATTCCAGGTGTGATCTGGGGGCCTCGGGGCTTTGGATTGCATTCGAAACATGAATGGGTCGAGGTCGAGTCGTCGCTTCAACTGTTGAAGTCTTTGATTGCAATTGAGACAGAGTTTTGTAGACTGCCTTAAGCTAAGGGAACAATTTCAAATGGAAGAGACATTTACTAGCTATTATGTATACCTCGCTATCGCATCCTCTCGTTGTCGCATCCTCTCGTTGTCGCATTCTCTTCTTATCGCATCTTCTTCTTATCGCATCCTCTTCCTATCGCATTCTCTTCTTATCGCATTCTCTTCTTAT
>Ga0058697_10000952_pt1 | contig 11257 bp, 15 predicted proteins | sample AgamicAsMae_FD_66619 | JGI IMG/M metagenome (GOLD analysis project Ga0058697, IMG submission 66619) | Agave microbial communities from Guanajuato, Mexico - As.Ma.e | ecosystem: Host-associated > Plants > Phyllosphere > Phylloplane/Leaf | place: Guanajuato, Mexico | collected 2012-06-04
CTGGTGGTGGACACCGAACTTTGTGGGTTGTGAGAGCTGGCGCAGCCTGTCACGACCAGCGGCGCTGAGAGGGTGTTGAAGCGGTTGGTAAGGAGGGAGTTCGTTGGTGGGCGCTCGTTGTGTCGAAGCGGCAGTGCCAGCTCGACCAGGCGTGCCTCTAGCAGGCGTGGATGCGACTGTCGAATGTCTCGTTCTCAACGACATGATGTTTGTGTCTTTAGCTGCGTCCACGTTGAAGCTGTCCAAAAGTCATTTCGAGGAAGACGCGTTCCGAAGCGCGTCAATCGCGCCAAGCCCGGCCCGCTCCTTCCCCTTCTCCCACCCGCTGTCACTCCATCCTTTCTTCCTCTTATTCAACATCACCATGAAATTTTGATCAATATGGTCTGGGATACTGAATGTGCTATTTGCTTATGTCCATTTGAGCTACCAGGCTCTGGTTCTTAATTACATGAAAAGCATTTGTGGGTATTACTGTCTCTTAGGGCTTTCGTGTCCTCTTCTCTTCATCATTCGTCCTTCATTTTCCAATCTGTCGGTTGCTAGTGCTTCTTACTTGGTAATGAAGCCAAGGTAGTCAGCCACGATGAGTGTCACCATACTGTCGTGCATGTCAGCAATTGTCACGATACACTGATTGGTCAAACTTACGCGTGAGGCGCGATGCGCACGTAGTATGTCGAGAATCCTCTGTAGAATCTCAATGGTCCCTCCTCGGCGGCGACCTTCTTGAAGCAGTCAAACATACCCTTGTACTGCACTTCGCCGTTAGGTCCTTTGGTCTGCTTCTGCAGTCTGGTCTTGACAAAGTCGAATGGCAGACTGAAGAAGGACGCGAAGAAGCCTGCTGCTGCCGATGCTGTCAGGGTCTGCGTGCGAGGCGACAAGGATGTGTCTTTGAGTTGGTTCTTTGCTTCCGAGAAGAAGGCAAGTTGTCCAAAGTTCAAGGCCATGGCGCGCACTACTGTGGGTCCAGCACCCGACCAGAGCGCAGCGACTCCTTCCTTCTGCGAGATGCGAGTCAGGGCGTCGAAAACCGACTTGTAGTTTGCACGCTGCGCAGCAGGCTTGAGGCCATCACTCTGCATGCGGATGAGTGCGAGATCTGCAGGGTTTCCGACCATGGCTGCCAATCCGCCTGCGGAAAGACCAGCTACAGCACGCTCAGCGAAGCCAACTTGCTTGCCCTGTTCCTTGGCTCTCTTGCTCAAGGTGCCCATGAAGGTGTCGAAGATCCCAATACGAGCTGTCGTGTACACGGCTTGTCTCAGGAGGCCTGCACTTAGGCCAGTGTACAGATCGCGGGCCTTGCCGCTGGCGATGATATCGCGGGTGATTGACAGAGGTGAAGGTTTGGGTCCAGTCTTGACACCTTCGCCAGCAAGCTGCAAACGCACCTTGATCATGTCGATTGGCTGGATGACTGATGTGGCGACCATACCAGCGATGCCACCGTTGACGAAAGGCAAAGCAGCGCGAACGAAGGGTGTGTGCAGGATGTCCCGAGTAGCCTTTCTAGGGTTCTCGGCTGCTGCCTTCATTGCTTGAGGCGCATCCTTGGCCGCGTTACGGGCCGCAGCTGCGGCTTCGGAGAGAGTCGAAGTGGTGCTCATGTTGGGCAAACAGAAGTGTTCGAAGAAAGTTCCTATCTTGCTCGTTCGAAGATATAGGCTGACAGATGATGCTTCGACCTCAGTTGGTTGAGATGTTGGAAGCGTCTTTGGTCTGTGTTGAGTGACACAAAAGATGTTAGTCAATTTCTCTTATCAAAGGTAAGCGGGTAGCAGCATGCATATGAGTCCATCAATGTAAGTGGTTGAAACGGCTTCAGATCGGGATGTGTGGAGAGGGCTGGCAAGCCAGCCGGCACCCGCCAACGCGAAATGTTCCGTCCATACGATTGTTGGTCCAGACCGTGAAGCCGCGATGGACGGTGTTGTGACCCGTGATAGCGATGACTCCTCGCGGCATTCATACGAGGACATACCGGGACTTTGTGGTGGGGACGAACTCGATTGCTTACCTTCGATATCAGACACCCGGTTTGTTAGCGCTTGCTGGGCTATTGTCTTCTGCACTCGAGCTGAAGTGTATAGTCGACGATGGCGAGCCAAGAGGCGTGCGCAAGACTGAAAAGATTATATAACAAAGGCAGATGTTGTTGTCGTGGAAGAGGATAGAAGTGAAGGAAGATAACGCTATTATATATCGGAGTTGCGGATGTTCCTCAAGACTGGTAAACAAGGCTTTTGTTTGTCCGGAATTCTACGATTCGCTGAAGGAAGAGAAGCTCTCGAGCAGAAGAGGGAAGACGAGCTTCTTGATCTAGGAAGTCACTTTGTTACTTGCGCCTTCCTACAAGGCTACGAAGGAGATGCGGGGTCGATCACAAGTCGTTTGCATCAGCAGCTCTCAGCATAACCTTTGCCCCGCGCCCAATGGCAGTGACCGTTGCCTGCACTTGATGCAAACGAGTGAACCTAGGCTGAGGCCGCCGCGTCGCCATTCGCTCGCTCACGAGGTACACACAGGTAGCTACGTTACGCGTGTGGACCTCTGGGCTTGCTTGTTTCGTGGACTGCCTTGTCAAAAACCTGACCCAGGGCCCAGGTTGCTCCGGAAAATCAGGCACACGATTCTCCAAGGGTCCCAAGTCCCTTGTCTACAGATCGCCACCACTGTGTCACTTGAGGACATTGTCAAATTCTTGCGTGGAGACGAAGAGTGAAGTTGCCGTCGTTTCTTGCTGACCATTCGGGTGGAGAGAACGTGGATCCCCCCACATCCTGCGGAGATCGCGGCCGTCGACAGCGGGGAGATCGGCCTCCCGACATGCTCCGAACACGGAAATGGACGGATGGAAGTGGTCTTCGACTCCTCCAGGGGCCGATGCCGAGGCCATCCTCCTCTATGACTCCGCCGCAATCGATTCTATGAGCATGGCAATTGGGAGTATCTTCAGACGCCATCAAATCTTACCGTCTAGCCATACAAAACGCAAGTGTGCAATACGCGTGATTATCGACTGCGTATCTCTATGATAGACAGAGATCATCCAAGGAACATTCATCTCTTTCGTTCTACATAGTCTTGTTTGGCTTGCAGCACGTTAGCTTCACCGCAGGTCAAAAGGCTACAACCGCTGTGCTGTCTCGAGAGCTTCAACCACACTCTCACCCTCCTCCTGGCTATTCATACAAGAAATCTTGAATTGCTTGTATTGCTCTCGATAGATTGGCAAAACCTCCTCCCATCTTGACCCGCCCATCGGTCTCGCAACGAAGCAGTCTTGCTAGTCACAATTTCAGTCTCTGTGTCGACTCGAGCTCATCCAACTTCACACTCAAGTTCTGCATGTCAGTCTGGCATGGTTGATACAAGCTATGATCCGGTAGTCCAAAGCTCTCCCATTATTGGCTCAGATCAGTCAGATGTATGATCGGTCGAGGTCGGGTGACAATGCAAAGAGGTCCCGATGCATTGAGTGAATTTTTTGCCTCGCGAGTCGAACTTGTTATGTTCAAAAATCGACTTACGGTACTAGTCATCGCTCGCAAGTCGCCTCCCACATCTGCCTCGAGTCGTAGAACGATGTTGTTCGGCGAAGCACGGATTTGCAACCAGTTTCCAGCAAGATCCCGTTCTGTCTGCTTAGATTTTGCCCATGTCCCATCCGAGCTCTGTCGCAGCCGAGAAGTTCCACAGATCCTCGAGGCAGTGGACTCCTTGTCTTGATCGGGGTTCCAACATGGACTTGTTTCCTCAAGAGCTTACTGGCTCCCCAAGCAGAACCTCGATATGGAAATATCTTTGATGAGCCGGAACCTATATGTCACCGAACCAGCTATGTTCCAAGGCTTCCTTCGCGGTCAATCTCGAGTCTGGGTCGAATGCCGTGAGACCGCTTATCAGAGTCTTGAAGTCACTCCACTCCTCCTTGGTACAGCCAAGTGACTCGTTCCAAAGCCAGTGTGAGAATGGCCTGCGTGGGTTACTGTCCCCAATGTCATCCCGTAGAATCTCGAATACTTCTGCCCAAGTTTTACCGCGGATATGGTTTAGCAAACCTGTTATACCATCCCAGTCGGCAAAATATGATATCTGGCGTGCGATCACACGAGACAGTAGCTCCTCTCCTTCCTCCAACTCTGACTTAGCGACTGCAAGCACTACCCTATTGGTAACTGTATAGATACACTGATCTTGTCAGCCCAACCGCATACAGAAGACGAAACTGGCAAAAACCACCATAATGCCGATATCTTTGGACTTACGACGAGGCCGAATGAGAACATATCAGAAGGCGTATTCACTGGTCCTTGTGCGTGTGCCTCCGGACTACGCCACATCCAGTTGCCGACCTGTAGCCCAACAATATTGCGGCCATGCGGAACACGGCAGGCGTCTTCTACATCCACTATCTGAACACCGTTGACCACATTGTCCTTGTCCTGAAAGGGATCCCAATCGACCAGGATATTGTTTGGCTTGATATCTGTGACCAAGTCAGTGTGGGGCACTATATCAGAGTCAGCATCTTCACCTGTATGAACATAGTTTTCTGCGTGTAGTGCTGCAAGTCCTCGAAGCGCGTCCTTCAGGATCCGTTTCCTCGACCTGAGTGAGAGCTGCCGGCTAGCACATAAATTCAGGAGATCGTCTTTCATGTAGGGGAATATGATCATTGAATGTTCTTCGTTCGTGTCTTCGAGTCTTCGTACAAACGTACTTCTAGGCAGACCTTGCTGGAGTGCAACATCGTTGTGAAAATTGTCCTTAGCAATCTCTTTCAAGACGAAGAGTCTATCTCCAGCGCTAGGTTGTCAATGAGTCATGTGCTGCGTATAGATGGGGGTCATGGTGTTTGGCAACTTACATTGCGCGGTAGATTGTTCCTGAAAGATCTTCCCTATGTTGTAGGACTTTGTCCAGAGTATATAGGCGACCCGATTGGCCTCGAATTTTGGTACCAAGCCGAAGGGTCGCAGAACAACGCGGAACACCACTCTCGAGGCTAGATAGAAATCTGCGACGAAGAGACAATGATGGACGTAGATTGGAGATTCGTAGAGGTCTCATGAAAGGCTTAAGAAGCATGGTGATCCCGGAACCTGACACCCCTCAGGCTTGGAAACTTGGCCGGACAGTTGATTTTGCGAACAATATATCACATATGATTGTTGATATGAGCTGGCAGGTTGTCCTCTCTATAAACAAACACGAGGATCCCTAAGGTCGACGTGCATGAATTCTGTGGTCGGTGCGCACTCCCGTTTCGGATCGCTGCCTGTCGGTCAATCAGTTCAATTCATCTGCTTCTCAGTAGTAGTTTGATCAGCGTCCATAGAGGCCTCAAAGCTCTGTTGAAACTTGATTTCCAACGGCGGTCTCCTGACTGGGATGGACGCAAACGAGAAACAATTCGTCGCCTCGGACATGAGGACAGCGCTATGCATCATGTCTGTAATCTCGAGTCGGGCAAAAGACATACTGATATTGTTGAGCGCTTGTTGATCGACTATAGCCTTTGTTGACAAAACATCGCATGGACTCGTTCGTCCAGCATTTCAAGCTCCGACCATAATAACCAGACCACCAAGGTTGTCGGAGATAGGCAGCTTAGGCAAGCTCTTGCGGTAGACTGTGTGACCTTCCAAATTCTTGTGAGCGGAAGAGGTGAATTGCCTGGACCTTAGTCTTGGTGAGGGCATCGAATGTCGTCGGCAGGTGCTCCCCATACACCGCCCGGCAAGAACGTACCGCCTCCGGCTTGCGCAAATCGACGCTCTTTAAATCCTGAGCCTGACAGTCAGCATTGCTATCAACATTAATTATCGTTATTTGCAAAACTGAAGCGATAGAGCCGAGTTGGCATGATTTTTCAGCTTTGCCTTGGTTCGCGTCAGATAAGACTCCGCTGCTAAACATAGCAATAGCGTTGATCTACCGAGGGATTCGGTCGCGCTGCGCTCTTGCCTGATTCCACGCTCGAAGCCTTCTGCTTCCCTAGTGTTGATACCATCATGAGGTCACAACAAGCTATGGACTGCCTATAGCTCCATCCATACCATCGCGCCACGACCTCCGCATCACCCAAATCACTACCATGGCTGTGAGGCTCAGAAACCAGAGGTTGACGTGCGAACACTCGTACAAATCCTTCGCTTCAAGCGGAACAGAAGATCAACAGTCGATGGAAGCTTAAATATCTCCGTACAGTGCTTGTTTGGCTCGCACGTCAGTGTCAAGGGATCAACACCAGAAGCATCTTTCGAAAGTTATCAGGCGCAGTGTTCTTGCTTCTCGTCTCTCATCGACACCAAACATGTCGCGAGTGTTGGCGCAAGCGCTGCTGCTAAGTTGCGCATTTCAGTATGGGCTTGCAGCGACTCAAGTTGACCCGCCGCAGCCCTTTGGACTTCGGCGAGCCGCATTGGATAAACGACAAGGTCTGAACAAGACGTTGATCGAGTCAGACCTCGCAACTGGGTTGAGCTCTGCTGCACAATGCGCCCGAACTTTGGCATCGTGGCATAGTTCTTTCACAAGCTGGTCTTTCATCCACAACTTGTCATTTGTGTCGACCGAAACAGAAACACTACCTGCCGGAACTGTCGTGACGGTACCTTATTTCAGCGCGACTTCGTTAACGACGCTATGCGACGGCCATCCTCGAGTCGTGGGTTCTGCTGCATCGACAACGACTACGTCAACATTGGGCAATCCTCACTCCAACACGACATCCCAGTACCCTGTCACCTCATTCCAATACAATGTACCTCCGTATCCTACGCCTCAACCGTGTTCAATACCCGAGAATGAATGCCAGGCGCTTTACAATCAGAATGCTTCAATGGTCTTCGTCTCATACAGTTCAATCTGCAATCTCTCAAGCACCAGTACCACGACTCACACTTATGCGACAGCATCAGCCGGTGGCCTCTGTTCGCTTTGTTATCTACGGGCTAAATCGGCCAGACTCCTTTATTGGCCTGTACGGACTGTTGAAGGCAGCGGCAATATCTGCAACAGCTCCGTGCAAACTGTAGGACTTCCGATGACTGGCGATGGACCCAACACATTCGTCACTGATGGTATGACGATAACATCGCCGAGTGTGGGCATATCCTTCGCTAGTGTTTCGCGTGTCGACGGGTGCTTCACCACCTTAGAGAGCACCATTATCGTACTCCCGGCGTCCGAAGTGATGTCTGCTCGCTCAGCCAGAGCACTGTACGACCACGAGCCATTCCGTTACCAAGATCTCAATTACAAATGTCAGCCTGCGGATGGCTCGACATCATGGATTCAGGACGAGCCTGGCGACGACTGTTTCCAGCAAGTCCCTGCCGCTGCCTACTTCATTGGAGAGTCTGCGTTCGCTTGGGATGAGTACTGTAAGATCTCTCCCCCTTCTCGTATTTGTTTGTGTAACACAAAACTGATGACTGTGTCAGATCCTACCGCATATACTCGTGCGCTGACTATAGGAGATGACTATCGGCCATATATCCTGCTACCATCGACGATGACAGAATGGGCGAACAGTGTCTTTCACACCACGAGCTGCGAGATACAAGTCAACGGGATATGGTATGTCAAGATACCGTGCATGTCCAAGAATTACTGTTGACTAATCTCACGATTCAGGGATCCCCCACGAGCATTGATTCCTGGAACCACAGTCTCGACACCAGTCGTGGCTTGGTCGACTCCTCCTGCTGCAGCTGCATCAAGCACTGTTTCTGCCGTTCCAGCAGAAGCTGACCATACTCAACTGCCCGAGACATCCACAGCACAAATCCCAGCGACAAGCACTACGCTTGCGCTCAACCTAGGTAGCGAATCCTCATCGCTGATCGAACCCAGCGCCGTGGCGAATACGGTGGCTCCCGAAAGTCCAGTCGCAGCGCCTTCACAAGACTCGCAGTATCACAGCGCCGGCGGTATGCAGTCTTCTGCGTCCGCCTCATCCAATGTGCAGGAAGAATCCATTCAACCTGAATCCACCGGTTCAACAAGTGTCATGGGTACCTCAGCACAAGACTCGCAATATCTCAGCGCAGATGCCGGAGAGTCTTCTACGTCGGCGTCATCAAGCGAACAGGATGAATCGAGTCAGTTGCCCACAGTGGATACTCCAAAATACATCTTGACCACGTCAGCGCAAGACTCGCAGTGCCTCAGCGAAAGCGATGGTCACACTTCTACGTCCACCTCAGTGATTACGACAGAAGAGTCTAGCCAACGGCCCATTCCAGATGCTTCAGCAGATAGCACGAGCACGGCTGCAAATTTAGCCCTTACTGTGGCCACCTCATCCCATCCATCAGGTTCTTCTCCGACTACAACAGTCGTGGCATATCAGGGTGGGGCAGCAGCAGTCGAGATCTCTACCGGCTTAGTATTGATGAGCTTGCTCTGTTACGCTTTGCTCACATGAGTCATGTCCGCGTGTCCCCTGGAACTTCTGTATCATAACTCCGTTACTTATAGATAGTTGTTATCTACGATTATGCTACAGAGTAGTATTTTGAATATTACGTGCCCTTAATCTATAAAGAGCAAGTGATCCATCGTGATCAAATCAAACTCACCGAATCTCTTCATTGCTTATCGATGGCCACCGGCTTTGCAGCAAAAGGTTCCTCCATATCCGACGACATTGGCGTCAAAGACTCTGCAGTCTTCTCAGTCGAGAGCGCTGCTTCCTCATGAGAAGTTTCAGGCGAGGCCGCAATCCTCTTATTTCCCTGTTTTGATGTACGGATGACCCATGACGAGGCTTCCCAGTAGCCGCCGCGGAAGACAATGCCAGGGTGGAATACCGTAAGCATCAGGGTCGCGATGATTATCATTGGTCCTTCGAGGATGTCGAAGGGGACTTCTTCGTTGGCGAGCTTGCCGTCGAAGCCTTCGCATAGTTCGATGACGCGGTAGATGCATCTGATCATGATGACGGCAGCAGCGATAGGGAGGGCTATACATGAGAGATATGTCAGCTTTGATGGCGATCGTCTCAAGGCTGGACCTTAAAACACTTACCAATCTGGAACCCTGCAAAGGTTTTCTTGGCTCTGAGCAGAGCGAAGCTTGGGTTGCGATCCTCTTTGTTCCCTTTTCTGACCTTGAGCATGAAGTCGGCGCTCAAAAGGATAAAGCATCCGAGAGAGAAAGCCTGCAGTGCCAAACCAGCGATAAGAATGTCCGTTCCTATCGTACGCTGACTATCCGTTTCCGCAGAGCCTGTAAGACCACCGCCAACTGCTTGGATACAGAGCGAGAACACATCAACGCAAACAAAGACCAGAGAATAAGTCTTTGGCTTCAAGCGAGAGTACTGCTCGCCAAACACAATGACAACATGGCCGAGTGTGATGTAGATGGCAGCAGTCAAGAAAGCCGGACCAAGACCGAGAGGGATAAAGTATGTCAGGAAGATGCTCATGTCGAATGGATTCGAACGCATCAGAATGCGACCAACGTAGCCGATAATCTCCAGCACCAAGCCGCCCCAGATCGCAAAACCGAACACCCATGTGCGATAGTAGAAGGCGATTCCGAGTTGAAGTATCATGAAGAGGGCGAATATCGCTAGGTAAGCGACACTGACAGCCAGATTGGGTGGGTAATCGAGGAATCCTTGCTCGAAGCAGCAAGTCTGAAGGGTACACATGTCCATGGGAATAGCATTGTTGCAGGCCACCATTTTGAAAGTATTCGAGATCGTTGTCAGAATTGTGTAGGTAGAGTTAATCGTGCCAGATGGAGACGACCTCAACGCAGCTTATAATGCTTGTGATCGTGCGACTCTACATCAACATGGTGACGCACTGAACCTACATGAGACCTCACAGCAAAGTAAGCAGAGGGTTGCGGAGGAACGGTTGGCCGACTACTGTGTCGACGCGAGGTGTAGAGGCTGTGCCCGAGTCACAAAACACCCTCGAATCCCTGCTCTCGCTGACTTGTAGCCAATACGCGCGTCGCTGAGAGAGAGCACCGGGTAGATATTGGAGACGAGACTAGACCTAATGCGATCAGATTGCGAGAAATGTTATAGGTGGACTACGCCCAAATAAAAGACGTCTTGCGAAGATACAAAGGTGCGTAGGATTTGGCCGAAGCCCGTTCGACTGAGGGATTCCTGCGATGCGCGCCTGAGATCGCGATGGCGAAGCTCGATCAATGTCGGAACAACACAACGCATCTGATCCTGCAGGCTGCGATGGAAGAGTTGTTGCTCAGTTGTCGCATGTATTTGCTGTTGAACCTGGAATCCTTGATGTGAGGCTTGTGTTAACAACGTCCTTCATTCGCGACTCGATCAGGCTGGAGAACGCCAGGCGGTGTGCTCAACGATCAGGCTTCGTCACATCTTCGCATCGTTCCTTCTCTCAAACCAATCTCAATGCGACAAAGCTTGACTTTAAGCCCCAGTATTGCTTACACATATTAGCACATGGCCGGATATGATCGCAGGCGCCTACAGAGTCGCTGCAATATATGTTCGTCGCAACAGCCTCCGACGTTTACTGACTGTGGTATGTGCTGGTCGAACACTTGTATCAGCGCTGCCTTCTGGTCTTCTACAATGGCATCTCTGCCATAATCATCAAAGTCACCGAGGACAATGGTGAAAGTGCTCATGTATACAGCATGAGTTGCAATTGAACGTGTTCATCTGTCTGGACCTCAAAGAAACGTGAGTGAAATCATGTCGCTGATCGTCAACACCACAGCCTCTTTCTTGTCGAAGGACTTTCTTTGACCATTACGATCCGCATTTGGTTCGACAATTCTCCCTGCAGAACTTAATTAGTACATCCGGACGACAACAATGAGCTCAAGGAAATTCGGATTTTCTGTCTTTTTCCGGATGGAAAGTCGTTCTTTGTCTCGAGTCTCACTGTTCCGGACCGCTGCTATAATCTCAATCCACTATACCTGTCCCATACCTCTACACAGTCTTCCACTATAGCAACGACTTTGGTCTAGCCCACAGCATCAGTCTTTTGTACTCTGAAACCCTTCGATCAACAGATTTGCTCGATATTGCAAGATGCCGCCTAAGACGCCTACGAAAACACCCAAACCGATTGACCACTTAATAACAAAGCCCTTGTCATGGGCAGGAGTCGTCAAGAAGTCCCCTATATCTCCCAAAAAGTCGCCAACCAGAGCATCCAAGCGATTGAGAGGAGAAGGACCAGAAGATGACACACACGATACTTCAGGTCCAGAAAATCCTTGGGAC
>Ga0058697_10000953_pt1 | contig 11255 bp, 9 predicted proteins | sample AgamicAsMae_FD_66619 | JGI IMG/M metagenome (GOLD analysis project Ga0058697, IMG submission 66619) | Agave microbial communities from Guanajuato, Mexico - As.Ma.e | ecosystem: Host-associated > Plants > Phyllosphere > Phylloplane/Leaf | place: Guanajuato, Mexico | collected 2012-06-04
CTACCAGAGATACCCATTCAACTAGATGATTTTAATACCGAGAATGACACAGATGTCACTCATGCGCAGCTGACGACTGCCATTTCATTCACTTTCGATGCTGATCCCCTGAATGACAAGAGACAAAAGCTGTGAGACAAGCCAGGTAAACAAGCGCCGAATATGATGGCTTGAGTGGGTTGATAATGATGGAGGTGTTGGTGAGTGTCGAGAGGCGAGCGGGCGGGCAGGGCGGTCTGCCAAGAGCAAAGTCGTTGTCGTGCTTTCTCTGCGATGCATCACGCATCGCGTACATGGCCTAGGGAGATCGCAGACAAGCGCCGACACCAGACATGTCAATATCGGGGCTCATCAGGCCAATTGCCAATCGCGCAGTGCATCTGCGGCTGCATCCTCGTGTAGAGACGCTGGCCGAGAGTCGCGAGATTCTTCGCCTGATGCAGACGTTCGGACGAGTCGAAATGTTCCGCAACTTCAAGTACGACGCCCAGCCGCTGGCCAACAACATGATTGCCATCTACGAGTCCGACGACGCCGCCCGGAAGCTCCTCGAAGAGTCGCCTCTGCGTTTTGTCATGAGCCCTGAAGGCTCGCCTGAAGGACAACAGAGGCACTACCAGCTCCAGGCCAATCCCTCGACCTTCCACCACCGCGATCACATCGACCAATCCGTCTACAATGGCTCCTACAAGGTTTCGAACAGGAGTCTCGTCCAAGAAGACTTGGCTAAGAACGTCCCTATGGTGGGCCTGAGCGAGTTCACCCTGAGGAAGCCGGAAAAGCCATGGAGAGTGCTGCACCGCGAGAAGGAACGGGAACAGACTACAAAGACTTTGAGGCACCTCCTCGAGGATGCTCCTACTTCCACTTGATCTACTGCATCAACCCATATCCGACAACAATCACAACAAGAACAACAGTCGATTGACTATTACTACCATTACCTCTGCCAGAAACATCAACCCACAGAACTTGCAATCGCCTCTGGTTACTGCACCATACAAGTCCCATCTTGCAGAGCACGGATCGCCTCCATCAGCCCTTTTGCCTCGTTGTCGCTGCCAATCTGCTGCCACCGTCCCACTACCTGCGCCTTGGCCAAGAACTTTGCTCTGTAACCGTCCTGTGCTGTAATCAGGCGCCCGCGGTACTGGTTCCGTGGCATATGTCGCAGCTCTGGAGCAACGCTCATGTCTTGCTCCTTCTCTTCCCTCTCCAGTATCCTCTCCGCCATGACACCACCGCCCTTCCTGAACGCGTGCAGAGGGTCTCCACATACCATTCTGATCAACACCTGACCAGCTTCCTCGCTCTTGTCGTGTTCTGCTTTCAACTGCTCAATGTTGAGAACATTCATCGTCTTACGCTCGATTGGCTCCTCCTTGAAAACGTTGCCGAACTGATAGAGGACCGTCTTGCCGCTTTTTCTCATCAGAGTTGCAAGCCGTGCAGCTGTTGCCACGATTGTAATCAAGACTTGCTGCAACTCGTTGAGATTTTCTTCAGAGTCTTTGTTCCTTGAGTCGAGTTGGTAAAGCGGTTCAAGCAGCAACCAGATTTGCATCGCCGTCTTGAGGGTGGCGCGCTTTCGCTCTTCGCTCTCGTTGAGATCCATCCTGTACTGAATTTCATAAGACGTTATATGCTCGGCGCGATGTTGCTCCCTGATGAAGCCTATCGCATTGTCAGTCATTCGTTCGTATGGATATCTGTTTTCTCGGAAAACACACCATCTTCGTTTTCCTGGTCTTGTTCCAACTGCTCTAGCTTGACCAACAAGTCTAGAGGCGCACCGAATAAGAGGCTGCAAAAGACATGTCGTACCAGCACCCTGTGGATAATGCCGTAGCTAAGCCCAAATCGACATTCTCCGTTTGCGACAACTTCTTGCCATGTTTCCGCACCTCCACCGCCTTCGGCGATGGCCCTGCAGAAGCTTTTGAACTCCAACTCGCTGCCCTGATCGATGTCGGCCAGCCATTTCTTGAGCTTAGACTCTGTAGTGTCCTTCAGCAAGAGGTCCTTACGAAACACGTCCCCGCAGAATTTGTCAATGCGTTTGCGAATTCCAGCCAGCGTGGACATGACACTGGCGTCAAGGTTGTTGTCTTTCCTCTCTTGTGGCGTCAGATTCTCGGGTGGGGTCAAGTCTGCGGTTCCAGGATATCCAAACGACGCCTGTCCGTGTCCTTCTGGGTTCTGTCTCGGAGGGGCAGGCGAAGGGCGTCTGGTTGTGTTTCTCTGAGCTGAGCGAAGAGCATCTTCCGACATCCGCTTGCTTGGGCTCCTAGATCGTGTTGTGCGGTTTACGGAAGTCCCTGCCTGGCGGTGCTCTGTTTGCAGTTGGCTGGCGGCATCAGCGTCGATCTGCGCGTCGAATGTGACCTCTTTTCTGGCTTTTGAGTTGTTGGTCTGGACGCGGCGTTGCTCCGTAGGAAAATCAAAGCTGTTGACAGTTTGACGATCTTGCCTCTCGTATTCCAGTTCGTCTTCATCGAATTCTCCATCATAGAAGCCATCATCACCAAATGGCAGTGGGCGTGGCATGGGCATGATGGGTGTAAAGCGGGATGGACAAGGTTGGAAGAAGCAATGCAATGTTCTTTTGCGAGGATCCACGGCTGCTGTACTAAGCTTTTTGCAATGGAAGGACCGAAGGACCTGTTGTGATTGTCATCACTATCCTCATTCCAACCGTCTATAGTGGAATGCTGTATGACGAGGAATGTATAATTTTTCTAGAGAGGAGCAGGGTGGGCTGTCCACCAGGGCTGACTGATTTTTTGGACAATCTGCATCTGATGTGTAACGTTCAATAGAGAGTGGGACTGGTCTTGGTCTTAGAAAGAAGTGCGACAGATGTCAGAATCAAACATTTCACCTTTGCGAATATCTTCAATGCTTGATTGCCCTAGTCAATCAAACGTGTCGCGTCAATGCCTGACTCTGCATGGCTTGGCGTAACAAACCAAGACCAAATTGGTATGCGTTGTTGATGCTTCCAAGAGATCTGCAGGTAGCATATGTTGTCGTTGGTGCTGACTGGAACGTTCATAGGGAGATAGGCTCAGAAATGTAGTCCTTGTTGCTTCGGCAATTTGAATACTGACATGAAAAGCTTGGCTAGGAATGTAATGGCCTACCTGATGTACCGAATGACAAACACACGTAGCACTAGATCTACTTGTGGTGAAGACTATGCTGTTCGACACCGTTTCATTCATCCTGCCGCAAATTTACTATGGTCAGATGGCAGACGTCCTTGAAGCTTCGAGGTGCAGTCCAACGGGAACTGAGATTATAGCTATGTCTGCGTAGACGCAGCTGGAGTCCGTTGCCCAGGAATAGAGGGCAAGGACAATGTTCGTGATCTCGAGTTTGAGCTGACATTTTGTCTGCAGAGACGGCATTTGGCTGCATTTGAGAACCCACAGGTCAAATTCTGCCGTGAACGAGTCTTTGTCTGCTGTATGCATGGACAGGCGGTTGGCTCTCGCTAAAACAATATCAACATGACGATCATGCTCGCGATTGCCCAATGCACGGTTCTCTATCTAAAATGATGTATGTCCCGTCGTAGACTGATCCGAGCACAAGTCAATTGCGCAAAATCAAACGTAACATCTCCAGTTTGAGGAAACGAAAGAATGTGAACTGTGAGCCTGTGAAACGAAATGGACCAATTTGTTTTAATTGCTCGCTACAGAGCCAAGCAAGGGAAGCGGGGCAGAGCCCTCGTGGTGGAGCGTGTGTTGAAGATGAGCTTCTGTCCGCTGGGAAGGGCATTTTGCCTTGTTTAGATGGACAATGAACCCTCGCAGACAATCTCCCACCGGGCCGTTCATACGCCGGACAAATTGCAGAAAGACGCACGACGGGCGAAAGACGACAGCAGCTCCATCAGACTTGGGACCCGAAAGCCGCAGGTTTTGGAGTCGCTAGGAGCGCGATTGTTTCAAGCGAAAAGGTGAGGGGCGCACTCTTTGATGACGGACACGGCATGCGTAAGCGCAAGGATAGGCCGCCAGGTATGTTGGCCAGTCGTGATGGTCAATACATGCGTCGTACAGCACACGGGACAAGGTTCCGACGGCAACAGGGCAAGCAGAAGACAACAAGAGCACAGAAAAGGAGTGGCAGGGAAAACCAGAGGCCGTTGCACCATCTGTCAACCCTCAGGACATGAATTTGTTGGCGCGCTTGTGTGCAGTAGTCGGCTGTCAAGACCTTCGGCTCGCGGGTACCCGCTCGTAGTCTGGGAGGACCCTTGCCTTCTGATCGCCATCGGGAGGGAGCGCATGCCTGCGGGTCTTCTAACGGCTATCCATGTGTTGCAAAGCTGGTGCAAACAGTGCTAGCATTTCGTGAGACTATCCGGCGGGCTGGTTGCTTTGCCCTTTATAAGACCCAACGCGAGCCATCGCCAGTCAAAGATGTCCATCCGTCGTGTGTGCACCCTCTCAGACCTCTTTCGTTCTCGTCAACTGCGGCAGACTGTGGTATTTTAGCCAGGTCGGTGAGTACACGATTGCCGACAAAGGCTTGCCAACGACTAAACAATTGCTCAGCAGAGTCACACTCCTCTCCAGGGCTTGGCCGCTCCGCGATTGTCGCAGACTGCAACAAAACATCCTTGCCCGAACCACCCTCGTTTCCCGCGGAACACTTCCTCGCCAGCTAGCCGACAACAATCATGTGCACGAAAATCGTCCACGTCTTCAAATGCGGTCATCAGCAAGTCGATTTGGCCCCTTGCGCCGCGTCGAGAGTCGCAAAGTGTCCCAATTCCCAAGACAAGAAGATCAATCACGATCAACGCTGCTCAAATTGCCAAAGATAACATGGTGAGGCTCTTTTGACCGACTGAGTTCGGCTCCAACGTCGCTGACAGATACTCAGTGTCGGTTGCATGGTCAACTGCAGTATAGGACGATGAAAGACAGTAGCCCGCGTTGAAGGAAATGTTTAATGGTCTACGAATCAGTTGTTGACGAGGCTTCTGGCGGCATTGACTTGTTTTGGGTACTTTTTTTCCTGCTTCATTCAACTCATGGTGGATATCATCCCTCGGCGTTCGGCAAGTCAAAAAGGGCAGGTTTAGCGCGGCGTATGGTTACTTGGAGCGGTCGAAGCATTCGGCAAGCACAGAAGGGTCTGCTAGAAATATTGCAATATGCTTCAAAGGATACTGTCCTTCGCACAGTGCGACATTCATGAACGCTCTCTATCTTGCTGAGAGAGATACAAGAAGAGTCATTGCTTGCGGCAAACATTCAACATGCATCTGCATCTGACCACCTGAAGGCGTTGGTGGAGTGGTCGGAGCGAAATGATGGATCATAGCGTTATCGAACTGCTATGAGCAAAAGTGGCGTGCATCTGATACGTACCTCTGCCCCATGTCATGATTCTTGAGTTGTCACAAACAAAGCAGCGACTGGCTGTCGAGAGCCGGTACGGGCCGAGTGGGCATTGCAGGATACAGCAGATGGCTGCAGACTTGCAGGCGCTTGGGCAGCTTTCCGCTGTCATGCCAGAGCCTTAGGAGACGTGAAACGTGGCTGCAGGGACACAGAGGCATCTATCCTTTTGGCCCAGAGCTTGATAGATTGCTACAAACGAGGACATGCAATGTGAGCAATTGCAAATAGCCGAGTCGGCGGCAGAGGAAGAAGAGGAGAGACAAACACGTCGAAGTGTCGGTGAGATATCTGGGGGCGAGCTTCACAGTTGGCTGCAAAGTGGAGAAGAAGGCCTGGCAGCCGAGAATCCGCCTCGACTTGCCCTCTTCCGCAGCGCTTAGCAGACCCAACGTCTTGTCAGTTCTGACGGCAAACATGTCGATAGACATCAACTGGGACACTCTCACGACGGGCTCTGATGGCGAAGCGCTGGCAGAGACTATCAGGGCTTTCATCCATGATCGCTTCCAACAGATTGCCCTCCCACGTATGATACGCTCTGTCAAGTGCCACGCTTTTGAATTTGGCAATGTCGCTCCAACAATCGAGCTCAAAGACGTCTGTGACCCATTACCAGACTTCTACGAAAACGATGCCGACGACAGTCAAGAAGACGACGAGACGCCCGGCCAGATTGACGAGAGCCAGCACAGTGCTGCAACTCCCAGGGTCGACGAGACGCGTCCTAACTATCAACACAACGCATCCTTGAGCCGTGATGAATTCCACAATCCTCGATTGACAAATTCTCGAGAGCACATGGGAAACCCAATTCTCTCAAGGACAGCTACGCCAGGAGTCTTAGGAGGCACGTCGAACTTGGGCTATTTCCACTTGCCACTGTCGGCAGGACTTTCAGGTACCACGACCCCATTGGCCGCTGTGGCCGGCGCACAATTCCACAATGCGCGACACGGCCCCTCACAATTGGCCCAGTCGCCAGAGAGCAACTACTCTGACAGCGAGCCACGGCACCGCTCAACCTCTTTCGGTTCCCAGACGCCTTCATCTTCAAAGTCATCCTCGCGTCCGACCTCAAAACATATGGATTGGCCTGAGAAGTCTTTGCAACACGATGACCACGACTCCGACACGTCACATCACGGAGTTGGAGACGAGCAGGAACGTAGCCCCGAGGATGTCCAGATGGTCTTTCACGTGGCATACTGTGGCGACGTCAAGCTGAGGTTGACTGCTGAAATCTCGCTGGACTATCCGATGCCCAGTTTTGTAGGGATTCCGTTGCAGCTCAACATCACCGGTCTTACATTCGATGGTGTCGGCATATTGGCTTATATCAAGAAAAAGGCACACTTTTGTTTCCTTTGTCAGGAGGATGCCGAGTCTTTGGTCGGTGGATCGTTGACAGGCGAGCATGAGGAGCACAGCACCAACTCATCGCAAGGCTCACGCAAGCTAGGAGCTCTCTTGGAAGAGATCAAAGTTGAAAGTGAGATTGGCCAACGCGAGGGAGGAAAGCAAGTTCTCAAGAATGTGGGGAAGGTGGAGAAATTTGTCCTCGAACAGGTGCGCCGCATCTTTGATGACGAGTTTGTGTATCCCAGCTTCTGGACCATCTTGGTATGAAAGGCTGCTGTCGATTCTTTGGCTTGCCTCGGTAGCAATAACGAGAGGGGCTTGATACGTCTTTCATGTCTCCTGATGTTTTCCAATTGGAACGTTGTCACGCCTTGTCCGTTCGTCCCATATGCGAGCGACAGATACGAAAACAAGTCGATCATCCAAACCCCTGAGTTCCGTCCGTCCCTGACACCGCTTGTTGCAGGTAACAAGGTGCAGTCTGCAGGACCCGGCAAAGGCTCCCTACAGCTGTCAAATGCAAGCCTTCTCGTGTCACCAAGTACGCGTATCAGTCGATGTGGACACGGCTTTCTCTGTTACACTGCAGTGGGTGGTCACGGCACGCTCACCCGTTCAGGGCCAATTTGACTTGCACAACCAAGATTATCGCACGCTGCGTTGTTCCAATATTTGACGACAAAGCTTAGACATGACAGTCAACCTACCATGCTGATTCACACATTGGCAAGGGAAAATGTATGAAACTTTAGACTTGTGATTTCCTTGTCTGCCAAGCTACACCTAAGTAGTCAAGGGAGTTATTTCAACACACCATGATAAATATTCTCGTCCGTTCGAGCTTCCTTGTCAGAAAATATCATTATTGAAACCAGGAGCAAGATTGCACCGACCACTCAGAATTGAAACTACTACATTACAAAACTACTATCTTTGCTGAACACTCAAGCAAAATCATGAGCTTAGTATGCCACCATGTTTGCCAAGCCATCAAGCTCGCGCTGGTAGTTTTTGTGCTGGGAGATGGCGTATGAGAAGGCTGTTGCGAAGTCCTTTGCACCCTTTACAAGGGTCACGGCCTCTTTGAAGCTGCCGACCTCAGTCTGGGCAGCGGTAACGACACCGTAAGAGTCGACGACATCGTTGCCCTCAGAGAACTCTACACCAGGGAGCTGGCAAGCATCCTTGACGAATGCAACAGCCTCACCGGTAGCGCCAATGCTCTTCAAGTGACCGAACGCTTCTCTCACGTAGTGCAGCGCGCGGCCGTTCTTGCGAAGAGTGGCGATACTGTCGGCTCCACCAGGGACGAAGATAGCATCATACATGGTACTGCGCTGTCCCTCCAGGTTGTGGTCAGGAACGAGTCCCTTTCCAGAGTCCTTGCTCTCGCCAGCAGCGTAGATAGGAGTACGACGAGGAGCAATGGTGAACGGAAGAGCACCCTGGGCGGCGAGAGCAGCCTTAATGGCGTTGTAGGCAACAGAATCGTAACCATCTGCGATCAGAATTGCAACCATTCTGGTGGCGATGGTCAAGTTCTTAGGAGGGAAGTCCTCCTGGGAAAGGTTCTTGGAACGCTTTCCCAGATTGACGCGGCGAGCTTCCTCGGGAATGTCCGCGCCAACTTGCTCTGCGACTCCACGAGCAAGATCGAGGTCGATCTCACACAACCTCTCAACCATGCGCTTGTACACAATTGGGTCGTCGCAGTGATCGAGCTCGAAAGAGAGCGCATTCATGATATGCATCTTCTCGTGTTCAGACATGGAGTTGTAGAACAACTGAGCCTGGCTGTAGTGCTCGGAGAACTTCTTGCTACGCAGACGGGCCTTCATTCCGGCGACCTTTTGTGGGTAATCCACGTAGCCACCTTCCTCAGCAGTGGCAGGCTTGGTAGCTTCGAAGCGGTTGGGCCAGTAGTTGACAGTTCCCTTGGTGATGCTATGGCGCATTGCTCCATCTCGGTTCTGGTTCATAACGGGGCACATTGGCTTGTTGATAGGCAGCTCCTGCCAGTTGACGCCGAGACGAGTGAGCTGTGTGTCGGAATAGGAGAAGTTGCGGCCTTGCAGCAAAGGATCATCGGAGAAGCCGATACCAGGAACGACGTGACCAGTACAGAAGGCGACCTGTTCAGTCTGGGTGAAGTACTCATCAGGCTGAAATGCAGGTATTAGCATGATCCAAAGACAAAGAGCAGTGTGCCACGATGGATCCTCGACGAGGGTTGCTATCTGCAGACTGCAGTATGGGTATACGTACGTTGCGGTTGAGCTCAAGCTCTCCAATATATCTCACAGGGAAGTCCTCCTCGGGCCAGATCTTGGTAGCGTCGAGGGGATCGAAATCGAAATCGTCGGCCTGGCTTTCGGGAATGGTCTGGATACCAAAGTCCCATTTTGGGTACTGGCCGCCCTCGATTGCGGTCCAGAGATCCTTGCGGTGGAAGTCAGGATCTTGTCCCGCCAGCTTCAAGGCTTCATCCCACACGAAACTATGCACACCAAGATGAGGTGTGAAATGGAACTTGACGAGGTGGGATTCTCCCTTGGAGTTCAGCAGCTTGTAAGTGTTTACACCAAATCTGTTACTCGGGTCAGCTTGGTTTTCTGTAAGGATTCAGGTAATCTACCCTTGCATCATCTGAGTTCAATTAGCATGACGTCGACAAAGAGCTGGGATAGTGTTTGTACATACTCGGTATGAACGAGGAATGCCTCTATCGGACATTGCCCACATGAACATGTGAGTCGCCTCCGAATGAAGGTATTGGAAGTCCCTAAGAAGAAGGCATGATCAGCATTTCTTGGTATTGACTTGGAAAAGTATATGAGGCTACTCACCAGAAGTTGTTATGACTTGGAAGAAATGGTCGTTAGCATATTTCAAGTAATAGAGTTCACGAGAACACAACAGTATTCATCATAGGTTTGACATACGCAGTTTGTGCTGCGATTCTGGTTAGCATGATCTCTACAAGTATAGGCGGTAGTCACGCCACAAGGTTCCTCTCATAGCGACAAGGATCCCCCGCAATGTGCTTGCCTGTAATTCTGCTCACCCTGGAAGTGAAGGTACAATTAGCACGGTCTTATAGAAGAACGGAAGTAGTACTTTTGTAACAAGCCAGCTTACAATCCGAGCTCAACATTAACGAGATGGCGTCTAGGACACCATCCCATCATTGCCAGCCAAATATGCGAGACTGACCTACTAAATATGTACCTATAGTTGACTCACTTGAGGGATGCCACAGTGGGGCTCAGGCTTTCCAGAGTGAATGACATCGGGGAACTTGAGAGCATCCTGGATGAAGAACACCTTGATCGAGAGCGTTAGCGCGATTTTGAAAATTTGGAAGGTATAACATTTGGAAGTTGACTTACTGGAATGTCGTTTCCAACAATGTCCCAGTTACCTCTGTATTTGTGGGTCAGTCGAGTGGACTTCTACTGCTCCGTTGAATACGAACTCCTCAGTGTAGAACTTGACAGCGAAGCCACGGACGTCTCTGACGGTATCCGCACTGCCGCTGCTTCCCAAAACGGTAGAGAAGCGAATGAAGACGGGTGTAGTGCGCGAGGTATCGGTCAAGACACCAGCAGATGAAACGTCCGAGGCACTCTCGAATAGCTTGAAGGTACCAAAAGCACCTGCACCTCTGGCATGGACAACACGTTCAGGGATACGCTCGTGATCGAAACGGTGAATCTTCTCGCGTCCAGCGTGGTCTTCGAGCAGTACAGGACCGGTCTTGTCGGCACTTGCAACTCTGAGCGAGTCGTCGGTGTTTGTCTGCTTCACGCCGTAGTCGGTGGTGATTCGGTTATTTGAGTCCATGTAGTTCTTCATGTTGTCGCTCATTGCAGCGACTTTGGCATTCTCAGCAGGCGAGCCAGTGATGGCCTCCTTGACGGTTTCTGTAATTCCTGGTGCCATTGCGATTGTTGTGAAAAGAAAGGGTACTTGGTCAATCGATCCTGAGCTTTGCGCGGCGGGCGATGTCCTTGATAAACAATCACCGTGATGACCGGAGCTTGGACAATGGAAATAGCTTACCAAAGAGTGACGTAGGTATTATAATCCTTGTTATGATTGGGGAATCCATATAGGTTTTGACAGCTCACGGCCCACCCGGGCCTAAGCCATTACAAGAACAGAGCCGCCCATGCCTGTAACGGCTCAGAAGTCTACCACACTCGCACTACAGATGAGTCTCTTTAGATTGACCTCAGCTACTATTCTTTGTGCATCAGATGGTCGGCATACGTCAGAGTATGCCATATCGGCGATTTCTTACTGATAAGTCCAACGCGGAGAGGACCTGCCCAATCAGCGATCATCATATGTCAAACGATCCGTGATTATTGCGGTGAATTCCGATCAGGCAAGCTCCACTCTGGTGAGTGTGAAACATTTCTTCCATCACGCTGCCAACCATGAGCAGGCCACGGCTGGACCCGTTGCAAT
>Ga0058697_10000954_pt1 | contig 11247 bp, 7 predicted proteins | sample AgamicAsMae_FD_66619 | JGI IMG/M metagenome (GOLD analysis project Ga0058697, IMG submission 66619) | Agave microbial communities from Guanajuato, Mexico - As.Ma.e | ecosystem: Host-associated > Plants > Phyllosphere > Phylloplane/Leaf | place: Guanajuato, Mexico | collected 2012-06-04
ATACCAAGTCTTCGTGAACAAGTTTCCCTTAACGCCAGAGGGTTGAGATTGGAAGATCGGGTTGAAAGATCGAGGCTTGTGAGCCATCCATGCTTCTCCATAGTCGTTGAGTGCCTGATACGCCGTTTGATTGAGTGAACCGTTCTGGAAACAGTGATTGATCACATCCGCGCAATGGACGATGATCCTGTTGGTCCATGTACAGTCATCTGCCGCTGAGAATGAACGATCTAGGTTGCAGTGTTCAAGTACTGGTACGATCGGCCTCTGATTGATGAAAGCTACGACCATCTCTTGACGAAAGCCAACCCACCAAGCCGCTTGTCGCAGGCCACCACGTGTAGCAATTCGTTCTTGCGCGCTGATGAGAGCATGTAGGGCGGGTAGATGACTTTGTTGATCGTATCCGGAAAGGGAGACTTGACAATGTCAGCATCCATACATTCAACGTCGTTCTTTGCACTTACTGTCCATCTCTTCCATGACTCTCAGAATGACTACGGCGGCTAATATGTAGTCCTCAATCAGTGCGTCAGGCTCGTTCAATACTGGTATCAGGTGATCCAATGTCTCTTGGAAGTAGGTCTCTGGCGTCGGATCCGTCATCCCTATCGTCTTGGACATATGCTTAGAGGCACACGCGAATATTGACGTCAAGAGAATTGGTGAAAGAAACGCCATACGAGGAACAAGGCGACCAAAGATCGAGTCTCGACAGACAACATCGATACTTGGAGCTAGGTGCTCGATAAAGTGTTGCATTAGCCGAGCCTCGTGCGGCGACAGTGTAGGCGTCGTGGGTAGAGAAAAGGCCGCTTCTGGTGATATATCTGTTATACGACCAGTAGATGGATCTCTGGGCGAGCCAAAGTTCCGGAAATTATGTGGTGATAAAGCATCGCTGTTGGACAGTCGACTCTGATGCAAAGAGACGTGTGTAGTTGAGTTGTTATCCAGTGCGAACTCGAAAAGGGGTGATATGCCGGTCGTTGATGTCGTGAAGGTTGCATCTGGTAAGGGTTCCGTTGTGAGGTCTATTGGAACGCTGCGTGAGCGTTCAGCTCTGCACTCGGCAGCTGCCTCTACGAGTGTCTCGAAACGAGTTGATGCTTGAGTCTGATCAAGGTTGATAGTAGCATCGGCGTCCTGTTCCGGGGTCTGATCATAAGTCGTGACTGGATCGTGTTGTTCAACGGATGCTCCCTCAAGATGTGATACCGGTATGGAGTCGGTGGTAACTGATAGCAATTGAGCCGAGTCTTCCGCATCATCCTCAAAGTCTAGCAATTGGCCATCGCTGAAAATTGTCGATTCGTTCTCGTCAATGAAAATCAATTCTTTGTGGATTCTGATCCAAGGCTGTCCGGTCGGAAACTTGGGCTGATGCTTTGACGGATTGGCCAGTCTAGGGCTACAGTTAGAATATGTCTGGCATGATAATCAAATGTCCTCTTCTCAAGAACAACAGACGCGATCGAATCTCGGCATCTCACCTTGCCTTCTTCTTCGGCGGCTCAGGCAGCTCGGCCCGGCTCACGCATTCGACATCATCTTTGAGACATCGCGAGCACTTGGGCCTATTACGATCACACTTCAAATGCCGTATCCGACACTGTTGACTATAGGGAGTAGTCAGCTCGACCGCTGCATCCGAAAGTTGCCAGATGGGGAACAAGAAGCCTACCACGCAAGTCTTTCTCCGCCGTTCATTGCATCACGCGGAGTAGGCGGGAGCTGTGTTACGCGGGGTTGATACTCGCAAGATGTCGCGGAATCAGGAATGCGTGCACTACGCGTACAGGGGAGTAAAATCGCTGGTGAGATGTCTTCGGGAGAGATCTTGCTCAGCGCTCGGGAAGCTATTTGCCTGATCGGTCGTCGGAATAAACGCTTCGGGAAGGTCCCATGCCGACCCCGCTACTCCACACTCATGGAGCCCCTCTTACTTCTTCTGTTCGTATCGTTCTTTGGATCACATAGGGCAAGGTATCACCAAGGGCAGGATAGATCTTCACGAAGATGGCAAGTGAGTGGAGAGAAGTGCGGAGTCAGAAGTGAGGGTATAAAGGATGAACCTTAGCCAGATCTTGTCATCCAAGTCAGATTGTTTTGAACTCAGCATACCTCTGTACATCCGAATTCATACACCTCAATAGCAAGATGGTTCAAAAGCTCAAGATTGCCGCCGCGGGTCTTGGTCGCATGGGCGCTCGTCATGCCATCAACTTCCTCCACCGCACCCCTCGCGCAGAGCTCGTAGCAGCTTTCACTCCGGACCCAAAAGAGCTCGCCTGGGCCAAAATCAACCTGGAACCACATGGCGTTACGCTGTACACCGACTACGATGAGATGATCAAGCAAGACGGTCTTCAAGCTGTGGTCATTGGTACTGCTACATCAGTCCACGCCGAAGAGGCTATCAAGGCCATGCACCAGGGCCTCCACGTCCTCTGCGAGAAGCCGCTATCCACAAGCATCCCTGTCGTAAGTCATCGTTCTGCAGACTTCGGATATACAATGCTGACACTTCTCAGAGCAAACAAGTCCTAGCTGAAGCACTCAAACACCCTCATCTGAAGGTCATGTGTGGTTTCTCCCGCCGTTTCGACGAGTCTTACCGCGATGCATGGGAAAAGATGGACAGAGGTTTGATCGGCCGACCAACAATCATCCGCAGTCAGACCTGCGACAAGCACGACCCCAGCGGTTTCTTCGTTGAGTATGCAGCATGGTCTGGAGGTGTGTTCGTCGACATGTCTGTCCACGACATCGATCTCGCTCTGTGGTTCTTTGGCGACGACATTCAAGTCAAGAGTGTCTCTGCATACGGCGTACGAGCAGTCCAGCCAGAGCTAGCCAAGTACAACGACTACGACAACGCTATGGGCATCGTCGAGTTCTGGAACGGAAGAGTTGCCAACTTCTACTGCTCGCGAATGATGGCACATGGCCAAGAAGACGTGACGGAGATCATTGGTACCGAAGGCAAGTTGACGGTCAATGGCAACCCTCAGAAGAACTTCGTCAACTATTACGGACCACAAGGCGTGACCAGAGAGGTTCCAGCACACTACTATGGCCGCTTCGAACAAGCATTTGTTGGAGAGGCTAATGAGTTCGCTGCTGCTTGTCTGGATAACACTGCACTTCCGTTGAAGCTACGCAACGCAGTCAAGGCCGTTGAGATTGGCGCTCTACTGCAGGAAGCTCTGGTCAAGGGCATACAGATTCGTCTGAACGAGGCTGGACAGCGCATCTCGGATGCTCCAGCATCGAAGCTGTAGTTGGAGTCTGGTCAATTAGGTAGTGAATAATAGGAAACTCGACTTACAGCCACGATAATCAGAGGCTCTAATATCAGACCCAGCGGCCGTACAAACTTACAAGATGTTCTTCCATCCATTGTTGCACATCTGATACTGTGATTGGATACACATCTGCTTGGTGCTACGACCATTCGCGGCTATCAGGGAAACAGTGATACCCCCTCCGCATTGGCGCCGAGTCTCAGCTCCCGGCTGTCAACTTACAAGACAGTGGCTGGGGCCACTGGGATAGAGCTTCCGCATTAGTCGAAGAGCCAAGATATGCCATTCTTGGGGTCTTCGAGACTTTGGTTTGGCTTCTTGAATGCTTGGCGGTACTTTGAATGTGTCGTACGCATCCTCTAGGACTAGCATACACAGAGTCGTAGAATTTTTTGCATGGTTGCAATAGAGACTGTCCTAAGACACTGAGCCTCGTGTCCTGAGCCGCTTAAGATTCTTGTTGTGACCGACTGTTGGACCTTCCTAATTATTGTTTCCAAAACAGAGTTACAGTACTCGCAAACTGCTATTAAACTGCTTCTCGGAAACAGGCGGCATTTGAAGGCACCGCCTATAAGATGGACGGTATACTACGTACCTCCAGAGCCTCTATAGCCGGGGGTCAGAAGCAAAGATTGTGTTAGTTCAACTGACAACGAGTGTTGAAATTGCTGAACGTTGTGTAAAGGCTTTTCGGTTCCTTTGCGATAACTATGTGCCAAAACGGCGATATAGCTTGAAGGTGCTGCCGAGTGCGAAACATCTTGAGGTGATATGGCATTTCTGAGTAGTAATAATGATCGAGTGTTTGTTGAGATCGAACTCCAAGATCGATGTCGCAGAGTTCTGTTGTCGAGCTTTCAGGTCGATGCCAGATGGTTCAGGAAGCCGACGATCGGGCATGCGCAAAGGTATCGAATTTTATAGGGAGGATCGTTAATCCCATTGTCAACCGGCAACTATAGTAGCCGAAAACAGGTAAATGCAACCGGTTAGCGGCATGTATTTTGTGCAAATTAGCGCCAGGCAAGTTTCATTAGCGGCGGGCGAACTTTGGGTGACAGCCCCAGTGTGTCAGGGCAAACAAGATGCTTTTCTTCCCTCGTTCTTGTTGATGAATCGATGACAAGGAGCTTTTCAAGTCACGATGACTCGAACACGCGCGCAACGAGTCGTCGAAAACCCGCGCACCTACCTATTGATTGATATCGGGTGTTATTATTGCATCAGCCATTTCGTGGAGATGATGCGTTCATTAAAGTGATTGCGGGCACATTGGGGCTTCGACAAGCGGGATTCGGACGTTTGATTCTCCTCAGGCGTCTTGTGTGTTATTGGCAACAAGAGTTGGCGCAAATCATTGGCATCGTTGGCAGGACACTGGCTACCAAGTCTTGCTGGCTGTGGAAATACGCAGCATGAACAAGATTTGAATGGCCAACCGAGAGGCATGCTCGAGGTGATTTTCCATGGAGTTCGTCGTGGGGTGGTACGTGGATCACGCGTCGCATCAGATCGATCTTGAGAGACATGAGACGACGCCCGGTAGAGGGACAACGGCAAGGTCAAAAGCAGGGTGATAAGCGGTTGAACATGTGGTGTGATAGCGAGCTCAACGAGGGAACGGATACATGTCAGGTCAGCAAGAACTGCAGTATCGCAAGGCATGCACTTTGAGCAGTGTATCGATTGAGGTCGGCAGAGTTTGTGGAAATCGAAACAAAATGCATGTTGTCCACGTGCCAAGAGCGTGCAATTGGCAGTCGCGTTCTTGGGGCTCAAAGTCACAGCCAAATTGAGTTGCGGGAGCGCCAGCGGTTTCGAACAGCCAAAGGGAGAAGTCGCGTGTAAATTTTGATTCCTTTTGTGAAGAACTAGGGCAGGGCAAGCAATCCCGGACACAAACCCATGCAGCCTGTTATTCATCACTCCTATTAGCCTCCGTGTGCCGTTCCTGAGAGCCGCCTGATTGACTCGCCTTGTATTTCTCCGTCGCCGTCTTCGTCCATCGCCTAATTCGTTCATTGTTCGCTGTGCCATCCGCTACAAACAACAACTCGATCAAAGGCTTTGCTTGGCTCTCGCTTGCAACTGTAAGAAAGGAGGGATTTGACTTTGTCGGATCAGGCCTGCCAAACAGGTTGCTTTTCTGATCGGCAGATCAACTAGTCTGGCCTGTTCTTTTTGGTGAGCCGCTCGCTCCACTGGTGCTTTGCATATCCTCTTTGGCTCCTTGTACAAGCGCCTTTTCGCTTACGCAGCAGCGTTGGTTGTCGTCGCCGTCTGCATTCCTCTCGCTCTTGGTCGACCACCGACGACCGCCTACGCTCCTTGATGTTCACGCCCTGCGCCGGCGACTTCTTTGGCCATCACGTCTGCCGCTGACAACACCCCCGTATGCCGACTGTATCTTTTCGCACTGCCCTTGACTCCACCCCGACTTCGACCCCGGCCAACGCTCGTGGTGCTCGAGTCGTCTCTCAGCTTTTCGCACCAGAGGCTGCGCCCTCGCCGAGACAGTCAAGATGCGCATCCCAATCCGAGAACAGCTCGCCGGCTTGATCCTGCTGGCCGCCGCCATAGGCCTTGCTGTCATATCCATAGCGACATGGGTTTGTCCCTCGCAGACATGCTTGCAACCACCACCACGTACTGACTCGTGTCACAGTATACCAGCCACAACTTCATCCTCGAAATCCGCACCACTAGACTCTCCCTAACCGCATCGCTCAAAGCAGCTCAGATCGCTTCTAATCTGGCCCTAATTCAAAACAGTGTCCAGCTCGTCGCCAGTCGATTGGTCATGCAAAATGCGCTTAGAAGGTACAACTTACAAGGAAACAATACTGCCGCCAACTGGGCTTCGGCTCAATCAGACTTTAATGCTGCTATCGCTGGTCCTGCCTCGGGCGCTGTCGGTCAGGCTCTCATGTTGCAGGGCAAGATATTCCCACGAGATGCCGACGGTCCCAATGGCCGCTACTCGGTCCTGAACTCTACCTCGGAGAACCTCGAGACCATCCTCCTTCCCTACAAGGCACCCAATGGCAGCGACGTTTACCTAAGCGACACCGACTACGGCTATCCCACCGAGCTCTACCCCAACCTGACCTACTTCTCTGTTCCCATCAATAACACCTACCGCGAGTCACGCGCTATCTACAACGGTCAAGTCTTGCAGGCTCCCAACTCTACCCTGCTCTTGGGTCCTTATACCATCAACGACACTTTCAGTCTTTTGTCTCTTACCATGCCCGTAATCAACAACACTTCAGCCATCGATGTCCTTGGTTGGTTGACTATCGTCTGCGATGCTCGTCTAATTGGCAGTGTTATTGGCTCTGCTGAAGGCCTTGGATCCACAGGCTTGACCCTGATTGTCGGCCCTGACAACACTACCAACCATTTCCCGCAAGGCTTACTCTACAACTCTATTGACAATGGCACAGTCAACCCTGCTGATGTCAAAGGTCATTACATCTGGCCTCTACCGGATCGCTTCACATACCGCCATCCTGGATCTTCTGGTACTCTTGACGCTCCATCATTCCCCATCACAAACTACCCAGCTGTCGTCACCGCTTTGACCGAAAACCAAAATTCCATCGGGAACGCAGGGGGTCTTATTAGCACTCGCGATGAAGCTGGCAAAGGAGTCTCTGTTGGCTTTGCCATCCCCGATACTGCACTCGTCGATTGGGTTGTGATAGTCGAGCAAGACAAGCGAGAAGTCTGGCAGCCAATTCGTCATTTGCGTAAAGTACTATTGACCTGTATCTTTTCAGTCCTCGGTGGTGTAATCCTTTTTGCATGGCCACTTGCTCACTTTGCGAGCGCACCGATCCGAAGACTTAGGGAGGCTACGCGCAGATCTGTGGTTCCCATGGGATACTCGGAGAGTAACTACAGCCGGGATTCTCATCACATGTTCAACGACGTTGATGGTGACGGAAGCAACGATGAGCAGCACGATGCAGTTCTGGCTCGCAAAGAAGGTTTCTTCGCGACTGTCACTAGCTGGAACACGAGGAATAAGCAGTCACGGAAAGAACGCAAAGAGGAACACCGGAGACGTCAATTTCATATTCCTGGCAAAGTCAAGGAACGCAAGACTTGTATACAGGATGAATTGACCGATCTTACGCGGACCTTCAACGAGATGTCGGATGAGCTTATGATGCAGTATGAACGTCTGGAAGAAAGGGTAAAACAACGCACGGCCGAGTTGGAACTCAGCAAGAAGGCTGCCGAAGCCGCTAACGAGAGCAAAACGCTATTCATCGCCAATATCTCGCACGAACTAAAAACACCCCTGAACGGCATCTTGGGCATGTGCGCCGTTTGCATGCAAGAAGAGGACCCAACGAAGCTCAAGAGATCTTTGGGCATCATCTACAAGAGTGGTGACCTTCTTCTCAACCTTCTCACGGATCTTCTCACTTTCAGCAAAAATCAAGTCGGTCAGCAATTGAGTCTCGACTCGAAGGAGTTCCGACTACGCGAGGTCAGCTCCCAGGTGCTGGCCATCTTTGACAAACAAGCCAAGGAAGGACAGATCACTCTGCGCGTCGAATTCCAAGGTGCTGATGCAATGAACGGCATAATATTCAACGCAGATGAGGAGCGTACTCAATACGGTCCCGCTGGTACTGGGCGCGTCAAAGATATGATTCTTTGGGGAGATGTCCATCGCATCCTGCAGGTCGTCATCAACCTTGTATCGAACAGTCTGAAGTTCACGCCAGCTGGTGGCTCCGTTGTTCTCATTGTTCGCTGTACAGGCGAAGCAGAGAACAGTAGCCGGAAAACGTCTCTTCAATCTAGAAGCTCGAAACCCATCTCTAGTAGGCACAAGAACTCTGATGCATCGATTGCTGGACCTTTTGGAGCCCAAAACTCTGCCACTGCTAACCAAATCAACCCTTACCGCGAGAGATCTGACGCTTATGCGCACATCCTTGCTTCTGAAAGACCGGCATCTCCACCACCTGGACGTACTCTTCTCTTCGAATTTGAAGTCACAGACACTGGTCCGGGTATTGCAGAACACCTTCAGCAAAGAATCTTTGAACCGTTTGTTCAAGGTGATCTTGCTCTGAGCAAAAAGTTCGGTGGTACTGGTTTAGGATTGAGTATCTGCTCGCAGCTGGCCACACTCATGAAGGGTACTATTGAGTTGGACAGCGAACTGGGACGTGGCAGCACGTTTACTATGCGCATTCCTCTTCGACACATTGTAACAAGATCTGACAGTACCGCAAGTTCGGTCGTTGGTAACAGCAACGATGTCGGCTCAGGACTCGAAGGCTCTCGATCGCCGCAACGAGTGAGCCAGCTTATCACTGATGATGCTCTATCACACCGATCAGGCCATTCGCACACTAGCACTGGGCAATCGCCAACGGTCGTTCAGGCTCAACCACCGAACACTCAGGACTACTCTCGGGACGCACAGCCTCGCTTGGTCGGTCTCAGCCAGCCTTACTTCTCATCCAACCAAGCCATGGAATCTCCTGGGTCTCAGGCAGCAGCCATGGAGAAGATCACCAAGGATGCCGAGGAGACTGGCAAAATTCGTGTGCTTGTTGCGGAGGACAACAAGGTGAATCAGGAGGTCGTTTTGCGCATGCTCAAGCTTGAGGATATTTACGATGTGACTGTTGCAAAGGATGGTCAGGAAGCCTTGGATTTCGTCAAGGAAAGCATGACTACTCCTGGTCGCCACCCTTACAACCTTATCTTCATGGATGTTCAGATGCCTAACCTCGATGGTCTGCAATCAACAAGACTCATCCGTGAGATGGGTTATGACGCTCCTATCGTTGCCCTGACTGCATTTGCTGAAGAGAGCAACGTTAAGGATTGTCTCGACTCGGGCATGAACTACTTCCTCAGCAAGCCTATCCGACGACCGGCGCTCAAGAAGGTGCTCAAAGAGTACTGTCCTCCTATCATCGAGGTAGATGAGGATGTCAGTCCCTCGACAGAAAAGGCCCAACCTAAGCTCAAACCGAAGGCAAAGCCCGCACCGAAGCAAGAATCGCCAGTACGGAGTCAATCGCCGCCGCCGCGACCGATGTCTCCTGCAATCTCGGTGCATTCAGTCGGTAATTCGAGGAACAGGACTACGATTGTGAACACAAGCTCCAGGCCTGGCTCACTTGATCTCCCTCCTCAGAGATTCTCTGGCGAACACTAATTTCTCTTCTTTCTTCCACCTTTTTCCTTTCTGTTTCATAAGACATGTACGCAGCATTGAGCATGGTGTTGGCAGGCGTTTTCTTTATTCGACTGGGTAGCAACAAATGTAGGGTAGGACAAGGCTTTGCTTTGGGTCTTGTCAAAGTCGGTTCGATGAGTGGAACAGCCCGCTCAAAAGATTTTGCTCTCGATTCTCCTTCTCGTAGACTATCCTCTTTGTATAGAAAGACAAGGACGATCTATATTCATATCACCCACTTCTCTCTTGAACACAGCCAATGGCTTTCGATGACTGGAAAGTTGCATGCCGATATGCAATGACTTGGTTTATCTGGTATATATACAGCGAGACATACGACGACTAACCAAAAGGTGCTCCGAAAGCAAGGTATCACAAGAGAGAAAAGAGAATCAAACCGAAAAGAGAAGGAAAAGAGAGACTACACATCCTCCCTCACCGTCCTGACCTGATACGACGTATGCACCATAATCCCCTCTTGATCGGGCTTGATCTTGAACTCTTCCTCATCCACAATATGTTCCATACTCGCCGAATCATCAGCACCCACATCATGACTGGTTATCAACGCTTTGTTCTTCGTCCCTCTGCCTTGCAACATCTCGATAAAGTTCGGCAAATGACTCGCTGCATCACTGCCCCCTCGAGTTGACTTTGCTAGTGTGGTATCAGTGGCGTAGGAATGGTGAGAGCCAGAAGGGTGCTGATGGTGGGAGTGAGAGGCAGAGGTAGAAGTATTGCTGCCCCAACTCTTGCTCCAACTGCGAGACATCCAGGATTTACTCCAGCTGCGTTCGCTGGTGAGTGTTTTTACGATCTTTATCTGGCGGTCGACGAAGGTGCGGAGGGTAGGTCCGCAGGCGCAGATCATGCAGACGGTGAGTTCGAGTTGACTGTTTTGCTCTTCGTCAGCAACATATCAGGGAATGTGGCAGAGGCAGGAATACTTACGTCCAGATTACGATGTTCCAGAGGGTGTAAGTGATATCGTTGTTGCTTGCGCCGTTGTGGAGCCAGTCGACGAGGACTTTTAGACGTGCGATGCTGGTTACGCAAGGTAAAGAGCCGAGAGCGAAGAGAGAGGTGAGAAGGTATTTTTGGTCGTTTTTGAGGGCGAGGGACCACACTATTGGCATTGGCATCAGGAGGATCCACCAGGTGCTTATGCTGTTCATGACTGTATAGGCGATGTAGAGTGCTGATCTGTTGATGCATTTGTGCTCTGAGACTGAGATGTCCCTGATTTTGATAAGTTGACGTATGTAGATGGGTGGGGCGAAACGTACCATGCAGCGGAGATTGGTGAGCAAGAGAATAGTGATGCAAAGATGAACATCACACTGTAAGCAGTAGTGAAACCAAAGGCGCACCACCATTGTAGGCGAAAGTTTTGAATAGGAAAGAGGCGGCGGTATAGCATAAGTACTGATAGCTTCATGGTGAGCATACACGCCGAGTATAGTACGGCTACCGTAAGCCATGCTCGAAGGAAGTAGGGCGAGTAGTTCTCCAGAGGTACGTCCCAGAGATGTTTGCCTAGACCTAGATGTACCATCCATTGGAAGACTCCCATGATGGCCAAGAACGATGCCGTAGCGAAGAGAATGAGTGCTGAGATGTGGTATTAGTATTTTATGCCACTGGTTAGAAGAAAGAGATCTGCTTACAATCATCGTGACCGAAAGATCTATTGAGAAATACTCGAGTAATGAGGCGAAC
>Ga0058697_10000955_pt1 | contig 11245 bp, 16 predicted proteins | sample AgamicAsMae_FD_66619 | JGI IMG/M metagenome (GOLD analysis project Ga0058697, IMG submission 66619) | Agave microbial communities from Guanajuato, Mexico - As.Ma.e | ecosystem: Host-associated > Plants > Phyllosphere > Phylloplane/Leaf | place: Guanajuato, Mexico | collected 2012-06-04
GTTCTCCAGCGATCTTCTCTGCAGCTCGGGGTTGTATCTCTGTGTTCGTAAATCGAATCAGCTACGCATTCCCACAACCATACAACAGTCGTTCGCTAGCAGATTGGCAGAAAACGGAAAGCCTTCATCGAATTCAAATTGATGAACGATTCCCAGCATAAGTAAAAACTCACCATGAACAATTCTTCCTCGGTCGGCGAGACGTAGTAGATCAGGTAAGGACCGCCAATACACAGGACAGCACCACTAGAGCGACAATGTATCAGTACATGTTCTCTCGCACAGCTAAACACGTCCGGAAGCAGATTGTGCATACGATCCGATCATCTTTGCCCACAACTTTGCGCCAGGCATGGTGGCGAGGTGTATGTGAAAATTGAACTGTAAAGTTCTGCGACTTTTGCGTTTCGAGATGAGATGGTGATTTGAGAGGGCTACTGTGATTCTGAAGCGGTTGTTTGTGCGTCGGGATAGTCTCGCGGGTTGTTTATGCGATGCGACAAAAATATGGAAGATGTAATGGATGTCTAGCCAGTGGAGCTGTGGAGCGAATGAGTCAAGCCACACCGCAGCCACAGGGTCTGCACCAGCCACACCTTGGCACAGATGTGAGGAGGAAAGTAGGTAATTCTGCTATGATACAGTACTATAAACTTCATGAGAATGGGACTAATCTCTCAAGTGTGTGCGGGACCCTCGCCGAAGAAAACGTCGTCCAAAAGGTTGTTAGAGAACCTCTTGTGCAGGTCCTTCGTAGTCCAACCTTGCCGTTTGCCGATTCTCTCTAGGGCCGCCAAACACTCTGGAATCTCGCTTTTGTATGCCACCGTCCTGACATATTCACGAGCTGGAAGACCGCCGAAGCGCATCTTTACCCATTCTTTTCCCCAGTGCGGACGTAACTTTCCTGTAGGAGCTAATGCGGTCAAACCGTCTACGAAGCCTTGACAAAAAGTCTGCCACTCTTCCTCGGTGACCGTGTCGGTGACTGAGCCAATCTCGATAGCTACAGTGCCATGACTGTTTCCACGTTGAGGAGCCATGATTATTTCGCTGTTACCTGTAATTCTCATGTCCATCGCTAAACGCATTGGTGAATTCGCCGAGCGGTATACTAAGTCGATTATGGCCCACCAAGCTTTCCTTACCGTCGTCCAGTCCGGCTTGCTCTTGTCCGTCGGTGAAGGCGGGATTGGTAATTCCAGTTCCATATTTCTTGCCCTCGCATAGTGGCGACCGCGTCGGAAGTGGAGTGCATTTGGCAAACTAGTCTTGATTTCGAGATCATCTGGATCAGTGGTCAACGGCGACAACACGGCCATGTTCCCTGTCGCGAGTATCTGGGACTGCCATCTCGCTGGCAGGTCAGGATAAATCTCAGTTCCAATGATGACCGCGGTAATCTATGCCGCTATCCATTGCATGAATGTTTGGGCGGGAGTTGGGTAGTCCTCTTGCCCTCCGCCATCGGAGACTGTGGACCATGTATTGACAAGAACATCTGATTGGTAGGATAACCACGACCACTCGGCATAGTGGTCTTGTCCAGCCCGTCGTTCAAAGTCAGCGATCGCTTCCTGAAGTTCTTCCGGGCTGACTTCAGTATGGAGTGCCTCGGGAACTCGGCTGGGATCGGGGGGCGGGATGGCGAGCATTGTCTTTACTTTGCGAGGCCGCATGACAGCGAAAGTAATTTTTTTGACTTCGTAGGTGACGTGCGTGATGATGCCTAGTAGTCCAAAGCAACCCAGTGCAGCGTGTAACTCACTTGGATCCGTGATCGTCTGGGCGGTACCATTGGCATCAACGTATTCGACTGATCTGATATAGTCGTTGATAGACTTGTGCGCCAAGCCCGAGCCGTGGCACATGGAACCAACCATACCGCCAGTGGTTATCCTGGTGACAGTCAGCTATGCATCAAGACAATCGCAATACTCGCTTGTCCTACTCGTCTGCCGTGACATCTACAGGCAGTGACCAACCGTCCTTGATCGCCCACTCGCGAAGCTCTTCAGGTGTTACCGCTACACCAACTCGAACATGCTGGGTCTCGGTTTGACCTGCTCTCGGAGGGAAGGTTTGAACGCTTCTCAACTCTCCCGATACCTCCGCTTCGTTGATCCGACTTGTGAAGATGCTGATCATCTCTGGCAGCACACTTGCGACATGGTGCAGGCTGACAAACGAAACGAGAATGTCTCCATCTTCAGCGAAAAAGTCGGCTCTGGTATGGCGATAACCGCTACATCGGATGCGCTTGTTGGGATATGCCTTGATCAGGTTCTGTAGACCGAGTACAGTGGATGGGACGAAGGTCAGGGCTGGTCTAGTCCGTACGTTTTGCTGCTAGTTGAGGAACGGGATGTCGGCATGAACCTGTAGCGTGTGTCAGCGGGCGGTTGTACATACTGATTCTAATATGCCATGCGAACCTGCATAATCATAGTCCTCTCGCGGTCTTCAAAGACGACGGGTCGATGCTCTACTGCATCTATTCCTTGTTCGACTTTGGCATAGGCGCGACCGCCCAGAAAGTTATGCTTTTTGTGTGTCTCAGGGGCATGACCCCCGAACAGGTGCCTATGGAGACCCAGAGGCGTGGGAGTTGGATCGAATCCTTTGGCTGCGATGGTCTCTGCCGGAGTGCCACTGAGAAATGCCGAGACTTTGGCCTTCAACTCGGCATTGAGCTGGCCGTGCAGCACTTCGAAAGTGAAAGTGGCCTCAAAGACCTGACACAAAGCACGGATCGCATCTTCAGATTCAATCTGGTCATTGCGGACACCATCGGCAAGCTGACGAAGCAGGTCCAGATCGACGGTAGGATGGATATCGGCCAATGCGGAGGCTTTCTAAGCAATCTCTCCAAGGATGTAGTAAGTGTCGAGTTTTGAGGGCGGTGGTTGATAGAGTTCTAGGAGCATGATGATAAGTTCAGAAGAAACGATAGGAAGAGAATAAAGAGACGTATAATCGATGTGGGGCGCCTGGTAGGAGATATCAATCTTGAGGCGGCGGTAGAGTTCAGAGGCAGAGTCATGTTTTGCTTCCACGTGTTGTGCTGCGTTCAGGGAAAGGGCAATGGCTGACCCCTTCCACCCTCCCCGTGTGCAAAAGTCGGAAAGTTTCCCCTCCTCGCACGAAAATACGGAGCGATGTCCATGCTTCACAAAGGCACAATCGTCCAACCAGGGATGTAACTCAAGAAAGCTCAGACTATACATGGCATCTCAATGGAGACTGTCCCGTTCGTGGGAAGTAATGTGCATTTCTACACGGGTCGGAAGAAGCGGTGGACTGTCTTGTGTCATAACGTTCAGAAGCTCAAGTTACCTTGAATTTGTTCGGAGGTTTACGGATGATGGATTGATGGACCAGGGTACTCCGTACAGATCTAGACAGTATCAGGGCAAGCCTCACGCGCGCCGCGGATACGACGACTTCATCAAGAGCGCTGCTACGGGCTTCTTGGACCAAGTCGGGCAGAAGCCAGTGATCGGCTCGAATCATGGATCGGTGAACGTGGAAGTTGTGGAGGTCATGGAGAGCAGGGGAATGGAGATGAAGAGAACAACCGATGAGTGGGGCGGTGACATCTGAAGAGACCGGCTGGACCTTTGGTGGGCACGCGACAGCTGGATGATTAGTTGGCATAGATAGATGGAGATATGCGCAGAATACTCGGCCTGGCTCTCATCGCGATACCGACAGATGGGAATACGCGCGACGTGGCGTTCGTACCGACAGCTCTTGACTAACAAAATGCTCCTCTCATCGCGAATCTCGCAGCGACCGGCGTTGAGAAAGACTGCTCTTGAAAAGATGTTGTTACGATGGCTCGAGCGACTTGTGAAGCTAAGGTCGGAAGCTGCCAGTTTAGGAACGAGGGGGAGCACGTGGCGATTTCATTGGCTGAATTTTCGACATAGCTCTTCTCCCACCTCTAACGTGGTGAGGCCAGTGAACTCGGAGAACGATCCACTTCGTTATTAAGTTGGCGGCATTTGCCAATGCTCATCAGAGACCCCTCTCAACAGCCGTCGGCAAGCTGCTTCATGTGTGCGAGACCCATCTGACGCGCTTCATAACCGCAAACACGACCAATCTCGTCCCGGACCCATATGTCATAGGGACTGCAGTCCAAATAAGAGTCAGGCCCCGTCGCTCATCAGTAACTTTGCGTCGCTTGCTTGCCAATCGCGTCCGATCATCCTCGGCAGCGAAGCTGTTCAAGAACCCCTCCACGCCATAATTTCAGGTCGCCGGAAAGGCACTCTTGGTCAAAATGTGTGTTATCATCGGACACCTCTGTTCTCGCAGCAAATGTATTATCACGATCTGACTATCTCGCCATCAGGAAGTTCGGCAAACACATTCAGAAAAGGCAGCTCGATATCCCCGAATATGCCGCCAGCTTCGTTGACTACAAGGCACTCAAGAAGGTAAATTCCTTACGCTGCCACAGTCCTGATTCCTGCGAATCAGACGCCTTGTCTGCCTTATGCTGACAATCCACAGTTGATCAAGAAGCTCAGTGCCACGCCAGTAATACACGCACAAGACCTCACAAATGCCGGAAGCGGTCTCGCAGATTCCCAAGCTTCACTGCAAGCAAACAAAGCTACATTTTTCTTCCGACTGGTAAGGCAGTGTCTTCTTTCTCGTTGATCAGAGACTAACAATGCTGTAGGAGCGTGAACTGGAGAAGGTCAACATATTTTATCTACAGAAAGAGGCTGAGGTGTGTTACTAAATATCAGCGTCTGAAGCTCTGACTCACATCATCTCGCAGCTCAAGCTACGGTTGAAGACACTAGCGGATAGGAAAAAGTCACTACAGGCTCGTGGATTATCTGCTTCAAAATTGTCCACAGTTTTTGTCACCCTGGATGAAGGTTTCCGCTTGTTCAACAGTGATCTCGACAAGCTTCAGGTTCGTCGTGTCAAACGCGGCTCAAGTCCTCGAATCTGACCATCATAGCAATTCATCGAAATCAACCAGACGGCGTTCTCAAAAATCCTCAAGAAGGTAGACTTTCGTTGCTCAGCACATCTCAGATATGGATCGCTAATATGATATTCTAGTGGGATAAAACTTCGAAATCACGCACGAAGGAGCTGTACCTCTCAAGAGCTGTAGAGATTCAGCCTTGTTTCAACAGGGATGTTATCCGAGACCTTTCCGACCAAGCCACTTCAAGCTTGCTCGAGCTTGGCGCATGGGCAGAGGGCGAGAAGATTGAGTATGTCCCGACTGGCGATCAACAACCGAAACCTCAAGCAGGCGCGCAAGAGGACAATGACATCGAGATGCAAATGCAACAAGCAGTGAACACTGGTAATGAAACACTAATCAAGGAGTGGATCTCAAGACTTGGATCTACAGATGAAGCAAGAGAGCGCATCAATCGCATCTTCCTCAGCACAATTAACGATGCCCCTCTGGAGATGCAGAACACCCTCATGGAGACGAATCTGGTCAACCTGGATTACGTGGACGAAATCAACGAGCGCACTTGTCTACATGAGTTGTCGATCTCAGGAAGGCTTCCTAGCTTGACAATGGTTCTCGAGCGTGGAGCAAAACCCACGACGACTGATATCTATGGCCGCATTCCGCTGCACTATGCCTGTATGCGTGGCCACGTGGAGGTGGTCAAAGAGCTCGTCAAGTACGATTCGGCTGATGCAATGCAAGGCATAGAGAGTACTTCCTCAAACGCCGCACCGGTTGCTGAAACTGTCGACTGCAAAGACTTGGACAACTTCACACCTCTCATTCACGGTATTGTACATGCTCGCTTCGCCGCTGTCAAAGCGGTCTTGGAATTGGGGGCTCGCGTGGACCCAATCAGCGAGGCCGATCATATTCCGATCAACCTGGCTTGTCAATACGGATCGGTTTCGATTGTGGATCTGATCCTCCAGTACCATCCACAGATTCTGCCCGATGCAGAAGGTCTCTACCCACAACATCTAGTCCCCCGGTCAGGACGTAGCCCTCAGATACTGGAAATGCTGAAGAACTACGGAGCCAACCTGGACCAACCTGACAAGCTCTATCAGTGGACTCCACTATTCCATGCTGCGAGCGAGGGCCACTTGTCTTGCTTGCAGTCTCTGCTTGAATTGGGCGTGGACGTCGATGCACTGGACGAAAAAGATCTCTCTGCCATGTACTACGCTGCATGGGAGGGTCATCTCGACTGTTTACGTCTGCTAGAAAAGGCGGGCCATGGTAGAGGTATAGCTCGCGAAGAGCCAACTCCAGCTCCTGCTACCTTCCAATCTATCCTCAGCTCGAGCGCACCCATCCCCGCAAGTGCAGATATGGAAGCAATTCCCGACCTCTCTCTACCTCCGCCTATCATACCTCTCAGACGCTATGGCCACAACTTCCTGGACACGACAAAAACATTCATCGTCATCAGTTTCGACTCTCAAGATTCGGATGCAATCGAGTTCTATGGCGATAACAAATACCCTGCTGCAAGATTGACGATATCATCCAAATCTTCAGATCTCATTCCTCGCAATATCCCGTTGCCAGTGCAGGACGAATTCAAGGTCATCTCCTTCCAAATCGACAACCTCGACACCTTCTCCATTGACTTTGACATTTTCCCTACGTTTGGCTCCAAGGTGATTGCCAGAGGTGCGGCGTCGTCACTAGTGTTCTCGAGCAGATACAGTAGTTCTGGAAACTGGCATCTGGAACTCTTCGACCCAAGACTCAGAGCCATCGGACGTATCAGTTTCAAGTACCAGGTCGTTACACCATTCCATGGCATCCCCATGGAGATCACACAATTCGCTACGTACTGGAAAGCGACAAGCCAGATCAGCTCACAGCCCAACGCACTCATCACTGGATCGAGTTTGAGTGGCGATTACATGCGCATCTTTGTGCAAGCAACCAAGGACGGTGTACCGGTCCTATACCCTTCGTGGGCTATGCCATCTGCACTTGCAGCATACGGCGTGAGGAATGACCTGATCAGTCGAGTAACGTTCGAGCAGTTCTCCGCTATCGGCAGAGCAAATGGCAAAGGACCTGAAAGCCTCAGAGCACTGCTCGAATCATCGCCAGCCGAGTTGGCACAGGGACTCGCGACATCATGGTGCTCTCTGCACGACGTGCTCGAGATACTGCCTCCGCAGATGCATCTCGACGTGCACATGCTCTTCCCCACAAAGGCTGAAGAGGAGCAGCTTCAGCTTGGCCCGACGGGCAACATCAACGAGTTTGTGGACGCTGCATTGAAGGAGGTCTTTGACCACGCAAGACGTCTACGTGGAGCCAACGAAGGCTTGATCAGATCGATCGTCTTTTCTTCTTACAACGCCAACATTTGCACAGCACTCAACTGGAAGCAACCAAACTGTAAGTGACAGCTCAACAAATGCATCAGAAAGACCAAACTAACTTTGCTCACAGACCCTGTGCTCTTGTGTAACGACCTCGGCATCGAACAAGCAATGTCAGAAGAGGCAGAGTGGCCGTTGTACAGCAGCGGACGTACCACGACATCTGTCAAGGAAGCGGTCAGAATCGCGCAGAGCAATAACTTCATGGGCCTGATGTGCAGCTCCAGATTACTGGAACTGGTGCCGGCACTGATTGAATCTGTGAAGACGGCAGGACTGGTCTTGATCGCAGACGTGACCAACTCGACCACTCAGGAACAGGTCGCGAGAGCATCGTTTGATGCGCTGCCCGACGAGGTGGACGGCTACCTCGACAACAATGCAGTTCTGCGATTCCACGAGAGCATCGATATGTAAAGACAGGCTATTAGATATGGGGGCCAGGGCAAGGTGCAAGGTGCAAGGCGTGACGAATAGAGGCGTTGTCTTTCGGGCGGAAGCGAAGAAAAAGGCAGCAAGGCTATCAATAGGGGAGCTGCATGACGATGGACGACTGATAATCATATTCATAAAAAGACTTGAAAAAGAATCAAGCACCCTTGTAATTGTACTTGAGACGTTCCAAGCTGGCGACATCGAGTGGAACGAGTTGAGAACGAGCGTACATTGTGACGAGGAAGATTGCTGCAGGTAGAGAGTCAACATAATAAATGATAAAGCAGCGGACGAGAATGACACACCAGCAGGCAAGAAAGCACGCCATGCTTCATCCAGCAAATCTCTCTTCCAAGCCAGCACACCAGACAAGGCCAGCACAGCAGCAAGCGCAGCATTCAACCAAGGCAACGCAACATCCAACGGACCCCTACTATCAATCATCGCAGCCGACAAACTCCCACTATCCACAGCAGCCGGCGCCGAATGCACGTATAGCAAAATATACACCGTGCCTGCCAACGAACTCAACGAAAGCAAAGCCAACAACACATGTCTGAAAGATTCTGCAGAGAATAACACTGGCAGGTATATCAAAGCTGCAGCAGTGGGCAAAGCAGTAAAAGCGCGTCGGTAGAAGATCGTGTTGGTCAAGTCTCGCTGGGCCAGGTCTTGGATCAGTGTTTCCTGCTCTTGCTCGTCGAGGTCTTCGCGGTCGCTGGAGGAGTCGACTGCGTCGTCGGTTGGGTAGTGGAAGGTTTTGCGTAAGCGAGCGGCCATGGTTTGTTGTTTTGTAACCAGCAGTTGCGACCGGCTGGAATTAATGTTTCGAGATGCCTTAAACGCGGAAGACGCGCCGTGAAATGGAGAAGGAAAGCTTCAGCATGACGTGCAGGGCAGCTCTTTCTCCGGAGAAAAGCCGCGAGTATACCGATCAATCAGATCACCTTGCATGCTTCATTCGTCAATCTTTCTGCTGCCCAGTCCAAAAGCTACCAACACAAACCACACACAATGCCACCGAGACTACCACTCCGCAAGCCCCTCGAGGCTCTCTCCAAGCGCAACAATGCCCTCACTCCCATCACCCGCCGCACCCTCATCGCCGCCCCAAAACCAAACTCCGGCCCCCTCATGGAACGCCGCCCCGACCGCGCTCTCCCGGACATGACCCCCTCCAAATCCTGGATGCTCACCGTCCCTCTCTTCCTAACCGCCATGGCCGCCTCCACCCTCGCAATCTTCAACTACCAAAAGCAAAATTCGTCAGTGGTGACCAGTACAATGTACTCGTTACGCACCAACCCCGTCGCGAGAGAAATTTTGGGAGACGAGGTGTATTTTGCGAGTAAAATTCCTTATATCGGGGGAGAGATTAATCAGTTGCATGGGAAGATTGATGTGGTGTATTGGGTTAAGGGGACGAGACAGCAGGCTAAGATGAGGTTTAAGAGTCATAGGAAGACGAGGATGGGGATTGTGAGTTTTTGATGCAAAGGAAGAGAGAGGATGAAAAGCTGACACGATATACAGTTTGAGACGACAGAGTGGAGCTTGGAGTTGGAGGATGGAACTGTGGTTGATTTGCTCAAGACCACTGACTCTGATCCTTTCGTTGCCACGCCCATGGAAGCAAAGGTCATTGCTGCTGAGGCATAGAGCACCTTCCCGGAACCTCAACTGGAACCTTTGGATTCCGCTTTCGAACGCACCTGCCATCTTTCGACGCGCCATAGACTCGGTGTGTTAGGATCGCTAAAAGACGACAACTCTCTTGGCTTCGAGCATTATGTAAAATTAGACTGGTCTACATCACCACGCAAACCGCCCCACTGTACATATACCACCCACCAAAATGAAGAAATGCATGAAACCAAAAGAGTTGCCTCAATTCCGATCTTCTACCTCTCAGATTCGAGCTCCCACTTCGCGCAGACAAACTGGTAGCGTGAGAAGAGCAGTGCTCAACGACCTGGTCGTTGGAAGGAGAGAAGGATCTGCACATTTCTACGCATGCTTACATCAACCACATCCAAGCCAAAACATTCAGGGAAGAGGTTCTTCGACCATTCCAACAGTCACGTCTACATCACAGAGATGGCACAGTCAGAATTTGGGGTCATGTTTTGATTTGAGTTATCTATTCATGCTCAAGGCTGGCTTCTCAAACCTCTCAATGGTCTGTGCAGCATACATGACTTTTTCTTGCCTTATCAATCTCAAGACTTTTCCTTCTCAACCTCCAAAATGTCCCATGGACCAGCCAGAAACTCGGAGCGACAGAAAGAGAAGAGGTCAAATACACCTATTCAAGATGTTTTGGAAGAGACTCTGTGCTTGGTAAAAAACAGCTTTGCCAGACCACCACCGGCATGCTTTGGAGTCGTATGTTCATGTCGTGGACTCGTTTTCATGATTCTTTCATGTCGTGGATTCGTTTTCATGATTCTTTCATGTCGTGGATTCGTTTTCATGGTTCTTTCATGTCGTGGATTCGTTTGTGTGTTGTTCTTTGACGCTGTTGATTTTGTATTCATACGCGTGTGCTTGGTGGATTTGGATTCTTGTTTGTGGCTTGTGGCTTTGAATGATTTGCGGTTTGATGCGTCGACTTGATGCTTGTTGGTTGTTGCTTCGCACTGCCGTTTTTGTTGCTTTGTGCTTGCTTCTTGTTGCTTCGTACGTTTGGTCATGGCATGCTTCCTTCGCGTCGTGCTTTGCGTTATTCGTGCTCCAGAAGTAAGCCTTGTTGGTGGGTTTCTTTGGTTGTTGAATCGGCGTCTTTGTGGGTTGGTTCCGTGACTCGAACCGACATTTCGAGGTTTGTTTCATGGACTCGTTTCATACTTTCTTCGTCGCATCGTGGATTGGGTTTGCAAACAAAGTCTTGTTGATTTGGGTGCTTTGGTGATTTGTTTGATTGAGTTTGGCATTCGCTGTTTTGCTGAAATTCAGGGGTATCTCGAGTCGTGTTTATCATTGCTCATCAGGCATTCTTCGTCATGTTGTGGTACTTTTGCGATCAATCTTGGAAGGATGTTTTGTTGTTTGCATCCCTTACTCTTTGGTTGTTTTGAGCCTTGCATTGTTCGAGGCTCCTCTGTGGTTCTTTTGGAACCTGGGTGATGTTTGGTATTTCGTCTGTTCTTCTCATGCTTTCTTGTCATGTTGTGGGGCTCTATGTTGGCTACTGCGCCTGGGAAACACATCTTGTTGCTTTGATTGCTCTGGTCAAAGTGGTAGATCTGCTTCGTTGCTTTGGTGGCTTTGGCTGGCTAGGCTTCGTGTCTGTTTGTTCGACGCCTGCCAGTTCTTTGTGTTCGAGTGTGGCTTTCGTGGGTATCACGAAGATGAGAGATGATTCTGTTCGAGCCAGGCGAGGAGAACGGCTTGCATGACGGGCAAGCGTATCTTGAGGGCTAAGAAAGAGATGGGTGGG
>Ga0058697_10000956_pt1 | contig 11244 bp, 8 predicted proteins | sample AgamicAsMae_FD_66619 | JGI IMG/M metagenome (GOLD analysis project Ga0058697, IMG submission 66619) | Agave microbial communities from Guanajuato, Mexico - As.Ma.e | ecosystem: Host-associated > Plants > Phyllosphere > Phylloplane/Leaf | place: Guanajuato, Mexico | collected 2012-06-04
CAAAATCACATTGAATATTGATGTGCGAGAAGGAACCAAGGCATGGAATAGGTTGACAGTCAATTATTGATCGACGACCTTCTTGGCGGTGAGCATGTCGCTGCAGGGTGCAACGAATATGACTTATGCGCATGGAGCAAAACAAGTCCGGCATTAGTAAGATCGTTGTTGACGACAATTCTCGAGCAACAGCGAGAAAATAATTGGTAGTCGAAACAACAGCCTACCTCATGATACAAGCAAGGAACTCTGGTGATCAGGCCAGGAGCCCTGGATGCGCGTCAAGAAATTATAGACCGCGGTGGACCAAGAGAATCGCGAGTCCCTCGACGGCGGGCTTGAGTCGCTCTGTGTCGTGCTAGCTGAAAGCTCTTGAGGATCTTTGATGTATGGTTGGTAATTTCCGTACCTGTTGTGGTTACTGGAGGGCTGGCTGACGAGCCTAGAGAAACATTGGACGTCGTGCTTCAAAGAAAACGTGAGTCGGTGACATTGTTGACAGTAAAGAGAACAATCATCCCACTTCTTTGATTGAGTCGTCCATGTGATCGACAAACACCGCGCTTTGAGATAGTTGGAATCTTGCAGTCTTTATGTAATCTTCGGGCGTCTAGATGAAAGCTTGCTCTTACAGCAATGGAGGCGTTGTAGAGCGATCTCATCGAGAGATCGTGAGACCCGAGATGTCTGCAGTCCTATCGGCAGACTTATTACAATCTTTTTGAGCAGAGTGTTCCACAAAACAGCCGGCACGAAACTGGTGCACAGAGGGTGTGAGGATCCGCCGAGCAATTCTGGTTCGGTTCGAACACGCCCTCGTCGCTGAGAAAGGATGTTCGGGTTCGGGACTGAGCGAGCTCAGTTGCTGACGACGGAAAACGGAAGTGGTATATGTTGCGGCGTACTGCTTGTGGGGTCCGAGATAATCAGCACGAACGACCGCATCAATCAAGAAGATACGGACCAAGATTGTAACTGTGGATCAACGTGCACGATCTCGTATGACTAGTCCAGAGATTGTCGCGGTGACACTGAGGAAGGCCACGAGCTCCAGAGCCCACGCTGAGATGGCGAGCGGGGGGTCACGAAATTGCGGCTCGATCCAAGTCGCCATAAAGCCGGCGATGACGGGCGACGGTGTGGTGCGAGAATTGGGGCCAGCGCTATGATCCATTGTATTGGAGCGAAGCGGCGGATATGTAGGCAGGCAGATGAGTGGTGCCACTATCACAGATAATCAATGATGCAAAGGAGCGCATGAGACCGTGGTATGAATGACTTTCGAAATGGTGCAGAGGGGAAGCACTCAATAACAAGCGCAGTCACAATTCCGTGACCTCTACAAAGACGTGAGGTCATTGGCATGAGATTGATGGTTATTCGGTAGCTGGTTGGTCCTTGTGCAGCGACAAGAGATCATGCCGAAACGCCAAAGTCACGGCACGCTCTCTATAGTCGCACAGCATTCGAGCTATCGAGAAGGCAGGGACTCCAGGTTGAGCAAACGGGACACGCACATCTTCAATATTGCTGGAACGCGAATTGAGCAATAGGCAAAACAATCCTCGTTCCAACCTTTCAATCCCTGTGCTGCCCGTCGTGCGTCAACTCAATCCTCTTTCCAGTGTCCAGTCGGCGACGAAATGGTAATAACGAACCAATCGCTTAGAGGCGGGCGCAATCAGAAGGTCATACAAAAGCATGTACAAAGTCAATGGCCAGCATGACCACTAGATGCTTTTGTTCAGCCACGATATACGTATGTGTTCAGGTGTTCCTTGTCGTCTGTATCCTGAGGATTGTTTAAGCCGACATTACCCTTTACGGAAGGGATTTCCCTGGAGATGGAGATATTGCAGCACTCGGCCCAGTGCGGACACGCCGGACGGCCAAGAGATAACAGTTGCATGCGACGATAGCATGTTGGCAGCAGAGATAAGAATTTTGGTCACGACGTGGTAAAGAGATGTCCACAGAACATGTTATCGTTGCTGTGTAGAAGGATTGTGGGCAGCTCGCTGTTGATATCAGTGTCGTTTTGCCATCAAAAACAATGTTCACAGAGAGACATGGATGCGTAGGATCCAGACTCTTATGGACACAAGACACGGAGAGATAGCGAGGATTGGCATCGCAAATCCCGGGCGATCCAGACACGATGGATACTTTGGAAGGAACAAGGCTGCATGAAGGGACTCTGCGAGAGAAGTTCTAGATGTCTTGCAGCAGCGGCAAGGGAGATGCGGTACTCAGCGGAAGGTACTCGTACAAAGACAGCCAAAACGTGGTGGGAGAAAGTCTTATCGCCAGGAAATGCGGAGATCGACAGGTTTGCTCACGGAGCGCACGAGCCTCAGCACGCTACTGGCGCCACAAGGCGCTCTGTGCTGGACTTGGAGTCCCGATGCGGGGTCGGGCGAGCAACCGGCCTCTTAGACTTTGCTCTTAGTCTTATCTTTCGTCAGGCTTCAGCTTCTCGCCAGTATCAATTCGCGACTGGTGGCGCTCCCGTGCCCATGAACTATCGTCAAGACGTTTTGCTGCGCAGTTGCGCCTACCATGGCGTTGACATATAGTGCGTCGCGTGCCCGCGCAATTTAGCTCTCTCTCAACTCCATCCTCTCTTTTTACATTTCCCATCGACATTCATTGGACCGACCATGGCCTCTCTCAAACATGACGAGAAGGTCGGCGAGTACGTCTCGACAGAACCCTTCACCCGTACAGAAAGTCACGATGAAGGCGAGATCATCGAGAACACCGATCACCTCCACCGTCGTCTCGGAAACAGACAGATCCAGCTTATGGCCATTGGCGGCACCATTGGCACTGCCCTTTTCGTCAGTATCGGTGGCGGTCTCTACAAGGGCGGTCCCGGCAGCTTGTTCCTCGCCTACTCCATCTACGCTTGCTTCCTTGGTCTGGTCAACAACTGTATCGCCGAGATGACGACAGCATATCCTGTCTCGGGAGGCTTCATTCGTCTTGCTGGTCACTTTGTCGACGACGCTTTTGGGTATGCATACTCCAGTACACCATATGTCGCGTAAGAACGTTGCTAATCATATGTTCAACACGTAGCTTCATGGCCGGCTATAACTTCTTCATCTATGAGTAAGGATCACTGAACTCCCTCAATTCAATCGTGTCTAACGTCTTTCCAGAGCTTTGCTTATTCCTTTCGAAATTACCGCTCTCTCTACAGTACTTGATTTCTGGAGTGACGATATCCCACCATGGGCAATTCCTCTCGCTTGTATCGTAAGTTTGAGATGAAGCCTGATCATGCAATCCCAGCTGACAAGACCTGTAGATTCTCTATGGGTAAGCTTTCCAGTGCGACCAATTTCCAATGCGACATTATTCCCGAGCGACACACGACCCTTCCTCAGCCAGAGCAACTTCTTCCTTTTTTTCCTTCTTCCCAAGCGCCTTCTTCTTTGTTCCTGCTCCCAAGCGACTCGGACTCGACTTTCTCCTCAAGCAACTTACTGCCTGATGCGCCTCTTTCATTCGATCCTCCATGCGTTTCTGCTCTACTGATTTCCGACGCGTTATCGCAACTTACTTGCCGTTCTGCATTTCTGTCGCTCTCGCTTTATTTTTCCACGCTCATCTTCTGCGATGAATCGCTCTGACTGTTTTTGTACTGACTTGACTGATTAGTCTCCTCAACGTCCTTGCCATCAAAGTCTTTGGTGAAGCCGAATTCTGGCTGTCTGGCGGCAAAGTCATCTTGATCTTCATCGTCTTCTCCTTCACCTTCATCACCATGGTCGGCGGCAACCCTCAGCACGATGCCTACGGTTTCCGTAACTGGAAGCACAACGCGTTCAAAGAGTACAGAAGCACCGGCTCGCTCGGCCAGTTCGAGGGTTTCCTTGCTGCTCTCTGGTCCGCTTCGTTCTGTGTCACCGGTCCCGAGTACCTTTCCATGGTTGCCGGAGAGGCTAGACGCCCCCGTATCTACATCAAGAACGCCTTCAAGACTGTCTACTGGAGATTCGCTCTCTTCTTCATGGGAGGCTCCCTCGCTGTCGGTATCGTCCTTAGCTCCGTCGACCCCACCCTGAAGGCCATCATCTCTGGTGCACAGAGCGGATCTGGAACTGCTGCCGCCTCTCCCTACGTTATTGCCATGAAGAACATGGGTATCACCGGTCTGCCTCATGTCGTCAGCGCTCTCCTGGTCACCTCCATCTTCAGTGCCGGAAACACCTACACTTTCTGCGCAACCCGCAGTTTGTACGGTCTGGCCATCGAGGGCAGAGCACCCAAGGCCCTTCGCTACTGCACAAAGAGCGGTGTACCTCTTGTCTGCTTTGCCATCGTCATGGTCTTCCCCTGCCTCGCTTTCTTGCAGGTCAGCAACGGCTCCAACGTCGTCTTGGGCTGGCTCATCAACCTGGTCACCGCTGGTGGCGTCATCAACTACTGGGTCATGTGTGTCACCTACCTCTTCTTCTACAGAGCTTGCAAGGCACAGGCCCTCGATAGAAACACTCTTCCCTACAAGGGTTGGTTCCAGCCATACTCTGTAAGTTTTCGATCAGTATCCAATTTTCTGCAACCTAAGCTAATTTCCCCTCAGGCATGGCTCGGCGCTGCATGGATGACCATGATTGTCTTCTGCTACGGATACAGCAGCTTCACGCCCTTCTCCGTCGACAATTTCTTCATCTACTACACGCTCCTTATGGTCGCACCTATCACCTTCTTTGGCTGGAAACTCGTCAAGCGCACAAAGCTGTTGAAGCCTCTCGAGGTCGATCTCGTGTGGGAGCGTCCTACCATCGACAACTACGAAGCTACCTTCATCGATCCCCCACGCAGCTTCTGGTCCGAGATGTTGGGACCTTTGGCGTTCTGGGGCAAGGCCAAGAAGGGCAGTGATAGACAGATGAGCATGTCCGCATAAAGTTTTGTGCGTAGACTTCCTGCTGATCTAGATACATCAAAAATCACTCATTGATTTGTAAATACGTATGAGTATCTTCTGAAACCTCGTCCCCATGCAGCGTACATTTACGTGATTCGAATGTCTCATCATGGTTCTGACTGCTTTGAGAGTCGAGAGACCGTGCGCTATAATCACCCTGCTTTCAGATGTTGTTCAGGATCAGGTCCACCTCGTTGTCCGCATCGTCAAGAATATGTTGCGCAGGATATCTTGGAGCCCATGCAATTGTCTTTCCACGATCGGCCTGTAGTGAACACCTGCAACGGTCTGTCAGCTGTCCAGTCATTGCAGCTATTGTATGACACGACTAAAACTCACGCTCCACCCATCTGGACAGGTACGAATTCCTTTGGGCATCCGAGAGCCTTTCCAGCCTCTTCTAAAGACTCATCGGAGACTTCATGGACCTTGTCGTCGTCAATGACACCGCGCTTGGCCAGAGCCTTTGCCATTTGCTTGTACAGGTCCGTCCATGCGATCGAACCGGGGGAAGCAAGATAGTAGCCTCTACGGCCATTGTCGATCTCTTCTTCCTTCAGAATCTTGACTAGCAGAGCAACATATAGTGCCGTGGTGTCATGAATATGGCACACAGGCCAAGTCTGTGCAAGATGTCAACAATAGTGTCTAAAAAATGTTGTGGTACACAGGAGACATACAGCTTCGAGGTCATCGACTTTGCACACACGGCGCATTGCCTTTGCAGCTTTGACAATCGCAACGGTTTGGATAGAGATGCGGTTGCCGAAGCCTGTACCTTTGCCGTACACAATACATGGCATAAAAATATAAGTCTTGACCTCATGCTTCTCGCCAGCTGCAATGATCTTGTTGTTGGCGCCGACAGCCTGAGAACTCGAGATCAGCAATTACAGCTATGATAGTTGTTCATTCGTACCTTTTGGAACAGCGGAATGTGCGGATTCACGCTCTTCTGTATCTCATAAAGTCCACCATCCATATCGCTAAGCACCCGATCAGTCGGGTGCTGTGCAAAACCGCTGAATATCTTTGCACCACTCGTGTGCAGGAAATGAGTCTCGATGCCCAGCTGCAGTTTCACTTTCTCTAATCCCTCGAAAAATCTCCCTTGACTGTCTCCATTGGCGGCATTGATCATATAGAAGACTACGGAGATTTGTTTCCCTAGCAAAGTGGCTGTGATGGTAGACTGGTCTTCGAGGTCGAGGGTGATGGGTGTAGCGTTGTAGTGTGCTTTGACCTTTTCTGCTTGTTCGTCGCTGCGCACGAGAGCATAGATTGTACCATGAGCTGGCAGATTGGTCTTCTTGAGTTCAGCGAGAAGGGAGCCTCCGAGGTATCCTGAGCCGCCTGTGACGAGAACGTTTCGAGGCATTCGTGGAAAATGTTTGACCGGTGTCGATAATGAGCAAAGGTTAGCCTGCCGATAGTAGGAGCGGCGACGGTGTATATATCCCGTAATGGAATACAGTTCTCTCAGATGGTTCGCATGTTTATTACATCAAGGTGATTGATTGGTCATCACCAAGTGGAGATGGATGAGGGGTACGGCTACCAGACGCCCGGGCCCGAGTGGTCGCGCCGATCCGTGACGGTGCCCGGCGCTCGACTAGCGGTCTATTTAGAAAGACATGATCTGAACACCTGTTCTTCCCAGTTTTCTCTTCAATAATTCGAGACTCCTAGGAAGCATGCAGTCTGATCCATTCATCGGTCGCCGGTGTGAGGCTCCTCGGGAGTGATGATCAAACTCCGCATCTTATCTGATCGAGGTTGTAATTTACGACTCCTCCATAATATACGACAACATCTGTGGTGACTTATGAATCTCTTGCATACTAATCAGTCACAATAGATCCCGAGACCAGACTTGCATAGAGAGAAGTAGCATGACGCTTGCTCCCGTGCATCCCTTCCATCAACGTCGGATGTTGCTTCAGATATGTAACTCGATGAACAGGAAAGAAGCCTGAGAGATGCGACTGCCTACTTCATGTTTCCGTTGAAGCCCCTTCTATAATTTACAATAAACCTCTAAATTCTATTCTCTCCTTGGTCTACCATTGACAAATATACCACGTCCTGCCTTCCATTGACGCCTTCATCATCGGATCTCCTCTCTCATCAACCCTCCGTCATGTCCGACCAGCCAACCAAGCGCGGTCACGGATCGTCGACTTTCGACCGTCCTGATCAACCATTGACCGGCGGTGCGGACGACACTCGGTCGTTCAAAGGACAAGCGCGTGATGCGCGCTTCAACTCCATGCTCGAATTTGGCGAAAAGCTTGCGGGAGCGAGAAGGTTCGGTACAGAAGGTAGGACCAGAGAGAGTAAGCTGGATCGTTTTGCCCAATACTGATTGTTCAGGAGTTCCTCAATCATCCCTGGCTCGGTCGCCATCCCCTAGCCCGAAGACTACTACAACTAAGCCAAAGAGCTCACCTCTGGTTCTGCCACCTCCTTCTCCTCGTGTCAGTCCATCGTCACCGACCCCTCTGACTACTATCAAGAGGTCGCTGTCGTCTTCTCGCTCCCCTCCACCAAAAAGGGTCAAGGTCGAGAACCCTCCGGCTGCCTGTACCTCCGTCTCTGCATCTCCCACCACCAACAACGACAACATGAAATGTGACTCTTTTGTGGAGCAGTCGCTTCCTGTCGTGCTCGCTCCTGTAAGGAAATGGCGTTTGGTGGAACACTCGGACTCCGTTAACGAGTAGGGGGGGTTGGCCTTGTTTGACATTCTACGTTGTATTCTTCAGCCTTGCTGTCGTCTGTCATGAGTATGGTCCATCTTCAGATAAACAATCAAAGCATATTCAAGACCACCATCAATGATACCCGAATCTTGTGGGCCTCGTGACAATAGGCTAAGTCAGTGATGTGGAGATGCATCGTTGTCACTACCGCTGGATTCTCAGCGATGAATTGTCCATGCATGCTCCCTGTGTTCAGGTCAAATTGTGCTTGTCGACAAGAGCCAGCATGCGAGGCACAAGCTCAGGCATTCGGAAAGGCTTGGTCTGTATCATGTCAGCATGAGCGTGAACCATAACAACTTTCAAAAACTTCAATGACTTACCACGACTTCATCCATGCCAGCCTCGATGCAAGAATCAATCTGACTAGTACGGGCATTTGCCGTTATACCGCAGATGGGCACATGTCTAGTGATTTCCAGCAATTTCTCGAGTTCGCGAATCTTTCGAGCACAAGTCAAGCCATCCATAATCGGCATTTCTACATCGAGCAGGATGATCGAAAGCGGAACATCGCCGTTGCAGAATGTGGTTGTTGACAAAAAGTCAAGAGCCTCGAGACCGTGGTTCGCGGTGTTCACTGTAGCACAGCCCAAGCGTTTGAGTTGTTGAGACATGACTCGCTGGTTGATAACGTTGTCCTCCACCACTAGATCTCTGAGTCAGCCCTGTGTTGTTGTGAAACGAATCTGTTACTTACCGAGAACATGCAAGTCCTGTGTAGTGGTTTTGCTGATTGGAGAATATTCAGCCGGAGTCGCAGCTGGTGTCTGACTAGACTTTCGCACCGGCAGCGACGAGCCAATCTCTGGGGATTTCGGTGGCGAATCCACGGGTCGTTCGACACAAGTCGCCTTGATGTAGAACCCGAACGTACTGCCTTTTCCTGCCTCACTGTGAACTCCCACTTGACCTCCTTGAAGCTCAACCAGCTCCCTGCTGATGAACAGACCGAGACCACTGCCTCCATAGCGTTTGTAAGTCTTTGGAGAAGCTTGACTGAAGCGCTGGAACAAGTTTTGCGTCTCGGCCTGAGTAAGACCACAGCCCGTGTCCTGCACGCTGAAGGTCAAGAACACTTCTACCCCGGGAGCAGCTTGAGTTATCGACATAGATCGCGGTTTCCCGCGAGGCTCGATGAGCGTGACGTTGCAGCTATCGGCAGTGGGTCTTATCCGTGAAGCCGCAAGACTAAGTTTGATCTTGCGAACCTTGGAAGTTCGCGTGAACTTGATAGCGTTGTTCATGAAGTTGATGATGACCTGTGACACTCTGCCAGGATCGAGAGTGACATAGTCGATCCCAAGGTTTTTAAAGCTTGATTCAATGTCCAAAGAGCCTTCAATATCTGCTTGAGCGAGCTCTGGCTTGTTCATTCTCAGCACGTCAGAGATGATCCTTAGCGGCTGTGCGGCTTCCGGAGCCAGGACGATGAGCTTTGAATCTAGCTTGGAGAAGGTGAGCACTTCGTCTATGATGTTTTTCTGGTGTTTGGCGCAAAGCGTGATGGTTTGTGCGGTGTCAAGAAGCACATGTCGCGCGTCTTCCGTGAGCGTACTGACGTTTCCATTTGTCGTCGAGGGGCCGGGATTGATTTCTGTAGTTGCGAGTCCCAGTGTCAAGGATATACTGTCGGCCAGTTGTAGAATACTTGACAAAGGGTTGCGCATCTCGTGTGATATCTGAAAAATGTGAGACTTGTGTACTGTTTCGAACGATTGAACGAATCCTTCTTACCATGTCAATGAAGTTCTCCGAAGCTCTTCTGTTTTCGATCGCTTCTGCAAGTCGTTCTTCCACCACGGACTCTACAAGTTTTCTCGCAGAGATATCGGTCATCCACGAAAAGATGAACTTCAACACGCCGTGATCGTCGTATCGTTGCTGGACAAAGATCTCGAACCAACGGAGTCGAGAATCACACTCGACGCTTATCTCGAAGCTGGCAGTCTCTCCACTGTTGACTGCAGCCCACCATGACCTCTCGATGGTATCGGCCTTGGATTGGAAGCAAGCACTGCGCCACGCGAAGCCCTCCCTCGCGGCCTCAAAAAAGCTCGTCCTGTCTGTGTCCATGAGGTCAAGGTATACATCATTAACGTAGACCGGATAACCGTCACCACGATCCATACACATGCCTATTGGTGCGTGTTGGACCATTTCGGTAAAGTTTCGTTCGCTCTTTTCTGCTTTGGAGGTTGCGGCGGCTAATTGATAAGACAGCGCAGTGGTGAGTTCGTTGGCTCGTCGTTGTTCGGCGGGTAGCGATAGCAGAGCAATTGATTTGAACAGCAGATCGCGAAGTGACTCAAAGAACTGGAGGCTACCTGCATCAACGGCCCTCACAGGATTTGATCCTATCACTACAACGGCGGAAATACGTTGACCATACAATCCGTCAATCGGCAAGACGTATGAAGTGTGGACAATGCCCTTGTCAAGAATATTGATCTCTAATTCAGGTGGCAATGATTCAGTAGGCTGATCCAAGACACGGACAGTATTGACAGATTCCTGGATAAGGTGGTTGATGGAAGAGGGTATAACTCTGCTATGCGTGTCGATGCCAAAGGAGAATTGAGCCTGCATGGTTGACGTGTCGGAGTCTGGCTCAGCCGATGAAGCGTGAGCATAGACTATGGCATACGACACGTCTCTGCTATGTCTGAGCACACGCAACAGAGTGTCCCAGACGTTGCGTACATCTGTGGCTCCGCTGACGCCTTCGATGAGTTGTTTGCAAACCTTCTGACGATCTGCCTGCAGGACAGCTGTCGTGATTTCTATAAAGTCGTTGAGGACACCGATGAAACGGCCGTCGGGGGAGGGGATAGGCAGGAAGACAAAGTCGAAGAAGGCACTCTCTGGATAGCCGTTACGGGTGATGATGAGTTCAGTCCCTTTGTTGTGCATGGGTTTGCCACGCTTGATACCAGAGACGAGCATGTCGTTGAGGTGACTTGCCATGGGAGCGCCCCAAACTTTAGCCAAAGGATTGCCAAGGGGTTCAGGATGCATTTCGCCGACGACAAACCTTGCAGCCTCGTTGTAGAACATGCACATGTCGTTACCCCAGTATATGATGCGGGGGATGTCGGAGGTCAAGATGGTAGAATAGAGCTGTCTCAGGGTTGGATGCCAAGTGGTCATGGGACCGGCGGTGGTACTGGACCAGTCGTGGTTGACGAGGAAGTGGATCCAAGGATCGCTAGTAAGGTGAGGGTTGGCAAGCCAGTCTACGGTCCAGTCCTCGAGCAGACCGGTGGAGCCGCGGGCCTCCTGGAGGACGCTGATTGAGTTGGACTCTGCTGTTATGACACTGTCCGAATCTCGCAGAGATTCCTTGTCCGACTCTTCGTAGTTGTGTTCACTCGGCTCTCGCCAGCTGTCCTTGCTCGAGAGCTGTCGGTCCAGGGGCGGGCGTGGACGTTTGTTCCTCGGGACCAGCGACTTGTAGGGCCCTTGAGCTTCGTACTGGTGGGTTGAGCGACAAAAGACGGCAGTCCATGGGCCTTTCAACTGCTTGGAGGACCAGTTGCGCAA
>Ga0058697_10000961_pt1 | contig 11189 bp, 9 predicted proteins | sample AgamicAsMae_FD_66619 | JGI IMG/M metagenome (GOLD analysis project Ga0058697, IMG submission 66619) | Agave microbial communities from Guanajuato, Mexico - As.Ma.e | ecosystem: Host-associated > Plants > Phyllosphere > Phylloplane/Leaf | place: Guanajuato, Mexico | collected 2012-06-04
AATGCCTACAGGAGACAATATATGGCTCGTAAACGTGCAGACCCTGAATTTCGCGCCCAAGAAAAACAATATCACAAGGATCATTACGCTCGCAATCCCGCGAAGAAACTGCAAAAACACAAAGAATGGCTCGCTCATAAAATTGCGACTGATCCAAAGTGGGCTTTGGCGTATCGTCAGAAGTACATGTCGAGTTACTTCAATCCTGAAACTCATGAGGCCTCGAAAGATAGTAAAAGGCAGTATAAACGAACGCGGAGAGCCGAGGACCCCACATAGAAATTGAAGGATTATACTCGTTACTGGGTCATGCATCACAAATGGGTCCGTGATGACCTGGATTGGACACCATGGACACCGGTTCTCTACCCTGAGAAGGTAGAGCATCAGTGTCAAGAGTGCGGCATGGCAAGACATAGAGGCGCAAAACTTTGGTTCGAGTAGCACGTCATCCTTCAGAATATAAGCATACTGACTGTGCTCATAGGTGGAAGTTGGAGAAGAAAGAAGGTTTTACATGTCATAGCTGCCACTGTGATCAATCGAACGGTGGCCTACCCAAGGGCTACGAAGGCTGCACGAAGCTCGAAGAGATTTCGGCTAGGAAGGAAGCCCTCGAAACCCAGCCGTTGCAGATGTTGACAGCCCGAGGACTGACTGGTCAGTCGTGGAAGCCACCCAAAACATCATCACCCAACTCTCGCTCTTTTTCCACATCCCGTGCTTTTAGGGCCTCTCTGAGCGAAGAGACGGACATCGAGAATATCCCTCCCCAGGTGTCGCAATCTCCTTCGGTGGATGATGACGCCGCCGTGATTGAGGCGAAACGTCAATATCAACTCGCTAGACAGACTTGGAAGCTTGCTAAAGACGCGGATTCACAGACCTTGGAGAAGAGTGCAGCCCACATGCATGAGGCCCAGCGCGAATACCGTCGTGTACTCTACGCTTGGAAATGGGCTAATGACTCCGAATATATAGCTATGATGCGGACAAACAATCACAAACCAGGCCGCAAGGAAGAGAGACTTCGCTACATGCAGCGTCCCGGATTGCGCGAAAAAGATAAGCTAAGGCTGCGATCAAAAAGAGCCAATGATCCTGTATTCAAAATGAGCGAGAAGGTATATTTCTGGATGCTTTTTTACCCAATGGCTCGGAAGATGCTAAGCTGGACTCCGTACCGGCCAATACTCTATTCTGAGCGGGTTGAACATTTTTGTCAGGGATGCAGATTTACGAGGATTGGAGGGCTCAGGCTGTGGTGGAAATCTATGTCTAGCACGGATTTGTACAATTGTCATGCGTGTTTCATGAAGAGCGAAGAGGGAGGTCTGCCGGAAGCTTACAAGCGCTGCACTACTGTCGGAGAGTTGAACAAAAGGTTCAAAGAACTTGAAGGTGTAAGGCCGAAGTGGCAGGAGCGGAATTATGATGTTGAGGTTGGCCAGGGAAACACAAGAGAACCGTGATCCGCAGCGTTGTCCGCATGCGAAGGAACCAATATATCTCGCCAGAAGGCAATTGCTAGATATGTCTACCGCAACACTGAGAATTTCTCGACTATCTTCGATTCGAAGGTCAACTTCATGCTTCCAAGCTTGCACTATTCTTCTTACCCTCGCTACATATATTTTGCATGCGGTTCCTCAGCTGCACTACGTACAAACCAAGAGTCACAAATTATCCAAACTTGACCTCAGCTGGAGTCGACGACAGACAGACTAGTTGTAGGTTGGAGCATCACTGTCTATATTGCGATGCACGAAAACATTCCCGGCATCGGGTGAACTAGAGGTCACACTGCTAGTATCACTATGGTTCGTCTGCTCTGAACAGAAGTTTCGAACATCTATATTGAAATAGCACTCTCGAGCAATGCATGTCTCACATCTAATCCTAAGAGAAGGCAGCCACTTTGCTCCCCATTGCAACGTCAATTTGGCTCCAAAGACTTCAACATGATACCGCTTTCCAAGGGAGACCCGTCGCTTCTCGGAACTAACTGTGAATTGTTACAGCCGTACGCGAGGAAAATGTGAGGATGCGCAGCGGTAGGGTTTTCTTTGCGCATAGCGAAGATCAGTCCAGTTGTATGCACTTTCCAAGAAAAGAGTAGAATATCAATCTCGAAACTTCAGATACATACCAACGCCTCTAGATCCTGATCACAACATCCCCATCAGCATCAACCCACTGACTCTCTACACGCTTCAGCCTAGCTTGACTGGCAACATAGCAAAGCAGCCAAACATGCCCCACGACCTCTCCCCAGCAAAAGACCTTTACTATGCCCAACTCGTGCTCTTTCTCTTCACCCTCTGCAACCCCTTCGTCCTCAATCCCGGTCGCATCATTCTCACGCAAACACCAAATCCCCCATCCACTGACTCCACTCCCAATATTCGATTGCAAGAAGACCCAGAACTTAATCTGAATCTTGGGACTCCAGCTCCGAGTATCGAACTGCCAATACCCTCGTTCGCTTTGCCGAAGAGCTCGGTGGGGGAAGGGCTTGTACTTCCCTTGCAGCTCTTCGCTATCCCAAAATTGACTTTTCAATTGTGGTGTGATGTGTGAGATAAACGTGTCTGAGCCAGTGGGGGGTGGTGGAGGATGTATCTGCGTGGGTAGAGACTTGAAGATCTCCCTTTCTTGGGTGTTTGGTTTTGATTTGGGGGTTGACAAAGAAGCGAACTTGCGCCTCTTGACCGCGATTGACGATTCTGGGACCCGCGATGAGGGAAGAGGACGCTTGTCGATGCGGGAGGTATGCGCGGAGGTCGTGAAATCAACGGCAGTCTCTGACAGAGCTCTCTCTATAACGGCAGAGCTCGCTTCAGAGGCTGAAGAAGTGGGGAGCCATTGGCCAGGTCTTGACAGAGCTGCAGCACTCTTCAGCACACTGTTTTCTACAGCTGAGGACGAAGCAAATGTCGCCTTGGTCGCAAGAAGATTTGGTCTTGGTTGGAACAAGTCTATCTTTGAGCTTGGTGAGGATGATGCTTCAGCAGGCTTCCCTCGGAGGTCCTTGCTCTGGGTGAAAGGCGTACCATGAGCATCTGGACTCGACGAGAATCGTGATTCGAAGGACGTTGGCGGAAGCTGGTTAAGAGTATCTGATCGTGACAAGGGAGGGACTGCCATGTCGTCCGCGCCAACAAAAGGCGTTCCCTGAGCTTCTGGACTCGAGGAGAATCTACTCTCGAAGGATGTTGGCAGTAGCTGATTCAAAGTTTGCCGTCTCAGCATTGGTGGGACTGCCAGATCATCAGCTCCGTCTGGCTGCGTTCCGTGCGCCTGCGGTTTAGACGGGAAGCGTGACTCGAAAGACGATCGTGCGACTTCAGATATGGTGTCTTCATGCCCTCTGGAGCCCGAAGCGACGCCACCGAAACCATTATCGGAAATTCTCTCTCGAACTTGAGAGCTCGAAGGGCCTCGTAGCTCAAGTTCAGTGGTGAAAGAACGTCTTGCAGGCTCTATCTGCTGCTGTTGCTGCTTAGGATTGGCCAGGTATTTCAGAGAAGCAGAGGAAGTCTCACATTGTCGTGGTGGTGCCGAAGATTGAGTTGGCTTGACATGGGCAGACATGTTTGCTCTTGGAGATTCGGTAGATTGCGTCTGCTTCAAAGGTGATGACCCTATGGCACGTCGTTTTCCTAATGATCTGACCCCCTTCAGCGGTGACTCCTCCTCGATAATACCGTTCCATGGCTGAGGTACACTGCCTCTGGGTAAGCTCCCCCAAGCAGAACTTGTTGGCGCGTCGTTCTGATCACTGTGTATGGGATCAGAATTGATGTCGCTGATTGAGTATGTGCTCGGCAGTTGCGATGGAATGTCGTCGCTCGGTGAAGAGAAGTCGTCCTGGGGTAAAGGCAAATTTGAGGTTCGAAGTATCGATACTCGCTGCACAGGCGTCTCGGCAGAATACACAGTGGAGAGCCCATCAAGATAGCTTGGTGACTCCTGCTCGTCAGACTGCAGATACCTCGACGGGGTCGGAACATATGGACCCTGACGCTGAGAACCAGAACTTTCGTGATTCCGACTTGAGTTCGAGTTTGTGGCCCGCGTTGTCGATGTAGCCAGCAAAGTGGAGTCGTCTGGCGGCAGAGTAAGGGAAACTCGAGGTGGCAAGGATGAATCGATAGGTAATGGAAGGACAGAATCGTCGATACTTTCATCCAAATTACTCTCCTGGATGCTCTGATCATCTGACTGTTGTGATGGCGCAAATAGCTGAGAGTCCAAGGCTGTCCATGCGTCTTGGGTATTGCTCAGAAAAACTGGAGGTTCTTCATGGTCCACTGAGACTGAAGAAGGTGCAGCTGCAGGTATTTCTGTTTCAGACTCGATTTGGCTCTTGTGAATGGGTACTATGCTAGAAGGCTCGAAGGACAAATAAGCCTTTGCCTGGCGCTTGAATCTCTCGTCATCCTTTCGAGAGCTGGGAGCTGAAGCATGCGCAAGCAGCTCCATCAACACTACTGATATGTGAGGCAGCTATCCCAAGGTCCATAGTCCAGAATGATTTGTCCAAGAATAAGGGCAGTGTCGCCCTGTCCAAAAGATGGCTCTGTCAGATATGTAAAATGAGGGCTTGAAGTGGTCGAGAAAGTGATAGGCACGTGAAAGGCAACGGAGACGTTTGGAACAAAGAAAGCCGCTGGCCGCGGAGAAGACGCTAACCAGAAAGAGCAATGATGTCAAGGGCCACTTTTTGGAGGCGCCGCAAACACGACTTGAATCACCTTCCTCGATACCTAAGCACACCTACTTACAACCCACCCTCGATCCAAGAACCAGAACATAAGATGCGCACAACACTCTCGACACTCGGCCGCAACAGCGTGACTCTTGCCCTGCGCAGACCTTTACACTCCACAACCCCACTGCCCATCCGCGCTATCACAACCACCACCGCCCGCACAATCTCGACAACTGTTCCACGTCGCGAAACTCCCAACATCACAGCTCGCGAGACTCTCCTACCGCAAACCCACTACGACTTCTTCCCATCGCTAGGCCCCGACGCTCTTCCGCCAAAAGGCCCCTTCACCCTCGATCTCTCCCTCTTGCGCAAGGAGTTTCTCCAGCTACAAGCAAAAGCACATCCCGACCTCGCTCCTCAAGAAAAGAAACGTCAAGCCGAAGCACTGAGCGCGCGTATCAATGAAGCCTACAAGACACTCCAGAACCCATTACTACGGGCGCAGTATCTGTTGGAGATGAGAGGGCTTGATCTGGCCGGTGATGAGACTGCAAAGGTCGAGGATCCTGAGTTGCTGATGGAGGTCTTGGAGACGAGGGAGGTGATCGAGGAGGCTGCTTCCGAGGAGGAGCTGCAGCCATTGAGAGAGTTGAACGAGAGGAGGATTGCAGCCAGTGTTGGTGTACTGGAGGAGGCCTTCCAGAAGGACGATACCGCGGCTGCAAAGGAAGAGGCTGTCAAGTTGAGGTATTGGATCAACATTCGGGAGACCGTTGACGCTTTCGAGCCCGGCAAGCCTGTGGTCATGATCCACTAAACACTCAACATGATCGAGTCGTTACATAGAATAATTGATACCCCTCTCACTTTACTGCAAGCCAGAATTTCCAAGGATGCAAGATAGATGTTTCATTCCCAAATCAGCAGTTGGTATAATGCTATGCTTCCCCAAAGTGATGATGCACCAAAAAGCCCACAGAAAAAGACCAAGCCAAACATGACACTGGCATGCATTCTCTCAGGCACTTAATGCATGGGCAAACTCTCCGGGCCGAAGCTCATTGGCAGAAGCTGCTCCAGAGTGAGCACCGTAGACTTTCCATCTTTGTCATACATCAAGATGGGCATCGAGGGCTAAGATCACAATATGTCAGCTTGAATCCTCCGATGGCATCCTCGCTGTTTCTCCTCAACCACTTCCACTTCTCGAACTTACCTCACAGAACTCCCGGATATACTGTCTGCACATGCCACAGGGACTTGCTGGGGGAGAGATATCTGTGGCAACAGCAAGGGCGCGGATATCCCCTCGTCGTGCGCCTTCCACCACAGCAGTGCCCAGGGCGGTGCGCTCGGCGCAGGTGCCTACAGGGTAGGCTGCGTTCTCGACATTTGCGCCGCGGATAACTTGGCCTGACTTCAGGAGCAGAGAGGCACCAACTCTGAACTTGGAGTACGGGCCTATCGAGGTGGGTCAGTATCAGTGCGTGGCCTTTGGTGAGAGCGTGGCCCTTGTCGAGAGTATTTGGCTATCATGAGTATTCTTTCTTGTGACAGAAATGGGATCATCAAAATGAACACAAGCAAAACATGTGATTGTGCATTTGTTTGTTCGGAGAGGATTTTGGTGTATTTGATATCTAAGAGATGAATAGGTATTCCACAACTTACAGTAAGCTCTCTCCTTGGCTTCAATGCAAGCCTCGGACAAAGCCTGGACCTCCGAGGTCGAGAGACCGTGAATCAGCGCAGTGTCATGGCGCGAGTGTTGAGGCTTGCTAGGAACAGATGGAGCAGACATCTCGAAAGAAAGGGAAAAGAGGGAAGGGAGAGGAAGAGGAGGAGCGTGGAATACGATGCAGTCAAGGCGGAGCGGACAAGGGCGAACCAGGTCGTCGGTGAACTCCGCTTGCGTACAAACTGTCTTGGCGGGCTTGTCCAAGAAAATGTGCGTTTAGCATCTGTCACCATCATCAAACATCATTTCATCATGAACTTCTTGAAGCTTTCGGTTCGATTCACAACTTCATCACTCGGCGCGTTTTCGAAAACATGTATCAGATGCATCTCCACTGATCCTGAGTTCGTCCGTCCTCCCGGACCCATAAGTTCCTGGACTCTCGATGAACGCAATGCCTATCGACGATGGAAATACGCCGCTGATACAGATCTTCGCCAAAAAGCCATGGAATTTGGGAAAGAATACAACAAAAGACCATATGTCAAGCATGCGAAATTACAATGGGCCGCGAGATGGAGAGCCATGCCTGGAAACGCAGATATTCAATCTCAATACAGCAGGGATCGCTATGCCAATGACCCTGATTACCGGACCCTTGTGAAGGAACGAAGTACGAGGTGGATTGCAATTCCCAAGAATGCGAAATTGGCACTCAAACGTCAAAAGGAACGCTACGCTAACGACCCGGAATATCGAGAGCGCGTGAAGCAATATTACAGGGAGAGATACTGGGAGAAGAAGTTCGGATATGCCACCTCTCATCGACACGAAGCTCAAGATAATTCAGACTCTCAAAGCAAATCGAAAGGACCCGACGCCAAATCTTGACATTAGCACGACACGCGGTCATGTTGAACTTCAAAGTGGGATGGGTTCCTGAAGCCGAGTAATCTGTCTTTGATAATGCTTGGATAACATAAGAGAGCTCGAAAATCTCTCATGACATGACATGAACTCCACGCGGATGGAGTGGAGATCAGCCGCCCTCCATAGCGATCAAAACGGACGCCCACAGCGAAACTACAACGCCATGGTAGCTTGCAAATACCATGGGAAGAACTCGAATTTGGAGCCAGAAGCACACCAAACCACTAAGACACGTCCAAGTCGAGTTTGAAGACCAAACCCTCTGCCTCCGGCACTGTACTGTATAACCTTCTCAACTCCAGAGTCTCTCCTCACTTGCTCTCTACACTCGTCTGCCATGGTACCACTCCACGGTCCGATGGGGTGAGGTGCGCACGGGTCGATCTTCTTCTCGTCAACGGCTTTGGCATGCGCATCCAGAATGTGTTTTGGTCGGAAAATGACTTTATATCGTCAGGATGTGGTACATTTGGACATGCCTCAAAGGAAGCGCTGCAATCTGCTACATCTTGTTCCTCTTCTGTAGCATTTTGTTCCTGCTTTGCGTGAAAGACTAGGAGAGGAACGCTGGATCTTGTCTGTCTTGACGACCCCTCTGGTAGGAACATCGCTTTCGGATCGGCCACGAAGTCTTTGTGAAAGCCGCGAAGATGTGCAATTGACCAAGACGAAAATGGCAGTAGTACATGGTCTCGATATAGTCAGCGATCGCCTGGTGGTCGGGCATCAACGTCATGCTCTATCCACACATCTGATACTACAACAGCTGTGAACTTACACTGCAGACCGACGCTCGCGTAATTGGCATTGAGAATGCTGAGAATCAACTCTTCTTCAAGTCTCGAATGTGGATTATCTGCCTTCTCCTACATAACTCATCTAGATGGGTACAGTCAGAGGATTCATCACGGAAGCACCTCCATCAACCACCATATTCGCACCAGTGATATAACTGCTGAAACCACTCGCCAAAAACCCAGCCACTCTCGCAACTTCTTTTGCCGTGCCCGATCTCTCCAACCCCACAATTTTCCTTCTCACCTCTTCAGTCTGCAAGTCAGCAGGCGGCAACTGATTGCTCATCCCCCTCATATCCATACCCTGCAAGCTTACTCCTACATCAATTTGACCAGGACTGATAGCATTAATCCTGACATTACTGCCCTTGAGCACTGCAACACCTGCATGCACGACTCCCAATGCCGCATGCGAAGACATGGTAAACGCAGGACCCCAGCAACCGCCATAAGTGCTAGCAACCGAGGACACCACAATAATACTCCCATACGCCACATCCTTGGGCGCAGCATTGGGATAATTGCCCTTTGGTGTCGTCTTCGCCATAGCAGGAGGTGCATACTTCAACGCGAAAAAGGGAGCCATACTGTTTGTCTCAAACGTCTTGTACAGATCTTGCGGTGCGGTTTGAGTGATTGAGGCAGGACCTAGCAGACCAGAGGAGGTGACGAAGACGTCAAGTCTGCCCCAGGAGTTTAGGACGTCGTCGATCAGGGTGAGTGTGTCTTCTTCTTTCAGGCCGTAGGGGTAGCCGATTACTTTTGTGTTGGGCCAGAGGGCGTTGACTTCGTCGGCGAGGGATTGATCGGGGTTGGTGGAGAGGTCGGAGCAGGCGTAGATGCAGGCGGCACCGTGGGCTATTGTTACGGTTTTAGTCTTGCTCATCGCTGCAGTTACGTGGTAAAAGGAGTGGTTACCGGCTAGTTCGTGAACAATGGCCTTGCCAATTGCTTGCGTCGTGCCTGTCACAATACACACGAAGCCGTACTATCGATAGTCAGTTATGCACATCATGCCTCCAGTCCAGCATCAATTCATACCAGCTTGCCATCAGCTCTATACGGCGAAAAGTGCTGACTCTCATCCCCCTCAAGAATATTGTTAGAGCTCATCTTGCGTGGTTGTCGCGTTGTCTTGTCGCCAAGTCAATGTCTGAGAGAAGGACTGAAAGCAACATTCTTGCGAAGAGACGTTATCTGTGTTTTCCTATGCCTTTTGTGGCTCGTTGAGCTTAATCTAATGGCCCGTCGCATGCAGGTTGGTTGTTTATTCAAGCTTCAACGTCATGCGCCATTGCTGTTCCGTGGAGATAGCGGGTTGTTGCTGATAAGCATGCGTATTTCGAAGTATGGAGTGATATATCTCGGCATGCTGACCGATAATCTATCGGCGAGAGCTGATAGGCACTTGGACTTCGACGACATCTCTCAACACTCCAGAGTCTGCTTGGTTGCGCGTTCTAAGCAGAACAGCCCTTGACAGCGATGCAGAGCGCAAACAATGCTGAAATATCATGGGAGTATCTCAGTACACGGGGGCGGGTCGCTCGAGATCTATCGACCATCACGACGTCGAAACAGATCTCACTGACCTCCAGGATTGTGTACATGTGCAGCTACAGCTATTCGTGATGTGCACTTGACTATGTGCAAGTGTTTGTAAGCAAAACTATATCAGTAGGTCAGGTATCGGCCATCAAGAGAGAACATCGTAAGCTACCTTACACAAGGGAAGTAAGTATTTCAAGAGAGAGCCTATCGAAGGTAAGAACAAGTCAAGTTGCACGGTGAACAGAGGAACTTAAAAGTCATCATGGAAAAAAAAATTGATTGCGGTTGTATCTAAGAAAGAGAAGGAAAGACTCCGAACGCCCACCTACCCCCTTTCCCAAGTCGTTATTTCGTGCTTGTTTTTATGGTTTTCTTATTTTCCTCTTTTTTTGTGATTTTGTTTCTTGAGGTGTGATAAGATAAGGAAGAGGGGGAAGCAAAGAAAGACTTACTTGCAACGGACTGTCAGACTTACCTGCGCAGGGAAATCAGATTTAGTTGTAGTAGGAGCCATCACGGCGAACGAAGCGGTCATTGCGGTACTGAAGAGCAGCGTTCTGGACGATGCCTGGGTGGTAAGTCTGCAGGTGGTCATTGTACTGATACAGACCACGAGGGCAATGGACACCACAAACAGGGCAGACAAATGGAGTTGGAGCCCTGTGGGTACGGGTGGCGTGGTGGACGTGCTCAACCTGTCTGGCAGTGTTGAAACCACAGTAGCAGTAGAACCTTCCATCGACGCGGCGGCAGATCGAGCTGTGCTCGAAGAGGCGGTCCTGGTGATAGATGTTCTGGGCGGTGTTGGGGTGATCACGACGGTAGCGGATTGGGAGATCGTCGGCGATTGCACTGATGCGGCGTTGGCGGAGGTACATCAGGGGTACGTCGGCACTGGAGCGGCGGCGTTCGGTACCACGTCTGGGAGAGGCCGAACGGTCATCACGACGGTCGATACTGCGAGGAACCTGCTGGGGCTGGTGTGAGTGGGTAGTATGACTTGGCTGGTAGGATGACACGTACCGAACATTAGATGCAGGTTGGCCTGATGAGACGTAACGAACGCCCGCAGGTTGGCCCATGGGAGCGTAAGCGATGCGGCTTGGCTGTCCGGACGAGCCGGGCTGGTCGGGAGTGACCTCGTAGCTGTGGTAAGACATCGCGAGTTGTGTAGTCTTTGTGTGAAATTGGGTGTGGGTGGATGTTGGTAAGTGTGTAAGTTGAGAACATACATGGCATTTTATATGAAATGGTCGGCACGTTGATCGTAGCCTGTCTGAAAGTGTTGTCAAGAAGCCAGACAAAGGTATTGTGGGAACGACAAAGCCTTGTGCAGAAGGCTGAAAGAACTACGCTGATGTGTGAAAGCATGTTGTGTTGCGTGAAAGGTGCCATCAAAGCGAGAAGTCAATGACTGGCGTCGAACTAAGGGTCTTGCTTTCACACACGAAGTCTACCACCCGTGATGTCCAGACCATCACAACTCCTCGAAGTTCTTCAACCAGCAAGCACGATC
>Ga0058697_10000964_pt1 | contig 11168 bp, 7 predicted proteins | sample AgamicAsMae_FD_66619 | JGI IMG/M metagenome (GOLD analysis project Ga0058697, IMG submission 66619) | Agave microbial communities from Guanajuato, Mexico - As.Ma.e | ecosystem: Host-associated > Plants > Phyllosphere > Phylloplane/Leaf | place: Guanajuato, Mexico | collected 2012-06-04
TCCTTCGGGAGCGCAGGTTCGAGTCCTGCAGGCGTCGATTCTTTTTGCATTTTAGGACTACGTCGAACTTTCTTTTTGCTTCGTATATGCACAGCAAAAAGGACGGAAGGAAAGGAGTGAAGTTTGGCCAAATGGTGGTCGAATTGCGTGTGCTGGTGCATAATTTTGTACCTGGCGTCGGGAAGCTTCGGTTCTTGGCTTCGTCTGGATGAACCGAGTCGACTGTCCAGCATAACGACTCCTTGCTGGAAGCAGTACATCTTGTAGAAAAACTCGGCTTGCTGGGACTGACCTGTACATCCTCGGTGTGGTAATATGACGGGCAGACTTGTGCGTACGCCAGAAGTCATGTAGCTGTACGGGTAGAACCCAGCAACGACTACTACACTCACAGCCTCGAGCAAACTTCTGCATCTTCTTCGGTGACAAAGCAGAAGGTTAGAGGATAGACCGCTTAGGCGCTTAGGTACTGGCCTGTTCGAGGGTTTGCAAGATCCGAGACGCGATTATCTGCTCATCTTGACCAAACTCGGGATCAAGTCCTTGATCGACAAGCCGAAAGAGGACATTGCATTGTTCATCTACCCGTCATTGCGGCTCCGATATTCCACCCATGCATACAATGTCACTGTCGAGCAGCAGCCGATTACCCTTCACTTTCAGGAGATGTCCGACGCAATCTGCTGATCGCCTCTAGTGCTGACATCACGCACTTTCATTCTTCACGTGCTTTGTGCAGGCCACGAATACCTAGCTCATCTGGCTTGCTTATCACTTTGAACATGCTTTGTATGCCTAGCTCTCCAAGCACCGCAGGCGAAGGTGACAACATCAAATGCAAATGGCGGCAACGATCGACAGGCTTCCTCCGATACCAAAACAGCAAACACATATGAAGGCTGCAAAGACGAACCCATGGCTTGATACCGTGCTATCGACCGAGTCAAAGGAACCTACCAAGCCAGACCAACTACCCAAGTCAAAAATTTCACCAAAAAGTGCCAAACCACCAGACCGCCTACGGCCACAATCTGCTGCATCAAAGCAAAAGACGACACCAAAGCCAGTGGAGAGCTCCCTTGATGAAGCCTTCCAAGCAGCAATCAAAGCCATAGTACCAGAACGACTCGAAGCCACCAGAAGAGCAAAAGCAAAAACAGAACTATCTCAAGGACCATCAAAGGACAGCCCGAACGTAACAAAATTCACCCAAGTAACCTCCACGAACCCAACACCTACCACCCAGAAACTGCCCAAGGCAAAAGAAAAATCGCTTCTTCAAACCGCAATTGAGCACCTTACTGTCGACCGCCTACATACCGTCCTCTACAAAGCTCTTAGCGAATCGCCAAAGGCTCGGTCAGTGTTTGAGAGGGAACTGTTGGTTCCACCGTCTCCTGATCCTGAAGACGACCAGGATGCGATAGCAGCAAAGCAGAAGGCAGGAAGGAAAAGATCACGCTTCGAGGTGTGTAGATGGTGTAAAGGAGAGTTTGATGTTACGCAGAACCATGAAGACGCCTGTAATCACCACACGGGGAAACTAGAGCTCAACGAGCGTGCCCGACAATACTATGATGGATCGCAAGATGGTACGCTGCCTAGGAGTGAGAAGCGAGAGAGGTACCTGGGTGGCTCCACATGGGATTGCTGTCAGGCAGACAGCGATGATCACGGCTGCAAAACTACTGCCCACGAAGCTGATGATGATAATGATTACGACCTAAAAAGACCCAGGCGATATTGATATACTAGAGCTTGAGTTAACGATACATGATATATACTACGCTTTTAGTTTACTCTGGATAATCTGGCTGTATTGCTTCAAGAAAGACAAAGAAAACAACCAAAGTGTCGACCTGAAGAAGAAACGCCACCGCTAATACACTGCAACGATGATGACAATAACAACAACAACACAACGCAACTCCACTTGAGTGCAAGTTTGGGTAGTCGCGGACGACTCTGTGATCGCGGCTCTCTTTGAGTCCGATCTCTGTTCTTTCCTCTTGCTTTCCTTATCTACCACGTCAAGTTGTTCCCTTGTCCCTGCCTTCTCTTCCACCCAATTCTTCCATTTACCCAACCCGCCTACCATCCTGCCATCATCAAAGTTCACTGGCATCACTTGTCATAGAATTGGTCGCTCGTCACTCCTTGAGCTGACTCCTCAACCCAAGAACCTCACGCTTCAACCTAGCGTTTTCTCTTCTCAAACGTCCAGCCTCATCCTGTGATTCTCGGACCTTGTTCTTCAATTCGTCAACTCCCTGACCACTTCTGACGGACTTCAATACCCTCGCCAATTCGTCGTTGAAACGTGCATATAGTGCTTCGTTCTCGGCATTGGCTTCGCGATACAGCTCGTCCAGCTTTTTGGCCTTGGACTCAGACACAGCGAGTGACGAGAGCGCATCGGCTTGGATCTTGGCTACACGGGCTGCCACAGCATCAACTGAAGAAGAAAGAGAAGCCTCGAGTGTTGAAAGATGGGTCGAGGCATCATGGCTAGATGGTTGGGCTTGAGCAGGTGAACCGTTCCCACGAAGAACACTGTTGTGGCGATTCATGTTCATCTCCTCGCCTATACGACTCAACTCGTCTTGTAGGGTCGAATGCGCAGCGTCCAGAGCACGGTGCTCGTCTTGGAGACGCTCTCGTAGCTTCTGTGGTGATTGCATGCGCAGCTTTCTGGTAGGCGTACCACTAGGCGGTGGCGATTTTATCGTCACTTTAGCTGGTGTACCTGCCGGGCCTGTTTTAATGCGCATAGCGTTGCCAGCTGTGGGTCGTTCTGATAGTCCTGCTCTGGTGGTTGGTGTGGAAGGTGTCTTTGGCCTGTCGACCTTGGATGACAATAGAGGAATATTTGAACTGCGTCGCAGTGTAGGGTGACCGCTGATACTGACGTCGTCCACCTGCTTTGATCCACGACGTGCAAGGATGTTATGTCCATCTTCAACTTGTTTTGATCCGCGGCGTGCAAGTGGATAGAGTCCTTCATCAATGTGCTTTGAACCTCGTCTACCAATCGAGTAAGGGCTGTGTGTCGTATCTCCTACTTGCTTACTGCCACGTCTTATAAGCGGACCAGGACTTGCGTCAAATTCTTCTGGCTGCTTGCTCAGACTTCTCGGCCTAGTTGAGGAAGGGGATGGACTGGGTTGATTGAGAGGCGAGTTCTCTTTGCGGAAAGCGGATGGTAGTCTTGAACGTGGTCTGTCACTTATAGGCGAACCTAGGGTTGAGCCAAGTGTAGGAATGCCACTAGCTCTGGTGAGTGTTGGTGAAGGGGACTTTGTCCTCTCCACTGGCTCTTTGGGCGGCGAATCTTCGAATGAGCGCATAGCTGACGGTGAGATGAAGGGCGACTCGTTCAAGGTCAGTTCCAAGGATTTGAGGTCAGACAGCGAGCTACGCCGTTTCTTTCTGTGAGGCGAAGGATTTGGCGGGCTAAGAGTCTCGCCTATACTTCCAAGCGAAAGACCGTTGTTGTGCCACGTAGAGTCATGCGACATGGGTCTTTCAGGAGGCTGTGGCGATGGCCCCCTGCTTGGTCCTTCTTGAGAGAACGGTCTGACAGGTAAACCACCATGGCCGTCCGTAGTCTTCGCTCGCTGCATTGTACCTCTAGACAAGCTTGAGGGTTGATCAGGAAGCCTTGTGCTCTTGCTCAGAGTACGCCACACTGACACCTTGTAGTCTTGTTCCGGTCTGCTAGTACTAGAACCAAATCCAAACTTCTTCCTGAAAGATGATGTGTTTGAAGTCAACGATGCAGTGTTGATGGAACGTGATCGACCATGGCCTCCTAGCGTAGGCCTCACCTCTCTAGGCTGCACCACTTCGCCGAACAATGACTCGATATCCTCCACGAATCTATCGAGTAGCGACACAAAATCGTAGGGATTGCCATCGGGAACCAAGATTTCGACAAACGCTGCAGTCAAGATACCACGGTCACCATCGTTGCCAGTGCCATCCAACAGTTCTGCCAACAACTTAACAATGCCTCTTAATGCTCTTTGGTTGGGAGGAGACATGTTGTGAAAGCTGTCCTTGAAGTATCGCTCGAAGTCGACAGGGAACAAACTTTCAGCTTTAGTTTGGATGGTCTGCAACTGATTTGCTGTCATCACTGCGCCCACGCCTTCTTTCCAAGCAACGTTGAGAAATTTCTCAAAAGCGGCAAAGAGAACGTCGATGGATGACTGGGCTGCCACCACCATCATATTTGGGTCTTCCAACAAGGAGTTGTACAGTTCGTTGACAGAGAGTTCGTTTGCACGAGATCTGCCTTGCACAACTTTGCCAACAATGTTGCCCTTGCGAGCAAGCAGCGCCAAAAGATAGGTGTTCAGGGCATCTTCGAGTCTTTTAGAAGGGCTTGGCACGGGATTGCTCCTCTCGGGCGTTGCAGAAAGCTGCAGAGGTTGATCGCGTGAAGATGGCCGACTTTCATCTCTGCTGCTGGGAAGAAGTAGAGGGGCATCCGAGAAGGCATTAGGCTGGGGAAGCTTTCGCGAAGTCGGAGTTTGACGTCCGTGTGTGGACTGAGACAGAAAGTTGGAAATCATCTTGACAGGCGATTTGGGGCGATGCTGTTCGTGACTGGAAGACGGCTCCGGTACAACTGATACCTCAACCTCTTTCTTCTCGAACTCCAGATGCAGATCATCCAATACTTGCTGGTTACGGAGGACGAACGAGGAAGTGATCGCAGAGTTTCTAGTTGAGAATCGCGACACCAACAGCCCGCTCAACCGACGGATCAGAATAGAGAGAAATTCCCCTTCGTCGACTTTGTCGCGCGTAGCCATGGAGAAGGCGCTTTCGATAGATATGCGCCATTGTCCCTTCTCCGACTTCTCCAAGGAGACATTCGCCTCAAGCTGGTTCTCTCCGACGGGTGTGAGATGTTTGTGCTTGCTGGGGTCAATGATCACACGGACTCGAGCCGACTCGGATGGGCTCTCCGGATGATGCCTTTGACAACCTTCGAAGATGGCATTGAACAGATTGAGTTCTCCACCAGCAATCTGAGCGCTGCGAACTTCCCACTTTCCACTTTCACGCTCCTCTTCCGTGAATCGACCTTCGACTTGAGCTTTGGTCCATTCTTCTTGGAACTTAGATGCCTTTCCAGAATACGATCCCTCAAGCAGATATACGCGCTGCTCACATGCAATGCCAGGATCCGGACCAGGCGAAAGAGGCAAGATGGCAATGGCACGGTTATCCAGATACTCTGTCACAGTCGTGTCTTGCAAGCTGAATGAGTCGACGAAATGCAAAGATGGTGGAGTGACTGGGCGGGTCGAATCACGGCGATCCTCGAGTAACGGTTTACCAAGTTCCGACAACAAGGCACGCGCGGACATGGCCATCTGGGTCCGCTTTTCCACAAAGATGGTACAATCGGTGAACAACATGAGGACACCTGAACTCCCTCGGCTGTGACCGTCCTCGAAAGGAGGGAACATCTCCACCACATCCACTATGGAAATCAGCCGGCCAACAGATTCGATTGTTTCTGGCCAGGATTTGACGATACGTTGCAGACGTTCCCATATGTTAATCTCTTGGGCACCTGGGGCATCTTGCGAGCAGATCTCCGAGACTATATCCCGAGCTTTGAGAAGTAGCTTAAGTGCAGGATGAGCTACCGGTAGCTGCTTTGCGATGCCATCAATGTACAAAGTGTAGCGTGGCAGACGCTGTACTGGCTCGATCAGTAGAGAGTTCAGACGCTTCTCTCCAAAATCTTGGATCTTGTCAAGAATGCTTGCATCTCCGATCCGCGTCAATCTCCTCATCAGTCGCGGGAACCTTGAGTGAGCTTGCATGTAGGAGGGATAACACTCGGCGAATTTTGGAAACCATTCTATCAAGCATTTTGCGAACTCTGTTAGTCCGATAGTATCTGATATGGGTTCGTCGTGAGAAGTTTCCTCGGTAGTGTCTGTTAGATCCAGAATGGTCGAGTCTTCGGTATCATCCAAGACGCGACGAATAGCCTCGAGGAAGGCCGAGTTCAGCTCGAGCATCTTATCAAGGAAAGGAGGGAAGAGATCGTTAATCGTGCGTTCCAGTGGATTCGAGACAGGTATAGCATCGTTGTGAACAATTTGCCGCAGGTCGGAAGCAATGTCGGTGACCAGAATTGAAAGTTTGTTGATGTAGTTAGACTCGGTGTCGACTAGCTCACTCATCTCCTTCCTAGCAACGTCGCGCTGATCCCTGAGAAAAGCCTGACTACGGCCAATAGCGGTGGGTTTCGACGGGGCTCTTCGTAGTTTGGAGGTGGGCAGAAAGGCAGGTTCGCCCAGTAGCTTGATGAAAGGTGCATAATCTCCGTATCGACGGGCACACAGCTCGTCTTCGTCAACATTCTCTTGCTCAGGCTCTTCATCCTCAATCTTGACAGGCTCGATAGATCCAGGAGGTAGAACGACATCCAAATCTAGCCAAGACACGGTTTGTTCGCTGAGAGAACGTTGAATATCGTTGATGATCTCGTCAAGATTGTCGACCTTGTTCATACGGGTGGCCAGGATTGCGACGTGGGCGTCACTGAAGAGGGCGAAAGCAGAGGCAGCCTTTCTGGAGGGACATGCTTGGGCGACCCATGCATCCCTTGAAGGTCTGGGGACTTCGGCGAAGTATTTGGACAGACCAAAGGCCAGACCGCGACAGACCTCATCACCCTGTTCCTCTCGAGGCAGCGAGTTGACGGCAGCGTAGTAAGGAGCATTGGGCGAGATGCTGACACGAGGATAGGACTCAAAGCCGGCGGGGGTGAAGACGTGGATCTGGATGCGCGAGGTAGCGGCAGAGATGGAGGGGGCAGGACCGTAGAAGACGAGGATGGGCGAGTTGGAGAGAAGTGGATCGGTGGTGTGGAAGAGGGTTAGCTCGCCGGTGAGGGCGGCTATGGCCGGAGTAACGACGACCATTGGAAGAATGTCAGACACTGGCGAGCGAGTTGCGGTATAAGCTCATGGCCGATTGTCGGACAAGTAAACAAAGCGGACGAGGACCAGCCTTCGAGCCGGGCGAGTGCGAGAGCGAGCGACGACGACTGACGAGCGGGCGGCGGGCAGAAAGACAAAACAACAAGAGGTCGACGCGAGGGGGACGATGCGTGGCCGCGACGAGTATACAATCACTGGCCTAGGGCATGGGCTGGGTCACACACCGTTTGTTGTTGCAACCGTCGGCGCTGATATTGATCTCTCGGCCCGCACTGCCGACGAACTAGTTTGAGAGCTTCCCACGGTTTTGGTGCGAGTCTGCCGCCCCGAGTGTTTGTTTGTGGGGAAAAAAGATAAGTCGCGATCGCGTCAAGGCCGAAGCTGGACGCTGGAAAGCAAGCTGGTCGCAGAGCGAAGGAGCAAAGCCAGCAAGCAACCATGTCTTCGAGTTCGCAGGCAACCTCGGGCACGCCCTTCTCCGTCGCTGCCGACCTGCAGCCGTGTCGCCTACTGGAGCTGCCCCCGGACCTGCTTGAATACCTCAGCACATCCGATTCCCCCACTCTGAGCTTCAAAGCCAGAGACGCGACTGATCCCGAGGCCTTCCTGACCACAACCCACAAGACCTATCTCATACGCCAGGTCCACACCTCCAACACCCTCTACCTCACATCTCCTTCGCGCGCCGCCCCCGGCACTACCGCCATCTCGCAATGCCGCTCTGCCCTTGAGTGTCTTCCTGCTCCCATCCGTCATGCCGAATCCACCCTCCGCTCTCTCTTGATCCCTTTCGCCGAATCCCAGGACATCGATATCCGTCCATCCAATCCGCAGTCCAAGAGCTACGTCTTTGCGCATACTCCAATGAGCCATGACGAGTGTCAAACTGTCTGGAAAGATCTGGTTGCCTTTGAGCACTCTGGCCAGAGCTTTCGACCCACTGCTGCTGCACTTGCAAGAGTTTGGAAATGGTTGCTGGAGATCGCATACGCAAATGCCATCAACCTGGCAGAGTCTTTACAGAAAGAGACGATTGACAAGATGCTCGATGGCGAGGACGAGTGGCCAAGCACTCTGGTTGATGCCATCTTCTTGAAGCTGTCCACAAGCCATGCAGATTTACTGCAGCTCCAGCAGCAGACTACTGTCGCATGGGTAGGAACCAATACACTGGAGTCGTATCGCCAGGACAACAAGCAGTCGTTCATGGAAACGTCAGTGTTTCTGAACGCTTGGAAAGACGCCCTACCAGAGACGTGGCGGTCTGACGTGACTCTTGACATGCTGAAGGCAAGACGGCACAATCGAAATGACCAAACACAGCTAACTTCCCCACAGGGTCTATACAAGCTATCAGGAGGCGGGAAACGCATTGAATTCGTCCACAACCAAAGTACGCATGTCGAAGAAGCCACGACAGGCGCACCTAAGACATCGGCAGCTACAACTGCTGGAAAGAGAAAATGGCACGAGAAGTTCGCTGCGGCGAGGAAGCAAGGCAAGCCGTCTTGAAGGAACAAGGAAATCTATGTGGTATCTATTGGACCAGACCATGCCCTCTATATGGGTATCCTCGCCATTTCGGCTGGCGTCCAATACCGTCTCATGTTCTCGGCACGAAGTTCATGTACCTCGTCGTCAAGGTGTTGCCACAAGACTTTGCCAAATGTGTCGAGGATGGCCTTCATCTCTTCCATGCGCAGCTCTTTCTCTCCACTCCGACATTGGCCGAGATACTCCTCAAACTTGTCGAGTCCGTTGTGGATTTGTTTGTGCTGAGTGAGCAATTCGAGCTCCTTCTTGAAGGCTGGCATCTTGCGAGCAAGGACAGGGAAGATGTGGCGCTCCTCGATAGTATGGTGGATGGTCAAGTGGTGGCAGAAGTCGTCTCCCACGCCGATAAATTGGCGGATCGACATGCCAGCCGGTCGCTTCTTGCTTTCGCACGCGCCGTATAACAGATTCCACGTCCTACGGAAATTCTCGTGCTACACGCCATCAGCTCAGGCTCAAGGAGCAGGATAGGGTCTTGATAGACAAGATACGTACAAACATGTCCATGTGCTCTGCCATTCGGTTGTATACCCTGAACTCTTGTGGCGACAACTTGGGCAAGTCCTGCTCCTCTTGCTTGGGCGCAGCAGCACTTGTCGGCTCGGAAGCCTTGGGGATCTGTTCCTCCATCTTCTCGAATGGCTTCTCCATATTGCTAAACAATCTCGTGCTTGGTCTGAAGGTGCGGTTGCTACGGTCGAGAGTATGGGATATGCTGCAGAATGAGGACAGCGGTTTGGTGAAAGCCTTGCGCATAGGGGTCTGGGAATAAAAAAAATATGTCGAGAACGCTTCCAATCCAAGGGACGGCAGATGCGTGTCGCATCTTCTTGACTCGGACCCTGATATTACCAATTCTGGGGATCTGATGGGCGTTAATGTGCATTAATTAGTGAGATTTCTTGCCGTCATCGCTGAGAAGATCAGACGCCCTCCTCGCGCATAACGCGTATAATCTATGTGGTTGATATCTCATCTCATTTTGGGCCCCTCTCTAGATTCGAAAGAGATAACTTATGTTTTGAGTATCCAGTTGAAGTCCACAAGCTACTGTTGACGGAAACATTCTCCGAGGACTTCCAATAATTTATTTGGCTGTTGCGATTGGCTTTGGACGAATCGCCAGCCACCTGAGCTTGAACCTTCGATCGATCCTTCAAGCGTCGACGTGTACTAGAAAGTGAACGCGACCTGACCACTTCCTGCATTTCCGAGACTCGGTTGGAATATCATTTTGCAGTGAACTATACAACATAAGTGACTGGAATAGTGTGCGCATGGTTACCGCAGCACCAGGCTTGTTTTGATGGTCGTCACGCCCCAAGCTCTCAACCAGCAACAATTATTTTCAGAGTGATGGCATGAGCTTACAGCAACCTTCTTCCACTTTGACTCATTATCTTCATCCGAAAGTAGTCGGCGGTATCGATTCTTCCTGGAAAACGGACTTCTGCATTACAAAGGCATCATAAACGAGCACTACTCTCTTTGGACTTCATTTCTATCGACAGTTGGCAGAGCAATCCCAGGGCTTTGCTCACTTGTTTGATACAGTCCGACATTCTTTGCAGTCATGGCGAACCAGTCACTTCAACCCCAGAGTCACTCGGACTCCAGTACCCGACCGCCAGCACCCAAGAGGCAACGGTTGTCCGCGTCTGGTCTCTTGTCGTTGTTCAAACCAAGACAAAAGCCTTTGTCGACGCCAATGAGCCCTCTTCAGCCTACGAGCCACGGCTCGCCCTTGAAGAACACGGTGACAGAGAATGCATTGTCTGCTGTAGACTCTATCAACGCAATTGACACTCCCACAGAAGCTCACTCTACGCACAAGGACGCCGAGGTTGGCGGCGGCGACGACGAGGACATGCTTTCCAACATCGATGTTGCGAGCCCAACCAAACTCAACCCAATTACTCCGAGCAGAACTTTGCCCCCTAGAGCTGCCCGGTCCAAGGTCGAATACAACTATTCACCGCGCCCAAAGACTCCCAAAACTCAATCTCCCCAGACGAAAACACCCAGATCAAAATCCAAGAGACAACAAATCGCTGACAATCGCCTTTTGGACTCTGACATGATCATTGAGGAGGTTTCGACAAAGACCAGAGCTACAGCAACACGCATCGTCAAGGCTGATACTGTGCGAAACCGAGTACGTGAAGAGATTGCCACTACGACGAAAGCAAAGCGTGATGCATTCCTCGTCCACCACAAAGATTACTTCTTACCATTGCTGCCCCCCAATAACTACATATCCAAGCTGCTGCAGGCCAACGATTCGCATCAGGACTACGTGCCGTACACCCCTCTGAGCAAGCAACCTACTGATGTGGTGGCCACTATGAAGCCATACCAACTTACCGGCCTGTCGTTCTTAGCCAACATGTACGAGAACGCAATGTCAGCAATCTTGGGTGACGAGATGGGCCTGGGAAAGACACTGCAAACACTGTCATTGATCCAACACCTCGAGGAGACCCATCCTAGCCCAGTCGGCATCGCCAGACCCTACTTGGTTGTCTGTCCACTCAGTGTGCTGGGATCATGGTGTGATGAGGCCCGGAAGTGGACCCCAAAACTCAAGGTTCTTCGCTTTCACGGCTCAACCTCTGAGCGTAACGAGGTGAAATTGATGGC